>ERZ1032446.4-NODE-4-length-160393-cov-15.261984_pt1 | contig 160393 bp, 131 predicted proteins | sample MGYA00518035_ERZ1032446 | MGnify/ENA primary metagenome ERZ1032446 (study PRJEB33718, sample SAMN03160204) | human skin metagenome | collected 2014-02-25 | study: EMG produced TPA metagenomics assembly of the PRJNA266117 data set (Human skin bacterial metagenome... | reverse complement strand
CGAGATCAGCCTCGGTCTCGTGGGCTCGGAGATGTGTATAAGAGACAGGCGCCCACCCCAATTAGTGACGCGTCCCCACCACCAGCATAAACGGTGGTGGTTTGCGGCAGGCCAAGCTCTTGAGCAACTTCTGGAAGCAACGTCCCGACCGCGGTAGCAGACGTGACGATGGGCGCGAGGTGATCCGGATTGACCCCGAAAGAGCGGGCTAGACGCGATGCCCACGCGGGACGACTGCTGCGTACGTCCAGGAGCAAGGTGGCGAACGCCGAATCTACGGACATGACGAAATTCCCGGTCAGGCGGGCAATGAGGTATTCCTTGACGTCGAGCCACTTGTGGACTTTGGCATAGACCTCGGGCTCGTTGTCGCGCACCCACAGGTATTTCCACATGGGGTCCTTGACGGAAGCGGAAACTGCGGAGGTCCGATAGAGACTGGACAACAACTTCTTGGCATTCATCCCCGAAATTTTCATGCCGGTTTCCAGCCCGCGCCGTTTTTGCTCCGCGGCGCGCTGGTCCATATAGCTCATGGCGGGACGCAGGTGATGCCCAGACTCATCCACCAGCACCAGAGCCTGCATCTGGGAGCAAAAACTGATGGCTTGGACCTCCGCCATTTCTTGCGGGTTTTCGCGCGCAAGTTCACGAGTGGTTTTGACGATGGCGTCCCACCACTGATCCGGGTCTTGTTCCGCGCCCCCATTGGGCAGGATTGTTAGGCCGTAGGTCCCCAATCGGGAGTTCACCAGGGTCAGCTCCGACCCTGCCTGGTACAGACAAGTTTTCACTCCTGACGTTCCGACGTCGTAAGCAAGTATCAACATACTGTTTTCTTTCGTTCAAGAGTTATACAATTGGGGCAATGATTTCAGCTCAGTGAGGAGAGAATCAAATGCGAATTAATCAACCCAGCACTCGCGCCATCAACAAGCAACTGGATGACCTTATCAAGAAACCAATTTACTCCATTAGTGCCGGAGCCTTGCGCAATTACGAACAAGATTACTTCGAAGCGAAGTGTTCAGGTTCGAAATCTATGATTGAAACGGCAATGAATCGCATTCCCGGTGGAGTTCAGCACAATCTCGCGTTCAACCATCCTTTCCCCCTGGTCATCACCAAAGCCAGCGGACATGAACTAACTGACATTGACGGCAACGTGTACTTTGATTTCCTGCAGGCTGGCGGTCCGACCGTGCTGGGCTCCAACCCGCCAGAAGTTCGCGAAGAAGTCATCAAACTGTTGAACGATGGGGGGCCGTCTACCGGTCTGTTCCACGAGTACGAATACAAACTGGCGGACCTCATCGCCTCACGGGTGCCGACTGTGGATATGTTCCGAATGTTGGGTTCGGGCACAGAGGCGTGCATGGCGGCAATCCGGGTCGCCCGTTTGGCTACAAAAAAGAAGCACATACTGAAGATGGGCGGGGCCTATCACGGCTGGTCTGATCAGCTTGGTTACGGTATCCGTATCCCGGGTTCTAAGTTCACTCAAGCCCACGGGGTGCCTTGGACCATGTTCCGTTACGTAGACGAGTTTATGCCCGGAGACCTGGGTGACCTGGAACGCAAATTGCGCATGAAGAAACTCCACGGCGGTACTGCCGCGGTCATGATTGAACCCATCGGGCCGGAATCCGGGACGTGGCCCATCGACCAGGCTTTCCTCAAAGGGGTGGAACGGCTCTGCCGACGCTACGGGGCGTTGTTGATTTTTGACGAGGTCGTTACCGCTTTCCGAATTTCTGACCGGGGTGCTTCAGGGCTGTTCGGGATTGATTCCGATTTGACGGTGTTTGGCAAGGTCATCGCCGGAGGGTACCCCGGTGCGGGCGGTCTGGGCGGCAAACGCGAATACATGAAGTACCTCGCAGCGGGGATTCAGACGGGAGATAAGGTTCACAAGGCGTTGATTGGCGGCACGATGGCAGCCACCCCGATTAGCTGCGTGGCGGGCTACCACACGATTCAGCGCATCATTGAGACTAATGCTTGTGAATACGCCGGAGAAATGGGCAACCGCCTGACCGATGGGTTGCGAAGCCTGATTAAGCAGTACAACCTGCCTTTCGTGGCTTGGAACGAAGGTTCCGTGTGCCACCTCGAGACGGTGGGAACCATGCACTTCTCCATTGACTGGAGTAAACCGTGGACGATCCCGCACGTCTTGAACGAAACATCGAAACGTAAGAAAGAAATGGAATACATGGGGGCGGCCTACACCGCCGAAGGGCTGATTACTCTGGCCGGCTCGCGCCTGTACACTTCCGCGGCATATACCCCGGAACTGATTGACGAGGCGCTGAACCGTTTCGAGCGGGTGTTTCAAAAGGTTGAGATGAAGCCGGCAACCAAGAAATAAACAGGCGCGGGCAGCCGCAGTAGCGAGGAAAGGACAAAAAATGACCGGGAATACTGGGCAAGACGATAAAACCGGAAATGTGATTATCGATACCGCGCGCCTTCTGCTGAGAGAAGGCTTAGTGGCTCGTACCTGGGGCAACTTGTCTCAACGTAGCGGTGATGACCGTTATCTCATTACGCCTTCAGGGCGGGGCTACGAGACGATGACCCCGGAAGAACTGGTAGAGGTCGATTTTGAGGGCAAGTGGTCCGGGGATTTGAAGCCGAGTGGGGAACGCGGGCTGCACACGGAAATCTATCGGGAATTGCCTGAGGTCCAGTTCATTATCCATACTCACCAGCCCTATGCCTCGGCTCTCAGTGTGAGCGGTGCTGCGGTGGAAATCCCAGCTGAGCTGGCAGAACGTATCGGGTCGACGGCCCTGCCGACGGCAGCTTACGGGTTACCTTCCACGGGGAAACTGCATAAGGCCGTGTTGGCTACACTGCGTGAGACCGGGTCCAGGGCGATTCTGATGCAAGGTCACGGGGCAGTGCTGTTCGGCCAAGACGCGAACGAACTGGTGGAGTTGGCAAAAGAGGTGGAAGCCGCCTGTCGTACTCAGTTTGAACTGATGACCGGCTGGAAGGAAAAGGACGGCGCGGCGCGGGTGCGGTGTTTTGAGCGCGATGGCTTTGGCTTGCCGCCTCAGATTATCCACATTTTCATGCGTCGAGACGATGCCGGGGCGGTGGTCGCGACGGACGATCCGCTGTTCTTGCAGTTCAGTCAGACGGGTTTGCCCGCCTATCTGGACGACTTCAGCCAGTTGGTCGGCTTGAAAGTCGGTCAAACGTTTGGCAAGACGATGATTTACGGGCATAAAGCGACCTATTTCCTGGGGGCTGATTTGGATGAAGCCCAGGCGGTGGCCACAGTAGCGCGTAAGAACGCCTTGGCGGCTCTGGTGGCAAAGGTTACCTCAGCCAAGCCGATAGGTTGGCTGGATGGAACCATCATGCACGGGGTCTACAAGTTTAAATACTCCAAACTCAAAGACTGATTTTCCCAGTTCGGTTTTGGCGTGTGCTGCTGCGGGCCGGGAGAGAGCGTCGGGATGTTTTTCCGGAGATTAAGCAGACGCTGCAGAAGCGGCAGTGAGACACTCGCCTCGCTCTGCCCAATACCCGGAGGGTAGGCCAGAACCAAGCCGGCTTGCGTACCGCAGCCGTTTGTTTTAAAAACGCAGAATGTCCCTGCCACACCTTGTAGAATGAACTAAGGAGGCGTCATGGTCAAGGCGGGCTTATCTATTTCAAAGAAGTTGCTGTCAATCGGCGGAATTTGTTTCCTGGTCACTCTTGCCGTAGTGGCGATTACGTGGGGGTCAGCGGTAGCGACCCAGAGGAGAGTCTCTACCTACGCCCAGACTGCCGCGGTTTCCCGCGAGTTTTCTGCTATGTCTCAACAGTTCCAGGAGGTCAGGCAAGCTGGCTTCAGCGCTGCCCTCGGCGTTGCGAATGACGACAAGTATCACCAGGCCACCCAAGATTTCACCACTCAGCTCACAAAATTGCAGGGGGCCTCGCTGGATTCTCAGCAGCGGGAAATTGTTTCCCGCATCCAGGATTTGGCCGCCCAGATTCCCGTTAATGCGGACGGTGTTACTCTGGCCAGCCTCAGCACAGAGATGGAAAGCCAGTTGGAATCTCTGAGAAATTCCTTGACTGACAAACATGAGTCTGACGTTGCCGAACTGAACACCATCACTTCCATAAACTCCAATATCGGTTTAGCGGTGAGCTTGGTTGGTTTAGTGGTGGTATTGCTGGTTTCCGTGTTGGTGTCCCTGTCCATTTCTCGCTCCGCCAAGGAAATCAGCAAGGGTCTGAACCGCCTGTCCGCGAAAGACTTTACCTACCAGGTACGACAGGTTTCTCGCGACGAGATTGGCGCGATGTCTGTGCTGTTGAATGACTCGGTTAAGAACCTGGGCGCTTTGTTGAGTGGAATATCTAGTACTGCCACGGAAACGACGGCAGGCGCCGAAGGGCTGCGAGAAAAGAGCCAAGACGTCGCCGCGAAAGCGAGTGCTGCTAAAGACACAGTAGCTTCGGTCGCTGGTAACGCCAGGGAAGTCAGTACCCAGATTGGTGATGTGGCCGCTTCCACCGAACAGATGCGCAGTGCCGTCACCGAGATTTCAACTAATGCCGCAACAGCCGCGAAATCAGCCGCGCAGGCCACCACTTTGACCGCGCAGGCTAATGATGTCATGGGTGAACTGGATAAGGCTTCTGAAGCAATCAGTTCGGTCATTGAAACTATCAAAATGGTGGCAGAACAAACTAACCTTTTGGCGCTAAACGCTACCATCGAGGCTTCTCGTGCCGGAGAAGCTGGGAGAGGCTTCGCGGTGGTGGCCTCCGAGGTGAAAGATTTGGCTTTGGGTACCAAGTCTGCCGCTGTTGAAGTGTCTGAAAGCATCACCAAGATTCAGTCTGATACTCAAGCGGCGATGGAGGCCATTACCGAGATAACCGGCATCATCTCAAACATTAATGACTATCAATCCACCGTGGCGGCAGCTATTGAAGAACAAACTGCAACCATTTCCTCTATGGCCCAAACCGTGACGGAAGTGTCAGACGATTCCGCACAAGTTACAGATAACCTGTACCGTATTGAAGCCAAGACGGAAGAAACAGTTGAGGAGTTGCAGGAAGCTAGCCAAGACATGGTGCTCAGCGCCCAGGAATTCGAAGCGCTCCAAAAGACATTGTCCCAGTTCAAGTGGGTGAATGAAGCATGACGAGATCGCAAAGCAGCCAAGGCAAGAACATGAAATCTCAGCTGCGCCTGAATGTACTGACAAAAGTATTGCTGATGGGGATTGTGGGAATCCTGGGCATCGCCTCGTTCGTGATTTGTTCCGCTATAACTGACGATATTTATTATGGGAAGGTTCGCGGCTATCAGGATTTAATCCTGGTTTCAGACCAGGTCAGTGCCGTTTCCGAACTGGTCAGGCAGAGCCAATCCGATTACATCCAAAACGAGTTTGCCAGCCATAATCCCACCCAGAATCTGGAACCCCAGCCGATTGCAGAGACCATCAAGCAGGCTATATCCGACTTGAACACCGCTCAAGACATTTTCGCTCAGTCCGGTTTGCGTGATGAGCAGTTGCAGAAACAATTTGCGCAGGCAGTGTCCAGCCTGGAGTCCTATCGGCAAACAGTTGAGGAAACCAGCAACAGCGGCGGGGCTCCAGACGAATCAATCATCGCCGCGACCTTGTCCGAGTTAGATGCCCTGCAGAACTCGGTGTCCTCCTTCAGTGACACGGTTTTGCAGCAAACTAAAGGTTTAGTTGGAAAAAACGTCGTTATTCACGCCATCGACATTGTTGTAGCCATCCTGGTGGTGGCCTTCATCTTGCACCGGGTGCGCCGGGGCATTGTCGATTCCGTCAATAAACTACAATCTTCGCTTCTGGCGTTACGAAATGGTGATTTGACCCCGCGACTGACCTCGAATTCAAACGATGAAGTTGTGGACATGCTCCGAGCCTTGGCTTACTCGCAAGATGAGCTAACCAATGTTTTAAGCGAAGGGCAAACCTTGGCAGCTAAGACTGCCGCGCAAACCAATCGGGTGGTTCAAGCCGCTTCTACGGCTGCTTCAAACGCCGCGGAAACGGTGGAATTAGCGAAATCGACGGCTGAGTCTCTCAACGGTATCGCCGCACACCTGCAAACTGTAGCCAGCGGATCTGAGGAAATGAACGCCGCCATCGCGGAGATCTCAGCCAGCTCCGCGGAGGCTTCCCGCACTGCCAACGAGGCCACCGAGGTCTCCCGCAATACCCAGGAAACGATTTTGCGACTGCAGGATTCCACCCAGAAGGTTGAGACCGTTATCGGTACGGTGACCAGCATTGCTTCTCAAACGAACCTGCTGGCCCTGAACGCCACTATTGAAGCCGCCCGAGCTGGCGAATCAGGAAAGGACTTTGCGGTGGTCGCCAGCGAGGTTAAGGATTTAGCTGCGGAAACTGCCAAGGCGACGAACCAGATTGTGGCGATGATTGATGACGTCCAGGAAAAAACTCAGCAAGCGGTCGCCGCTATCGGGGAAATTGCTGGAGTGATTTTGCAAGTCAATGACTTCCAGACCACCATTTCGGCCGCAGTTGAGGAACAGAATGCCGTCACGCAAAACATTGCGCAGGCAATTTCCAGTGCGGCGAATGACTCGGGTGTCGTCCTGGAGAACCTGGAGAATTATTGCGCGAATGTCACCAAAGCTCAGTCTGATGTTAATGAACTTTCCGAAGACGCGGATTCCCTCTCCAAGCAGGTGACTGTGTTAACCGGGGATCTGTCCAAGCTCAAGACTCGCCCTGCGGGGGACGTGGCGCCTGAACACAACTAGTGCGGCTCGGTCCTGAGCGCCGCCAGACACGTGCAAGTGAGGAGCGGCTACTCAAGCCCTCACCGTGCAGGAGTCCTATTTTTGACCTTCGCGGGCGAAATCGCTAGTATTAAACGGTTGTATGCCCTCGAGTTGGTGACCATTCCCACTCATACCGCTGTCATCCCGGGGCACACGCAAACTTTCATCATCACAAAAGTGATGAGACCGACGATTAAGAATTGAAGGCTAGAGAAGTGCGTACTTATTCACCCAAGGCTGGTGACGTTGACGCGAAGTGGCACGTAGTAGATGCTGACGGCATCGTGCTGGGACGTTTGGCTTCCCAGGTGGCTACCTTGCTGCGCGGCAAGCACAAGCCGACCTTCGCTCCCAACTTTGATAACGGAGACTATGTCATCGTTATCAACGCGGAAAAGGTCGTGTTGACCGGCAACAAATGGACTGAAAAGACTGCCTACCACCACTCGGGTTTCCCCGGTGGCTTGAAGGCAACCTCTTACCAGGAAATGCGGGAAAAACAACCCGAAAAGATCATCGAGAAGGCAGTTAAGGGAATGATGCCTCATAACCGCCTCTCCAAACAGCAATTGACGAAGCTGAAGGTTTACGCCGGACCGGAGCATCCGCACGCCGGCCAGAACCCGGAAGTTTTTGAACTCACGCAAATCGCGCAATAAACGCGGTTCGCAAAACCTCAAGGAGTATCGTGGCGAAGACCACTACAGAAATCGAAGAGCTGGAGGATGTCCCCAGCGAATACACCACCGAGACTCCGGCGGCTCAGGATGAACCGGGTCGTGGGAATTCTCGTATTGACAAAGGCATGGGGCTGGGGCGCCGTAAAGAAGCCGTAGCCCGCGTGCGTTTGGTTCCGGGTAACGGCAATTGGACTATCAACGGTCGTACCCTGGAAGATTACTTCCCGAACAAGTTGCACCAGCAATTGGTCATGGCACCTTTCGTGCTGTTGGACTTGCAGGGGCGTTTCGACGTCAAGGCTCGCATTGACGGCGGCGGTATTTCCGGCCAGGCCGGTGCGCTGCGCTTGGGCGTGTCCCGCGCGCTGAACGAAATCGATCGTGACGCTAACCGTCCCGCGCTTAAGAAAGCCGGCTTCCTGACCCGCGACGCTCGCGCCGTGGAACGCAAGAAGGCTGGTCTTAAGAAGGCTCGCAAGGCGCCGCAGTACTCGAAGCGTTAATCGCTGTCTGCGACAAAGTTTAGTGGAACCCGGGATTACCCCCGGGTTCCACTAAATTCGGATTCATTTAGGTGACCAAAACGTCGGGTGTGATTTGGTCGCGAGCGATTTTGGTGGAACTCCAACAATCCCGATTATCGCTAGTCACACAAATGGGTTGGGAATACTATTCGCAAAATGCAGCCGGGGCACACCTTTACGGTGACCCCGGCTGCATTTATTTGTTTATTCGGATAACTGAGCGACATTACCTCAGTGGTGAAAACGCCCTGATAATCCGTGCTCTAGTTCAAAATCCCCTGCATCTGTGCGCGAAGGGACTGACTGAGGGGAGCGGGACCACCGACAAAAATCGCCTGTTTGATGGACTTCGTCGCCTGGATGTACTGGACCAGGGATGGGTCAAGTTTATCCGGACTTGAAAGTACCAACGGCAAATTGAGACTCTGGGCGAGCGGTGCAGCAACCAAAGCATCGGCCGGATCTATGCCGCTGGCCACAATGGCTTGCCGTGGTTCAGAGATATTCCCCGCCAGCGCGGCGCTGACCTGGAATTGATTCTGAGAAGTCAGCCGAGAGGACTTCACTCCTGTCAATTCATCCAGTTTCGATTGCACCGCAGTGGACACATCGGTCTCGTTTCCTACGATGACGACTTGCTTCACTTTATTCAGGCGTTTGATTTGCTCAGATATTTCTCGCGGAACTTCTTGGCTGGAAACCAGGAATACGGGAGCGTTGAGATTCTTCGCGAAGGACACTGCGTTTACTGCGGTAATACTGTTTTGTCCCGGTGCAATCACGATAGCGTTTGTATCCGGAGAAAACTCATTTGCGGATTGCGCGTTCACTGCATAACGACTCGATCCTTCAATCCGCGTCACCTGTGCCGAAGGTAGCAGCGTGCGCACAGTCTGTTGCACAGCATTGCTGACCGCTCCGGTTCCGCCGACCAGGACAACTGTCTGCGGGTGCAATCGAGCGAGTTCGGTTTGAGTCACTTCGTCGAGACCGGTTCCGTGGGTGTAGAGAATTGGGGCTTTCCCTTGTGAGAGATTCGCCGCACTGATGGCATCGCTGGGAGAGTGGGAATTCACAATGAAGGCTGTCTTAGCATTCGTAAAGAACGACTTGGACAGATTGGCTGCCACGGCTTGGCGATTTTTACCGCTGTAGCGGCCTACGGTGGTGGAGTATTTCCAAACATATACGTCACCTTGTAAAGTCGCCCGTACAGGTTGACCGTCCAGAGTAAGACCAGGATTCTTTTCGTAAGTGGCTTTCCTGATGGTGATGTCAAAAGGTACGCCGGCCGGTACTCCCACAGGCTCCCCATAGGCGTCAACTATGGAAAGGGCTTTCGATTTGGAATCAAAACTGAGCTTCCAGACGGTATCCGTGACTCCAGCCGGAACTGTGAGACGGAATTCCCCTCCTGATAAGCCTGCTTTACGCGCCCGCTCCGATGAGGAGGTATAACCGTCTTGGAACAGCTTAGTCCGCAATTCAGTTTGTGCCGATTGCATAGCCGCAAAGGCCTTGGAAGCGGCTTTGGTGTTCCACGCGGTGCGCGCTGACGCTCCCTCGTCGCTCAATTTCGTCGCAGTCAGAATCTCTTTTTGAACTGGCGAGAGTTTGGCATTGACTATGGGTTGATACTTAGAGCGATTCGTCTCGACCATGTGCAAAATATCCATCGCGGTCCAATAAACCGAGTTAGAAGTGTACTCATTCGACGTATTCATTGCCGGGGAAAAACCGGTAGTCTGATCCAAATAGTACGGCACGTACGGAGAGGTGAGCGTGGATCCCAGAGCTAAATATTCTACGCCAGGGAAACTATCCGTAGCAGTAGTCGGAATTTGGAAAACATGAGCCTCCATCACATTACGGTTACCGATAGGATAGTAACCTTTCTCACCGGTGTCATTCCCAGGAAGATTGCCGAGATTGCCAAAACGGTTGCGCGTAGCGTCCATAACCATTTCTAGTGAGATGCTCTTTTTTTCGGCGCTTTGCAGGAAGGGGAAGGCGGTTCCATTTGGGTCAACCTGGGCACTGGGGTTCAGAGTCTTGATTCCTGAGGCAGAACGAGAGGCGTTACGCGGACCTACCTCTGGATCAGCGTAAGATTCCCGCGCCTCAATATAATTCCGAGCTGCGTCCCCCTTGAAAGTTCCGGCCGCCTGAGCGGTGCTGAAGAGACCTTTTGAAAAGATGTAATTGCCGTCTTGGGAGACAACATAGTTATTGGTAGTTTCCCCTGGGGTCAAAGTGACGCCATTAATCCAGAAGGTATTGGGGAAAACGGAGAACTTGTCTTTCGGGTAACGCATGGCGAGGAATTGGTGTCCGGTGTAAATCTCCATGTACCACAGGTCGCTCTTGCTGGCTACTACCAGGGCATTGCCTTCCGCTGCCCCTTTCGTTGCCAGTTCGTCAGCAATAAATCTCACCGCGTTTTCTGGAGTGTCGCAAGTGGCCAAAACAACCGTGGGGAGGATAGCCTCCGTCAGGCCAACACGGTTACCATCTTCCCCGTCCAAGAGTGGATCTTGAGCCAAAACAGCTTCGTTGGCGCTTGCAGAAACGGTCATATCGACCATTAGTCCTTTTTCGTTAAAACCAGCTTCATCAAAAATTCCGTATTCGGGAGTGGTGTCGTTAACTCCGTTATACCTATATGAAGGATTTGCAAATGTAAATTGATAGCCAGCATCAGTTCCGTAGGAAACATCCTCTATAGTTTGTCCTGGCTGAAAATATCCGGCCTCGTGAATAACATATGCCTTATTATGGTTAATCTCCAGGTCCTCTGTACGACCAAAGTAGAAACTTCCATCAGTAGTCAGTTCGGGTCCGACAATAATCCCGGTACAAGCAAATGCAGCCGTGGGAGTTCCGATTCCCAGTGCAAGAGCAAGTAGAGAGCATATGGCTATGCGCTTTTTATGCATATTTATTCTCCTTTGAATAAGTGAATGCGAGTTCATACATATTAGCGTGTAATTGCAATTTATGATTGCATCCGCTATTGTACCCGGGGTTGCGCAGTTTTTTCGGGTTTCCACACTTTCAGTGACCCAATCATCTCGAGCCGGAGTCCCCCCACGGGTCGGGGGTGTGGCGGGTGGGCGCAGGCGTGGAATAATGGGAGAGGTTTTTATGGTTCAACAGGAGGCAGTAGATGACCCAACGTTTATTCGGTACTGACGGAGTTCGCGGACTTGCCAACGAAGACATCACCGCGGAACTGGCTTTGAACTTGGGAGTGGCTGCGGCTCGCCTGGTGGTAGAAGAAAAAATTATGGCCACCGGTCAGATGCCCATCGTGAGAGATTTGTTGAAAGAGCAGCGCGAATCGGCGATGACGGAATCACGCACCGGGATTAAACGTCCCCGCCTGATCCCAGAGGAACCCGCCAAGCCGCGAGCCATCATTGGCCGCGATACACGTGTTTCGGGACAATTCCTGGATCACGCCCTGGCGGCGGGACTGTCCAGCGCCGGCATGGACGTGACCAGGGTCGGGGTCATCCCCACTCCCGGGGTGGCGTATCTGACAGAATCCCAAGACATCGAGTTGGGCGTGGTCATCAGCGCATCGCACAACCCGATGCAAGACAACGGCATCAAGTTTTTTGCCCGCGGCGGTTACAAACTGCCTGACGAAATGGAGGACCGGGTCCAAGCCATGCTGGGCCAGAACTGGGAACGGCCGCTCGGTTCCGGGGTCGGCGACGTGGTGGCCAACGGTAAAGCCGCCGACGACGCCTATGTCAATCACCTGGTAGACACGGTTCCGGTATCTTTGCACGGGCTGAAAATCGTAGTGGACTGCGCCAACGGGGCGGCTTCAGAAATCGGTCCGCGGGCGCTACGCGAAGCCGGCGCGGACGTCGTGGTGATTAACGCCTCTCCCGATGGGCGCAACATCAACCTGAACTGCGGTTCGACCCACCCCAAGCAGCTGAAATCCATGGTGGTAGCCGCCGGGGCGGACTTCGGGGTGGCGTTTGACGGTGACGCGGACCGCTGCCTGGCAGTGGACGGTGTCGGCAACCTGGTTGATGGCGACCAAATCATGGGGATGCTGGCCTTGGATATGCATCGGGCAGGAATATTGACTGAGGACACCCTGGTGCTGACCGTGATGAGTAATCTCGGGCTGCGTTTAGCGATGCAGCAGGTGGGCATCAAGACCCCCACCACCGCGGTAGGGGACCGCTACGTATTGGAGGAAATGCGCGCTCACGGCTACATTTTGGGCGGGGAACAGTCCGGACACGTTATCAATGCCCGCTACGCCACCACCGGCGACGGTATCCTCACCGCTCTGCAGGTAGCGGCGACTGTGGCCTCCCACCAAGCCCCTCTGAGTGAACTTGTGTCGCCTATCCAAAAGCTGCCCCAAACCCTGATTAATGTGCCCGGAGTGGACAAGAACCGCGTGGACGACCCGCGCTTGGCCCAGGATGTCGCGCAGGCGGAAGCGCGCCTGGGGGAGACGGGCAGGGTTCTGTTGCGTTCTTCAGGTACGGAACCCCTGGTGCGGGTCATGGTAGAAGCCGCAACTCAGGAACAGGCCGATGCGGAGGCTCAAACCCTCGCTAACCGAGTGCAGGAACTATTAGCGCTGTAAAAACGCGCCGCGAAAGCGAGGAAATGTGTGTGGAATTGTCGGTGCTGTCGGGTCCCAGAGCGCCAAGGTAGCTGAGGAAACTGTCCTGGAGGGGCTGTCCCGCCTGGAATACCGCGGCTATGATTCAGCCGGAATCGCGGTGGTTGACGCGACCAGCGTGAGCCCCGAAATTACGGTCGAAAAGGAAGTCGGAAAACTTTCCGAACTGCGCAAAACTTTAGAAAAGCGCCCTTTACCCAACGCCACCACCGCGATTGGGCACACCCGTTGGGCCACACATGGGGGCGTCACTCGTGACAATGCCCACCCCCACCTGTCTTATGACGGAAAACTGGCGCTGATACACAACGGCATCATCGAGAACGCGGAACCTTACCGCGCCCACCTGGAAACCCTGGGCATCAAATGCGTCAGCGAAACCGACACCGAGGTGGTCGCTCACCTGCTGGAGCGCGCCTACTTGGCCGAACCGGGCGGAAACTCTGGCGAAAGCGCTGGCGAACAGCCGATTACCCCCGGTACTATTCCCTTGCACAGCCTAGATCCGAACCTGAGCTGCGCGGCAGGAGCGACCCGATTGGCGCGGGCGATGCTGAAGGTCACCAGAGATTTGGAAGGCTCGTTCACCCTGTTAGTGGAGCACGCGGACGCTCCAGGCGTGATTGTGGCGGCGCGGCGGTCGTCTCCGCTGGTACTGGGGTTGTCACAAGGGACGAACTTCCTCGGTTCTGACGTGTTGGCTTTCGCGGCGCGCACGAAACAGGCTCTGGAGATTGGTCAGGATGAAGTGGTAGTCGTGACCCCGGCCGGAGTGCTGGTCATGGACCAGCAAGGCAACGAAATCCTGCACACGCAAGGCCTGGAAGTCATCGCCCAGGATCCCGCCCAGCGCAAACGGGCTTTTGAAGTCGATTTCGCGACCGACCGCGTCACCAAAGAAGGCTTCGACACCTTTATGGAAAAGGAAATCCGGGAACAGCCCCGGGCGGTGGGGGACACCATTGCGGGACGGCTGGATGCCGCCGAGGCGCTGACCTTGGACGAACTGCGGATTGAAGCTGAAGTGTTTCGTTCTATCACTTCGGTGATTATTGTGGCCTGCGGTACGGCCTCCTATGCCGGGCAGGTGGCCCGCTACGCTATCGAACACTGGTGCCGGATTCCGTGTGAGGTCGAACTGGCGCATGAGTTTCGTTATCGGGACCCGGTGGTGAGCCGGCGCACCCTGGTGGTGGCGATATCGCAGTCCGGGGAAACCATGGACACGATTATGGCCATCCGTCACGCCCGCGAACAAGGGGCGCGGGTCCTGGCCATCGTGAACACGCCCGGCTCTACGATTTCTCGCGAGGCCGACGCGGTACTGTTGACCCACGCCGGACCGGAAATCGCGGTGGCCTCCACCAAGGCGTTCACGGCCCAGATTGCGGCGTGCTACCTGTTAGGTTTGTACCTGGCTCAGGTCCGCGGCAACAAATATGCCGACGAAATCGAGGATTACCTGGAAAAACTTGGTCAGATGCCGGCGCGAATGCAAACTGTCTTGGACCGTTATGCCGGCTCGGCTGACTTAGGCGCTAATCTTGACGACATCAATTCGGTTATCTTCCTGGGGCGTCATGTCGGATTCCCGGTGGCGCTGGAAGGGGCGCTGAAACTGAAAGAAATCGCCTATCTGCATGCCGAAGGCTTCGCGGCCGGGGAACTGAAGCACGGTCCTATCGCCCTGGTAGAGTCCGGGCAGCCGGTTGTTATTATTGTTCCCACTCCGCGTCGACCCGAGTTGCATCGCAAAGTCGTGTCCAATATCGAAGAAGTCCGGGCGCGTGGGGCCGTGACTCTGGTGGTGGCCGAAGATGGGGACGACTCCGTAAACGAGTTTGCGGATGTGGTGTGGCGGGTGCCTCCCACTCCCACCTTGATGCGTCCTCTGGTGGACGTGATTCCGTTGCAGCTGTTGGCTTTGCGGATGGCGGGACACCTGGGATACGACGTGGACCAGCCGCGTAACCTGGCCAAGTCGGTCACGGTGGAATAGAGCCTTGCGGGCAATATGCTGACCCCGGCACTTCCTGACGCGGTTTCCGCCCTGGCCCTGCTGCTCACAGCGGGCGGGGATGGCGGTTGGGTGCCGGTTTCGCAAACCATCACGGAATGGATTCACAGCTTTGCCGGTTCCCCTCTGGCTTTGCTGGTTTTAGCGGGTCTGTGCTTTACGGATGCTTTTTTCCCGCCGGTGCCCGCCGAGTCAATCGTCATCGGATTAACCTCGTGGTATTTCGCCTCTCCCGGCCACGTTGTGGCACTCCCGGGCATTTTTCTGTGTGCCGTCATTGGAGCGACCCTCGGTGATTCTTTCGCCTTCTTCCTGGGGACACGTATTCACGTGCAGCGCATCAAATCGTGGCGGGACGGGAAGGGCGAACAGGCTTTCGAACGAACCGCGAAACTTTTGCACAAGCGCGGCACGTCCTTCATCTTTGCGGCGCGTTTTGTGCCCGGCGGGCGAGTGGCGGTCAATATGTGCGCCGGAGCGACCGGTTTTCCTTACAGCCGTTTCATACGTACCGACCTGGCTGCCGTAATCTGTTGGGTGTTCTACGGAATGTCTATCGGTTTTGCTTCTGGGAGTATCCTGGGGCCAATTCATCCGCTCTTAGCGACCCTGGTAGGGATGGTCGGGGGAGTAGTCCTCAGTCTCTTGCTGGACCGTTTGGTCGCCCGTTTGCAGCGGCGGTTTCAGTCGGGTCGCTCCGATTCACCAGAAGAATCGACCGGTAGCGAATCGGAGGAGTGAACGGAACGTCCTGGTGAGGCCGGCGAAGTGGGACGGAGCCTAAATCTTTCGCAGGTGCAGGCGGTGCACGCGGTGGTCAGGGTCTTTCTCGAGGATGAGGGTGGCACGAGAACGGGTCGGAGCCACGTTTTCTTGGAGGTTTTTCAGGTTAACTTCACGCCAAATTTGGCGGGCATGAGATTCTGCCTGTTCATCAGTCCAGGCGGCAATCTCACGGAAGAAAGAGTCGGGTTGTTTGAAAGCGGTCGTGCGTAACTGTCGGAAACGTGACAGATACCACTGCTCGATGTCCGCGGGGCGGGCGTGCAAATAGATGGAGAAATCAAAGAAATCCGACACTGCCAAGGAATTTTTGCTCCCGTCGGCAATCAAAGGCGGGGCTAACACGTTCAGCCCCTCCAAGATGAGGACGTCCGGGGCGCAAACCATCTGGGTCTTACCGGGCACAATATCGTAGGTGACGTGCGAATATACCGGGGCGGCTACCTCGGGAGCCCCAGATTTTACCGCTGCCAGAAAACGCAGCAGTCCACGACGGTCGTACGACTCAGGAAAACCCTTGCGGTTCATGATTCCGCGCGCCACCAGCTCAGCATTGGGGTACAGAAATCCGTCCGTTGTGACCAAATCAACCCGCGGAGTGCCTGGCCAACGGCTCATTAACTCGCGCAACAGCCGAGCCAGAGAGGACTTTCCCACAGCTACCGAACCGGCCACCCCAATCACAAAGGGAGTGTGCTGAACCGCGGATTCGCCTAAGAAATCAGCGCGCCGGGAGCGAATCTTGGTCGTTCCAGCGGCATAAATCTGGAGCAGGGCGGTCAAAGGACGATAAATCGCGTCTACTTCAGCCAAGTCGATAGGGTCGCCCAAAGCGCGCAAACGCTCCACGTCAGCCTGGGTCAGCGGCAGAGGAGTCTGATCCGACAGAGCTGACCACTGTTCCCTGGTGAACATGACAAAAGGCGAGGCGGTCTCCTCGAGACCTGGGGAAACCTGATGCGGACGGGCGGCCATAATCTCTCGCATCGCCGAACCGTACTGACTATCACGCAGTTTCTCTTGCGTGCCGTGAGGATCCGTCAGGAATTCCTCCATCAACTCGGTGGTGGGAGCGCCGAAATTGTCCCTCATGACTTTTTGACCACCGACCCCAAGCACAAACTGCCATCCTTGTCGCGGAAAAAGTACGCGGAAGGTTCTTCTAACTGCGAGTGTGCCGCTCGGATATACATGGGGTAGGTGTTTTTTACTGCATAGAGGTGAATGGACTCGGAGCGTAAATCCTGCAAAGTCTTGAAAGTGTCGTCGTCCAGGCGTCCCTCTTCGTTATAGCGCAGTTTCCGGGCCGCCTCCGGAGTGTATTTCGTGATGCCTGGCGGAGGGCTCCATTTCTCGCACAAGGTCGGGTAGTTTTCTTCCGAGTCGGCACCATTGAATGGATAGCTGGAACGAGCCATAATGCGTGCCAGCAGGTAAGACACATCCTCCGGGGTGACCGAATCCATTTTGCCGCCATAAATCGCCGTCGGGCAGGAATACCGGGCACCTAACTGGCTCCAGCTGGCTCGCACCTCCACGCTGGAGTCTGTCCAAGACACACCCTCATCGGTAGCTTTCGGGGTTTGCGACAAGGCGTGCAACAGAGCCTTTTGGGCGGGCGGAGTCGTGTAACGGTCGGTAAACACTTCCGGGGTAATCAGCCAGCAACTGCGCTGCATAGCGCCGAAATTTCCGCCCTGTAAATCCTTAAAGAAAGCCTGCATTCCGGTGAACTGTACCGGGTCGCCAGACTCGATGGTATCTTTCTTAAGGTTCGCTGCAGCGGAACGGTTGGGCGTCGGGGTCTGTTTCTGGGCGCGGTTCGGGGTGGCCCGGGTAGTCACCTCGGAAACGTTGTTGAATGATTTGGGATACTTGAGGTCTTGAACACCCTCGAGATTGAGCGCTGCCGAGTGAAAATCGGGAGTTTCTGAATTCTGCGCGGTGGTGTCCGTCTGCGAGGGCGAATCGGGGTTTTCTGCGGAGGTCGACTTCTCCTGACCCATTCTCAAGGTGGAGTTGGTACGGAAATCAGGGCCGGTGACTTCCACGAGAAGCGCGGATGAAAACTTTTCGGCAGATTGAGAGTGACTCGTCTCAGAGGGATCCTGATTAGGCATAGCGGCAATTTGCGGCGCGACGATAAATAGCGTCACCAGCACCAGGGCAATCCCCGCACCAGCCAGGAGAAACATCCCTGCGACGAGGCGCTTTGGGGTGGAAAGAAGCCACAGCTGGAGGCTGTCCTTTTTTGACATGGCTACCTTTCATGAACACAGTGACCCCGCTTTAGAGGCATCGGGATTTCCTGGCTTTAAGATTACCTAGTTTTCCTGCCGGTTGAAAACCGCAAGCGCAATCTAAGTCTCTGACTCAATGCCGATTTTCGTCTAGGCTGAAATCGTGATTTGGGGATATGCGCCGGATTTGATTGCACAAACGGAAAAACCTCTGGTCGCGCAGGCTGACCGAGAGCAAGGCGCGGACGCGCTGATGCGACGGGCTGCCTACGCGCTGGCTCATCACACGCACCGAGCCTTGTCCGGAGCTGAGGCAGACATTACCGTGTCATCGGTTCCCCGGGGACGCCGGCGTATTTTGGTTTTGGTCGGAGCGGGTAACAACGGTGGCGATGGCCTGTACGGGGCGGCGTATCTGCGGCGGCGCGGCTATCTGGTCGCGGTCCTGCCGACCTCGAAACATATTCACGAGCGCGGTGCGGCGGCCGCGCGACAAGCCGGGGTGGAGTTTTGGCCCAGTGTGCTGCCCGAGACAGTTGGGGAGGCTCTGCACGCGCTACAGGCGTGGAAACCGGTTGCCATTATTGATGCGATTATCGGGATTGGAGCCCGTCCCCCCCTGCGAGAACCCGCGTTATCCCTGGTCCGGGGCATCAGCGAGTGGCTCCGCCAATGGCCGGAGGGGTCAGTGCCCCTGGTGGTGGCCTGTGATCATCCCTCGGGCCTGGATCTGTACCGCGGCGCTGATTTGGGTCCGAATCAAGAACCGCTGCCAGCTGACCTGACCGTGACGATGGGGGCGGCGAAAACTGGAATGTTGGTCGGTCCCGGTGCGCTCACGATAGGCCGCCTGCAGGTTCAGGACATCGGACTGCCCCAGCAGACAATGCAGCCCGGTGTCGGTCTGATCGAACGCGCTGACGTGCGCGAACTGTGGCCCTGGCCGCACTTTGCGGATCACAAATATTCACGCGGAGTTTTGGGCGTAATGGCTGGATCTGCGCGCTATCCCGGAGCGGGAGTCTTGGTTACCGCTGCCGCCTTGAATGCGGGGGCGTCTTTCCTGCGCTACCTCGGTGAACCCTCGGTGCAGTCGGTAGTGATACAGGCTTGCCCGGAAGTCGTACTGGGAGAAGGCCGTTGCCAAGCCCGCATTATCGGTCCCGGCTTTGCGGCGGGCTCGCCGCAGCATCGCGAACAAATGTTGAGCGCTTGGCGCGGTCGCGGCGCCCGCGAGTTGGTGATTCTCGATGCCGGCGCATTGGGACTCATCGGAACAGACATACAATCCGATGCGAACTGCCTACTCACTCCCCACGCCGGGGAAGCAGCCGCACTAGCCGCGCAAATCGGTCGGGAAACCGCCCGAGGGGATATCGAGGCCAACCCTTATGACTGGGCCTCTCAGCTTGCTGCGGATACGCACGCCACTGTTCTTTTGAAAGGGCCCACCACCACTATTGCCAATCCGGAAGGTCAGGTTTATTCCCTGACTCACGGCACCCGAGACTTGGCGACGGCGGGTTCCGGGGACGTGCTGGCAGGAATTTTGGGGTATGTTTTCGCCGCGGCGAATGCCCGCACCGAAACCACTGGAGAATCTTTGGATTTGGGGAAATTGGCGGCTGTTGCGGCCTGGCTGCACGCCGAAGCGGGCCGTTTAGCCGCGCCCACCCCTCGTGCCACCGCCATTATCCAGGCGATTCCCCGGGCTTTGGCGGGGCTATAAACTATCCCGGTCCCACTAAACGTGACAAACTAGGAAGTGCGAAAACAATTTTGTAAAGGAAGATTATGACCAACGTGGATGTTCCCCAATGGCCGGTACGTGCTGTGGTGAATCTCAGTGCATATCAGGAAAATCTCGCCCAGATGCGTCGTTTTGCCCCGAACTGTCAACAAATGGCAATCGTGAAAGCTAATGCTTACGGACACGGCATCGAGCGCATGGCGCTGGCAGCACTCGGTGCCGGTGCGGAATGGTTGGGTGTCGCCAAAGCCAGCGAGGCTTTCCAGCTGCGCAAATACCTAGACAAGCGAGGCATTGCGCGTGACCATCTGGTCGACACGCCCACTTCGGCCATGATGCGTTCGCGGCTGTATCAGACCGCCGCGATGGGACTGCCCACTGCCGCGCGCCCCCGCATCCTGACCTGGCTCTACACCCCGCAAACGGATTTACAACAAGTCGTGAAAGCGGAAATCGACATTTCTGTCTCTACCTTGGACCAGCTGGATCAGGTTTCGCGTGCCTGCGACGTGGCCGGACTGCGCTGCCGGGTACACCTGAAAGTCGATACCGGACTGTGCCGCGCCGGAGCCACTGATCAAGATTTTCCGGTGCTGTGCAAGCTGGCACGGGCTCGGGAACGTGCCGGGCTCATTGAAGTCAGTGCCATCTGGTCACATTTGGCGCGCGCGGATGAAGACACGGCCGCTGCGGAGACTTTCACCAAGTCGCAGCTGAGGACCTTCGACTGGGCTTGGGGGGTTGCCCAAGAGGCGGGTTTGCGCCCGAGATTGCGCCACATCGCTGCTACCGGGGGAATCATTTGGTATCCCGAGAGCCACTATGACCTGGTCAGGGTGGGAATTTCGGGATATGGGCTGAGTCCGAATCCCGAAATTGCGTCGTCGTGGCAGCTGGGAGTACGTCCGGTGATGCGACTGGAAACGAACGTGGTTCAGGTTAAAAGGGTTGAGAAAGGCGCTGCGGTTTCTTACGGCGGTGAATGGGTGGCACCGGGGCCACGCTGGTTGGCTCTGCTGCCGATTGGATACGCCGACGGCTTGCATCGCTTGGCAAAGAATCGCGGTGAAACCTGGATTAAAGGCCGGCGCGCGCCGATTGTCGGGCGGGTTCCGATGGATCAGATCGTGGTTGATTTGGGTCCGGCTGTGGACGATTCCGGCATCCCTGTTCCTTGTCCGGTCGAGCCGGGGGAGCTGGCGATTATTTTTGGCGATGCGAAGGACCGCTTGTTCGGGGGGATTCCAGGAGTTCCCTCGCTTCCGACCGCCGACGACTGGGCAGAGTGGACCGATACCATCAACTATGAAGTCATTACCGGTATTTCCCCCAACGTGCCGCGGGTTTATGTTGAGGACCAGCCAGACCGCTGAGCCTCGAGCTAACGTAAGGGCTATTGAATAACTGAGGAGGAACGATGAGCCGCGAGGGGAACCTTTTGCTGGAAGTCGAAACGAGGTCCGCTGACGATACCCGTCTGTTGGGCCAAGCCCTGGTCCCATTTCTGCAAGCCGGCGATTTGGTGATTCTGGAAGGTGAGCTGGGCGCTGGAAAAACCACTTTGACCCAAGGTATCGGCGCCGGTTTGCGCGTCAACCAGCGGGTTACCTCTCCAACCTTCATCATTGCCCGCAGTCACACGAAATCCCCCGATGTGCCGGGACCGAACTTGGTTCATGTGGATGCCTATCGTCTGATGGGCGGGGACGATGTGGAAACTCTGGATTTGGAATCGGCGCTAGAGACCGCGGTGGTAGTAGTCGAATGGGGTACTGACAAGGTGGAGGGGCTCAGTGCTCACTGCCTGAAGCTGTCCCTGTGCCGTCCAGAGAGCGCTGCTGCTCCCGTTACGGGAACCATCGTGGACCTGCCCGAAGATACGACCTGTCAAGTTGTCTTTCGCAGTCTGGAAGGGACTTGGGATCTGTCAGGTTTGGTGCAGCAGTGGGAGGCTTTGCGTGCGCAGGCAGATGCGAGTGCGAAATCCGGTGTTGCCCCAGACGCTTGCCAGCCCGGTGCGGATTTGTAAATAGGCTGATAGGAAAGCCGATGCCGACAGTTTTTCAGGTGCGCCGCGGGTGCAAGGCCTTTCTGGGCTGGGTCCTCGTCCTGCTGAGCGCGGCGGTGATGAGTTTCGCGTCGCCCAGTGTTGGGCAAGCCGCCCCCGGGCCCACTCACCCGACTGATACCACGGACGAGGTTGTTACCGGGAGTGTTCCAGGTGCGGTGGGACAGCTGCCGCGAAGCGCCAAGAGTGACCTCCCTGACGATGTCCGTGTTTGGTTTAACACCAAGGCCGCCGCTTTCGGACAATCATTGCGGGAATACCTCCCGGATAGTGTAAAGGTTTCCCCGGAAGCCCCGATTGAGGTGGGAACTCCGACCCAGGTAGTGACTTGGTCTGCTCGGATGCTGCGCGGCACCTACAATCCAGACAGTGCGGTAACACCGATTGACATGTGGGTTGCCCCGGTGAGCATTGATAATCGAGAACTTGGGGTAGTGGTCTATGTCTCGGACGAAAAAGGCCTTTATCCCCTTTCTCAGCCAGCGCACGTAGAGACTTTGGCTCCGAAAGCTACCGCGGGGGTACCTGAACCCACTTCGAACTCGCGAGACAATAACTCGCTGGTTGCGGGCGGGTATGTTCCGGAACCGAAAAATTCTCACCTGCCCGTCCGGTCGGAGGCTCCCGGCGCCAGCTATGTGCTACCTGATTTAGCTCATGCATTGCTGGCAACGTCGCCGGATTCTGCCCGTTCCAGCCGTCCCGTTTATGACCCAATCGTTCGTGGCTGGTTTATGTTGAACGAGGAACGTTTGCTGCCGGTATCTAACGCGGCACGTGCCCGCGTTGTCGGAGAGGTGACTTTGGTACAGGTGCAAGAAGCGGTGCAGTCCTGGTGGGGAACTGTCAGTCCCACCCCCACGCCGACTGTGGAAACCTTGCCAACCAACAACAACACCTTGGTGTGGGTGGTCATCCTCGCTGTCGCCATTGTCGGTGTCGCGCTGTTGGTGGTGTGGCTGACTTTCCGTTGGCAATCCCGCACGGAAGATGTCGCCGAAGTGCTCTCCCTGCCTGACCCGGAACTCATTATGGTGCCGACATCTGCCCCGACTTCCGCGATCCCGACTTTAGCGGTGAACAGTTCTGAGGGCGAAGCGCATTAGGATTGTCCCTGTGAGTTACCTGTTTATCGATACCTGTGCCGGGGCGGGGGTTGCCTTGGTGAATTCCGAGAAGCCCAGCGATGTGCTGGTGAAGGTGAATCCTGACGGAAAAGCCCAAGTGGAGGCCCTTTCGTCCCTGGTTACTGACGTGGTTCGAGAAGGCGGCAGACCGCAAAAAATTGTGGTTTCGCGAGGACCTGCCCCGTTTACCGGGCTGCGGGTTGGCTTGGTTACGGCTCGGACCTTAGGTTTTGCCTGGGATATCCCGGTGGTCGGGGTGGATGAGTTGCTCCTCCAGGCGCAGGCTGCCGCTCAGGTGCTTTCTGGCGCTGACTGTCCAGCTCAGACTCAGGGGCAGACGCCGCGTTGGATAGTGTCCCTGATGGATGCCCGCCGCCACGAAGTCTATGCCGGGCTGTTCAAACCCGGTTTGGCGGACGGGAGCTTGACGCAATGCGGGACCGATTGGGTTGGTCCTGCCTCCCTTCTGGAAGGCGTCGCCCAAGGGTGGGACCGCGACTTTGCGGGGTTTGCCGGGGCGGGGGTTTTCCTGGTCGGCAACGCTGCCACCCAGGTCACGGGTCAGACCGTGGAGGTACGCTTTGCGGACCTGGCGAGGGCGGCGAACTCCCTGGTGAACGGGGCGGACGGAGACTCGGAGGGACAACGGGAACTGGCTTCACTGAGTACCGAGCCGCAGTATCTGCGCCGACCGGATATCCAACAAAAGCCATAGCTAGCGTTGAATTCACTGGTGAACCATGATCCGTGACGGTTCGATTGAGGATGCGGCACACCTGGCATGCGCCGAACAGGAGTGCTTCGCATCTGACGCGTGGGACCGGGAATCCTTGGCGTCTCTGCTGGCGCAGCCAGATATCAGCTTTCGATTGAGTTTCAGTGAATCTGAGGAATTCGTGGCGTGGGCCGTGTGGGGTTTTGGGGAAATGAGCATTCCTGTCGGCGACCTGCCTCCTGCTGAGCGTAACCAAGCGGTAACTTCCACAGCTCGGGGGGACAGGCTGATACGGGTTCTCTCACTGGCGACTCGACCGGCTTGGCGGGGAAAAGGCTACGCCAGGCAGCTGCTGACAGACGGCCTGCGCCGCGGACGCGCCCGGGGCTATGCGGGAGCCGTGTTGGAGGTCCGGTCCAGTAACACGGCAGCCCAAGCTCTCTATGGGAGTCAAGGTTTCCAGATGTGGGCACGGTTGCCGTTCTGGTTTCGAGAACCGACCGAGAACGGCCTAATCATGGTGAAAATGTTTTTCTAACTCCAATGTTTCGTAAAAATTATGCCACCGTTGGACACGCGCGAGCCCACACCTCGGGATAAATAGGGACTTTCGGCCTGAGTAACCAGGTAAATGCGCAGTTCGAGCCCCTATCCGGGGAAGTGAAATGAAACCCTTAATCCAATTCAGCCAAGTCGCGTTCAGAAAATCTTATAGGCTCGACTTCGTGGCCAATACAACACTTACTACAGATAACAAAGCAATCAAGACCACCGTTATCATCAAACAAGCCATGGCAATCACTGGCGTGTTTTTTGTGGGGTTCGTGATTTTGCATGCCTACGGGAACCTCAAAGTGTTCCTCGGGGCAACCGTTTACAACGATTATGCGCTGCATTTGCGCACATTCCTCATGCCCATACTGCCCTATGAAGGGCTGTTGTGGATTCTCAGGGTTTTGCTGATAGTTTTCGCCCTGGTGCACATTATTTCCGCTATCGCCCTGTGGCGTCGAGCCAGCTTAGCGCGCGGTTCTCGCTACATGGTTAAGAAGTCGCTAGCGACGGCTTACGCGGGACGCACCGTCAGGTGGGGCGGCATCATCCTGTTGCTGTTTGCGATTTTTCACCTGTCTCACTTCACCATGAAGTTTGCCAAGGTCGGCGATGCGGCCGCCTACGCTTCCCACCAGGTCTTTCTGGATCCGGCGGGCAATGTCGTTGACGCCGCTGGGCCGGGGATTATCTCCGTAATGGAAGGCAATCCCTACGCCATGATGTTTACGACTTTCTCGAATTGGTGGATGGTGCTGGTTTACGCCATCGCGGTGGGGGCGCTGTGCCTACACATTTCCCACGGCGTGTGGTCTGCACTACAAACCATTGGCTGGTTGCGTCGCAACGCCCAGTACGCAGTTCAGATTATTTCGGGCCTGGTTGGCCTGCTGGTGTTCGCAATGTTCCTGGCTCCGCCGGTGGCTATTCTCGCCGGAATGCCGATGCTGGCGTAAGGAAGGTAAGGAAAGATAATGACTGAACTGATTGACGGTTACTACACCGAAGGCGAAAAAATCGCCGATACTAGGGCGCCGATGGATGTTCCTATCGCCGAGCGCTGGTCTACCCGCAAGTTCCGCGGCGGTCTGGTGAACCCCACTAACCGACGCAAGCTGCATATCATTGTGGTCGGCACCGGTCTGGCCGGGGGCGCTGCGGCTGCCTCCTTAGGCGAGCTTGGCTATCACGTTGACGCGTTTTTCTATCAAGACACAGCCCGCCGGGCGCACTCGATTGCCGCCCAAGGCGGTATCAACGCCGCTAAGGGCTACCGCAACGACAATGACTCCGTATTCCGCTTGTTCTACGACACGGTCAAGGGCGGCGACTACCGCAGCCGAGAAAATAACGTCTACCGTCTGGCGGAAGTCTCTGCCGACATCATCGACCAATGCGTCGCCCAAGGCGTACCTTTCGCCCGCGAATACGGCGGTTTATTGGACAATCGTTCCTTTGGTGGCGTGCAGGTGGCGCGAACCTTCTATGCGCGTGGCCAGACAGGTCAGCAGCTGCTGATTGGCGCCTACCAGGCTCTGAGCCGCCAGGTTAAAGCCGGCACGGTCATATCGCACGAGCGCCACGAAATGATGGATCTCATCATCAAGGACGGCAAGGCGCGCGGTATCGTGACCCGTGACCTCACAACCGGCAAGGTTGAAACGTGGATTGCTGACGCGGTGGTCTTGGCCAGCGGTGGCTACGGTAACGTGTTCTTCCTGTCCACCAACGCGATGGGCTGCAACGTTTCTGCGGCGTGGAAGGCTTTCAAGCACGGCGCCTATATGGCTAACCCCTGCTACACCCAAATCCACCCGACCTGCATTCCGCAGCACGGCAACTTCCAGTCCAAGCTGACGCTCATGAGTGAGTCGCTACGTAATGACGGCCGGATTTGGGTACCGAAGAAAGCGGAGGACTGCACCAAGGATCCTCGTGAAATCCCCGAGGAAGATCGCGACTACTACCTGGAGCGTATCTACCCCTCCTTCGGCAACCTGGTGCCCCGTGATATCGCGTCCCGTCAGGCCAAGAACATGTGTGACGAAGGCCGTGGCGTCGGACCGAAGATTAACGGCGTGGCTCGTGGCGTCTACCTGGACTTCAGCGAGGCTATCGAGCGCATGGGTCGGGATAAGGTTTCGGAAAAGTACGGCAACCTTTTCGATATGTACCAGCGCATTACCGGAGACAATCCTTACGAAGTGCCGATGCGTATCTACCCCGCCGTGCACTACACGATGGGCGGCTTGTGGGTCGATTACGACCTGATGAGCAACATCGAAGGCCTGTACGTGGCTGGGGAAGCGAACTTCTCGGACCACGGCGCGAACCGCTTGGGCGCCTCCGCTTTGATGCAAGGTTTGTCTGACGGCTACTTCGTGTTGCCGGCCACGATTTCGGACTACCTGTCTCACGGCGCTATGCCGAAGTTGAGCCAGGATGATCCTGCCGTTCAGGAAGCTCTGGAGCGTGTCAACAGCAAGGTGGATCGTTTGATGGCGATTCAAGGCACTCAGTCGGTCGATTCTTTCCATAAGCGCCTGGGCCACATTATGTGGGAAAAGTGCGGCATGGAACGTACCGATGCGGGCTTGCGTGAAGCTATCACAGAGATTCGTGAGCTACGTGAGGAGTTCTGGAAGGACTTGCGCATTCCCGGACGCGCCGATGAACTGAACCAGTCTCTGGAAAAGGCCTGCCGCGTGGCGGACTTCCTGGAACTCGGTGAGCTCATGTGTATTGATGCCCTGCACCGCAAAGAATCCTGTGGTGGTCACTTCCGTGCTGAATCCCAAACGGAGGAAGGCGAAGCGCTGCGTCACGATGACGAGTTCCTTTACGTGGCAGCTTGGCAATATGGCGGTTCCGAAGGGGCTGCGCCAATCCTGCACAAAGAGGACCTCATTTACAAAGATATCCAGCTGAAGCAACGGAGTTACAAGTGAACATTACATTACGAGTTTGGCGTCAAAAGGGCCCGTCCGACAAGGGCGCGCTCCATGAATATCACCTTACCGACATATCCGAGGACGCTTCCTTCCTGGAGATGCTGGATATCCTCAACGAGCAGCTATTCGCTCAAGGTGAGGAACCAGTTGCCTTCGATTCGGACTGTCGTGAGGGTATCTGCGGGATGTGCGGTATCGTCATCAACGGCGTGCCCCACGGCCCGCACAAGAACCGCACCACCACCTGCCAGTTGCACATGCGCACCTTCAAGGACGGCGACACGATTACAGTAGAGCCGTACCGTTCGCGGGCTTTCCCGATTCTGCGCGATTTGGTGGTTAGCCGTGAAGCACTCGATCACATTATCCAAGCCGGTGGTTACATCTCGGTCAATACGGGTTCCGCTCCCGAGGCGCACTCGGTGCCGGTTCCTAAGCCCAATGCGGACCGCGCCTTCGAGGCTGCCGTTTGCATCGGTTGCGGTGCTTGCGTGGCGGCCTGCCCGAATGGTTCGGCCATGCTGTTCACTTCGGCCAAGGTCACTCACCTAGGCTTGCTGCCGCAGGGCAAGGTCGAGAACTACGAGCGCGTGGTGGCGATGTTGAACCAGCACGATGCGGAAGGCTTCGGCGCTTGCCAGAATATCGGCGAGTGCGCGGCTGCGTGCCCGAAGCAAATCCCACTGGATTGCATAGCGTTCCTGAACCGTCAGCTGGGCAAGGCCTTCTTGAAGGGTCGGTAAAACCAGCGCGGTGAAATAAACCGGTGAATGTGGCACCTCGGAATCCGGGGTGCCACATTTTTACGCCCATAAACCGCCTTTTATTAGGTATTTTAGGAAATAAAAAGAATTTTTCTAAAAAACCTGTACATTCGTACCAAAAGGCTATACACTTGTACTAACAGGTGATGGAGAGATGCCTCGGCACCCCTGCAGAACCCCCCATTGGAACCTAGTGGGGAATATACCAAAGTTGGCAATCCGGCTTTGCATTCCGTGAATGGAGCGCGGGATGGACACGGAGAACCGACCAAAGATGGTCGGTTCTCCGCACAACACAGAAACAATAAACAAGCAGATGTGCGAGGTAGCGCATCAGACTATAAGGAGACTGATATGGCGAAAATCGTCAGTTCTTGGAACGATTTTGATCCTTTGAAGCGAGTGATTGTCGGACGCGCCGACAACTCTATGATTCCCCCGGAGGAACCGGCGACCTCTGAGAAGGTTCCTGTCGATTCCGAGATGCGCGGTATGTGGGGTATGCGCCCGCTGGAAACCGTCGAGAAGGCCAATGCCCAACTCGATAACTTGGCGAAGATTCTGGAAGATCACGGTGTTATCGTCGACCGTCCTACGCCGCTGCAGTGGAACCAGGCCATTGGTACTCCGGATTTCCGCAACGATTCCATGATGACCTGTATGCCGCCTCGCGACATCTTGCTGACCATCGGTAACGAAATTATGTCGGCCGCGAACTCTTTCCGCTGCCGCTACTTCGAGTACTTGGCATACTGGCCGTTGATGAACCAGTACTTCGAGGAAGATCCGGAGTTCAAGTGGACCCAGGCTCCTCGTCCTCGTTTGACCGATAAGTCCTACAAGCACAACTACTACGATGAGAGGATTTCTCTGGAGGAGCGCTTGGAGCGCACCGCCGCGAAAGACTTCGTCACCACTGAAGTTGAGCCCCTGTGGGACGCCGCTGACGTGATGCGTCTGGGCAAGGACCTGTTCATTCAGCATGGCCTGACCACCAACCGCAAGGCTATGGAATGGTTCAAGCGCTACTACCCCGACTTCCGGGTACACGCTGTGAACTTCCCCGGCGACCCCTACCCGATTCACATCGACGCGACCTTCGTGCCGCTGCGTCCGGGCCTCATCATCAACAACCCGCACCGCCGCCTGCCCGAAGAACAGCGCAAGATCTTCGAAGCGAACGATTGGCAGATTGTGGACGCAGCACAGCCGGCTCACACCACTCCGCCGCCTCTGTGCTACTCCTCCGTGTGGTTGTCCATGAACTGCTTGGTCCTGGATCACAAGACGGTTATCGTCGAGGCTTCCGAGACCAACCAGCTCGAGCAGATGGACAAGCTGGGCATGAACGTGATTCCGGTTCCGTTCCGCGATGCCTACCCGTTCGGCGGCGGCCTGCACTGCTCGACCGCAGACGTCTACCGCGAAGGCACCTGCGAGGATTACTTCCCGAATCAGGTTGCTGATCCGACTCTCGTCTAACTCGAGTTAGTTTTCAATCCTGAATTAACACGATGACAGTTCATGCTGGGGCTGCGGAAAGTTCTTTCGCAGCCCCAGCGGGACTATAAACGCTATTTAGCGTATTTCAATCTTTTTCTACAACAAGGCATTTATTTTGCGCCCCTCAAAGGAGAGGGGCTACGGATCGAGAATTCGCAAAGGTCGTGAGGGCAATGAGCACTGGAAATAATTATGTAATGAACACAAAATGGGGCGCCATCGCCATGTTTATTTCTGCCACAGGTATGGGCCTGGTCCCGCTATTCAGTCGGTGGGGTACACGAACAGATATGTTTGACGGCTCTAAAGGCTTAAACGCTGGCAATAGCGTCGGTGCTCTCATGGCAACCGGACGTATGGCTATGGGCATCATCTTTTTCGTTTGCTTGATGTTGATGACGAAAAAGGTGAAAGTGTGGAAAGAACTGAAAGTCAGCCCCGCTATCATCATGGGCGGGGTCATGATTGGGCTTTCTCTGGGATGCTACGTGACCTCGACTTTGCTGACCACTGTCGCCAACGCGGTGCTGCTCATCTACATCGGACCGGTCGTCTGCATTGTGCTGGCACGGATCTTCCGTAAAGAACCGATGACTCTCGTCCACTACATATGTCTGGTGGCGGTGTTTACGGGGATGTTGTTCGGCAACCAGCTCATTGGCTTTGGCGACAATGGATTTTTCGTTGATTTTAACTTGACGGCTTCAACCCCCGAATTCCCGCTTGCCGGAGTGGGCAACCTATTTGGGTTCCTTTCCGGTATCTTCTATGGTTCATCAATGTTCTTTAACGGCTACCGCAAAGACGCGGACACGACTGCCCGTGGCGTGTGGAACTTTATTGCCGCTACGGTTGCAGCCGGCAGTTTGGCGCTGATGTTGCACCTCATCGGCACGCTTGGTCACGTGCCCGGTTGGGCTTTGGATCTGCAGCTGACCCCCTTTAACTGGGTAGGTGCGGTGCTGCTGTGGATTATCTGCGGACCTATCGCCTTGGGCTTCCTGTTAGTGGCAGGACGAAACCTGCCGGCTGCGGATTACGGCATCATCGCCTACTGGGAGGTTCCCGTGGCCCTGTTCACCGGTTTGCTGGTATTTGGGGAAGCTCTGACCATTAACACGGTTCTGGGCTTTATACTGGTAGTAGGAGGAGGGATGTACCCGAGCGTCAGTATGCTGCGCCAGAGCCGGAAGAACCGGAAACAGAGTCGTTTAGATGGCGCAGAGCAACCAGAAGAAATCCTGGAAACAACCGCATCCTAGTTGTTGAGTAATCTTAAATATACCTACGGATTCGGATTTCGTTCAGGAATCAGTTAGGGATAGATATGACAGACAACAACCAACCTGAAAAAATGGAAACTGACGATGTCATCGTACGCCGTGTGCTATCGTCATCTTTCTTGGGGAACTTTGCGGAATGGATGGACTACGGTTCCTATTCATACCTTGCCACGGTAATCGCGGTAGTATTCTTCCCGGAAGGAGATCCCAGCGTCAAACTCCTCGCGACCTACGCCGTTTTTGCGCTCTCCTTCCTGGCAAGACCCATAGGGGCATTCTTCTGGGGTTACATGGGTGACAAGAAGGGACGAAAGTGGTCCCTAACGGCTTCAATCTTGGTGATGACGGGTTCTACCAGTCTCATCGGCTTGATTCCCAGTTACGCCACCATTGGTATAGCCGCACCGCTGTTGCTGTTGCTCTTGCGGCTTACCCAAGGGTTCTCCGCCTCTGGTGAATACGCTGGAGCGGCCATCTTTATCGCTGAATATGCCCCAAAGAATCGTCGAGGTTTCTATTGCTCAATGGTTCCGGCGTCAACTGCTGTCGGACTCATGTGCGGTTCTTTCCTGGCAACGATTCTGACTCTGACCATGTCGGAGCAGATGATGCAGTCTATAGGGTGGCGGATTCCGTTCCTGCTGGCTTTCCCGCTTGGGGTAGTGGTGCTGGCTCTGCGGCTGCGACTGGAGGACTCCGATGTGTATATGCGGATGCTAGAGAATCTCAAGGAATCCGGCAAACAGATGTCTTCTCCGCTGCGTCTGCTGTTCACCAAGCACCTCAAAGAGACGCTGATTTGTTTCGGGGTATCCTCGCTCAATGCCATCGGGTTCTACATGGTGTTCACGTATCTGCCCGTTTACATTGAAACCGAAGTGAAGCTCGGCCCGGTCGAGAGCAACGTCATCACCAATATCACGTTGATTGCCTACGTGCTGATGATATTCTCATCAGGGAAGCTATCGGACAGCTTTGGGCGAAAGAAACTGATGATTGCGGCCTCGGTGTCCTTCATAATGCTGACCGTGCCGGCTTTCCATATTCTCAATACCGGTAAATTTGCTGTTATTCTGATTATTGAGTTAATTCTGGCTTATTGCCTCACGCTTAATGACGGGACTCTCTCATCCTTCCTCTCTGAGACTCTCCCTACGGAAGTGAGATACAGCGGTTTTGCCATTTCTTTCAATCTGGCCAATACGATTTTTGGCGGCACGGTTGGTTTCATCTCCACCCTGCTGATAAAAACGACCGGAAATTCCATCGCGCCAGCTTACTATATGTGTGTTGTAGCGGCCTTTGCCCTCATCTGTATGGTCTTCGCGAAGGAATATAAGGATAAAGAGCTGAAATGATGGATAAGCTCTGTTCCGTTTCGCCTCATTGGTATTGTGATGCTGCGAGCCGCGAAAGCAACCCGTGGCAAAACAGTTACGGATGAACACCGAATAATCCCCTATAACTTGACAGGGACCAGGAGGCATCTCCGTCCGCTTTCACGTGGCGGAGGTGTTTCCTTGCCGGGAGACCTCATCTCCCGAGTTTAAGGAGGGACGCTGATGTCTCGTCATCATGCACTGGTTCAGCTAGGAGGTGACCATGTCAGATAGCCATGTTTCGAGCAATCCGAGCGGACAGACCAGCGAGCCGCAGCGCTTGGAAAACCAGAACACGTTGCTGGCCTCCGCTTTGGCACAGGCTCAAAGTGAGTTGAAGAATCTGCGCAAAGAGATTCAGCGGTTACAGGAGCCGCCCCTTACTCACGGGACTGTCGTGAAACTTGTCGATTCGGTGCAACGTCTCGTGGATGTTTCCGTCATGGGACGCCGCTTTCGTGTCACCATCGGCGACACGATTTCGTGGGGAAGGCTCCAGCTCGGCGACACCATTTTGCTAAACGACAAAATGGTTGGCATCGGGAGAGAAACCGCCGCCGATACCGGCGTGAGCGCGGTCGTATTGGAACACGTGGATACAGACCGCACCCTCGTCACGGTCAACAACGATAGCGTTCGTTTGCTGCGGCTGAGCGACCGGCTTCACGGCACGAGGATTCGCCCCGGCGACACGCTACTGGTGGATCTGCAATCGGGGTTTGCCCAGGAATATCTGGCGCGACCTGAGATTGAGGGCCTGGAACTTGACGACAATCCGGGCGTGAACTGGGATCAGATCGGCGGACTCGAATCCGTCTTGACACTGATTCGGGAAACCATCGAACTGCCAATGACCCACCCCGAACTTTATGAAAGCTATCAGCTGCGACCCCCCAAGGGCATTTTGCTCTACGGCCCGCCGGGCGTCGGGAAGACCATGATAGCCAAGGCAATCGCCACCTCGCTGAGCGAGATGCTCGGCAAGAAGGCCCATTTCCTCAATATTAAAGGCCCCGAGCTGCTCGACAAGTACGTGGGCGAAACCGAGCGGCGTGTGCGTGCCGTGTTTTCTCGCGCCCGAGAAAAATCCGCGAACGGGGTTCCGGTCATCGTCTTTTTTGATGAGATGGAGGCCCTATTTAGGACTCGCGGCACGGGCGTCTCGAGTGACGTCGAGACAACCGTAGTTCCGCAACTCCTCGCAGAGATTGATGGGGTCGAGGAGCTGCGTAACGTGGTCATAGTCGGCGCTTCCAACCGCGAGGACCTCATCGATCCGGCGATTGTCCGGCCCGGGCGTCTCGACATGCATATTCGCATCCCGCGGCCCAATAAAGCGGCTTGCACCGAGATTCTCGGAAAATATCTGCGTGAGGACCTGCCCTATGCGCCGGGAGTAAACCCCGCTGCCTTGCGCGATGAGGTCATCGACAAGGTCTTTACTCGCGATGCGGTCACGGCCATCCTGCGGGTGACGCGTAAATCCGGCAAGGAAGAGACCTGGTATCTCTCTGACCTGGTTTCGGGAGCGATGCTGGCTTCGATTGTCGAAAAAGCTAAGGCGCGGGCGGTTCAACAAGCGCTTCGCGGCGAGCCGGGGATTCGTCTCGAACACCTGCTGGCCGCGATTCGGGATGAAACTGCAGCTCACCAAGACCTGCCGGGAGTTTCAGACCCCGAAGAATGGGCCCGGATAGTGGGGCGTTCCAAACGGTTAGACCCCATTTTGGACATTACCCCGATTCAAGAGGATTGAGAGCGCCGCGGGGGACCGCGCGAAGGAGGAAACATATGCTGAGCGTGAAACGCATCATGTCGATAGAAACTGAATATGCCTTGAGCGATTTCCCCGCCGGTCCCACTCCGGAGGCGGAGGATTCTGAAACTCAGGCCGCGCAACAGGCGGATGTCTTGGCTCAACGCTTGTGGCGCACTTGGGCTCTGGAGGAAACGAAAATACCGGGGGTGCCGGTGACGAACCACGTTCCCGATCCGGCAGGTGCCGCCGTCTCTTGGCGGATGCTCCCCGGAGCCGGCACTCGTTTTGACTATTCGGGAGAGCATCCGGAACTCGACGCCGAGGGTAAAGAACACCACGACTTGCCTCCCGAGGCACGGACGAACGAGGAACTCGGCGCCGTCCTGACCGGCGTGAAAACTCGCTGGGTTACGAAAGTTGATGCGTTTGGTCAACACTACTACCGCGGCAACTCCACCATTGCTCCCAACGGAGCGAGGCTCTACGTCGACCATGGTCACCCCGAGTATTCCGCGCCGGAGTGTCTCGGGCCTTTCCAAACCGCGCTTTACGACCGTGCCGGAGATGAAATCATGACCCGCGCGGCCCAGGCTCTGCGTGACAGTACTTCCCCTGACGAGGCCGGGGCGAAGGCTCTAATCCTAAAGAACAACACCGATGCGCACGGTTCGGCTTGGGGCGCGCACGAAAACTACCTCGTAGAGCGCAGCGTGGAATGGCAGCTCTTGGTGGACCTCTTTATGCCGTACCTGGTGTCTCGCCCGATTTTTTGCGGCACGGGACGTCTCGGGCTGGGCCAAAACAGCGAAACTGCGGGTTTCCAGATTTTCCAACGCGCGGATTTCATCGAAACCGATGTTTCCCTGATGACGACGCGGGAACGTCCCATCGTCAATACCCGCGACGAGCCCCACGCTACTCGCCGCTATCGGCGGTTCCACGTCATCACCGCGGATTCCTCTATGTTCCCCTATTCCACTGCATTACGCACCGGGACGGCCGCGCTGCTGTTGAGTCTGGCAGAGAACCTCCCCGAACGGGCTCGTGAACTCGCCGATAGGTGGGCGCTAGCGGATTCGGTAGCGGCAATCAAGGCCTTTTCCCGCGATGTCACGTTGCAACAGGCTTGCCCTCTGAAGGCTGGGGGAGCAGCTACTGCGCTCGAGATTCAGCAGGGATATCTGGAGTTCATTCGTGAAGTTGGCTTTGAGGCTGGCTCTGGGGCATCTCAGCAGGCGGACAGTGAAACCAAGTGGGTAATCGAGAACTGGGAACGGGTCTTGAACTCCCTCGAGGCAGGCTGGCGCGAATCCACTGCCCTTGTAGAGTGGTGTGCGAAACTCGCGCTCTTGGACCGTAAGCGGGACCAACTGGGCTGCGGCTGGGACGACCCCAGATTGGCCTTGTTGGATCTGAGATTTTCCATGGTTGATGAGGGCTTGTCTCTGGCTCGCGCGCTGGAGAGGGGTGGTTTCGAGCCGATGTTTGCTCTGGAGGAAATCCAACAGGCCTCTCGGGAAGCGCCGGCAGAAACCCGCGCCGGAGGACGTGCCGAGCTGTTGCGGCGTTTCCCCGACCAGCTCTGGGCGGCGTCTTGGATGGCGATTTTGGTTGACATCGGAAAGCCACAGTTGGTGCGGGTTCAGTTCCCCGACCCACACCACCCCACTCGCCAGGAAGTCCAGAAAGCCGTGGAGATTTGCGCGGCCAAGCTCGGTTCCGAAAGCGAGGACCAGGGGAAACTCGTCGCGGAAGTCCTGCAAGCCCTGGGAGTAGAATTGCCTGCGGATTTGAAATATTACTCTTGGGACGAGGGCTACTACGCCAGTGAGAGTTTTAAAGAGCAATTTGAGAAAGGGAAATGATGGCGAAACAGATTCAAGAAAGCCACTCCGCCAGCGAGAACGAATCGGTTGAAGAGGTCGAACTTGCTCCGCAGAATAAAATCTCCGAAGACAAACTCGATGCGTTAATCGAAGACATCGAGGACGTCTTAAACGTAAACGCTTTGAGTTTTGTCCAGAACTTCAAGCAGCAGGGCGGACAATGACACGTCTCGGAAGGGTATGTGGCCTCGAAACCGAATATGGTGTGACCAGCGTCTACGTCTCCGATGATTCCGGCTCGGAGGAACCACCGCTAGACGTAGAGGCGGCCGTGAAAGAGATTTTTGCCAGTACGGAGCGAGCCGTGCGGGTTCCTCACGGGTTTCTCTCCAACGGGGCGAGGCTCTATGTCGATATTGGAGAGCACCCCGAATATGCCGGTCCCGAGTGCCTTAATCTCGCAGATGTTGTGGCCCAAGATCTGGCGGGGGACGCGATTATTCAAGATTTAGTTGATATTGCCAATAATAATTTGGTGAACCGCGGCATCCGGATTCACGTCTTGAAAACAAACGCTGACTCTTGGGGAAACAGTTTTGGCTGCCACGAAAACTATCAATACGGAGCGAATACCCCGATTTCGATGCCCGCTTTTGTGTCGTTCCTGGCGGCTCGCCAAATCCTGTGCGGAAGCGGCTGCATAGACGAAGAAGGTAAATATTGCTTTAGTGCGCGGGCTCACTATATTACCGAGGCGGCCTCTGCTGACCCCACCCACCACAAGGCTTTTATCAACACGAAAGAGGAACCTCACGCGGATGCCTCCCGCTGGCGTCGCTTGCATGTGACCTGCGTAGATTCAGCCATGTTGCCCGTAACAGTCGCTTTGCGAACTTTCCTGGCCGACCGATTTTTGCGTCTCATGGAGGAGGGCACGAGGGAGGAGGATCTTTTCGTCCTCGACGATCCGGTTGCGGCCATGAAAACCTGGAATTACGACCCGAATGCGCGGATGTCCGCACGGCGTGGGGACAGCGCGGTTGAGGTCAGTTGTCCGGAACTGTTGCGAGAAAGCGTGAATCTGTTTCCTGAGGGCGATGACGAATTCGGTTTGAGGGACGTGGTCGCTCGCGGCGTGGTAGCTCTGAGCGAAGGGGATCTCACAGCCTTGAGTGGTGAACTCGACTGGTCGCTGAAATATCAGCTACTTTCCCATGTCACCGCTGGTGAGGCGAATTTTGCTGGGGCCAAAGCCCGGCGAGCAGAGTTAGCATTTCACGATTTATCGAGGCAATATGGGCTGCGTGAGAGGCTTTTGCAGTCGGGAAGTGTGCAGCCGCTGGTAAGTGAGAGTTGCATTGCCCGGGCTAAGGCGATTCCTCCTGCCAATACCAGAGCGTTATTACGTGGAAAAGTGGTGGAGGCGTGCGACCTTGCTGACCGGAGTGCCTCAATCGGATGGTCCTACGTGCGGTTAGACGACCCCCCGAGCCCCCAGATTGACTTGCTGAATCCTCTCGAGAGTGAATCCGCAGAGATTTCACAGCTACTTGCAAAAATTGCAAATTTGGAACAAAAATAGGTAGGGCTAGTTACACGACCGAGAAATCTGTTTCGCTAGCTTACTAAAGGGAGAGGGAGTTGAGTAATTTGAGCATTGCCAGTGATTCTAAACAACCAGATACCAGGACCAGGATATTGACCGCGGCGTCTCAGATGCTGCGCCGCTCCTCGCCCAGCGCCCTGACTTATCGTGCTCTGGGGAAAAAAGCCGGCTTGCCTCATTCCACGATTGAATACCATTTCCCCACTCGTGAAGATTTGCTGATGGAGGCGGCGAGCCTGAACGTAGAGGTTTGGGTGGACCGGGCTCGGAAAATCCGCGATGAAGCGCTGCAGCTTTCCCCCCAGGAACTGCGCGACAAGCTGCCCGAGTTTTTGGTCGCCGCGGTGCTTCCGCAAGCCGCGGATATTCAGTACATACGTACCTACCTGTTGCACGGACTGGTCCTGGCTGAGCACCAGGTTATTGTGGAAAAGACTCGTGAGGGACGCGCCCGCTTTGACGAATATGTCGCGGATATTCTGCAATCCGCCGAATGTTCATGTTTGCCCGACGTCATAATTTCCATCATTGACGGTTTGGCTTATGAAGCGGTCTCAGAGGGCGGCGAATTTCCCCAAGATGTCGTGGAAAAGCTGCGTAGTTTCTTGCTTTCCTGCCCGACTATGGCCGCGGCCGCTCAGGCTTCGGCCTCGCCCCAGGCTTGAACCTGATACGTTTCGAGCTTAATTTCCGGCCCGAATTCCTCGGCGCCCCTGCCTGTCGGTTTGTTTCTTTGTTGTGTACAAATGTGTGATTGTGTTGGGAATGCTCATGTTTTGGTTGTTTTGACCGATTAACTGAGCAAGCGCGGGGTTATCTGCGGTAACGTTGTTGGCTTTTCTGTTAGAGGAGGATTCTGATGAAGGTTATGAGGCGTGTTGGTGCGGGTTTGTTTGCTTTGTTGTTGAGTTTGGTGGTGGCTAGTCCGGCCTTGGCGGCTAGTCCGTGGCATGGGCATAAGCATCATAATAATATTTACACTACTGATTCGGGCGCGACCAGTATGTTCTTTACTCCTTCGGGGGTGAATTCTTTGAATGTGGTTACTAAGTTTGATTATGTGGCGCCGAAGTATGCGGTGCCTAATCCTGAGTGGTTGCGGTTGTGTTATATGCCGTTTGGGGCTTCGACGGCACAGGCGTGCACGGGCTGGCGTGACTATGAATCTCAACCAGAACTTAGGGCATTTTCGGTGTTGCCTTCGGATTTTAAGTTGGTGGATGCTGATGGTAACTATACTGGTGGGGCGTTTACGAATACGATGTATGCGAAGGGGACGTTTTCTTTGCAGCATAATTTCCCTGGCGGATTGGATTCAATGGTGTTTAACGATCCTGGTTATGACGATTTGTATGTTTATTATCGGTGATAGGAGTTGTTTAGCATGGATGCGTTGAGTGTTTCTGGTTTGGGTGGTTTTTCGTCTGTGCCGGGTCGGGTGTCTGGTGCGGGTGCGGTTAAAGGGTCTGGGTCTGTTTCTGGTTTGGGTGAGCCGGTGGTGGATACTGTCCAGTTGTCTGAGTCTGCGCGTGGTTCGGTGAGTTCGGTGGCTGGTTTTGATCCGACTCGGGGTGCTGGTTCGTTGGAGCAGCGTCATGTGGGTGGTGGTCTGGCGACGACTTCGGCTAAGGACGGGTTTAATGGTTGGGCGGCGATGTTGCATTGGCAGTTTGGTTTGGATGATGGTGTGGATCATACCGATATGCCGTTTATTGAGAAGTTTAACTGGAATAATGTTGGTCGGTTTAGTTCGGCGGAGGGGTATCATCCTTCGAATTGTTTGACGGCTGAGGAACGTAACCTGATGGCTAATTTGTATGTTTATGCTCATGATCATGGCATTGACGTGCGGAATGGTCGTGGCGGGTTTGCTGCCTTGGCTATTGGTGGCATGGTTGGGTATGCCGCTTGCGGTCATAAAATGAACGACTATATCAGTAGTTATGCCTCAGATCCGGATTTTGGTTCGCAGAGATATAAACCTGAGACGTTCAAGTTTCTTCAGGGAGTTAGTATAGAGCAGTCTGAGGGGCTTCATAGTCAAGATCCGTTGATTAGGGCTGCTCATAATCTTGCTAATGGACTCATTGATGAGAGGCCTAGGTTTGCTGGGGATGGTGAGGCTACTCGGCGTGTGTTGCAGATTGCTACGGAGGTGTTGTCGTCTTCGGCGATGAAGGATAATCTGTTGGACACGTCTCATCTCGATAACGTTTTTTTGTCTATCCTGAAGGGTTCTGTAAGCGAGGAGTCTATGGTTAGCAAGGCTGAGGATGTGCGGCGTTTGGTGTATGCGTATTCTCGGAGTGGTTCGCGTGGTGAGGTTACGGTTAGTGATCAGCCTAGTGCTCAGGCGCAAAAGTTGCTTGATTATCGTCAGAAGTGGGTGGATCTTTGGGATCGGGCTGAGTTGATGGCTCGGGATATTGAGCCTGTGGTGGGTTCTCCGGCTTATAAGGCGGGGGTACGGTTTGGTGCGGTTCCTGGTTCGGTGCCGGATTCGGGTAAGAGTTCGGTGCCGGGTACAGGTTCGGGGCTGGGTTCTGTTTCTAAGCAGGATGGTTTGGAGTTGTTTGCGAAGTATTCGAGTCGGGTTGCTCGGGTGGTGACTTCGTTGAGTGATGATCAGAAGTCGACTCTGGGGATGATGTATCGGTTGGCTGAGGGTAAGGGGTCGGAAGCGGCGTTGCTTAAGGTTGATCAGTTGGCTGGGGCGATGGCGTCACTGAATTTTATGAATGAGATGCTGGGAGCGGATAAATCCAAGAATCCGTACGCGTCAACGAATTTCTGGACACAACTGTTGCAACAAAACCAACACAACCAGATGGAAACCCTCCGCACCGCCCTGGAAACCCACCTCAACAAAACCACAGCGCAGTCAGAGCCGAAATCCCCGGAGGCATAGAGGTAACGCAACTATTCTGGCTGACTCACAGACGCGTCATTTCTGGGTGATGCCAGGTTTCATTTGGTTGAGGGTCCCTCTGGGGATTCGCCCCAGGCTTGAACCTGATACGTTTCGAGCTTAATTTCCGGCCCGAATTCCTCGGCTCCCAGCCCGGCTTTATACATGAGTTGCGAGATAAAGTCGTGTACATCGGGCAGCTCACTCCAGACCTGGGGCAGGAAAGTCGCCCGGTGGAAACCGCGGCGCAAAATGACTCCGTCTATACTGGGGCGTAACCGGGACAGATAGGAGTCATTACTTTCTCCCTCGAAACGTTCAAAAGCCTGAGGTTCCGTGAGGACTGAAACCTCAATCTTAATCTGATCGAGTTCCGAGGCTTGCAGAGGAGGGAACCGCGGGTCTTCAAAAGCAGCGGCCAAAGTGTTCGCGGCGATGTCCTCACTGAGCATTCGATGCGGAGCCAGCGAACCGATACATCCGCGCAGCTGCCCGTGTTTTGTCAAAGTCACGAAAGAAGCCCCGACCGAACGCAGCAGCAACTGCAAAGCGCGGTCCGATTCGCTGAACTTGCTGATGGTATTCATAGAGCCGATACGATTGCTATCTCGGAACGCATCAATCAAAATTTCACGAGCCATCTGGGGCAGCAGTGAGCCGTAACGATCCGGGATGCCGAATTCGTCCTCCGGCGGATTGTACTTCCAGAAAGCAACGGAGGAATAACCAACAACCCTCGATTTACCTCCGGCGGTGTCCCCGGAACTAGCGTTCATCAGTAGCTGCGGATGCCATTGCAGCCGGCGTGCCAAACGAATCAGGCCGGACCAAGCGTAAGCACCGCAGGCTTGACGCGGATCGAGGGGGTACTCTAACGACATGACTTGAGATAAGGTCGTGGTGTCAAGTTTGCGCGCCTCGTCGTAGCTCAGGTAGTGGGACAGATCCGAGGACACGACAATCAAGGTATCGTCAGGATTCTCTCCCGGAATTGAAACCAGGGTTTGCAGGCTTTCGCAAACCTCCTCCGGGGTGCAATCTCCAACCGCTAGGGGCACGATAGAGAAGTCTAGGTCGCGGAAAACGGTTTGCAGGAAGGGCAGCTGAACTTCCAAGGCGTGTTCCTCCACGTGGGAGGGCTCGAAAAACTCTGCGGCGGAACTATGCTCCACCAGGTATTGTTGGGCGCCCTGGTCCACCGGAACTTCCCCCAGGGGAGTAGCGAAAGCGGTAGCTTCACTCAGTGCGATACCGCGAAATCCGACACGGTGCGTGGGACCGGCAATGACAACACGTCGGGGACGCAAGGTCCTGACGAGCTGGTAGCCGACCGCGGCGATGAGACCGGAATAGATGTATCCGGCGTGGGGAACCTGCACCGCCATCAGTTGCCGCAGAGGTTTGCCTTGTGAGTCTTGCGAAACATCGTTAGTGATGAGGGAAGCGGCCTTTTTCAGCAGGTCGTCAACCGTTTGTCGCAGCTCACATGGATCCTGGGGGTAAAAAGATCCTGCTACTGCTGGTTCACGCACGAAACTCATGATTCCATTATTCCCACAAAATAGCAGTTTAGGGCAAATTCGGTCTTTTTGACCGGTAAGGCAAAAAATGGGGGCTCCGAATAGGTAATCGGAGCCCCCGGAAAGCAGCCGCAAGCGGTTACACGGAAGGAATAATGTTGGCTTGAACTGCTCTACCGACAGCCAAGGCGATACCTGGCAAAACGATAACCACCAGGAAAATAATCAAGGGCATGGTTTTGGGGTGGGACTTAATGAGAGCGACCAAACTCAGGATGAAAGCAACCAGGTTCAGTACTCCCGCAATCCCTACGAACACCAGGAGCTGATTCCCGGCCTTTTCAGCCACGTCCGCAGCATTTTTCAACTCGTCCAGTCCCATTTGGCTAATGTCCCCACCTGCCGCGGCAGCGACCTGTTGACCCGTGATGATGTGACCGGCAAGCATGAGGATGGAAGCCACAATGCACAGTGCCAACGCCACAAAAGCCAGCGTTTTTTTCACTTCGGGCTGAGGCACGCCAGGCCCAGCGGGCGTGAAGTTTTCAGTAGACATGGATTACTCCTTTGCTCGTTTGTTTCGTCAATTCTTTGACAGGTTACGTTCAGCTTAGGGACGTGAAAGTTCACGTTTAACACCCAAAAGGGTGAAAAATTCGAGAGAATAAAACCAGGCCGGATAACCGGCACAGAATCGAGGGGAGAGATACCGATGGGTGAGTCTGCGAAACCGGCAAAGAACGGGAAATCTAACGCGAAACCAAAGGCGGTAAAGCCGGAACAGGACAAACGCATTGGCATTCTCACTTCTGGTGGTGACGCTCAGGGCATGAACGCGGCGGTGCGTTCCGCGGTGCGTTCTGCCATAGTTTTAGGAGCCAAGCCGTTCGCGATACGTGAAGGCTGGTTGGGTGCGGTTCAAGGCGGGTCCTGTATTCATGAGCTGACCTGGGGTGACGTGTCCAATACGATTTCCAAGGGCGGTACCATCATCGGCACCGCGCGCTGCCCGGAGTTTCGGGATTGGGAAGGGCGCCTGAAAGCCTGCGAGAACCTGGTTAAAAACGGCATTGACCGGCTCATTTCCATCGGCGGCGACGGTTCTCTGCGAGGAACGGAAGAACTGCGCCAGGACTGGCCGAAGCTATTGGAGCAGTTGGTGAAGGAAAAGCGCCTCAGCGCCGCCGCAGCCAAAGCCCACCCGTCCTTGTGCATTGTCGGCATCGTCGGTTCTATTGACAACGACATGGCGGGCACAGACATGACGATCGGCACCGATTCGGCCTTGAATCGCATCTTGGCGGCTCTGGATCAACTTTCGTCCACCGCCGCCTCCCACCAGCGCACCTTCGTGGTGGAAGTTATGGGACGAAACTGCGGCTATTTAGCTTTGATGAGCGCCGTGGCGGGCGGTTCCGATTATGTACTGATTCCCGAAAATCCCCCTGCTCCCGGCTGGGAAGACGATATGTGTACGAAGCTCAGCGAAGGGCGTAAGCACGGGCGGCGCGATTCCATTGTGGTGGTGGCGGAAGGGGCAAAGGACCAGGACGGTCAGGCCATTACCGCCAACTATGTCGCCGAGGCTATTGAACAGCGCACTGGAGAGTCCGCTCGAGTCACCATCTTGGGACACATTCAACGCGGGGGAACACCCTCGGTATATGACCGGTGGATGCCTACCCTGCTGGGGTATGCCGCGGTGCAGGACGTGCTTGCGGCGAAACCGGGGGATTCGGCCAAAGTTATGGGGGTACGCTACAACCGGATTGCCCGGCTGGACCTGACCCAGACCGTGGCGGCGACCTTGAATGTTCGCGACCTGATTAAGGCGGGAGACTATGATCAGGCGATCGCCTCGCGGGGGACTTCCTTTACCGACATGGTAGAGATTTTCCGGGTCTTGTCCACCCCGCCATCGCTGCTGAAACCTTTGCCCCGCAAGGCGAAAAAAGTTGCGGTGATGCACGTGGGAGGCTTGGCTCCGGGTATGAATATGGCTGCTCGGGCCGCGGTTCGTTTCGGGCTGCAACGCGGCTTGGAAGTCCTGGGCATAGAGGGGTCTTGGCAAGGGCTCATCGACGGCAAGGTTCGCAAACTGCTGTGGAAAGATGTGGAAGGCTGGGACTTCCAGGGCGGCGCCGAGCTGGGAACGAAACGTGCGGTGCCTACGGTAGAACAGTTCTATGCGATTGGTCGCTCGATTGAAAACCACCATATCGATGCGCTGGTGCTGATTGGGGGCTACAACGCCTATCTGTCCGCCCAGGCTATTAGCGGGGAACTGAAGCATTATCCGGCCCTAAAGATACCGATGGTCATCGTCCCGGCGTCCATCGACAACAACCTCCCGGGAGCCGAAATCTCCATCGGAGCGGACACTGCACTAAACAATGCGGTGTGGTCTATGGATTTGATGAAAGAATCGGCTGCCGCCTCAAAACGTTGCTTTATTACCGAAACTATGGGACGCCACTGTGGCTACCTGGCGCTGATGAGCGGAATCGCCGCCGGAGCGGAGCGAGTTTACCTTGAGGAAGAAACGATTAGCTTGGAGACGCTGGGCAAACATGCCACCGAAATGCGCGAGGCTTTCGCAAAAGGCCGTCGCCTCGCCCTGGTGGTTCGCAACGAACTGGCGGGGGGACACTATGACATGAAATTCATGGCCAATGTGTTCAAACAGGAGTCTCAGGGATGCTTTGATGTTCGTATCGACGCGGTAGGGTATCTGCAGCAGGGCGGGGCGCCCTCTCCCTTTGACCGGCTCCTCGCGGTACGGCTGATGTGGGAAACGATGCGTCACCTCGATGCCGCCCTGGATTCCGGGCAGTGCGCTATTGAATATATCGGTGAGGAAAACGGTCATATGGCGTACCACGACATTTCTCAGATGGAGAAACAAGTTGATTCAGAAAAGCGCCGTCCCATCAACCAATGGTGGATGGGCTTGCGGCCCCTGATTGAAGTGATGGCCAGCTCAAATCCGCCGGTCAAGGACTTCCCCCTGCCGGTCATTGACATGAGCGGTCCGAAGTCCTAACTTACAGCTCTTGGTTTGGATGACCCACTACAAAACGTGAGAACAGCAATGGAATGAGCCGCGGGAACGGTCCCGGGCAGACTATTGAACAGAAGGGATAACTAAATGGAAACGAAAGATCCGACAACCCTGGCAGCGTGGAAAGACCTCAATGCAATGGCCGCAGGCTTCCACCTGGATTTGCGCAAAGCCTTTGCGGCCGACCCCGCCAGGGCAGAAAACCTCTCATTCTCGGCCGCGGATTTGCACGTGGATTTGTCAAAGAACCTGATTACCGGGGTGGTGTTTGAAAAACTATTGGAACTTTCCGCCCAAGTCGGGGTGCGCGACTTGAGCGAGGCCATGTTCAACGGCGAACACATCAACAACACGGAAAACCGGGCCGTGTTGCACACCGCGCTGCGGGCTCCCGCTGGAACCCAGCTGGTGGTAGACGGCAAGGATGTTATCGCTCAGGTACACGAGGTCTTGGGGCGAATTTACGACTTCGCCGACTCGGTGCGTGAGGGGTCTTGGGTTGGGGTCAGTTCCAAACGTATCCAGACCGTGGTTAATATCGGTATTGGCGGCTCTGACCTGGGGCCTTACATGGCATACGAGGCGTTGCGGCCTTTCGTGAAGCCCGGCCTGGAATGTCGTTTTGTGTCCAACATTGACCCCACTGACATTGCGGAAAAAACCCGTGACCTGGACCCGGAAACGACCCTGTTCATCATCGCTTCCAAGACTTTCACCACCCTAGAAACCATCACTAACGCGAAAGCCGCCCGCACCTGGCTGCTGCGTGGCCTGCAGGAACGCGGCGTCATCGACAAAACCGAGGAGGCGGCGAAAGACGCTATCTCCAAGCACTTTGTGGCGGTGTCCACCGCCTTGGACAAGGTCGCGGACTTCGGCATCGACCCCCGCAACGCTTTCGGTTTTTGGAACTGGGTGGGCGGACGTTATTCCGTGGATTCCGCGGTGGGAACGTCTCTCGCGGTGGCCATTGGCCGGGAAGGTTTCGAGGAATTTTTGGCTGGTTTCCGCGCCATCGACGAGCATTTCCGCTCTACCCCACCGGCGTCGAACGTGCCGCTACTGATGGGCTTACTGAACGTGTGGTACTCCAACTTCCTGCACGCTCAGACTCACGCGGTGTTGCCCTATTCCCAGTATCTGCATCGTTTCCCCGCCTATCTGCAGCAGCTCACGATGGAATCCAACGGGAAACGGGTGCGTCGTGACGGCACCCTGGTCAGCTACGATACCGGCGAAGTGTTCTGGGGAGAGCCCGGCACGAACGGCCAGCACGCCTTTTACCAGCTGATTCACCAGGGAACTCGGCTGATTCCAGTCGACTTTATTGCCTTTGCCCGTCCGACTTGGGACCTCACTGACAGCGAAACCGGGAAACGTCAGCACGAACTGTTCCTGGGTAACTTCTTTGCCCAGAGCGCGGCGCTGGCTTTTGGGAAAACTCCCGATGAGGTGCGGGCGGAAGGCACGAAGGAAGAACTGGTGGCACACCGGACTTTCCCCGGCGACCGACCCTCGACTTCCATCATGGCGCCGGCTCTCACCCCGAAAGTGCTGGGGGAGCTCATCGCCCTGTACGAGATGATTACGCTGGTCGAAGGTGCAATCTGGGGTATTGACTCCTTCGACCAGTGGGGCGTGGAGCTGGGCAAGGCAATGGCCATCGATCTGGGGCCGGCCATCAGCGGAGACGCCGAGGCTTTGGCACAGACAGACGCTTCGACCCGGGGGCTGCTGGAATATTATTTCGCTCACAAGTAAGCAGGTGAAATTCCGCGTTTTTTCAAGGCGTTTGGTTTACCCTCAGCGTGGCTTTTTGCGCTAAAGTAATGAATGCTGACGCTCAGAGTGGAAGCGTTTAACACGATACAAAGGAGTTAAATCAATGGCTAAAAGTCCTGTAAATGTTACCGTCACCGGTGCTGCTGGCAATATCGGATACTCGCTGGTATTCCGTATCGCCTCCGGCGAAATGCTCGGCCCGGATCAGCCGGTTCGTATCAAAATGTTGGAAATCACCCCGGCTCTGAAGGCTGCCGAGGGCACTGCCATGGAATTGAATGACTGCGCTTTCCCTCTGTTGGATGGTATCGACATTACCGACGACCCCAACGTGGCGTTCTCGGGCTGTAACTTTGGCCTGTTGGTCGGTTCGATGCCGCGTAAGCAGGGTATGGAACGTGCGGATTTGATCAGCGCCAACGGTGGTATTTTCGGTCCGCAAGGCAAGGCCATCAACGATAACGCTGCTGATGATGTGCGTATTTTGGTGGTGGGTAACCCGGCGAACACCAACGCGGTTATTGCCGCGGCCTCCGCCCCGGATGTTCCCGCCTCGCGTTTCAACGCCATGATGCGCCTGGATCACAACCGAGCCATGAGCCAGCTGGCTGAAAAGCTCAGTGTGCCGGTGTCCACCATCAAAAAGATGATTGTGTGGGGCAACCACTCTGCTGACCAGTACCCGGACATCTCTTTCTGTGAGGTGGACGGCAAGCCGGCGTGCGGCCTGGTCGATGAGGCTTGGTTGGACGATTACTTCGTTCCGACCGTGGCCAAGCGTGGTGCGGCCATCATTGAGGCTCGTGGCAAGTCCTCCGCTGCCTCAGCGGCTGCCGCGGCTATCGATCATATGCATTCCTGGGCTTGCGGCACTCCCGCGGGCGACTGGGTCACCGCCGCTATCCCCTCAACCGGCCAGTACGGTGTTCCCGAGGGTCTTTCCTACGGCTTCCCCGTGACCTCCGACGGTAAGGAATGGACCGTTGTGGAAGGCCTCGAACTCTCGGATAAGACCAAGGCAAAGATTAAGTTCAATGCCGACAAGGCAGCCGAGGAAATCGACACCGTGAAGTCCCTGGGCATTATGTAAATCGTCGCCAAGATTTCTCAGTTTGGGAGCCAGAATCTGGCTCCCAAACTGGTTTAACCACAACTCAGAATACGGTGCCCCAGAAAGCCGGGGGACAAGGGTCGCGTTACAGAATCGCGAAACTTTGGGGTCCCAGCTGCAGCGTGGTTCCCGCCACCCGAGCCGAACCGATACTAAAACGCACCGGGCGCGCTTGTGCCAAATCATATTCGGCGGTAGCGTGCGCCGGATTGACCGCCACAATCAAATCTTGCGTGGCATTCTCCCTTTTGAAAACGAATAAACGCTGGTTCGGCTCGGCGCTGAGGACCGCGAAAGCACTGTCAGCTGCCAAAGCTGGGAGTTCTCGCTTGCATTCCAGCACGCGCGCCACCGTGTGCCACAAAGAATCTGGTTGGGCTTGTTGCGCCGCCACGGTGGGAGCGTCCGCGCTGGTATCGACCGGCAGATAGAGGTCCGCTGGGGCAGCCGTGGAAAATCCCAGGTTGTCGCCGCTATCCCACTGCATCGGGGTGCGGGCGCCGGTACGCACATAACCACCCTCTTTGGTGGGCAGCAACTGGTGGCGCAAGCCAATCTCATCTCCGTAATAGATAAACGGCACTCCCGGCAGAGTCAGTATCGTTGCCCACGCCAAGCCGAGTTCGCGTTCGGTCAGTCGGGGCGCCACCCGCCAAGTATCGTGATTACAGGTGATGAGGCTGAAAAAGGCTCCGGCTTTCTCGGCGGCGCGCAGCTGCGGCTCGTATTGCTCCAGGAATCCGCAGATGCTGGTGGAAGCGTCCGTGTTGAAGTAGCTCAGGTCGTTTTCCCGCACATACGGGGTGTTCGTGTTGCGCAGCAGGATGTTGTAGCCGTTAGGGTGATTGTCCCACCGCCAATCCAGGTAAAAGTCCATGTCAAACCCGGCCTGTACCGCTTCGTAGGGCACCCCCCACTCGGCGACAAACGCGGCTTCGGGAAACTCGGGACGAATCTGGTCAAACATATAGCGCCAGGTCTTGATGGTGTACGGTTTGCCTTCATCATCGTGTTTCACCAGGGAATTTGCCATGTCTACCCGGAATCCGTCGGCACCGAGGGAGAGCCAAAAGCGCATGACATCGACCATCGCGTCACAGGTTTTCCGAGCGGTTGGACCTAAAGCCTGGTCTTGCCAGGGATATTTCGGGTGAGCCCAACCGTAGTTCAATGCCGGTTGGCATTTGAAAAAGTTGAGGATATAGGTTCCATCGCGTTCCGTTTCCCCGCCAATAAAGGGATAGCCGTCGCCCCCGGCAATCCAGGAGTCGGTCCACACGTAGCGGTCCGAAAACTCGTTGGGTTCGGGGCGGGAACTGGACTGAAACCAGGCGTGTTCCTCAGAAGTGTGGCCGGGAACCAGGTCCAACAGCACGCGAATCCCGCGGTCGTGTGCTTGGTCGAACAGTCTCACCAGGTCCTCGTTAGTGCCGTAGCGGGGAGCCACCAACTTGTAGTCGCGCACATCGTATCCGGCGTCCTTGAAAGGGGAATCAAACAGGGGATTGAGCCACAGGGCGTCGACTCCCAACTCTTTTAGATAGTCCAGCCGGGAAATAATGCCCGGAATATCCCCGATGCCGTCCCCGTTGGAGTCCTGAAAACTCTGGGGATAAATTTCATAGAAAACCGCGTTATCCAGCCATTTGGGACGAGGGTATGAGGTGTTCACGGGGATCCTTTCTCAGGGGGTCGCTATCGAGAGGTCGCAAAGACCTCAGAACATCTTACAGAAGGCTCGGGGGCGTTGCGCGAGAATCCGTCACGGAAAAACCGAGGTAAACGCCTTGTGAACCCCTCACTTTGAGGTCAGGCGCAATGGATTACAAAATTTGGGACTTTATTCCCCCTCGCCTGCGAGAAAGAAAATGCTAGCATCAGGAATTAAAGTTTGTTCCGACAAAGTAGCGGGAGTTACCACCGCCCTTTTGCGGAGCTTCCTGAGTCGGGGAGAAATCCTCCTCGCCTGTCGAAAGGAAAATTAATGTCCATGACGTGGAAGAAAGCCTTTGGTCTGATCGCCGCCTCGGCGGTGGCCCTGTCCATGAGCGCCTGCGGTGGCGCTGGCGGGGATAGCGCTAGCGGTAAGACTGAAGACGTGTCGCTGTCTGTGTGGGCTCCTCAAGAGGACCAAGCGGATGGCAACAGCTGGCTGGCTAAGATGGAGGAATCCTTCGAAAAGGCTCATCCGGAATACAAGATTACCTGGAAGAATGACGTGGTCTCTGAGGGTGACGCCAAGACTAAGGTAGAGACCGATCCGGCCGCTGCCGCTGATGTTTACATGTTTGCCAACGACCAGCTGGGCGGCTTGCTCGATGCTGAGGCTATCGGCGAGCTGGGTGAGAACGAAGCCAAGCAGGTCAAGGAACAGAACGAACCGTCCATGGTGGACTCGGTCACCGGTACCGATGGCAAGATTTACGGTGTTCCCTTTACTTCAAACACCTGGTTCATGTACTACAACTCTAAGAAGTTCTCGGCTGAGGACGTGAAGTCTTTGGACACGATGCTCGCTAAGGGCAAGGTGTCTTTCCCGCTTGATAACTCCTGGTACATTCAATCTTTCTATACCAAAGGCGCGGGCCTGACGTTCTTTGGCGACAAAGGTAACGACGCCACCAAAGCCATCACCTTTGCTGACGGGGACGCCGCTGCTACCGCGGTAACGAAGTACCTGGTCGGCTTGGCTAATAACCCGAACTTCATGGATGACGCGGAAGGCTCCGGCCTAGGCGCGTTGAAGGCCGGTGACGTCGATGTGCTGTTCTCCGGGACCTGGGATGCCGCCAATGTGAAGGAAGCCTTGGGTGATGGATACGCCGCCGCCAAGCTGCCGACCTACAAGCTGGATGGCAAAGATGTCCAGATGGAGGCTTTCGCCGGTTCCAAGGCTGTGGCTTACAACCCGCACGCCAAGAACGCCAAGGCTGCCGCTCAGTTTGCGGCTTTCTTGGGCTCCACCGAAGCCCAAAAGGCTCACTACGAGATGCGCGGCATTGTCCCGACCGACAAGTCCCTGGTCGACTCGGTCAATGACGACGACTTCGCCGCCAAGGCTCAGCTGGAAGTCATCTCCGGGGCTTCTATCCTGCAGCCGACAATCTCCGCGATGGGTTCCTGGTGGGATCCGGCCGAGGCTTTCGGCAAGGGGATTTTGAACAAAGAAATCACCGAGGCTACCGCCGAAGCTCAAACCCAGAAGTGGTCTGAGCAACTGGCCAAGATGGTTGGCTAAATAACTACATCTCGAAGCTGTCGGGCCGCTGGTGAGAGGCAACCCCCCCAGCGGCCCCGCAGCCCGGTCGCGGGTTTTACCGTCGGCCTTTTCATTGAGAAGGAAACCTGAATGGACGCAACGCAAACGTCAAAACGCGAGGCGAGGTTACGTAAGAAACTCGGGAAAGACTACGTCTCACCCTCGCCCTATAGCCTCAAAGCTGCTTTCCGGGAAGGCGACGCCATTACCAAAGCGTCCGCCGTAATCTTCGGACTGGGCAACCTGACACATCGCCAAATTGTGAAGGGGGCGATTTTTCTACTCCTCGAGATAGCGTTCTTTGTTTTCCTGTTCACCAACGGTTTGGGTTACCTCGCGAAACTTCCCGGGCTGGGCGACCAAGAGCAAGGCAAAGTGCTGGTCAACGGCTATTGGGAGTACACTACCGGGGACAACTCGGTCATTATCCTGCTCTACGGTGTGGCCACGATACTCATCATTCTGGCGTTCATCGGCTTGTGGAATCTTTCGGTGCGTTCGGCCTACAAGGCCCAGGTGCTGACCGCGAAACACGGTCGAGCCCCCTCGGTACGCGAGGACATCGCGGATTTGCTGGACACTCGTTCCCACATCGGCTTTTTGTTCCTGCCGACGTTGGGTATCCTCACCTTCAGTGTCCTGCCGCTGATTTTCATGATTTCCATGGCTTTCACCAGCTACGACCACAAGCACCTGGTGCTTTTCGACTGGGTCGGGTTGAAAAACTTTGGGGCGATTTTTGCCAATTCTTCCGGGGATGTGAACCTGCGAATCTTTAGCTCCGTGATGACTTGGACCCTGGTGTGGGCCATCTTTGCGACTTTCCTTAACTTCTTCCTGGGTATGTTCATGGCCATGCTCATCAACCGGAAAACCACCCGCTTTAAGAATTTTTGGCGGGCGTGCTTCTCGATGTCCATCGCGGTGCCGCAGTTTGTGTCCCTGCTGGTCATCAACCTGATGCTGCAGCCCCAAGGCGCCATCAACCGGTTGCTGATGGACTGGGGCTGGATTGACCAAGCCCTGCCCTTCTTTACGGATGCCACCTGGGCTCGCGTCACCGTCATCGTGGTGAACCTCTGGGTCGGTATTCCTTTCACGATTATGCAGATTACGGGCATTTTGCAAAACATTCCCGCCGACCAGTACGAAGCAGCCAAGATTGACGGCGCCAACTCTTGGGTGATTTTCCGCAAAATCACCATGCCCTACATCATCTTCGTGCTCACCCCCTATCTGATTACGACTTTCACGGGTAACGTCAATAACTTCAACGTTATCTACCTGCTGTCCCGCGGCGCGCCCGTACCGGTGGGAGATTCCGCGGGCAAGACCGACCTTTTGATTACCTGGCTGTACAAACTCACGGTAGACAAAAACGACTACAACCTCGGTGCGGTCATCGGTATCATGACCTTCATCGTGCTGGCTGTGGTGTCGCTCATTACCTACCGGAGATCCGGTTCCTTTAAGAACGAGGAGGCCTTCCGATGAATACATCCACTACCAACACGACAGTTGAAGCTGCCCCTCATGCCGAGTCCAAGACCTCTTTCATGGGCAGCCTCAGTAAGCGCCGCATGGTCGGGGACATCGTGGTGCACACGTTCCTGGCCATCATGGCGGTCATCTGGCTATTGCCGATTGTGTGGGTCGTTGCCGAATCCTTCAACAAGGACCCCGCCCCCTACACCAAGACGTTCTTTCCCCGCGAGTTTTCGCTGAATAACTACATTAAGATTTTCACAGATCGTTCCGTCATGGACTTCCCCCGGATGTACATGAACACCTTTATCATCGCCTGCTTCACCTGCGTGATTTCCGTGTTCTTCGTGCTGATGGTGGCTTACGTCATGAGCCGGATGCGGTTCCGTCTGCGCCGCACTTTCATGAGCGTGGTGTTGATCTTGGGTATGTTCCCCAGCATCATGGCTGTCTCCGCGATTTACTTCATCTTAAAAGCGGTGGGCCTGACCGGCGGCGGCATGACGATTCTCGCTTTGATTCTGGTGTATTCCGCCGGTTCCGGCGCGGGTTTCTATGTCATGAAAGGCTACATGGACACCATCCCGAACTCTTTGGACGAAGCGGCTATCCTGGACGGCTGCACCCGCTCTCAGGTGTTTTGGAAGATTATCCTGCCCATCTGTAAACCCATGATTGTCTACCAGGCCATCGTGAGTTTCTTGGGACCGTGGTTGGACTTCGTGATGGCAAAAGTCATCGCCCGCACCCAGTCAGACTACACCGTGGCTTTGGGCTTGTGGCTGATGCTGGAAAAGGAATACATCCACACCTGGTTCGCGCGTTTCGCGGCGGGGGCAGTGCTGGTTTCGGTACCGATTGCCATCCTGTTCATCGTCATGCAGCGCTTCTACCAGGAGTCCATGTCCGGTTCGGTGAAGGGCTAGATGGCGTCGTCTAGCAACAGCATGCCTGAAACCGGGCCGGGGCAGATGCGCGGTCTGAGTAATTTACGTCTCAAGGTCATCGCCGGGATTTTTCTCTCCTTCCAAGTGGCGTCCACCACGGTGGTTCCTTATTTTTTCGGAACGGATTTGAAAAATAACTTCGGCGCACTCACTGCGGCGGTGCTCAGCGAAGTGGTTTCGTGGTGTGCCGTGCCGATTTATGCCTGGCTCCTGGCGGAAGGGTTTACCTGGACTGCTAACAAATGGCGCTATTTGCTGCGCCTGGTCATTTTGGCTTTAGTCTGTGAAGTTCCCTATGACGTGGTGACTTTTTACCGGCCCGTGGACTGGGCTTCGCAGAATCCGGTTTTCGGCCTCGCCCTGGCGTTGCTGGTGTTGATTCTCATCGACTATGTTCGCAACAGGTGGTCGGGCGCAAAAGCGTGGATTGGTGCGGTAGCGGTGGCTGGTTCCGGAATACTCTGGGCGCTACTGCTACATTTGGGAACCCGTCAGGGTGTCATCAACATCGGATGTTTGCTGATCGGTTTCACGCTGATCTTTTCCCTGCTGAGGCTGCGGGAAAACACCATGATGATGACAGCCGGGTTGCTGGGGGCCGTGAGCTTGGTGACTCCGGCTATCGGGGTGGCTTTTCTGCACTATCGCAACGAAACCTTGGGGTATCTCAACGCCAATACCCGGTGGTTTTGTTACGCGGTCTATCCGCTACTCCTGATGCTGGGGGCGGCGTGGCGCACCCTGTTGCTTTAGGCCGGTGCGGGCTGCCTAGACACACAGCGGGAACGCCCTTGAGCTGACTCAACATTGACTAAAAACTTCCGCCGCGTTGGGTTCTGAAGGGAAAACATAATGTTGTGGTTCTTTTTCATCAAGACCTGACGGAATATATGAGAGAATGTTACTTGTCCCTGACGGGTGAAGATGCCCTCTGGGAATAACGACAATGAAGTTAACTGATTGGAGTTTCAATGCGAAAGCTCATTGCGGCTGCGGGCGCTCTGGCCCTCGGTCTAACTATGACGGCCTGCTCTCAGGCCTCTGACGCTGGTAAAGACGGCGGCAACGCCGCTGGCAGCGCCTCTCAAGTGGGTGTCGTGACCTGGTGGGAGCAAGGCTCTGAGAAAGATGGTTTTGACGCCTTAAAGAAAGTCTTTGCAGAACAGCACCCGGATGTAGAACTGATTAAGCAGTCCGAATCCGGTGGTGGCGGCACCAACGCAAAGCAGAAGCTGGCTGCTGACCTGGCGGCAAAGAACCCGCCAGACACCTATCAGGCTCACGCTGGCGCCGAGCTTTCCTCGGATATTGCCGCGGGATACCTGGAGGACGTTTCTGGCCTGTACGACGAGTTCAAGCTGCGCGATGCCTTCCCGGCTGACCTGGTTGACCTCCTGACCGTGGATGGCAAGATTTACTCCGTCCCCTCTAACATTCACCGCGCTAACGTAGTGTGGGCTAATGTTGAGGTCATGCAAAAGGCCGGTTTGGATCCCAAGGCTCCGCCGAAAGATATCAAGGGCTGGATTGCTGACATGGAGAAGCTCAAGGCTGCCGGGGTACAGTACCCGATTACCGTAGGCGCCACTTGGACCCAGCTGCAATTGCTGGAAACCGTCCTGCTTGCTGACTTGGGCGCCGATGCCTACAACGGCTTGATGAATGGCAAGACTGATTGGAGCGGTCCGGAAGTCAAGGCTGCTTTGGATGACTACGCCAAGATTTTGACCTACGCCGATCCGTCCCTGCTCTCAGAGGACTGGGAACCTGCCATGAAACCGGTCATCGAAGGCAAGTCTGCCTACAACGTGATGGGCGACTGGGCGCCTCCGGCTTGGAAGAATGCCAAGATGGTATGGGATAAGGACTACGTGACTTTCCCGGTTCCGGGCACCGATGGCGTGTTCGACTTCCTGGCTGACTCCTTCACTCTTCCGGTGGGCGCGAAGCACCCCGATGGCACGAAGGCTTGGTTGAACACCATTTCCTCCAAGGAAGGCCAGATTGCTTTCAACGTGGCTAAGGGCTCTATTCCGGCTCGTTCCGACCTGACCGCCGATGAACTGTCGAAGTTCTCGGATTACCAGCGTTCCGCAATGGAGTCCTTCGGCAAGGACACCATCGTTTCTTCTATCGCTCACGGTGCGGCTCTGCCCTTGGCAGCCACCGAAAAGATGAAGAGCGCTCTGGGCAAGTTCAACTCCAGCAAGGACGTTGCGGCTCTCCAAAGTGAGCTGGCGGCAGCGGCTGCTATGAAGTAGCCCTCAAACAGGCAAGTCTTTACGCCGGCGGGTTTTTTCAAAATCGTAAAAGCCCGCCGGCGTAAGGCTGAACTGGGGCGCATCAACCGACCTTGTGCAGTCGCCAGAGGCGAGCGGAGAACCTTGTGCACACCGATGCGGACCCCAAAATCTCAATCACATCCACACACTATCTAGGGGACAAAATGTCAGGCAACGCCGCCGTCAAGACACCTGAAAAGGCTAGGGCACCGATGAAGCGTAAACGAGCACGCAGCTCGAACGGGATTAAGCAGTGGGGACCCGGGCTGTTACTGGTGTCGCCATCTATCATCCTCGTGGCTATTTTTGTTTACGGCTTGTTGGGGTCTAACTTGTTCACGTCCCTGCAAGACAATCACTCCGCGCCGCAAGTTTCGGGAGTGCAACCGGTTAACTTTGTGGGGTTTGCAAACTTTGCGGCGTTATTTGCGGACAAGGATTTCCAGCATTCCTTAGTTAACCTGCTGATGTTCACGGTAATGTTCCTGGTGGGCACGCTGTTCTTTGGGTTCCTCTGGGCGTGGCTGTTGGATAAACCCCTTAAAGGCGAAGGGATTTTCCGTTCCGTATTCCTGTTCCCGATGGCGGTATCGTTCATCGCCTCCGGCGTGGTATGGCGTTGGATGCTGAACTCCGCCCAAGATGAGAACGCCTCAGGTTTGAACCGTTTGCTCCAGATGGTTGGCCTGGGCGGACTGCAAAACGACTGGATTGCCAACCCCTCTTTCGGGGTGCTGGCGGTGGGGATTCCCGCTGTGTGGCAGCTCTCGGGCTACGTGATGGCCCTGTTCCTAGCGGGATTCCGCGGGGTGCCTGACGACTTGCGGGAGGCCGGGCGTGTGGACGGCGCGAACGAATGGCAGCTGTACCGCTACATCATCTTTCCGCAGCTCGCGCCCGTAGCGCTCAGCGCGGTCATCATCATCGGGCACATGTCGCTGAAGTCCTTTGACTTGATTATGGCGGTCGCGGATCAGACTTTCTATCAGACCAAGGTTCCGGCCATCGATATGTATAACTTCATGACGGTTTCGGATTACTCGAACGCGGCCGCGGTCGGCACGGTCCTGTTGGTGATTGTGGCGCTACTGGTGGTGCCCTACTTGATTCACGATGCGAAGGAGGCCAACCGATGAGTTCCGCCGCTACAATCGACGCGGGTGCTGCCGCGATTACGACAAAAAAGGTCAACTCCAATGGTTCGGTAGGAAAGAAGCGTGGCGGAGTGAGCATCGGCAAGATTATTCGCTACGTGCTCCTGATTTTCTTCCTCGCTATGGTACTCATGCCGGTTTACGTGCTGTTGGTTACGTCTTTCAAAGGGGCGGGGGAGGCCGACCCGTCCCGCACTTGGTATCTGCCTGCTGAATGGAACACCGATAACTGGGCTCGGGCCTGGGAACAGCTGCAGGGCGGGCTGCTGCGTTCGCTGATGATGGTCATTCCGTCCTCGATTATTTCGGCCATGCTCGGCTCCGCTAACGGTTTCGTCCTGTCCCGTTGGCGGTTCCCCGGAGCGAACGTGGTGTTCACCCTGATTCTGTTCGGGATGTTCATTCCTTACCAGGCTGTCATGATTCCGATGATGCGCATGGTAGTGGCGTCCCAGATTGGTTTCGGGATTCACACCCTGATTTTGATGCACATCATCTATGGCATCCCGATTACGACTCTGATTTTCCGTAACTATTACGAGAGCGTGCCCAGGGACCTCATCGAGGCCGCGCGTATCGATGGGGCGGGAATGCTGCGCACGTACTTTAACGTGGTGCTGCCGATTTCCATTCCGTCTTTCGTGGTGGTGCTGATTTGGCAGTTTACTTCCGCGTGGAACGACTTCCTGTTTGCCCTGTTCTTTGGCGGCGGTTCTCAGCGCGGCCCGGTGACCCTGTCCCTGAACGAGCTGGCGCACGGCTCAATCATGGCTGACTACGGCGGTTCCATGGCGGGCGCCCTGATTGCCTCCGTCCCGACGCTCCTGGTCTACATCGCGTTGGGCAAGTACTTCGTCGGCGGCATGATGGCCGGCTCCGTGAAGGGGTAATCCGGGCCGTTTGTAGTGTTCGTCTGTTCAGACTGCATGCACACCGTGGTCCCCGCACCTGCGGGGATGAGCCCGGATGTTGGAGAACATCGGTATTGAAAATAAATCAAAGGAATGGAAACAAGTTCGGAATAAGTACGAGAAGTTGCACCTAATGATAGAAACGGATGCATTGCAGGAACGCCGCGACCGACTTGCAGAACATGGCGTAAAATAGAAATACGCACTTACTAAACGCGGGGAAACCGAAAGGAAAGTAACATGGCAGCTATTGATATTGATATGTCAAAACGGATTGAGCGTAGGGAATTGTTTAAAGGGTTATAACGTTGTTGATGCATTAAACAGTAAGGAAGATGACGATACCGATAATAGCAAGGAAGATGAATATACCGTAGACAGTAAGGAAGATGACGATACCGACAAATAAGGTGTTGTAGAAGCACTTGTTGCAGTCACCGGCTTGCGTGATAATGTCGGCGACATCATCGAACCGGGTGTCTTTCAGGATACGTTGCGGAAACGGAAACCCCAAGGGGATTTTCAACCATAACTGGAATGACATTATTGCCAAGATGTTAGTTGTTGAAGAATTGTATCCGGATGATTCTCGACTTCCTGAATATTTGGATAAAGAAAAAGGTATCAAGTTCCCTGATGATGCAGGCGCATTGTTTGTTCGCGCACATTTCAATCTGGATTCGGATAAAGGCAAGGAAGCATATTCCAATGCCAAGTTTTTCGGGTTGGCAGGCGAATGGTCAATCCGTTGGTCCCCGCGCCTGCGGGGATGGGCCCACGGCGTTGCCAAACGTGTCTCTGTTCGGTGCTGCTGCCGAAGACCGCGCCAGCTTGCGCCAACGAGTCGTGGAAAAGCTCCAAACCCTGTTTGATCGCTTTTACGTGCTGTAAAGTTTGTTGCAATTCAAGCCGGCGCGGTATCAGCCACAGTTTCTATTGCGTGAGCACTCTAGGCTCCGAGGTTGCCGCACGCAACAACGTGCACCCCGTCGTCGCGCGTGTAGCTAAGTTTCCCCCCGGTGACGACCAGCAAAACCGGCGGGTTATCTGCGCCGGCGACGTATCGTTCGTTGAATTTCTTTAAATGAGTGGCGGCGGTCTCGATGGTGGTATCGCTAGAACCGAGTTTCACCTCGACTAAAACGGTGCGGCCTGCTATCTCCAGCACCGCGTCGACTTCCAGACCGTCCGCACCGCGTCCGTGATAGATCTCTTGGCGACTCATGAACTGTAAATCATGCACTACCTGAGACTCGAAAAGCTGTCCGAAAAACTCTAAATCCTTCAGCAAAACATCTGCGTCGGCGTGCAGCGCGGCCACGGCCAGAGATGGGTCAGCCAGATGCCGTTTCGGGGTTTCCCGCAGGGGGACGCGCGACCGCAGGTGGGGCCGCCACGCCGCCTGGTTTTGCATCGCAAAGATGCGCTCCAAGGAATCGAGGTATTCGCGCACCGTGTCGCGAGACAGTTCGGTGTCGCGCGCCAGGGTAGTGGTGGTTATCTCGGTTCCCACGCCGCGTGCCAGGGCGGACAGTAGTCTCTTTACGCGCTGTGGGTCACGATAAGTCGAATCGGGCACCCGAATGTCCACAGCCGCAATAGTTTCCACATAGTCGCGATTGTTGGCGACGGCCTGCTTGGCGGTCAGCCCCAGATTCCCCGGCCAGCCCCCGAAAGCGAGGCGCGAGGCTATATCGCCAACCTCGAGTTTGCTGGGGCGCGGCTCAATTTTTGCTCCGGCCGGCAGTTTCACCAGCTCGAAGAGGGAAGCCGTGCCATCGCTATGTCCGGTCTCTAAGAAAGTCATGGTTCCCATCGTCAGGCGTGCAAAACGCCCAGCTCCAGAATGCTTGGCGGCACCAGCCCCGGGCGCTGTTGAGCCCGTGAGGATGAACTGTCCGGGTTCGCGACGCCGGTCAATCTCGTGCCTGGCTAAATCCCACAAGATAGGGTGAATCTGCCACTCATCTATCAGTCGGGGCGTTGCTCCTTTGAGTGCCTGTTCAGGCAGGATTTCGAGTTGCTTGGCCAGCTCTGGGTCGATATCTGCCTGGAGGGTACTTTGCGCGATTTGCCGCGCGGTTTCGGTTTTCCCGCAGGCCTTCGGTCCGGTAATCAACACTCCGCCAGCCCGTTGCAGCGCGGCTTTGAGATCTTGGTCGGCCAGGCGCGTATGATATGGCGTGGGAGTTGTGGGGTCGGATTCGGTCATGTTTTTCCTGTTCATGAGATGCTAGTCGTCAATTTAACGCAGTTCGAGTAGTCAATTTATTTGGATTCCAATCGTCATTTTATCATAAAACCAGTCGTCAATTTATTTGATTTCTAGTCGTCAATTTAGTGAGTTTTGATTATTACGCCAACTTCGTCTCCGGCGTGTTCGCGGGCTGACAACAATTAGTTGCTTGCCAATTTGGCAACCAACCTGCTATAGTTGCCATATCGGCAACTAACTTTGTGACGGGTGTATTTCCGGCTCAAATTAGGCGCCTGGCACAACCTGAGACACGTAGCGAGGTGGGATAGGCAATGGAATCAGATAATCCCAGGAAAACCGCGAGCCCTCTGAGCGCGGAGGAAGCTCAGCGGATGTTGGCTGAAGTTGATGCAGTCATGGATCGGATTATCAGCGTGGAGCGATTCCCGAAGTGGTGGCTGGCGGTTTATGCGGTGTTGCCCGCGTTGGCGATTTCGCTGCCCCTATTAGTGCCCGGCAAATGGTCTAGTCTGTTGGTGACCGTGGCAGGTCTCGCAGTAGCGTGGATGGTGGTCTTTTGGCTGGCGTGGCCCAGGTTGACGCGAACCGGATTGGGGCGAGATGAGCGTCTGTTGATGAAGGGAACGTTGAGCCTTCCGTGGATTTTCTTTCCTCAGTTTCACCAGGTTTTTTATCACGAGTTACAGGGTCACGAGTTGCTGGTCGTGGTGTTGGCATTGGTGCTACCGGCGTTGTTTCACCTGGTATGCGGGATAGCAATCCTGCGCTGGTATCGTCGCAGGATTCGGGCGCGAGCCTTCGATTTTACCGAATCCGAGGCTATCTGGGACTCAGCTCAGCGAGAGATTGACCGCAGACTTCGTGAAATTGACGCTCGCGACCGAGCGCAGTGTGCCGCACGGAGCAACCTTGTGAACCCGTCAACCCCAGAAGTCCCCGAAAGCTGACGCGGGAGACTTGTGAATGAAAAAAACCGTGAAAAATAACCAAAAACCACACACCGAGCGCGAGTCCGAAAACGTGGCGGCGGCTTTTGACGAGCTGATTCACTCGCCGAATCGCCTCAGAATCTGCGCAGCCCTGGCGGCGGTAGCTGAAATCGAGTTCGCGGAACTGGAACACAATGTCGGAATCACAACCCAACTGATGAGCAAGCAGCTCAAGCTGTTGGCTGATGCAGGGTACATCCACATGGAAAAACGCCCCGAAACCATCGGGCGACCGCGCACCTGGGTGTCTTTCACCCTAGCGGGCAGGCGCGCTTATTTCGGTCACATCAACGCTTTACGCGCCATCACCGGCGAAATGTGACTATTTAAGGTGAGCCTGCACCCACTCCAGCAGGGTGGGGTAGTCGGCTCTGCCTGCTGCTATGTCGAGGATGATAGCAATCAAGTCATCATCGTTGTATTTCAGCTCAATTTCGTTTAGAGCAAGGAAAACTAGCATTGCGTGGGTGCCGATGCGTTTGTTGCTGTCTTGGAAAGCGTGGTTTGCAATCAGTCCGTAGCCCAGGCGAGCCGCTTTTTCGACAACAGATGGATAGAGTTCCGCCCCTTCAAATGTTTGAAAAGGAGCAGTCAAAGCAGAATTCAAAAGCCCTTCGTCCCGTAGGCCCGGAGTCCCGCCGCTCTCAGAAACAAGGTGCTTATGCAGGGCCAAAATTTGAGATTTTGAAAGGATTTTCATTTGGCTAGCTCTTCGTACACGTGGCGATTGCGTTCCATGATTTGCTTCGAAGCGGCCAAGACTTCGGAGTCGCTAGCTTCTTGGGGCATATCCAGTCGGTTGAACTCAATGATGACGTAACGCGGCTCGTTATTCTTCATAATGACAGCGCTCCCGTGTTGGTCAACCAGCCTGGCGACCTTGGAAAAGTTTTGATTCGCTTCTGAAATCGGCACCAAAGTAGCGGTATCAATGTTCATTTTCCCTCCCCTCAACTCCTTAATTATGCAATAAATTCTAGGATTAATAAATGGTCCAAATTGGGGAAGCTTGCGTTGAAGGAATACTCCCCGATCCAGAGTCACCAAGTCTGCTCATCCTTTACGAAAGGATTAACTACCAATCGAAACTGATGCCAAACAGCAAATGTTTTGTCAAAGGCTGTGGGCACATGGAATCGAAAGAAATGCTTTTCAGTCGGTGTTGTAATTCTCAATCAGAGCCAATGCGGTGTACTCATCGGTGACCAGGGCATCCGCATAACGCCCGGTCAAAATAGCGTGTAAGGCGTCCACCTTTTCCTCTCCATAGGCAATCGCCACGACGAATGGAATGTTGCGCAACTGGGCAGGCTCTAAACAGACCGTGCGTTGACAGAGAGTGGTGTCTACGTGGTTGCCTTTTGCGTCGATGTAGTGTCCGCACAAGTGTGCCACGGCGTGCTTTTTCTGTACCTCGCGTTGGATATTTTGCGTAATCCACTTTCTGAGAATAGGGCTTGAACCGCTTTCTTTTACTGAACCAACACCGACCAAAGCCGCATCCGCTCGGGCTGCAAGATCCAAAGTTCGAGATACCGAAGGCTCCTGGCGCATAGCTCGGGCGGCTAATTCCGTTTCGAAAACTAGGGGAACGGGCAGTGTCCAATAGTTTCCACCGAGTCTTTTAGCCATGTTGCGGCACAGTTCCGGGCTGTCAATGAAAGGTAATTCGCTTCCCGTCATTCCCAGGATGGGTACCACGCAAGAGGAAATCCAGTGATGACGTGGGAGTTGGGCAACAGTTGCGGCTACGGCGCGGCCATTGGAGATGGCAATAGTCGAGCGGGAAGAGCAGTGCGACAGCAGCAACTCTGCGGCTAGTCTGCTGGTAGTAGATTCTGTATTAGTCGCACTAGCCGCTGAAACCCGTACTTCCTTGATTCGGTACTTGCTGCTAATTTGTTTTTCCAGTGTGGCCAAGCGCTCGTGGGGGTGCGATATCTCGATGTGTACCATACCGCAACGTTTGGCTTCTGCCAGCAGGCGGGAGACGGTCACTCGCGAGTAGCCGATCTCCCCGGCAATCTCAGACTGTTTGGCGTCGTCCAGGTAGTATCGCCTGGCAACGGTAAGTAGAAGCTCAAAGTGCTTTCTGTCATTCACGGGACTTTCTGAACTGAACATATGTTCATTATAAGTAATCTTCTTGATAACATCTACAGTGATTACCTCAGGTAACGTAAGGTTATTTAACAATACCACACACTCTTGTGAACAAATGTCCATAAGAGTGATTGTTTTTACCCGCATAGTCACCCTAGAGTGTGTAACACGATCCGATGAGGGATCACTACTGGCTATTCGAAGGAGAATTTCATGAGTATTGCAAGAACTATTCAGGGTGATGTTGCCCCAGAATCCCTCGGCGTGGTTAATGCCCACGATCACCTGATTCGCATCGGTGCTGGCGAAGTCTACATTGATGGCGACCACTTGTTGGCTGATGTCGATAAGGCAGTCGAAGAGGCCACCTATTTTGCTGAAGCTTCGCTGAAGTGGAGCGAACATGGCGGCACCGTGGTGGACATGTGCCCTGCTAATTCCGGTCGAGATATGGAAAAATTGTTGGAAGTCAACAAGCGTGTAAAGAATCTGCAGATCATTGCCACTACAGGTTTTCATCGGGAAAAGGTGTATTTGGAAACGCGTTCCCACTGGGTGAGTCGCTACACGGTGAACCAGATTGCCGACTTGCTCATCAAGGACATCACCGAAGGCATCGACCGCCACGACTACTCCGGTCCTATCGTCGAACGTACGAACATTAAGGCCGGGTGTATCAAGGTTGCGACCTCCTACGGCATGATTACGGACTTTGAACACAAGTGCATGGAGGCTTGCGCCATCGCTTCGATTGAAACAGGTGCGCCAATCAACACGCATACTACTTTTGGTACCTGCGGTCTGGAACAGGCGCAGGAGCTCATCAAACTGGGCGTTCCCGCCGATCAGATTGCCATCGGACATATTCAGCGCAACGCGGACGTGTGGTATCTGAAGCAGATTCTGGAGACAGGTGCATGGCTAGAAATCGATGGAACAAATCGTATTAAGTACCAACCTGATTCAAACCGCATTATGGAGTTGCGTGAACTGGGCGAGATGGGCTACGGCAAGCGCATCATGCTGGGCACCGACTCCGGCAAGGCTTCCTACCAGAAAGCGTACGGTTCTGTGACTGGTGTTGACTACAACCCGGCTGTGGATGGCCCGCGCATGTTGGATGAGGGATTCGATCCAGATTACGTGAAGGACCTGCTCATGTACAACGCGCAGCGGTTCTTTACCATGCGGAAGGACAGCTAAGATGGCACCCCGTCTACAGATTGCCCTCGACACCCTCACCATGGAGGATGCGTTGGCACCCCTGCAAAAGGCCCAAAGCCAAATCGACATCATTGAATGCGGCACTATCTTGATTATCAATCAGGGTCTTCGTGCGGTTCGTGAAATTCGGGCTTTGTTCCCGGATTGGCCGATTCTGGCGGATGTGCGCATCGCGGAGGCAGGCTCGCTCATCTCACGCAACTGCTTTGAAGCGGGGGCGTCTTGGGTGTCTTGCGTGGCCGGTGCATCGCTCACCACTATTGAACAGGTAGTGCGGGTGGCCAACGAGTTTCACGGTGAAGTTCAGGTCGAATTGGCCGAAGAACATTACACCTTGGAAAAAGCTCAGCGATGGGCTGATATCGGTGTGAAACACGCCATTGTGAAGCGTTCACGTGATTTGGAGTCCGCAGGCAAACTGGAATGGGGCTCCAAGGACTTCGACCGTATTGCCGAGCTGAAAAACCTGGGATTCACGGTAACGGTTACTGGCGGCATCACCGTCGAGGATCTGGGCGTATTTACCGGCCATAATCCTGACATCGTGATTGCGGGACGTTCCATCGTCAAGGCTGAAGACCCGTTGGCCGCAGCCACCGCACTGCAAAACAAGATTGCGCAGGTGTGGGGATGATGGTGCGTCGCAAAGAATCTGCAGTTACGCTCGGAATTTACGAGAAAGCACTGCCCGGCAATACGAATTGGGAACAGTTCTTTGCCGCTGCACGCCAAGCGGGATTTTCCTTCGTTGACCTTTCTATTGACGAAAGTGCAGAGAGGTTGGCGCGTCTGGACTGGGATTATTCACAGCGTCAACTGGTGCGAGAAGCCGCGAAAAACTCAGGCATTCGCCTCGGGGGGATTTGCCTGTCAGCACATCGAGGCATCATGCCAGGATCGCAAGATGCCCAGATGCGCCAGCGCGCCCTGGATCTCTACTACAAAGCGATTGATTTCTGCGTAGACCTGGGGATTCCAGTCGTTCAAGTAGCGGGATATTTTGCCTATTACGAGCCAGACAATTCCGAGGCGCGAGAGCGCTACCTCGAAGTGTTGGCCCAAGCGCTGCCGTATGCGGAGCAGCGAGGCATCATCCTTGCTATTGAGAACGTGGACGGCAACGACTTGGCAGCGATACCAGATGCCATGGAAGTTCTGAAAGAGCTGCCTTCTCCGTGGCTGCAAATTTATCCGGATATCGGAAATATTGCGGAGCACGGGGGAGATGCCACTACTGAACTCGCGGCTGGAGAGAACCACATGGTGGCTATCCATGTAAAGGATGTGCTGCCGGGACAACCCCGACGTATTCCTCTCGGAGAGGGCGTCGCGGACTTTCCAGCAGCATTCGCCGAATTGGCTCGGCAGCGCTGGAGTGGTCGCGTCATGTTGGAAATGTGGAACGACGACTCCCCAGATTCCATTGACAAATGTGTGGCTGGTCGGGAATGGCTGCAAGCACGTCTGCAAGAGGCTGGCATTACCGTTATCAACCCATAGAACAACCCAGAAAGGAAGCAAGCAATGATGCTGCAAGAGTTACGTGAGCAAGTGTGCGAGGGAAACCTCGAGTTGCCGCGACACAACCTGGTCGCCTGGACAGGGGGAAACCTCTCGGCGATTGATGAAGAAACCGGATACATCGTAATCAAACCTTCAGGTATGAGTTACGAGGAAATGACTCCTGACGACATGGTCGTGGTCGCTCCGGATGGAAAAGTCGTGGAAGGCGAACGTGGGCCTTCCTCTGACACCAGTTCCCACCTGTATATTTACCAACACAGAAAGGACGTGAAATCAGTCATTCATACGCATTCTCGTTATGCTACCGCCTTTGCGGCGATAGGGGAGCCCATCCCTTGCTGTCTCACCGCTATTGCTGACGAGTTCGGAGGACCAATCCCTTGTGGGGGCTATGCCCGTATCGGGGGCAATGAAATCGGCGAAGAAATTATTCGTTCTATTGGTTCTTCTCCGGCCATCTTGATGAAACAGCACGGCGTTTTCACCATCGGCCCGAGTATCAAAAAAGCCCTGCAGGCAGCGGTGATGGTTGAGGACATCGCTCACACCGTCGCTATTGCCCGCACTATTGGACAAATTAGTGTTTTGCCCGCAGAGGAAATATCCGCTAATCATGACCGCTACCAAAATAGGTACGGGACGATGAATGCAAGTTTAGGAGTTGGACAATGACGTACGACTTGACAACAATAGGTGAAGGTCAAATCCGTTTGACCTGCCACAAAGGTGAACGTTTAGCCTCAGCCACCAGCCTGCGCATGACGGCAGCGTGTTCGGAGGGAAATGTTTCCGGATTGCTGGCTCAACTCGGTCGCAAGACTGCCTGGTGCACTGTCTTGCCCAAAGGAGATTTGGCTAACCGGGTACTATCTGAATTCCGTTCGGCCGGTGTAGACCTCTCTAACGTCGTGCTGCGACCGGACGGGCGAGTGGCATTGTATTTCCTGGAATCAGGGCAATATCCGCTGCCTTCTAAGGTTACCTATGACCGCCTCCATACTCCCTTCCGTGAGATTCAGGTCAAGGATGTGAATTGGGACAGTATGCTGGACACCCGTTTAGTGTTTGTCACCGGCATCACGGCTGCCCTCACTGAGCACACCGCAGAGGTGCTGAGGTACTTTGTTGATAAAGCGCACGAACGCGGCATCAAAATCGCCTTGGACGTTAACTACCGTTCGCTGTTGTGGGATGGAGACCAGGCGCGGAAAGTATTGGAACCGATGGCAAGGAAATCTTCCGTCGTGTTCTGTTCCCGTCGCGACGGTGAATCTGTTTTTGGAATCACTGGCAAAGGGGAGAAGGTTTGTCGTGACTTGCGAGAAATGCTGGAAGTACCGATTGTTGTTTCCACAGACCAGTTGGATGGAACCTATGTCTCAACGGCTGAAGGGGAGACGGTTTTCGAAGTAGAACGTGTCCCTGTTGTGGACCGTCCCGGGGCGGGAGATTCTTTCGTGGCCGGAACTATTCACGGATATCTCGATGGGGACATCCTAGCCGGTGTACGCATCGGAATGCGCACTGCCAAGCTAGCTCTCACCCATCACGGGGATCTCACCTACGTCAATCCCAGCGAGCTAGTTGCCGCAAACACCTCCGATATCGTTCGCTAGAGCCGCATTTATTCGAAAGGAAATACGAAATGAGTAATGCAAAAACTGCCATGCAGCAGATTGACGAACGCCCGCTCACAGGGCATCAGCGGAGCCTGATTGCGATGACTGTGGTGGGGAACATTTCCGAGTTCTTCGACTTGTTCCTTATCGGTTTCGTGATTGCGCTACTTATGCAGAGTCCGGGGTGGGAACTCACTGGCCTTCAAGCCGGTATTATCGGTGCCGCCTCCGGTGTTGGCACAGTAATAGGCGCTATCATGTGGGGTCGTTTGGCTGACAGCTTTGGGCGTAAAACAGCCTTTGTGTCCTGCATTGTCGTGCTAGTAATATTTACTGCCCTGTGCTTAACCGTTATGCCCGGTCAATGGCTGATGCTGACTTTGTATCGTGTTGGCGTTTGCATTGGCGTCGGGGGTCTGAACATCACCTCGATTCCATTTGTCCAAGAATTCGTTCCATCCAAGCAGCGTGGGCTGCTGGCGGGTCTGACCTCCGTGTTCATCCCGCTGGGTATCTTCCTGGGATCTCTGGCTACAAAGATTCTTGGTGAGTCTTTGGGGTGGAAGGGCCTGGTGGCATTGGGGTGCATCCCGGTAGTGTTGGTGGCTTGGGCGTTCTTCGTCCCTGAATCCCCTCGTTACCTGATGTCTCGTGGACGTGTTGAAGATGCCCGTAAAGCCTACGCCTGGGCTATGGATATACCAGTGGAAGAAGTCGGTGAATTGCCGAAATACGAACAAAAACAGACAACTTCCTACGGTGTAATCTTTTCCAAGTATCCCAAGCAGTTAGCTATCATTACCTTTGGTTCTTTCTGCTTCATTTTGGGTTCTTTCACCATCCAGTCTTGGGGTCAGGCCATCCTGAGCGAGTCCTTCAAGTTCGACATCGGTACGGTTGCCTACCTGTTCATGGGGGTATCTCTAGCCGATTTGCTGGGTCGTCTTGGCTCAGCATGGATTTCAGATCACATTGGTCGTCGTAAAACCATGCTGGTTTGGGGAATCCTGGGTGGTATTGGCTGTCTGATTGCAGCGTTTGCAAGCCAAATTCAGGGTTCCTCGGCAGGGTGGATCTTCTTCCTCGGTATCCTGATTGCCATGGCGTTCGGAGATGGTGCTTTCGGTATCCTCAACGCTTTCGGTTCTGAACAGTTCCCGAACGAGGCCCGTTCTACCGGTCTCGGTCTGGGATACGGCATTGGAGCAACCGCTAAAATCTTCGGTCCCTACCTGGTAGGAGCCATGATTGGTGGTGGCAAGCCCACGCCAGAGGTAGTGTTCGCGCCGTTCATTATCTTTGCGGTATTGCTCTTTGTCGGTGCCGGCATCTATATGCTGGCTAAGGAAACGAAAGCTATACAGCTAGAAGATGTCTAAAGCCCACATCTTATAATTTCATACAAAATTTCGGGGCAGAGCGCCGGCTCTGCCCCGAAATAATTTTGCTTTCAAAACTGGGCTAAATCAGACCGAAATCGACTTCGCTCAGTTTGCCTTCAAATGGCGTTCAAACCTTGCGGTAGAACCCCTTCATCATGGTGTACTTCATCACGGTACCGATGAGCGCGCCCAGGCGGCCCAAACCGAGACGAGCCGCATGAAGGTCGATGAGCTCGACGAGGTTTCCATCCGGGTCGCGGAAGAAAGCCCAGTCGGCGCCTCCCGCGGAAATCGGCTCATTCATGAACTCCACGCCTTCGCGGCGCAGGCGGTTCACCCAGCCAGGCACGTTGGACACATGGAAGGCGATGTGGGAGTATCCGGGCCGGTTCCAGGTCTCGCGTTCCTCCGTCACCACGGGCGGATCGAACTCGAACACTTCCAGAATGTTACCGGAACGGGAACACATGAATCCCAGACGAACCCGCTTGATGCCTTCTACGTGGTACAACCGCTCGACAGGCTTCAAATCCTCGCCGGTGATTTCCAGGTAGTTCATCAGCTTCAGCCCGAACACCCGGTCATACCACTGGACGGCACGCTCGAAGTTCGCCACGGTCACGCCCACATGGCCCAGACCCCAGTTGATACCGGCGCTAGACATCTTGTTGCGGCATTCCCGCTGCTTGCGTTCCAGGAACTCTTCCTTGCCCAGCTTTTTCAGCTCCAGCGCGTTATCGACAGCCAGCTTGACGCCGTAGCCCAGCGCCACCAGCAACCCGAGCTTGGTTGCTTTCCGGCAGGTTGCCTTCATGAAACGCCTCTTGCAACTGACTGTTTTCGTTGCTTTATTTCGCATAGTCACCCACCGCCATCATTAGTGCACCGAGTTCGGCACCGTATTCGGGCGAACCTTCCATTGACATACGTCCCGAAGCCTGTGCATCCAGAAGGTCATCTGTCTGCAGCAAGGTTCCCAAAGCGGAGGTCACCGAGTCGAAACGCATCGTAAAGAACGCGGCACTGCGCGTGTATTCCCCACGGAATGCCTTTGACTTCCCGGCTTTGATGCGAATATACGCACCGAGTTCGGGATGCCCGTCCACAGCGTACGCATAGACGCGGTCCGGCGAAGGATCCGTCCACGCGTGCACAGCGGGATGCCCGGCCTTATTCAGCTGGCTCATTCCGGTGGTGAGCAGGTAGAACATGCACTTCGTCAGCAGTTTTCGGTCGTCCTCGGTCTTTGGTGCCTCCGTCGCGCCCAGCAAGCTGGACATCGCCAGCAGAGACTTCACGGTTGCAACCAAAAGCCCGGGATTGCCCAGCCCTCCGCGAATCTTCGGCAGGTTCACCTTGCCCTTAAAGAAGTCGTTGAACTTCTCGGGGGAGGGGAACTCGATTTCTACGTTCGGCAGCGGGTGAGCGCCCAGCTTCGGCGTAATGTTCGCACCGTGAATAATCAGGTGTGTGGCGTAACGCTTCGGGCGCCCGTCTATTGACGTGCCCGCCGGGGTCAGACAAGAAATCTGAACCACGCCATCCTTGCCCTTGAAGGCGGCCGCCAAATCCGGCTTTTCGGCGATAATCGGCTTCAACAGCGGAATAACCGCGTTGAGGAACACCACGTTGGCGTAGCGAACTTCGTCGTCGATATTGGGATTGGGGCCCATCGGGAACGGCTTGGCTTTCGATTTCTTTTCACAAGATTCCCCGCACGCCTTATCGGGCTTAGTTGCCTTAGGCGGGGCGGAGCTTTGTTTCGTTTCTTTAGTCATTGCGCGCTACCTTAGAACTCGTCTTCCCAATCGTCGTCCTCCTCGAAGTCCATGTGCATGACTTCACGAGCGGCGGCCACACAGCCGTTTTCATCCCAGCCGTAGTGGGAGTACAGGTCCTCAGGCTGGCCGATAACCGAGAATTCGTCGGGGATACCGAGCTTCTTCAATACGAAGCCCTTGCGAGTGGTAGCGCCGACATCGGCCACTGCGGTCCCCAGGCCGTTGATGATGTTGTGGTCTTCAACGGTGATGATACGCCGAGTCTCGGTAATCGCCTTGGCGATGGCCTCCTCATCAATCGGCTTCAAGGTGTGGATGTCCAGCACGCGCACGCTCAAACCGTCCTCTTTAGCGAGGATGTCAGCAGCCTGCAGGGCGCGCCACACGCCGGAGCCGGTCGCGATGAACGTGAGGTCCGTGCCTTCGCGCAAAGTGTTGGCCTTGCCGAATTCGAAGGTCGGAATCTCGTCACGGTAGACAATCTGGTCAAACCCGCGGTTCAGACGGATGTAGACCGGACCCTTGTGGTCGTAGGCAGCCTGTACGCAGTACGCGGCCTCCAGACCGTCGGCCGGACACATGACCACCAGGTTCGCGAAACTACGCAGAATAGCGATGTCCTCGGTGACGTGGTGAGTGGTACCGGCAGCCCCGAAAGAAAGGCCTGAGTGGGTGCCGATAATCTTCACGTTGAGGTTCTGGTAGCAGATGTCGGTGCGGATTTGTTCGCAAGCACGCAGAGCCGCGAACGCCCCGAACGTGGAGACGAACGGCATCAGCCCCGCTTTTGCCAGCCCGGCAGAGATGCCAAACATGTTCTGTTCCGCGATACCCACGTTATAGAACCGCTCGGGGAACTCGTTGGCAAACACGGAAATCTTGGTGGATTTCGCCAGGTCTGCCGAAAGCCCCACGATAGTGGGATCCTGCTTGCCCAGTTGTACCAGAGTCTGACCGTATACCTCCGCGGTGGTCAGATTAACCGCGTCAATCGAAGTGTAAGTTAATCCTCCAGCCATGTTTAGGCTCCCTTCACTAGCTCGAGTCGTTTCTGCAGGTGTCGCTTGAGAGATTCGACTGCCTTGGCATGCTTTTCGTCGTCAACAGCGCCGTAGTGCCAGGTGTAGTCGCCTTCCATGAAGTCGATACCTTCGCCCTTCACCGTGTCCATCAGCAACATGGTGGGCTTGCCCTTGATGGTGCGCGCCCGATCAAAAGCGTCTACCAAATCTGGTATCGAGTTACCTTTGACCTCAATGACTTCCCAGTTGAAAGCGCGCCACTTGTCCGCGAAAGGCTCCAGGCCCATGACATCGGCGGTCATGCCGTCAATCATGGCGTGGTTGACATCCACGATGCCTACCAGGTTGTCTACCTTGAACTGGCCGGCACTCATGGCGGCTTCCCAGATGGAGCCCTCGTTGCATTCACCGTCACCCATCAGGCAGTAGGTGCGCCATTGCTTACCGAGCTGGCGCGCACCGAGAGCCATGCCCACCGCGAGGGACAGCCCATGTCCCAGCGAACCCGTGGAAACTTCCAGACCGGGAACCTTGCCCGCGTCCAGGTGAATACCCAGGTGCGAGAGAATATGCGAGTAGGTCGGCAACCAGTCCTTGGGGAAACACCCCAAGTCTGCGAGGACCGGCCCCATGCCCACGCCGATGTGACCCTTGGAGAGCACGAAACGGTCGCGATCCGGGTCGTCCATCTTGTCGGCGCTGAAGTTCATCTCGTGATGATACAGAACAGTCAGTACATCCATAGAGCTCATAGCACCACCAATGTGACCGCCACCTGCCCAAATCACCGTGTCGAGAGTGAGCAGACGCAGCCGATTGGCGATTTCTTCGAGTTCCTTGTGTTCTTTAGCCGATAAAGCCATCTTTCCTCCTTTGCTTAGGCCTGAGCCAGAATCTCACGTGACTTGTTCTTAACGACACCCATCGCTTCGTCCGCTACGTCAGCGATGAAGTCGATGTCCTTGTCGGTCAAGGCCGTGTTCATGAAGTGGTTGTGGTGGTTCGTCATGAACACGCCGCGCTTCACACATTCACCCACGAAAGCCTGATGCAGCAGCAGGTTCGGGTCTTCCTTGCCGTCAAGCCCTCTAATCTGGTGGAACAGCAGAGCCGGTTCGCCACTGAAGTGGTAGTCAAAGCCGTGGTGCTTGGCCACTTCAGTCAGACGCTCAATGACCTTCACGCCGTTGTCGTGGCAAATCTTTGCCGCGTCGATTTCACGCATCTTGGTGATGCAGGCAATCGCGGCCGCCATCGGCGGGGCGCTCATCCAGTACGAACCGGTGCACATCACGGAGGCGGCGGCGTCCTTGAGGGACTCGATGCCGGTCACCGCCGAGATGTTGTGTCCGTTGGCGATAGCCTTGCAGAAGCACTCCAAGTCGGCCTTGAAGCCGTAGTGGTAATCGGAACCCTTGATATCCAAACGCCAACCGCAGCGCACATCGTCAACGATGAGGACGATGCCTTCGCGGTCACAGATGGAACGAATCTTGTTCCAGTAGCCAGCTGGCGGCAAGACGTTGTCCTCAAAGACCGGGTGGTGGTACGGGGTGGCGATAAAGGCGGCAATCTCGCCCTTATATTCAGCCGCGAGACGTTCCACCGCGGCGGTGTCGCCCCAATCCACCAGCAGTTTGTCCTCGACTTCTTTCTTGCCCACGCCGGGGGCGCCCCAACCTTGGGTCCACCCAATCACGCCGTGATAGCCGCCGTTGATAGCGATGAACTTGTCCCGTCCGGTGGCGGCACGCGCCACCATCAGTGCGTAGTTCGTAGCATCCCCGCCGTTCTTGGCAAAGAACGCCCAGTCGGCCATTTCTACTGTTTCCACCATCAACTCGGCCAAATCGACCATGATAGTGCCTGGCTGCACCGCGCAGTTCAGGATTTTGGCCTGCTCAGCTACGGCTTTATCCACATCGGGGTCGTTGTAGCCCAGAATCATGGGACCGTAGGCGCACATCATATCGAGGTACTTGTTGCCGTCCACGTCCCAGAAGTAGGCGCCCTGCGCTTTCGAGGCGAACAGGGGGTAGGCGCTGATAGGCATGAAGCAGCCTTCTGCCGGCCCCAAGTGCCCATAGACGCCGCCGGGGATAACCTCAACTGCGCGCTCGTACCATTCGTGGCTCTTGGTGTGTTCGTAAGTTTTCATCATTTTGTTTTGTCCTTCCTCACGCGCGTTTTCTAGCTCAAGTAGAACGGCACCATGCCGAGGATCTTGTTCATGTTGTCCAACAGGGGAACGTATCCGCCCAGCTTAATCAGCTCTCGACCGATAGCGGGATAGGACGCGAGTTCACCGCGCAGGACCTGGCCTGTCGTATCCAAATCGGAGAAGACCATGAAAGCGTGACGTCCATGAGGACCCGCAGCCTTGGGCTCATCGCCGTCGACGATGCGCGCGTGGTGGTCATTAATTACCATGGTCAAAGCCGGACCGTTGGCAATCTTCAATCCGATAGTGCCGTCGCACATACCCTTAGCGACTTGGACGCCTTTGGGGTCATGGTTGGCAATCTCAGCCATCGCATAGACCGCCACGTGCAACGTCAGCAGGGAGTTAATCCTCGCGAACTCGGGGTCCTGCAGCAGTTGCGGGGTCGGCCTTAAGTAATAGGACAGTCGGTCGGTCACCTCGGTGAACGTACCGGTCAAGTACTTCAGTTTCGTGAAGCCCTTGAGCGGTACGGGAATCCCCTTGCCTTCGAACATCTTGTTGACCATGTTCGGCACGGGGAAGCCCAAGCTCATGTCAGCCGGACCTCCACCGGGGAAGAACTCAATTTTGCCGTTGCCCAGCTTGAGCCGGACAGAACCGACGTTCGCTGCCTTGAATTGCAAGGTCAGCGGGACATGTTCCAAGAGCTGTTTCGACTTGGGGTCGAGCTCCGGGAGCTTCTCGAGTGTACGCAAAACTGCCTTAAGATTGACGGCAGCCATAGCAGTTTGATTCATAAACCCACCTCATCGTGTGTTTTGTGTTTACTTGGCAAATGCAATTATAGTGTGGAATCCAATTTTTGTGCAGTGGTTTTCGAGAGTGTTTTTTCGGGATTTAAACCGAAATGCTCACATATTCTCGGATTCACGTGTGCGGTTCGGGCCGACAGGTGGCACCGAATTCGTCCCCGGAGGTTTGCCAGCTAAACTAGGGCTGGTACCTTCCCGCTGGAAAACTAGGAAAAACACGGGACGGCAGAAAGCGACACCGATAAGGAGCTCAAGTGGCATCAACGTTGGATTCAGTGATTTCTTTGGCGAAACGCCGCGGTTTTGTTTACCCATGTGGTGACATTTATGGCGGGACACGCGCGGCTTGGGACTACGGCCCTTTGGGTGTAGAGCTGAAGGAAAACATCAAAAAGGCCTGGTGGAACTACATGGTACGTTCCCGCGAGGACGTGGTGGGTCTGGACTCCTCGGTGATTTTGCCACCGAAGGTGTGGGATGCTTCCGGTCACCTCAAGGCTTTTACTGACCCGCTTATCGAGTGTCTCAACTGTCACAAGCGCTTGCGCGAGGACGACCTGCAGGAACAGTACGCTGAGAAACACGACATCGCGAAACCTGACGATGTCAGCATGGACGATGTTTCCTGCCCGAACTGCGGCGTCAAGGGGAAGTGGACGGAACCCCGAGCCTTCTCGGGACTGCTTAAGACCTACCTCGGCCCGGTGGACGACGAATCCGGCCTGCACTTCCTGCGCCCGGAAACCGCCCAAGGCATCTTTATCAACTTTGCCAACGTGATGACGACCGCCCGGAAGCGCCCGCCCTTCGGCATCGGACAGATTGGCAAGTCTTTCCGCAACGAAATCACTCCGGGTAACTTCATCTTCCGTACCCGCGAGTTTGAACAGATGGAGCTGGAGTTCTTTGTGGAACCCGGCACCGACGAAGAATGGCACCAGTACTGGATCGACCACCGCTTTGAGTGGTACACCGACCTGGGGATTAAGGCCGAAAACCTGCGGTTGTACGAACACCCGAAGGAAAAGCTCTCGCACTATTCCAAGCGCACGGTGGACATCGAGTACGCCTTCGGCTTTGAAAACTCCAAGTGGGGCGAGCTGGAGGGTATCGCTAACCGTACCGACTATGACCTGGGCGTACACATGGACGCCAGCGGCCAAAAACTCGATTACTACGACCAGGCCAACGACAAGCGCTGGATTCCTTACGTGATCGAACCCTCCGCCGGTTTGACCCGCTCCCTGATGGCTTTCCTGATTGAGGCCTACACCGAGGACGAAGCCCCGAACACCAAGGGCGGGGTGGACAAGCGCACCGTGCTGCGCCTCGACCCGCGCCTGAGCCCGGTTAAGGTGGCGGTCCTGCCGCTTTCCCGCAAGGACGAACTGCCCGAAATCGCCCAAAATATCGCCGCTGAACTGCGCAAATACTGGAACGTGGAGTATGACGATGCCGGGGCTGTGGGGCGCCGCTACCGTCGCCAAGACGAAATCGGCACACCCTACTGCGTCACTGTGGACTTTGATTCCCTGGAAGACCAAGCCGTGACGATTCGCGAACGCGACACCATGACCCAAGAGCGTATCGGGCGGGATAACCTGGTCGCCTACCTGCGCGATCACCTGCCGATTTGCTAGTGGCGCGGCGATTTTCCGCGGCTGAAATACCGGGCGGAGGCATTTTGGCTCCACAGCATCCACAGTGTCCACAGTGTAAATACCCGCCTCTGCGCATTGGCGGGGTAGAGTTCACGACACCCATTGCGTTAGCGCCGATGGCGGGGGTGACGAATGCTCCGTTTCGCGACTTGTGCGCGGAGTTTTCCCGTCAAGGCCTGCCACCGGAGTTTGCTTCCGCGTCCCGCCTGGGCGGGGCATCCGGGACGCTTCGCGGCGTTGAGGGAATGTTCGTAAACGAGATGATTACCGCGAAAGCGCTGTTGATGGACTCGGCGCGTTCGTGGGTTATGGCGCAATCCGGTCCCGGGCAAACCGTTCGAGTGCTACAGCTTTACGGGGTGGTGGGGACTGACCTGGCCCGGGCAGCTCGTGAACTCATCGTTCGGGATCTGGTCGATGTTATTGATTTGAATTTTGGTTGCCCAGTCCCGAAAGTTACCCGCAAGGGTGGGGGAGCGGCTCTGCCGTGGAAAACCGCGTATTTTGGTGACCTTATCGGGCAGGTGGTGAGAGCGGCACAAGAGGCGTCGGGAGAGGCTGGTCGTAGTGTGGACGTGCCGGTAACCGTAAAGATTCGGGTCGGGATTGACGAAACTCACGAAACCTTGCTGGACGCGGGGCGGGCGGCGCAGGACTCGGGGGCAGCTGCGCTCACGCTGCACGCTCGCACCACGAACCAGTATTATTCCGGGCACTCTGATTGGTCGCGGATTGCCGAACTGGTCGACGCGTTGGACATTCCCGTGTTGGGCAACGGTGATGTGTTTTCCGCCCAGGACGCGCTGGAAATGTTTGCGCAGACCGGGTGTGCGGGCATCGAAATCGGCAGGGCTGTACAAGGCCGGCCCTGGATTTTTCGTGAAATCACGGCAGCTCTGTGGGGCCGGCCGATTCCTGCGGGACCGACCTTGGGTGAAATCGTTGGGATTATCCTGGCTCACGCCCGTGGCCTGGTGGAACATTTCGGTAACGAACAGGCGGCCTTGCGGGATATGCGCAAACACGTGGGGTGGTACTTGCGAGGTTTTAACCTGGGCGGAGCTACACGTGCGGAGCTGACCCGCATTGAAACATTAGAAGACCTGGAAAGTCGCCTGCACGACCTTGTGCAGTTGCTGGACCCGAACACCCCCTATCCCGAAGCGGCGGGTGGCAAACATGGGCGTTCCCGTGCCCAGCGCCACGTTAAGCTGCCCGAAGGCTGGCTCGACACCCGCGAAATCGATGATGCGACCGCGCGCATACTTCACTTGGGGGAAGATGCGGCGGATCCTTATGGTGCCTAGTCGGCTGGGTCTAATATTCGTGCAGTGAGTGCAGCTTAGTCAGTCTAGAAGCAAATTCCTCTATAAGGTTGCCTTGATTCAACTGGCCGTGTTGCTGCATTGCCCAGGCGCGCCGATACGGAATTCCCGTGAAATCATGCGCTGAAATCACATTGGCTTCTTCTGGTGGAAATAAATCCGTTCCGCTGGCCTCAATAGCTTGCAGCAGCTTTTGGCAATCTATTTGAAAACTTGGTTTTTTCGTGAATATATAATGGGCTCGACCGAGAGAATCATTAACCTCCACATTTGGCGAGTTTACGACCGCTGCGGAAACTACACTCCACCCAAAGGGGATTCCAATAGCGCCTCGAAAAAGGTCGTTAATAACGTATTCATTGCAATATTTTGGCAGGGTGAATCCACCTGGCTGACGCACGAATTGATTCTCGTGTTTTAGGAAATTATCGACGTGCGCGCGCATGATTTCTGTGACGGTGTCAAAATTAATCGCATCAGTGTTTTGGAGGTAACGTCTTAGTTTCCAAGTGTAGACCCCAAGGTTGCTGAGCGTGGTGAAGGCCTCCCGCCAGGAAAAATTTGACCGCAGGGGCTCCAGACGAGAATCCAAGTATTCCTTGAGCTGGCTTTCGCGGGTAATAGGCCGAGTCATATCAGCATAAGGCCAATCCGAATCCATGGCGATATCCATCACCGGGTAGATAGTAGGGAATTCACTGGTTTCAACGGATTCCACAACGTCTACATCATGCCAGCCAAGCAAATCGGCTATGTCAAGAAAATCCAACATGATTGTCTCTTACGCTGGGCGGGCTGAATTAATCCAATTCGGGCATAACGTTGGTCCTAGACAATAGGCGGTAATCAAACCCTGAACCTGTCCTGGTGGTAGACGGCGCCCTTGTTTCAATTCATAAACATTATGTGCGGTAACTTCAGCTCGTATAGAATAATCTTTGTTATACCAGATGATTCTGCCATCTACAGTGTAACGTCCGTCTTTATACTTGAGTGCGCCTTTTGTTGCAATATTGTTCATGACGGGGATATTGCAATAATTATGCTTGAAGCATGCTTTCGAGAATCCCACTCCGTGCTCCGGATCATCGTAGTATCCCATTCGAATTGGTAGCCATATGCCCTTATTCCATGTCTGAGCCAGGATATCGCCTTGACCATTACCTGAACGAGAGTTAAAAATAGCACTTGTTTTCAGTGGAGGATTAGATTCTCCGTATTTGACTGCGATTATAGGCAAGTTAGAACTGGACGTGTCGTCTCGACCGCTAACTGCGTTTGCCGATGCTGGAACTGCGAACAAACTACACAGCACCAGGGCTGACATGGCTAAAAAAGCTCTCGTTTTCATGGCATTTCTCCTTACTCAGGTTTTGAAGCCTGTTCCGTCCGGGGGTATTTTACAAACCTCCATGCTCAGTTTACATCAGACGGTTTTGTAAGAACACCGACAAATGTAGGTATGCAAACACCGACAGATGTAGGTGTTATATGGTGAAACTTAGATTGGGTCGGTAAGGTGGAAGTGTGAATGAGATTGGGGTTTATCCGGCGGACGTGCATGAACGTTTCGTGACCGAGACACATAAACGCGGGGAACGCACGGACTTTGAACGCGATCGGGCGCGGATACTCCATTCCTCCGCGCTGCGCCGGCTCGGTGAAAAAACTCAGGTTTTGGGGCCGATTGCCAATGATTTTTCGCGCACGCGCCTGACTCATTCCCTGGAAGTTGCCCAAGTGGGGCGCGAGCTTGGCAAGGGCCTGGGGTGCGACCCGGACGTGGTCGATGCGGCCTGTCTGGCTCACGACTTAGGGCATCCGCCCTTCGGACATTCCGGGGAGCGAGTGCTCAATGATTTAGCCAAGGATATTGGCGGGTTTGAGGGTAACGCCCAGACGTTGCGCCTGGTGACCCGCCTGGAGCCGAAAGTCGTCAGCCCCCAAGGTCAGTGGGTGGGGCTGAACCTGACCCGCGCCACTCTCGATGCCATCGCGAAATACCCTTGGCTACGTGGTGAGGGACCCTATGGCGCGGATTCCCCCAAGTTTGGGGTTTACGCCGAGGACCGGGACGTTTTCCAGTGGCTTCGCGCCGGCGCCCCCGAGAACCACCGCTGCATTGAGGCCCAAGTTATGGACCTCGCTGACGACATTGGCTACTCAGTCCACGATGTCGAGGACGCGGTGGCCCTCGGGTCAGCCAGCTTGGGAGACCTGGAAAACGAAAGAATTTTTGTTGATGTGGTTGACATCACAAGGCGTTGGTACGCGAGTTCTTTCGGACCGGGCAAGTTCAGTGCAGACGACTTGGCGGCCGCCCACGAAAGGCTGCGGCAAATGCCTTTCTGGCTGACCGAGCCGGTGGCGGATTACCGTTCCCAAGCCGCTTTGAAAGACCTGACCTCCCAGCTCATCGGACGATTCGCGTTAGCCTGTCACGACGCCACCTGCCAACGATACGGAGAACGCCCTCTGGCCCGCTATGACGCGGACGTAATCGTCCCCCTCGAAACCCAAGCGGAAATCCTGTTACTCAAAGGCATCGCCGTGTATTACGTCATGGCGCCCCGCGAAACCACTCATGACCACCTGACGCAACAACAAATGCTCTCCGACTTGGTGTGGGCACTACTGGAGCAGGAAGCCACCGGACAACGGGTCTTGCAGGAGCCTTATCGAGCCGAGTGGCTGCGCGCGGAAGATCATCATCTGGGTCGGGACGCCGGCCGTCTCCGGGCAGTAATAGACCAGGTAGCGAGCTTGACCGACCTGTCGGCAGCCGCCTGGCATGCCCGTTTAGTGGGGATGATTACCCAACCCGTCTGACCTAAAACTTAGGCTAGTATGATTGCATGGCTTCCAAGTTCGACCCTGATGACCTGCAAAAGGTACGCGAAGCTATCCCCATTGAGTCGGTGGTCAGCGACTATGTGAGCCTGCAGCGTAAAGGCAGTTCACTGATGGGCTTGTGCCCGTTCCATGACGAAAAAACGGCGTCTTTTAGCGTGACGCCGGTGCGCAATATGTGGCATTGCTTCGGTTGCGGTGAGGGCGGGGACACCATCGACTTTGTACAGCGCATCGAAGGGCTGACTTTCCCCGAAGCTGTCGAGTTTTTAGCCGCGAAAGCCGGAATCACGATGCATTACGTAGAGGGCGCGGCCATCACGAAAGAGCATGTGGAGCCGGGGACACGGCAGCGCCTGTTGGAATGCAACCAGGTAGCGCAGGACTTTTTTGTATCCCAACTCGTGTCGCCGGGGGCAGGGACGGCGCGAAATTTCATCGAAGGGCGAGCTTTCACGTCCCAAGACGCCGCCCGTTTTGGCATGGGCTACGCCCCACCCGGCTGGAACAACCTCACCGATTACCTCCGTTCGAAAGGCTTCACCGATCAGGAAATCGTGACGGTCGGTCTGGGTAAACGGGGGCAACGCGGCATCTATGACGTGTTTCGGGATCGAGTTATGTGGCCTATCAAAGATGCGACCGGAGCCATGCTGGGTTTCGGCGGGCGGCGTTTAGACGATTCAGATCCGCAAGTCCCGAAATACATCAACACCCCAGAATCCCCGATTTATCACAAATCTTCGGTGCTCTACGGTCTGGATTTGGCGCGGCCGAACATCGGTAAAGAGCGGCGCTGCGTCATCGTGGAGGGCTACACCGACGTGATGGCGGCGCATCTATCCGGCATCACCACCGCGGTCGCGACCTGCGGTACCGCTTTTACAGACGAACACGCGAAACAGATTCGCCGGTTCATCGGGACTTCCGCGGACAGCGCCTCCTCGCTGAAGCTACCTGGCGGCCTGCCTCCGCGCGGTGGAGAGGTCATCTTCACTTTTGACGGTGATGCCGCCGGGCAAGCCGCAGCTCTCAAGGCTTTCCGCACTGATCAGGACTTTGCCTCCCAGGCTTTTGTGGCAGTCGCTGACGATGGTTTGGATCCCTGTGATTTGCGGATGCAGCGCGGTCCCGGAGCGGTTCGCGACCTGATTGAGAGTCGCCGACCCCTATTTGATTTCGTGTTGAAAACCATCATCTCTAAATATGACTTGGAAAGCCCCGCAGCCCGCATCGAAGCTATGCGCGCGGCAGCCCCAGTGGTGGCGGAAATTCGCGACAAGGCATTGCGAACCGAATACGTGAAGCAACTGAGCGGCTGGTTGGGGGCTAATGTCAGGGACACCTGGTACGCGGTCAATGAGGCTTGGAAACGGATTCGTGCCCAGCAGCGCGCTGGCGCCAGCTCCGACCGGTCGTCACGTTCGGGACCGGGGGGACCCGGCAGCGCTTCCCGCGGTAGTGGAAACGGTGCCAATCCCGGAAACATGACCGGGGAAGCCGCGGCGGGCTCGACCCAGATTTTTCCACAAACTCGGCTGGACCCGGCGGTGGACACCGATCCGATTTGGCGGGTGGAACGCGACGTGTTGATAGCAGCTTTGCAGTTCCCGGGCTTAGCTGCCCAGACCGCTTTTGACGCGTTGGATCCGCAGAGTTTCACCCAACCCACTTTGCGCGCCATCTTTGAAGTCATCGCCGCGATTGGAGGCGTCGAGAAATATCAGCGCCTGGCTGAGGCCGCCCAAGCAGCGGGTGAACCAAATCCGGGAAACCTGGCTCTGAACCGGTGGGCTGCGGCGGTGAAAGCCCAGGCCGGCCCTGTTTTAGTGGGGGCGTTGACTAACCTAGCGACCCGTCCGGCGCCCCTGTATGAAACGAATCAGTCAGCCCAGGAAACCCAGTCCGCGGCGGAGTCTTGGGTGCAAAACGCGGTGGAATCCATGGAACGCAAAGGTCTGAACGCCAAAATCGCCAGCCTGAAAGCCCAGCTGCGCCGTCTCGACTCCGACTCGCCGGAAAAGCCAGAAGTGTTTGCCAAACTCATCGATTTGGAAAACCGAATGCGCGAACTGAACCCCGAATTCTGACCTGTTTTATGACCTGTACGGGCAGGTCCACACAATTTGCGCCCTTGTGCCATAGTCCGTACAAGCGCCGGGATATCTCAAAGTTAGGGAAGGCTATTGGGACTGCGGTCTAAAAACCGGACGCCGGATAGCGCAGTTCCAGCTGCGCCAACGGCAGCTGCCCCGGCGCGGACTGCGGACCACCCACCGTGACAAAAGTACCCCAGTTACCCATCTGTGGACCTGCCAAACGGGTGGGCTGGCCCAGTTCGCCCATCCCAATCAAAATCGTGGGTCTGTGGGTCAGCAGGAAAGTGGTCTTGCCGCCTTGCTGGAGATTTGTCAGTTGTTGGGGGGTTTGCGGAGAAAAAGCTGCCTTAGACACGTCCGCTCCCAGATTGAGCTGATAAATCAGCAGTTCGCTGACTTCTTTCTCGCTGTTTGGGGAAGGCTCCCAACAGTGACGGGACAGGATGACGCCCGTACCGTTGGCGTGAATGTTACGCAACAGGCTCCCCAACCGTTTCTCATTGTCCTCTTGCGTGTGGGGATCCTCGGCCGCGGCGGTGGCTTGTTCCGCGGTCATGCCAATGAAAGGATAATTCGACTCGACGTCCACCCAGTCGGCGCACTTCGCGGCCTGTGCCGCGAGGCGTTCATAAACTTCCGCGGTAATCGAGACGGGTCCTCCCTCGGTTCGGAAAGTCGCCAAGATGGGCCGTTTGAGCTGTTCACGAGCCTGCCGGAGGAGGTTTGCGACTTCGGCAAAGTCATGTTTCGTGCCTTGGAAAGATCCGCGGGACAGCCACGCCCCGTCCAAACGAATCTCGACCAGTTCGACTCGCGGATGCATATCGCGGATGAGCCGTTCATAGCCCAGCATCCCCGGATTCACCGAGGTGATAAAAGTGGGCCGGCGCCAATCCGCAAATAAATCAGACATATTCATACTTTAGCCCTCCGAAGCAGCGACCGAGGGGCAGGAACGTTTTTTCTTTAGTCAGGCTTGCGAAAATCAAAACATAGCTCTGAGGCCTGATGAGCTGGAATTCTCCGGTTTAAAGCCTTCCGGGGAGGACGGTGGAGCCGGGGCGTTAGAATCAAATCGCACAAAAACACCAGAGCAAAGGGGTAAAAGTGGCCGATTTTTTCTATGCTGACATCCTGCCGCACGGCGAGGACACTTATACATACCGCAAACTCACCAGCGAGGGGGTTAGCGAAGTCGAGGGGCCGGACGGGACGAAATTCCTGAAGGTCGAACCGGAGGCACTGACCCTGCTGGCAGAAACGGCTTTCCACGACATCTCCCACTACCTGCGCACCGCCCACCTGGAGCAGTTACGCAAGATTCTCGACGACCCGGAGGCGTCGGGCAACGACAAATTCGTCGCGATGGACCTGTTGCGTAACGCCAACATCGCGGCAGCGGGAGTCCTGCCCATGTGCCAGGACACGGGCACCGCCATTATCAAGGGTGAGCGCGGCCAACACGTGTTGACTCCCGGCCCGGACGAAGAAGCGCTGTCCCGCGGGGTTTACAACGCCTACACGAAACTGAACCTGCGGTATTCCCAAAACAGCCCCCTGTCCATGTACGAGGAAAAGAACACCGGGTGCAACCTTCCGGCGCAGGTGGAGCTGTATGCCGAGACTGCCCCGGGACACGAAGCGGAGTACCGTTTCCTGTTTATGGCCAAGGGTGGCGGCTCGGCCAACAAGTCCTACCTCTACCAGATGACCAAGGCGATTCTTGACCCTGAACACATGATGCAGTTCTTGGAGGAAAAGATTCGCTCGCTGGGGACTGCGGCCTGCCCGCCCTATCACTTGGCAATCGTCATCGGCGGCACTTCCGCGGAATACACGCTCAAGACCGCGAAGTACGCTTCGGCGCACTACCTGGACGGCTTGCCCACTCACGGCGGCGAACAGGCGCAAGGGTTCCGCGACCTCGAGATGGAAGCGGAAGTCCTGGAACTGACCCGACACATGGGCATCGGCGCCCAGTTCGGCGGTAAGTATTTCTGCCATGACGTGCGGGTGGTGCGCCTGCCGCGTCACGGTGCCTCCCTGCCGGTAGCAATCGCGGTTTCCTGCTCAGCCGACCGGCAGTGCGTAGCGAAGATTAACAAGGATGGGGTGTTCATCGAAGCCCTAGATACCGATCCGGGACGCTTCATGCCCGACCCCACGACCGCGGAACTTGGCGGGAACGAAGCGGTAAAGATTGACTTGAACCGCCCGATGAAGGACGTCCTTGCTGAACTCACCAAGTACCCCATCAAGACCCGACTTTCCCTGACCGGAACCCTCATCGTGGCTCGTGACATCGCTCATGCGAAACTCCGCGACCGTCTGGAACAGGAAGGCGACCTGCCCCAATACTTCAAAGACCACCCGGTTTACTACGCGGGTCCAGCGAAAACCCCCGAGGGGATGCCTTCCGGGTCATTCGGGCCGACCACGGCTTCGCGTATGGATCCCTATGTGGACCTGTTCCAAGCCCACGGCGGGTCGATGATTATGCTGGCCAAGGGCAATCGTGGCCAGGTCGTCACTGACGCCTGCCGCAAGCACGGTGGCTTTTACCTCGGTTCTATCGGCGGTCCCGCCGCGGAGCTGGCCGCCCATTCCATCAAGAAGGTCGAGGTGCTGGAGTACCCCGAGCTCGGCATGGAAGCCGTGTGGAAGATTGAAGTCGAGGACTTCCCGGCTTTCATTGTAGTGGACGACAAGGGCAACAATTTCTTTGAGGGATTGGACAAGGTAGTGCTCACCTTGAAGGTGCCGCCAAAGAAGTAGTCATCAGCGGTTTTCTAGGGCGGGCGCCTCGAAGGAAATGTTTTCTTCGCGGCGCCCACACTGTATGGGCAGGCGAAAGCCGCTTTGTGAGGGTATTTTACGGGAAAAAATGCACCCAAAACATGAATGCACCCCTGGATTAAATCTGGGGCTAAATACACGGATAAAAACAACTTCCATGCGATACACTTTTTATCGTCCAACTCATGAACCCATGAGCTGTGTGTACAACGAAGTATTCGCGGAGGGTTTTTTACGATGATTATTGGTGTACCCAAGGAAATTATGAGCGGTGAAGACCGCGTGGCTGCTACCCCGGAAACGGTGGCAGATATGGTCGGGAAGGGCTTAACCGTCCTGGTCGAAACCGGCGCCGGAGAAGGTTCCTTCTTCCATGACCCGGAGTATGTCTCGGCCGGAGCTGAGATGGTTAGCGATCCGGAAGAAATCTACCAGCGGGCGGACCTGATTTTGAAAGTCAAGGAACCGCTGTTCAACGAGGCCAAGGGTCGCTCCGAAGTTTCGATGATGCATAAAGGTCAATACTTAATTACGTTTATTCACCCGGCTGCTCCACCCAACCACGAGATGGTCAAGGAGATGGCGGCGCAGGGTGTTATTTCGCTGACTTTGGACGGTGTGCCGCGTATTTCTCGGGCACAAAACTTGGATGCCCTGACTTCGATGAGTACGTGTGCAGGGTATAAAGGCATCCTGTTGGCGGCGAACTACCAGCCGTCCTTTATGCCGTTGATTCACAGCGCTATCGGACGGATTGACCCGCTGAAGGTGCTGGTCGTCGGGGTAGGTGTGGGCGGTTTGCAAGCCCTGGCTACTGCGAAGCGTCTGGGTGCCGTGGTGCACGCTGCCGACATTCGCCCGATGGCATCCGAACAGGCCACTTCCCTGGGCGCCAAGCCGGTTGAACTCGGGGTGGATCCTGAGAAGGCCATTGGTGAAGGCGGCTATGCCCAGGCTCTGCCCGAAGAAGAGCTGGTCAAAGAGCGTGCTGCTCTGGCTAAGGTCATTCCTGATATGGACATTATCTTTGCTTCGGCTCTGGTGCCGGGCCATTTGGCTCCACGACTCATTACCGAAGACATGGTGAAATCCATGAAGCCCGGTTCGGTCATCGTGGATATTTCCATTGACCAAGGCGGCAACTGCGAAATCACTCCTCCGGGCAAGGTGGAAGTCAAGCACCACGTCACCCTGGTGGGGATTAAGAACATCCCCGGTATGCTGCCGAAGAGCTCGACCTTCATGTTCGCCAAGAACATTGCCAACTTCGTGGACTTCCTGGTCAAGGACGGCCAAATCGTCCTAGATCGCAGTGACGAAATCATCGCCAAGACCCTCACGACTATCGACGGCGAAATCGTTCACGTTGGTGCGCGCGAGGCAATGGGCCTGGCCTAAACTGACCCTAGAACGCGACGATTAGGGCGGCCGGCCGGTCAACGGTGAGGTCGCCCTAATCGATGCCTCGGGGTGGTGGCGAATACATTCACCACCCTCGCTTGGCTATATTTTCATGAAATTCCTAAGAAAACCGTAACCCAAGGAGAAAATCGATGACTCCATTCCAAGGCGTGTTATTGGTCGTGCTGGTGGTGTTTACCCTGGTCGGCTACAAAATAATCAGCCAAGTTCCCAGTCTTTTACACACCCCGTTGATGAGCGGGATGAACGCCTTTTCCGGCGTGACCGTGCTGGGCTGTCTGAGTGCGGCCGCGTTAGCGGTGAGTCTGGGGTCAAAAGCGCTGGGCTTGCTGGCGGTCGCGCTGGCGATGGTGAATATTGTCGGCGGGTTTGGGGTCACTGACCGGATGCTGCGGATGTTCGATAAGAAACACAAGCCCGTCGCCGGTGGGGGCACTCAGGCCGGAGAGGGGGAGTAGTCATGGGTAACAACTTGAATTTGATGGGGGCACAAGGCCCGAATAGTCTCCTCTACTATGCCGTCTCGGTAGTGCTGGTGATACTGGTGCTGGTGGGATTAAATATGCTCTCTAGGGTACAGACAGCGGTGCGCGGCAACCTTCTGGGCGCCTTGGCGATGGCTTTGGCTATCGTGGCTACACTGTGGAACTTCGGAATCCTCAGCGCTGTCGAACTCTATGCCGCAATGCTGGTCGGGGCGTTATTCGGGGTCATCATCTGGCGTAAGACCAAGATGATTCGGATGCCGCAAACCGTGGCTCTGCTCAACGGATTGGGCGGCATGGCCTCGATGCTCGCCGGAGCCCTAGCCTTGACCGGACATGCTGATAACAATGCTTTTGCCCAGTTCACTGCCGGTTTAGCGGTCGCTGTCGGTGGTGCTACCTTCTTTGGCTCCCTGATTGCGGCAGGCAAACTGCATCAAATCCTGGATCAGCACCCGAAGGTGCTTCCCGCGCACTCCGTGTGGGTGGGTCTGAGCTTGGTCATCAGCCTGGGTGCCGCTCTGGCTTACGTTTTTCCGCCGTTCAGCAGTCCGGGCGTGGCGCAAACGGTGTTGCTCATCGTCCAGATTGTGGCCGCCAACCTGTTTGGTTACCTGCTGGCAGTGCGGGTGGGCGGAGCCGATATGCCCATCACGATTTCCCTGCTGAACTCCCTGTCCGGGGTGGCGGGAGCTATCGCCGGCCTGGCCATCTCTGACCTGTTGTTGGTGGCTATCGGAGCCATTGTGGGGGCTTCCGGTCTGCTGTTGACCCAAATCATGTGCCGGGCGATGAACCGCCACCTCATGGATATTTTGCTGGGCAAGACTTCCGTCAGCACCGCTGCTGCTGCTGCCACTCCCGCAACGTCAACTGAAGATGAATCGGAAAAACCGGACGAATCGGTTGGTGAGAGCAAGCCTGAAACTAGCGACACTGCTTCTGCCAGCGCACCTGCACCCGCAGCACCTGCCGTGGACCCGGAAACCACTTTCGCCGACTGGGTAGAAAATGCCCAGCGCGTCATCTTGGTGCCCGGCTACGGCATGGCACTGTCTCAAGCCCAAGCCGAGGTCAAACGCCTGTTGGACTACCTGGAAAAGGCCGGAAAGAACGTGGACTTCGCAATTCACCCGGTGGCGGGCCGGATGCCCGGACACATGAACGTATTGTTGGCCGAAGTTGACGTGGACTATGAAAAACTGCGGGAAATGAAGGACATCAACGATGACTTCGCGACCGCGGATTTGACCGTAGTCGTTGGGGCTAACGACGTGATGAACCCGGCGGCCAATACCGCTGAAGGCACCCCAATCTACGGGATGCCCGTGCTGAACGTGGGGGACTGCGCCCACGTGGCCATCTTTAACTTCGACCTGAAACCGGGCTATGCCGGGGTGGAAAACCCGCTGTATGCCCGGGCTGAGACCGAACCGGACCGGGTGCTGATTTTCCAAGGCGACGCTAAGGAAACCTTGGCGGCACGGTTGGATGCAATCGGGGCGCCGCCTGCACTTGAGTTGTATTAGTTCCTGAATTTGAGCCGAATTCCGCGAGGATGATGAGCCAAAAACCGGGCGCTCCGAGGATTCGGGGCGCCCGGCTGGTTTGCAGTCCTAGATTGAGTTTTCCGCTGCGGACTGCGCGGTCTTCATAATGTGAGCGTCGAGAGTCTTTTTTGAAGGAACCCCAAACAGCAACAGCACGCCGAACAGCGACACTATGGTATAGAACCAGAACAAGCGGATAAATCCCTTATTGAGCTCCAGCTGGAACGTAGATTCGATAGTGTCCGCGTGAGCATCGATGTCCTTAAGGTAATCCTGGCGAGCTTGCTCCAGGGCTGGCGGCACAAAGCCCATCTGTTCCTTCATGGTGTTGCCTTGCTCGTCGAACGTGTAGTTTGCCAGTTCCTTGGACCGCTCCACAATGTTGGTGACGTCCGCGCTCTTGAGGCGGTTCATCAACTCGCCAGGTACATTGGCCATGGAAAATCCGGGGTCAATTGTGTCCTGGGACGGGACAGAGGGCTGAGAACCATCGCCGGTGTTTACGGGCGGCATTTGGCCCATGCCAGAGTCTTGATTCCCGGTAGTCGGCATTCCGCCGGGGGTTGCGGGCATCGCGGCGGACATGGCAGACATATCCGGTTTTGGCATGACTTCCATGACCTTCCCGGACAGGCCGCCCATAGCGGTGGCGAGCAGTCCGACCATGATTGCCGGAGCTAGGGTGGTAGCCAGAGACCGGGTCAAAGACAGAGTTGCCTGACCTGTGTTCGCGTCACGGCTGGGCACCAGGTGCAAAATCAGGTAGGTCAGGGGTGCGCCCATCAGGAACCCCAGCCCGAAGCCCATAACAAAGATGGATACGGAAGTGGAGATGATTCCAGGATACGGAGAGGCCCAAAAAATCAGCAATAGACCGGACGAAGCACAAATAGTGACACCCAGACCAAGTACCGCTCGCGGACCGCGCTGGTCAGTCAGTCGTCCAGATATTGGTGCTCCAAGTCCAGAAGCCAGACCGATGATGATTGTGGGATACCCCCCATCGCCGGTAGCCAGGCGCATAGAGTTTTCAGCAAACTGGGGAATGAACATGACGGTCATCATCAAGGTGCCAGCCACCATGCCGAGGAGCAAAGTGACTCCGACCGGGATATTCGCGAAATAATCAAAGTTGATTAAGGGGTCGTGGACGCGATGCTCGGTAACCCAGAACACTACGCCTGAAATCGCAAAGATTAGCAGGGAGACACGGACGTTGGCATCTTGGAAGGAATTGCTGATATCCGTGAAATCCAAGTGTTGGAACATCCACAAGAGGGCAGTGATGGTGACCACGATTAAGACGGTGCCGGGTATGTCTAAGCGACGGCCCTCTTCGGTGCGTTCGCGATCTAAGAACAGTGCTCCCAAAACTACCACAGCCAGGGCGATTGGCACGTTGATGTAAAAAATCCATTGCCAGTTGTCGGTACCAGCTATATCCATAATCAGTGAGCCGGCTGAACCCCCGATAACTGAGGCCACGCCGTAGACCATGCCGACCATGCCCAGAGCCATCCCTCGCTTTGCCGGAGGAGCGATGGTACCGGCAGCGGCGGTGGCGACTGGCATCATACCGCCGCCGCCCACGGCTTGTACCACGCGGGAGGCCAGCAGCAAGCCGAACGATTGAAAGTCTTGGGCGAGCCCACATCCTAGTGAACCAATCCCAAATAGGGCGATAGCCAGCACATATACCGGCTTGCGCCCCAACACGTCGGCCAGTTTACCGATAACGGGGATAGCGATGGCGTAGGCCAGAGTATAAATCGTAAAGACCCAGACACCTGCCTGGTCGTCGACCCCCAAGCTGTTTTGAATGACGGTACGCGCCGGATTCACGATGCCCATGTCCAGAGCGCCCATGAAAATTCCTGCCAGGTACAGCGCCAGAATTAATCCCCAGTGTTCTGGCACGGTGTGTTCAAGCGAAGCCAAATCGTGGGGATTTTCGTTGCCATTTTGCGATTTTGCCTCACTGTGTGGTGTGGCAGTATCGGATTCATCAATGGTATTAGTCATTGTCATGAAGTTAATTATATTGATAGTTAAGAAACTTAATCAAATTTTAAGCTCGTTTTGATAGGTACGGCGACAAAGGCCGGTTTCACTGGGGAGCTGGAGACTCTGAGGAATCCGATTGTGAGGTTTTTGTGTGGTGAGAATCATCAATCTGGTCGATGAATTCCGCCAGCATTTCCGAGAACTGTTTGATTTCCTCGTTAGAACGGTTGGCAAAAACGCCACTGAGATCCTCGTTCACGGAACCGACAAAATTGTGCCCCAGCATGTCTCCAGATTCCGCGATGCGCAGCACGGCCCGGCGGCGATCCTCCAGGTCTGTCTGCCTGCTGATGTATCCCAGGTTGACCAAGCGGTCCACTAGATAGCTGGCGGCGGCGCGAGTAATGTGCAAACCATCGGCGAGTTCCGAGGGGGACAGGGGCTTTCCGGCTATTTCGGAGCGCCAAATCAGCAACAAACCATCTCCGTCCTTGCCGTGCATTCCCAAGTCGGCTGAGATATTGGCAATCAAATTGTTGGCGGAAAACACCAGGCGGTGGAACTCGTAAACCAGCTGTTCACTCAGGGCCGCGCGTTCCTTATCGACCTTATCAACCTCACTCATGCTATTCAGTATATTGACAGTTAAGCGATTTTAACTAAAGAAGTTAAATCAGACGCACGACTTGGCGGGCAATCGCCAACTCCTCGTTGGTGGGTACGACCAACACCAGCACTTTTGAATCATCGCTAGAGATGCGCCAGATGGCTTTGGAACGGTCACGATTTTCATTCCGTTCGCGGTCAATCTTGACCCCGATGAATTCGAGTTTTTCGCACAAGCGCCGCCGGATGCGGTCATCGTTTTCACCAATGCCGGCGGTGAAAGTCAGCACGTCCAAGCCGCCCAGCTCAAAGGTGTAGGCGCCGATGTACTTTAGCAAGCGCTGCTGATAAGTCTGGAGGGCCAGCAGAGCGTCGGAGTCGCCCTCGTCGCGGCGTTTCCAGACATCACGCATATCGTTGTCTCCGCACATGCCTTTCATGCCGGATTCCTTGTTGAACAGGGTGTCAATGTCATCTACGCTCATTCCTTTGCGTAGCAGGTGGAACACCACAGCCGGGTCGATGTCGCCGGTGCGGGTGCCCATGACCAAGCCTTCCAGGGGCGTCAACCCCATCGAGGTATCCATCGGTAGCCGGCCGAGTTCCGCGCAGGCGGACGCGCCATTTCCCAGATGCAGGGTAATTTGTTTCACGGTGTCATCGCCCAGGTAGTCGCAGACCTTGTTGGCTACGAATTCGTGAGAAGTCCCGTGGGCGCCGTAGCGGCGGATGTGGTAGTCATGCGCTATCTGCTTATTGAGGGCGTAGCTACGGGCTTTCTCGGGCAGGCCGGCAAAGTAGGCGGTATCAAAAACGGCCACGTGTGGCAGGTCAGGCCACAGCTCCATAGCGGTGTTGATGCCAATGAGGTGCGCTGGGTTGTGCAGCGGCGCCAAGTCACACAGTTCCTCAATCTTGGCTCGCACCTCATCGTTCACGATGGCCGGTCCCTTGAAATGCCAGCCACCCTGGACGATACGGTGACCAAAACCGGACAAATCCACATGCTGCAAGTCAGGTCCGTGGGTCGCGAACATCTCGATAATCCTGGTCAGGGCTTCCTTATGGGTCGGAAGAGGGAGAGCCTCGCTGAACTTGTCCGCGTGGACTTCGTGGGTAACTTCCCCCCGGTCGGTGCCGATACGTTCCGCTTGACCCTTGGCCAGGACGTCACCGCTGACAGGTTCGATTAGCTGGTACTTCAGTGAGGAAGATCCGGAGTTAATTACAAAGATGGTTTGATGGCGCATGGTGATTGTTCCTTCTTCTTTTCACAAGGGCGGCCGTGGGGGACTTCCCTCGGGAGCCTAACCTTGGGCTTGGATAGCGGTAATGATGATGGTGTTGATGATGTCGTCCACGGTGGCTCCGCGCGACAAGTCGTTGACCGGGGCGTTTAGCCCTTGCAAGATGGGTCCTACCGCCAGCGCGCCACTGGTGCGCTGCACTGCTTTGTAGGTAATGTTTCCGGCGTTCAAATCGGGGAAGATGAACGTGTTGGCGTGTCCGGCAACAGGAGATTGCGGAGCTTTCTGGGCAGCCACGGACTCGACAACCGCGGCATCGAACTGGAGCGGACCGTCAATAGCTACTTCCGGGGCGGCTGCCTGGGCTTTCGCGGTGGCATCCCTGACCAGGTCAACCAGTGGACCAGAGCCGGAGTCAATCGTGGAATAGGACAGCATGGCAACTTTCGGTTCCAAGCCAAACTGAGCCGCGGTCTGGGCCGAAACAACCGCGATGTCCGCCAGCTGCTCTGCGTCCGGGGAAATCGTGACCGCGCAATCCGAATACACGTCACAATGGTCATCGAAAACCATGAGGAAAGCTCCCGAAACCAGTTTCACTCCCGGCTGGGTCTTAATGACTTGCAGCGCGGGTCGAATGGTGTGGGCGGTCGTGTGAGCCGCTCCAGAGACCATTCCGTCGGCGTCGCCGCAGACAATCATCATGGTGCCAAAGAAAGAAATATCTTTCAAAGTTTCCTTTGCCTTGGCTTCGTCCATGCCCTTGTGTGCGCGCAGTTCCACCAGTTTGGCGGTGTAACGGGCCAGCTTTTCAGCATCGTCGAGGGAGACGATTTCGGCCGCGGAGAGATCCAGCCCGAGAGCGGAGGCTCTAGCCTGGACGGTGTCCTGGTCTCCCAGCAGAACCAAGTCAGCGACGCCCTTCTGGAGGATGTCTGCGGCAGCTTTTAAGATGCGCTCATCGTCAGATTCTGGCAGCACGATTCGTTTCCGGCTCGATGCTGCTTTGTTGGCAAGTTTGTCCAGAAATGAGGTCTTGAAGTCGCTCATGCCCAGCTCCTCTAATGAAATCAGGGGCATCGGTCACCCCGCCGGCAAGTTAAAAAATATCCTATTACACGGTTTGGGGTTGGCAAAGTTGGGACTAAAGTCCTGAAAAAGTATCTTGGTCGCCATCTCCCCGGCAAACGGGATGAACCAGGGAAAACGTGCGGCAACACACTTGTGAAAAATAATGAGGCGCTCATGGAAAAGGAGAAAAGCCACGAACGCCTCATCGATATCGAGTCTGCGGACCCGGTATGAAATTGTGCCAGTGAAGAAGAAAGAAGGGTTATTGAGTTAGTGTGCAAAGAGCGTGTTCTTGAGAGCAAAACGGTCTGCACGGAACAGGTATTCACCATAAGCGGCAATCTTGCCGGATTCGTCATAAGAGATGTTTTGAATGCTCAGCATGGTTGATCCTGCAGGAATCCGCAGGAGTTGAGCCTCCGGGGCGCTGGCCTTGCGGGCGGACACCGCTTGGCGTGCCATCGTCACGACAACACCGCGTTCAGCTAGGGCATTTTCGAAAGAATCACGCTCCAAGGCGGTGGCAGCCGGAGCTATCGAAGAGCGAATCATGTCAAACATGAGTCCGGCGGGCTGCCGGTCGCTCATGCGCAGTCGGCGAATAGTGGTCACGTTGGTGCCGGGGGACACCTCCAGTTTCAAGCTGACTTCCTGGCTGGCCGGGGACGTGCCATAAGACAAGACTTCCGTAGACGGCTTGTGTCCATCGGTTTTCATCTGGTCGTAAATGGTCGAAAGGACATTCGGGCGATGCACCCGGGTTGGTGCCACCTGAGTTCCGACACCGCGGCGGCGCACCAGCAGACCATGGTCGCCCAGTTGTTGCAGGGCGCGGCGGGCGGTAGGGCGGGATACGTTGAGACGTCGCGCCATGGAAAGTTCGTCCTCCAAGCGCGTACCGGGGGTGAGTTGTCCTGAGAGGATTAACTCTTCAATGGGTTGAGCAATTTGATGGTAGAGCGGAACCGGGGAGTTCCGATCCAGTCGGACATCAGCTTCGAAATACGTTGGTACCTGACTCATGGCGGGTCTCCTTTCCCACGTGCCATAGGTCCTTCCTTTGACCCTACATACTATTGTATCGACAAATATTGGCCTGACAATAGGGAAAACCGTTGAAATATCAACGAATTATCCCTGAATTTAGTCTGAGAATTGGGGGGTCAATTTATAGCGAGGAAATGTTTTAGGATTAACTCATGGCTGAAAACTTGCAAGATGGTAGACCCGTGGGACCGGTGTTAGTTGTTGACTTTGGCGCGCAATATGCCCAACTAATCGCACGCCGGGTTCGCGAGGCGAAAGTTTACTCGGAAATTGTGGGACATAACCTGACCGCACGGGAAATATTGGATAAACAGCCATCTGCCATCATTCTCTCAGGTGGACCGTCTTCCGTTTATGCGCCGGGAGCTCCCGCCTTTGACCCAGCCGTTTTTCAGGCAAATGTGCCGGTACTAGGCATTTGCTACGGGTTTCAGGTCATGGCACAAGCCCTGGGGGGCACCGTTAGCCCTACCGGAACTTCCGAGTACGGCCGGACCAACTTGGAAGTTGTTACAGGCAGTCGGCTGATGGAAGGAACCCCATCTGAACAGGTAGTTTGGATGAGTCACGGGGACGCAGTTTCGGCAGCTCCCAGCGATTTCCAAGTTATCGCGGCGACAGATGATACAAAGATAGCTGCCTTTGAAAATCCTGAACGAGGCCTGTATGGAGTGCAGTGGCATCCGGAAGTTCGGCACAGCGCCTATGGCCAACGGCTCTTGGAGCATTTTCTGCACGACCTGGTCGGGTTAGATCCGGTGTGGACACCGCAATCCATTATCGACACCCAGGTGGCCGAGATTCGCCAGCGCGTGGGTGATGCTCAAGTTATCTGTGGTTTGTCCGGCGGGGTCGATTCCTCCGTGGCGGCAGCTTTGGTTCATAAGGCCATCGGCGACCAGCTGACCTGCATTTTCGTTGACCACGGTTTGTTGCGCGCGGGGGAGCGCGAACAGGTGGAGCGGGACTATGCCGCCAACATGGGAATTCGAGTCAAGTACGTCGACGAGTCCGCACGCTTCTTGGGGGCACTGGCGGGGGTGAGCGAACCGGAACAGAAACGCAAGATTATCGGTCGCGAGTTCATTCGGTCTTTTGAAGCGGCTCAACGTGAGGTTGTGGCCGAGGTCGGCGCCAGCGGCGGGGAAGTAAAGTTCCTGGTCCAAGGCACTTTGTATCCTGACGTGGTGGAATCTGGTGGCGGCAGCGGCACGGCTAATATCAAGTCTCATCACAATGTGGGCGGATTGCCAGAGGATTTGAAGTTTGAGCTCATCGAGCCGCTGCGCAAACTGTTCAAGGACGAAGTGCGTGCTTTGGGGCGCGAGTTGGGGTTGCCTGACGTCATCGTGAACCGCCAGCCTTTCCCCGGTCCGGGCTTGGCTATCCGCATCATCGGAGAGGTTACCGAGGATCGCTTGCGGATTTTGCGAGCGGCGGATTTGATCGTACGCAACGAACTCAGCGCCGCCGGGCTGGACACAGAGATTTGGCAGTGTCCCGTGGTGTTGCTCGCCGACGTGCGTTCGGTGGGGGTGCAGGGTGATGGGCGTACCTACGGGCACCCGATTGTGTTGCGTCCGGTTTCCTCAGAAGACGCGATGACTGCGGACTGGTCGCGTTTGGATTGGGATTTGGTGGCGCGGATTTCTAACTTGATTACCAACCAGGTTCCCGAAATCAACCGCGTGGTACTGGACTGCACGTCCAAGCCACCGGGAACTATTGAGTGGGAATGACGCTCGAAACGGCGAAAACCCGCATGAATACAGGCTTTTTTGCCCGTCCATACTGCTCTTGATACTGGATTGATACTATTTGTGTCCGCCCGGTATTCTCAAGAGAAAAATCCCAAAAGGACAAGCAAAACCGCCCTGCTGAACGACAAATTCAGCAGGGCGGTTTTTTTGCTTGTCTTATTTATTTTTCCGCCAAGGGATATAATATTCGCTTTCCAGGCCATCGTCGCAGGTATGGGGCCAGTTGAGTTTCCATTCAAAATACTCTTCCCTGGTGATCTCCCCGGCGTGTAACTCCTGCTGACGAAAAAGCCATTCCCGCATGAACTCGTCCACAAGGCCATACTGGAAGTACATACCCACGGGAGGGTGTGCGGGCCAGTCATCGCTATCATTGTACCGTACAGCGGTATCATCAGCGGCCCCTGCTCTGCCCGGATTGCGGACAAGTTGGAACAGGCGGATAGCGCCAGGGCTGTCCTCGTCCAGCCAGAAGAATGTCCGCATGAAGTCCTCGGCAGAGCCGGGGGCGATGGTGTAGAAGTTCTGGCGGTCTACCCGCAGCGCCTCGGCCATCTTGTCCAGCAGTTCCCGTTTCGGAACACGGTAATTCGTCTCATACTGGGCGATCCGGTTGTCCGCTCCCTTTTCCTCAAAGCCGATAGCAAGCCCCAATTCCTTTTGTGTCATGCCTCGAAAGGTGCGGATTTTCTTTATCTTGTCTCCGACTGTCATAATATCCCACCGCCTTTGCCAATAGTATAGCGCAAAAAAGCGAAAGATGCAAGATAATCTTTAACAAAAATGCGAAATAAATTCTTGACATTAACACTTATGTTAATGTATAATGAAGATGGTGACATTAACATATTTGCGAAACTAAAATAAGGAGGTGCTGACCATGGAAAAGGAGCTGTTTGTGAGAGCAGAGGAGGTCGCCAGGGAGCTGGGCATTTCCAAGCCCTACGCCTACAAGCTGGTGCGGGAGATGAACGAGGAGCTGAAGAAAAAAGGCTTTCTCACCATTCCCGGACGGGTAAGCAGGCGCTACTTCGAGGAAAAATTCTATGGGCTGCGGGACAGACAATAAGGAGGGAACCACAATGCCGGCATACAAAGACAAGGCAAAGGGCACATGGTATGCGTCCTTTTACTACGAGGACTGGACGGGCAAGAAAGTAAAGAAAATGAAACGGGGCTTTCCCACCAAGCGGGAGGCTCTGGAGTGGGAGCGGACATTCCTGCAACAACAGACCGCCGACCTGGAAATGACCTTTGAAAACTTCGTGGCTGTCTATGTGGCGGACATGAAAGGCCGTATCAAGGAAAACACCTGGGGGACGAAAGAGCATATCCTCTACAAGAAGTTGGTGCCGTACTTCGGCAAGCGGAAGATGTGCGACATTCACTCCAAGGAGGTCATCGCCTGGCAGAATGAAATGCTGGGTTACCGGGACAAGAACGGCAAGCCCTACTCTCCGGTGTACTTAAAAACGCTGCACAATCAGTTGAGCGCCGTGTTCAACCATGCGGTACGGCACTACAATCTAAAGGTCAATCCCGCTGCCCAGGCGGGCAATATGGGAAAGCCAAAGGGACGGGAAATGCTGTTCTGGACAAAGGCGGAGTATCTGAAATTCGCCGAGGCCATGATGGACAAGCCCCTTTCCTATTACGCCTTTGAAATGCTCTACTGGTGCGGCGTCCGGGAGGGGGAGCTGCTGGCCCTCACTCCTGGCGACTTCGACTTTGAGAAACAGACCGTCACCATCTCCAAGTCCTACCAGCGGATTAAGGGCAAGGATGTGATTACCGACCCCAAGACCCCTAAGAGCAACCGGGTCATTCAAATGCCCGCTTTCCTCTGTGAAGAAATGCGAGACTATATCAAGAGCCTGTATGGGGTGAAGCCCACCGACCGCATTTTCACGGTGACAAAATCCTACCTCCACCGGGAGATGGACAGGGGTGCGAAAGAGGCCGGGGTAAAGCGGATCAGAATACACGACCTGAGGCACTCCCACATTTCGCTGCTCATTGACATGGGCTTTACGGCCCTGGCAATCGCTGACCGGGTGGGACATGAAAGCATTGATATTACCTACCGCTACGCCCACCTGTTCCCCACCCGGCAGGCGGAGATGGCGGACAAACTGGACATGGAGCGAAAGGGGGCCTAAATCATGTCAGTGAAAAATCTTGACCGACACAACCGCTGGAGAAACAAAACTGTGGCTTTCCGGGTGTCCCCGGATGAGGACAGGGAAATTGAAACCGCTGTGCGGCTCTCCGGCCTTACCAAACAGGACTACATCACCCGACGGCTGCTGTGCCGGGATGTGGTGGTACAGGGCAACCCCAGGGTGTATAAGGCCCTGCGGAACGAGCTGGCCGCCGTTCTGGAAGAACTGGAGCGTATCGAGGCCGGGAATGGCGTGGATGGGGAGTTGCTGGACACCATCCGGCTGATCGCCGCCATCATGGACGGCATGAGGGAGGATTGATAGATGGATAGATTGCAAGAGAAAACGACTGCCCCATATCCGCCTGTTGGCGCAGACGGGGGACAGTCGCTCTCACAAAAACCTAACCAAAGTATAGCAGAGGGCGTGACAGAACACAAGCCCCCGGAAAGAGATTTGGAGGAAATCCTGCGGCAGATAAGCCGGGTCAATGACCCGGCCTATCTGCCTACCGTGTCTATGAATGACCTCTACGAACAGGTGTACCCCGGCAGACCTCCTGTGGTAGACGGTCTGCTCTATGCGGGGACATATCTCTTTGTGGGCGCTCCCAAGGTGGGCAAGTCCTTTCTCATGGCCCAGCTTGCCTATCATGTGAGTATGGGCCTTTCCCTGTGGGGGTATGAGGTGCGCCAGGGGACAGTCCTCTATCTGGCCCTGGAGGACAACCACCGTCGCTTACAGGAGCGGTTGTACCGGATGTTTGGAGTAGAGAGTACCGGAAACCTGTTCTTTGCCATCGGAGCTAAGCAGCTCGGCGGTGGCCTGGAGGAGCAGCTAAAGGGCTTTGTCCGGGAACACACGGACACCCGGCTTATTATCATCGACACCCTGCAAAAAATCCGGGAGGCCGGGGCAGAGAAGTACAGCTATGCCAACGACTATGAGGTAATCACCAAACTGAAACGGTTTGCCGATATAAGCGGGGTTTGCCTCCTGGTTGTACATCACACCCGCAAGCAGCAGGCCGATGATAAGTTTGATATGATCTCCGGCACCAACGGCTTATTGGGTGCGGCAGACGGGGCCTTTCTGCTCCAAAAGGAGCGGCGGGCAGACAACGCCGCCACCCTGGACATTTCTGGGCGGGATCAGCAAGACCAGCGCCTCTACCTCAAGCGGGACGAGGAACGGCTTGTGTGGGAGCTGGAGCGGCGGGAAACGGAGCTGCGGCAGGAGCCGCCTGACCCGGTGTTGGAGGCTGTTGCCGCCCTGGTAACGGCGGAACGGCCAGAGTGGAGAGGGACGGCCACGGAACTTGTCGCCGCCCTGGGGCTGGATATGAAACCCAATGCCCTGGCTATGCGGCTGAATGTCCGGGCGTGGCGGCTGTCCTATGAGTACCACATCCACTATGAAAGCGCCCGAACCCATGCCGGGCGGAGTATCAAGCTCACGTTGGAGGAACCCCAGGCGTGACGACCGTGACAGCTGTGACAGCTTTTCGGAGTGCGGAGGCGGTGTGTAAAACATCGTCACGGTCGTCACGGCTGTCACGGGGAGCGGGGGCGAAAGTCAAGGGGGGCATACCTGCGGGTGGAGATTGCCGCAAGTCAATACAACCCGTACCCCTTGACTTTCGGCCCACGGAAAACACTTGCCGGGCGGTGGAAAGGCCCCTGGCCTTTCCACCCTGCCCAACGGCGAGTGACAAAGTTTAGGCGGGGTGCAGGGTGCCCTTTTCAAAGGGCGGCCCTGCTGGGGGAGGCAACCGCAGTTGCCGGGGGCAAAGCCCCCACACCACCCCGTAGGGCGCAAATGCGCTTTTGATGGCCGTCAGGCTGTCAAAAGTGCTTTTACGTTACTTTCGCAGAAAGTAACAAAGGCTCGCCGCTTGCGCGGCGGAAAAGGGAGGAGGGATTGATTTGAAAAGGACAATCAGCGCCATGGTGGGCCAAGGATCGGTGAACCATAACAGTAGAAAATTCCACGCCAAGAACACTGACCCGGAACGCTCCCACTTGAATATAACCTACTGCCAGGAGAATATCAAGGCGGTGTACCATGAACTCTTTGACGAGGCTCTGGAACGGTACAACGCTAAACAAACCAGGGCCGACAGAAGGATAGAGGATTACTATGAGAAGATCCGCTCCGGCAAGCAGGAAAAGCCGTTCCATGAAATCATCCTGCAAGTGGGCAATCGAGATGATATGAGCGCCGACAGCGAGGAGGGACAGCTTGCGGCAGCGGTTTTGGACGAGTACATGAAGGGCTTTCAAGAGCGCAACCCCCAACTCCGGGTGTTCTCTGCCCACCTCCACATGGACGAGGCTACGCCCCATCTGCACATTGACTTTGTACCATTCACCACCGGGAGCAAGCGAGGGCTGGACACGAGGGTATCTTTGAAACAGGCGTTAGCGGCCCAGGGTTTCCAGGGCGGCACCAGAGGGGACACAGAGTGGAGCCAGTGGGTGCGCTCGGAAAAGGAGCAGCTTTCCCTGGTCATGGAGCGCCACGGGATTGAGTGGGAGGACAAAGGCACCCACGACAAGCACTTGTCTGTGCTGGACTACAAGAAAGAGCAGCGGGCAAAGGAGATCGCCGTTCTGGAGACGGTCAAGGCGGAGAAAGAAAACCAGGTGGAGAGCCAGGAACGGCGGCTCAAAGAACTTGCCCCGGCGGTGAAAAATATGGAGCGGTTGGCAGCGGATTTCTCCGCCAATCCGGAGGAGATTTTGCCGGAGCCGGGAACGCTGGAAACAGGCCGGGCCTACCGAGAGAAAAAGGCAAAGCCCCTGCTGGCCCAAATCGTCAAGGTGCTGCGCTCCCTGTATCTGGCCTATGTGGAGCTGCGGGGGAAATTTGAGCGTCTGCAAGGGGACTATGGCCGGGTGAGGGAGAGCAACATCCGCCTGTCTGATCGATTGCAGGAGGTCAAGTTGGAAAACAAGGCCATGCGGCAAGTCTCCGCTGACTATGAGCGGGTCAAAAGGGCCTTTGGCCCAGAACAAGTGGACAGAATATTAGAGGCAGCTTACCAGCAGGAACATGCCGAAAAGGAACGGAAACGGGCCGCAAAGTCAAAAATTCGGATAGACGCACGATAATCACCAAAACCGGAGGGTATTCCAGTGAATACCCTCCGATTTTATTTGTGGAATCGGTAAAATGATTTCTTGTTTTTTAGAGCGTACTATGATATACTGCTATTATCCTGATTTGAGGAGTCTATCAAATATGCGGCAAGGTATTCTTAAATAAAATTTGATAATGGGCGCAAAAATGATTGCCCCTTGCAGGGGCTTGGTTTTTGTACCCAATTTTAAGAATACTTTTGCCTTTTTAGTAAATATCGTGACGGACCGCGGCTTATGTAAGTCGTGTATGTTTCTGTGTGTCCGAAGTCATGATCCCCAGCGGTAAAAGTATTAGCCGCTGGGGATTTTTGCGCCCATTCGGGCCTTGTATGGAGGATAGACATGAACATTATCAATATCGGGATTCTTGCCCATGTAGACGCTGGAAAGACGACCTTGACGGAGAGTCTGCTATATGCCAGTGGAGCCATTTCAGAACCAGGGAGCGTCGAAAAAGGGACAACGAGGACGGACACCTTGTTTTTGGAGCGGCAGCGTGGGATTACCATTCAAGCGGCAGTCACTTCCTTCCAGTGGCACAGATGTAAAGTTAACATTGTGGATACGCCCGGCCACATGGATTTTTTGGCGGAGGTGTACCGCTCTTTGGCTGTTTTAGATGGGGCCATCTTGGTGATCTCCGCGAAAGATGGCGTGCAGGCCCAGACCCGTATTCTGTTCCATGCCCTGCGGAAAATGAACATTCCCACCGTTATCTTTATCAACAAGATCGACCAGGCTGGCGTTGATTTGCAGAGCGTGGTTCAGTCTGTTCGGGATAAGCTCTCCGCCGATATTATCATCAAGCAGACGGTGTCGCTGTCCCCGGAAATAGTCCTGGAGGAAAATACCGACATAGAAGCATGGGATGCGGTCATCGAAAATAACGATGCATTATTGGAAAAGTATATCGCAGGAGAACCAATCAGCCAGGAAAAACTTGCGCGGGAGGAACAGCGGCGGGTTCAAGAAGCCTCCCTGTTTCCGGTCTATCATGGCAGCGCCAAAAAGGGCCTTGGCATTCAACCGTTGATGGATGCGGTGACAGGACTGTTCCAACCGATTGGGGAACAGGGGAGCGCCACCCTATGCGGCAGCGTTTTCAAGGTTGAGTACACCGATTGCGGCCAGCGGCGTGTCTATCTGCGGCTATACAGCGGAACGCTGCGCCTGCGGGATACGGTGGCCCTGGCCGGGAGAGAAAAGCTGAAAATCACAGAGATGCGTATTCCATCCAAAGGGGAAATTGTTCGGACAGACACCGCTTATCCGGGCGAAATTGTTATCCTTCCCAGCGACAGCGTGAGGTTAAACGATGTATTAGGGGATCAAACCCGGCTCCCTCGTAAAAGGTGGCGCGAGGCCCCCCTCCCCATGCTGCGTGCGACGATTGCGCCGAAAACGGCAGCGCAAAGAGAACGGCTGCTGGACGCTCTTACGCAACTTGCGGATACTGACCCGCTTTTGCGCTGCGAAGTGGATTCCATCACCCATGAGATCATTCTTTCTTTTTTGGGCCGGGTGCAGTTGGAGGTCGTTTCCGCTTTGCTGTCGGAAAAATACAAGATTGAAACAGTGGTAAAGGAACCCACCGTCATTTATATGGAGCGGCCGCTCAAAGCAGCCAGCCACACCATCCATATCGAGGTGCCGCCCAACCCGTTTTGGGCATCTATCGGACTGTCTGTTACACCACTCCCGCTTGGCTCCGGCGTACAATACGAGAGCCGGGTTTCGCTGGGATACTTGAACCAGAGTTTTCAAAACGCTGTCAGGGATGGTATCCGTTACGGGCTGGAGCAGGGCTTGTTCGGCTGGAACGTAACGGACTGTAAGATTTGCTTTGAATACGGGCTTTATTACAGTCCAGTCAGCACGCCGGCGGACTTCCGCTCATTGGCCCCGATTGTATTGGAACAGGCATTGAAGGAATCGGGGACGCAGCTGCTGGAACCTTATCTCTCCTTCACCCTCTATGCGCCCCAGGAATACCTTTCCAGGGCTTATCATGATGCACCGAAATACTGTGCCACCATCGAAACGGCCCAGGTAAAAAAGGATGAAGTTGTCTTTACTGGCGAGATTCCCGCCCGCTGTATACAGGCATACCGTACTGATCTGGCCTTTTACACCAACGGGCAGAGCGTATGCCTTACAGAGCTAAAAGGGTATCAGGCCGCTGTCGGCCAGCCGGTCATCCAGCCCCGCCGTCCAAACAACCGCCTGGACAAGGTGCGCCATATGTTTCAGAAGGTAATGTAAAGATACATAATCGTCAAGACGGCAACAATCAGAAGTTATGGAGGGTAACAATGGAATATCGTAAGGAAGATTTAATGGAAGCAAAAAAGCAAATTTTGGGAGTGGGAGAGAACATGGGAACAGAGGAAAGTAAAAAAATCTGGGAGGAGAACGCACAATTTTGGGATAATGCAATGGGTGACGAATCTAATGAATTTCACAGAGAGGTAGTGCGTCCCAAAGTAACGGAACTTCTATCTCCTAATCCTGCGGATTATATTTTGGATATTGCGTGTGGCAATGGAAATTATTCTTCGTATCTTGCACAAAGAGGCGCTTCGGTTGTCGCTTTTGATTACAGCAAAAAAATGATAGAATTGGCTAAAAGACGGCAATCACAATATGCAAAACAAATTGAATTTTGTGTGGCGGATGCGACCAATAGAAAAAGTATATTAGAATTAAAAAGAAATCGAGCCTTTACGAAAGCAGTTTCTAATATGGCAATTATGGATATTACGGATATTGAACCACTTCTTATGGCTGTTTATGAACTGTTGCAGGAAAGCGGAATTTTTGTCTTTGCAACGCAACACCCTTGTTTTGTCACGTTGACTGAAAAATATATGACACCGCACAGTTACTATGATATAGCGATTGAAGGGCAACCGAAAGAGCAGATTTATTATCATCGTTCCATACAAGATATTTTTAACCTTTGTTTTAGAGCTGGATTTGTCATTGATGGATTTTATGAAGAATGTTTCAAAACCAACAAAGAAATTCCTATGGTAATGATAGTAAGGCTTAAGAAGGTAAAACGTGATACCTTACAATAAATTCAAGTTTGTCGGGTAAATAGCAAAGCCAGCCGAGCCAGCGGGCGGTCAAGATGAACGGGCTTCGCCCACCGTTGACAGCCCCGCCCGGTTTCGCAGTTAGGCAGTCAAGGAGCGACAGCAAGGAGTGCTGCCGCCCCGCACTATTATTCAGAGAGGGGGAATTTCCATGACAGACCAGAAAGCCTATCAAGAATATATCCAGCGCAGGTACAACGCCTCTTGCAAGGCTGTTATCCGCTGTGCCTGACAGCGTCCGTCCGTGCCGGAATTATGTAGAGCTCCACATAATTCTGTTGTATTTCCCAGCCTTTTGTGATACTATTTTGATACTAATAAACTTTACAGCCGAAAATAGCAGGTGGAATATTAACATATTTGCGAAAGTTTTTCCTGCGAAATCACCTCAAATACACCCTACTATATCTGAATTTGCCGAGTGGGAATAGGTCCATCTAGTGTATTCCTATCGCATCTAGTTGCAACTAGTCGCACCATTTGGAGAGCATCGCCACAGTTTCTATTTTTGATGTGGTTGCGTATGTCTGTTAAAAGCGTACAATTGCAACGTGACCTATTCGAATCATATAGCAGCCCTCAACGAGCTCTCCGCCTCGGAGGGCGTCTTCACCACGGCTCAAGCCGCACGGCTTGGAATCACGCGCAATGCCCTGTCCCAAGCCGTGACCTCCGGTCGAGCTGAGCGAATAGTGCACGGCGCATACCGGCTTGCCGGATCACAAGGCGATTTCACAGACGAGCTTGCGGCTATCTGGAAGCTGACCAATCCAGCCGCATTCACCCACGAGCGCATGCAGGTCGGCGCCTGGGACGGAATCGCCATCGGCGGTTCGACTGCGGCAAGTCTGCAGAACCTCGGCGACTTCTATCTGTCACCGTATCGTATTTACACACCGCGTAGAATTAACTCCCGCATGAAATCAGCGAGTTTCGCAATCAGAAGAGTCGACCCGGACGACGTGAGCTGGATCAAGGGTTTGCCTGTTACGCGACCCGAGCGAACACTCGTCGACCTTTGCCTGGACAACGAAGAATGGTCTTTGGTGGAAGACTCCTTCAACTCCGAGGGCAATCTCGACTACGACCGCCTGGTGAAGATAATTGCCGACCAGCCGGAGAGGAAAAGCGTGCAGGAATCGCTATCGGTGATTCGCGGACTCAAGGAACGGCACCTCGACATGGAGTGCGCTGGATGAGATACAAGACTCCCGCGGCACTCGAGATGGCTGCAAAGGCGGCAACCAGACGATCGGCGCTCGACACGGGTCGGGCCATGACCGGGTTCTATTTCCACAGGTTGCTTTGCCGTATTTTCAGCGACCCGCATCACGTTTTCGTGCTTAAAGGCGGCCAGAGTATGCTCGCCAGAACCGTGGACGCGCGTGCGACGAAGGATATCGATCTGCTCTGCAAGGAGCGTTCTCTTGAGAGAGCCCTCGAAGAGCTGAAGAGGCTTGCCTCTGTGGACCTCGGCGATTACATGCGGTTCACATTTGCGTCCGCTGACCCGATAAAGGTAGAGGATGAATATCGGAGCGGACTGCGCGTTGTTTTCCAGCCCACGCTTGGCTCGAAGAGCCAACAGCCCATCGCCATCGACCTCGTTGTCGATGAGGTTCCCCTAGACCGTGCGGAACTCATCACCCCTGCGGATAGGATTGAGATCGAAGGTCTGCCGGTATGCGACTATCTGGTCTATCCCGTCGAGAACGCGTTGGCGGATAAACTCTGCGCACTGGTTGAAAGGCACGACAGGAGGGCCTCCTCCCGCGTGAAGGATCTTGTTGATATTGCGGTCTATGCGGTGACATGCTCCATAGATGGAGGAAAGCTGCGGGAGCGCATGCTGCAGGAAGGCGCCGTGCGCGGCATCGTCCTGCCTGAGACGTTCTGTATCCCAGATGAATGGGGCGCGCCTCATGAGCGGCAGTACGAGAGGCTGTGCTCCCAGACCGGCCTGCCCCATTCGCTTCGGAGCATTGACGCGTCAGTAGAACTCGCAGGCAAACTTTTCAATCCTGTGTATGTCGGTTTTGCAGATGGTATGACCTGGAATCCGGTAACGCGCGCATGGGAGTAGGTATCCCCGTCTTCAAGTGGGCAGTGCTTGAAGTCGTTGCCCGTGGCGCACAGCGTCTAGTCCAGCTCGTCTTTCCTGACACGCAGAAGTCTCCCGATCCTCATGGTGGAGATCTTCTGCCGTTCGATGAGCTTGTAGACCGACGTCTTCGATACGTGCGGGTAGTCCGCGATCTGCGGCACTTCCATGAGGCCGTCGGGCAGGTCGTTCGCTTCGGATGCTGAGGAGGCGGCAGGCCCCCGCATCCTCGTCCCGCCATTCTCGCGGCTTTCGGAACCATTATCCGATATTCCGGTGGGTGCCGGGAACGCGTCGCGTGGCATCTGGAGGATGTCGTCTTTCATGGGATGATCTACCGTCCTCTCGTCTCGCATCTGGTGCTCTTGGGTCGCAACGAGACCCAAAGAGTCGCGTCTATTCGACGTAACAAGCAGAGAGATACCTGTTGAGAGTTGTATGTGCAAAGCCACGCGGGGTGTCAGACCACGCTAAGCCACGCTAGGTTACGGTTCGATGCAAAATTCGATTCGGCTATCTACCGCTCAACGCTTCTGCGACTAGGTGTGACAAGCAGGTGTCTATAATAAACAGTAAGTATTACAAAATTCATGATATGCGCAAAATGCGGCATGTTTTAGCCCGACAGCAAGGGAGCTCGAATGGCAAGCAAAATACCCTCAATACTTGGCGTGCATGTATGCAGCGGAGCTTTTAAATCTGGACGTAACATCGATCTCTTTGGAAGCTTGCAGAGTGGAGGAGATAGTCCAAAGCCGGTTCGCGTTTCCATAATTTTCGGCCAGAACGGTTCGGGCAAATCTACGATTGCCCGAGAGATCGCAGCTATTAGCCGAGGAGAATCCGATGGCTATCTCTATGGCGAGAACAGTAGTGCGTTGTCTCTTGCTGATAACGAACGAGCCGGTATAAGGGTGTTCGACGAGGAGTACGTCGAGTCAAAGATCCGAATTAAAGGTGATGGCCTTGATTCAATTGTGATGCTGGGGAAACAAGTAGCGACAGCCGATGCTATTGAGGAGATCGAAAAAAGCATCAGTGATGTAAAAGCAGAAATTGAAGCGTTAGACAGCAAAATCACGGAACTCGAAAATGGTTCAAATTCGGTCAGTAAATTAGAGAAGAAAGCAAAAGAGAGCGTCAAAAGCGCGGGTTGGGCAGAACGCCGTCAGAAAATTACTGGAACGAAACCTAACCTTGGCAAAAATACTTGGATAGATGTACAAAACGCCAAAACAGACGAAAATCGGGAAACGCTAGGGCAGCAGTTTGAAGCCAAGCTCAGCATCTTTGAGAAAGCCAGGAATGCTGGACAAGACGATATTAACTCCGTCCCTTCTATCAACGTTGCACCATACGATGAGGACCATCTCATAGGGCTGCTCAGCAGGCAGATTGACAATCCGGAACTCTCTGAAAGAGAGCAGAGAATCCTCGAGCTAGTGAAGAACGACAACCAGTCTATTGTCGATGCCGCCGTCGATGTCTTTTCATCGGAAGACACACGCGTATGTCCGATGTGCCAACAGGAAGTTTCGCAGGAGCACAAAGAATCAATTGTTGCCAGTATTCGCAAGGTCCTCAATAAAGCCGTTGAGGAATTCAGAGCCGAACTCTCGGCAGCCTCTCTTCCTCGACTTGATGAGACTATCGATATCCCAGATCAGGTCACCGAATCAGCAAAAGCAAACTTGAAAGATGCCTTTCTCGAGGTAAATCGCCTTATTGACGAATACAATTCGCGAATCGAACTTCGCAAGGCAAATATCTATACAGCTCAATTTGCAGATGCATTGGGTTTGGGTTCGGCACTAGAAAAGCTCGAGATTGCGCTCGAGAGCGTAAATTCTGAAATTAACTCTATCAACGATGCCATCAAAGGTAGGAACATCTTAAAGAAAGACCTCCTGAGGCTTAATGATGAGATTAGCCGAACTGATGCTCGCCAGGACATTGAGTCCTGGACAACGGCGAAAGACAACCTCGTCAGCGCCAATGCTTCCAAGACCGATAAGCTGAAGGAGCAAAAGCGGCTCCTATCGGAAAAGAAACAACAGGAAGCAGCATTAAGGCAGATTGACATTGCTATCGACGTTATCAACTCATATCTCGCGAATGTGTACTTCGATTCCGACAGGTTCAAGCTCGTGTTGGACGGCGAGCAATACAAGGTCCTGTCCCATGGACAGCCAGTTGCGCCAGATACTATTTCGACTGGCGAGAGGAATGTCCTGGCGCTTTGCTATTTCTTTACGGAAGGTGGAGAGGGCAAAGAACAAGGTCATGCTGATGACGACCCTCAATATGTTGTTCTCGACGACCCGATATCGAGCTTTGACATGGAGAACAGGGTTGGCGTCTGCTCGCTCATTCGTGAACAAGCAGAATGCATCCTTCAGTCAAACGATGAGAGCAAAATTACGGTTCTCACGCATGACTCCAGCGTTATGCACGACCTGCAGAAGGTGTTTGAAGACATACGCATGCTTATGATGTCGAAGAGCTTCACCTTTAACACTCGCAAGCTTGTTGGTACAGCCATCGAAGCAGTCACTAAGGGAACGGAGTATGCAGCCCTTCTAAAGAGGGCCTACCTTTTCGCAAAATCGGAGACGGAGGATTTGAACGAGTCGTACGTCATCGGCAACATCCTCAGAAGAATCGTTGAGGGCTACGGCACGTTCAACTACGGAATAGGAGTGGAGGAGCTCTTTAGAGATCAAGACCTCTCCGGCCGTCTTGGATCGCATCTTCCCTATATCAAAAGCGCGATGTATCGTCTCATGCTGAATGATGAGAGCCATCTAAGGGATCGTGTGAGCACAATGAACCCTTCAGATAGATTTGAGCGATTCAGCTACGAAGACAAAAGAAGCTGCGCACAATGCGTCTTGCTGATGCTTTACACATTAGACCAGACCCATGTGAAACGGCAGTTAAAAGGTATCTCTATAGCCGAGCTGCAGAGACAAGTTGCGGCGTGGGAAACGAGGTTTTCAGGGCGACTTGCATAGTCAATATAGGCCTATGTAGTCACCAGAAATGCAAATATCGTCATTTCCACAGCTCAAAGCTGTCACTCTTCACTTGGAATTTGTCACTCTTGGGTCCGGGCGAAAAAAGCCCCACCCTGTTGGCACCGTTTCCACCCATCTAGTCAGTTGTGCACAACCGAATTACGTTTTCGCAGGTAAGACGTGTCACTCTTGGGTCGGGGAGAGTGCCTCACCGCCAACACTCCTTTTGCCCGTGTAGTCAATTTTGCGCAATCAAAATGTGTTTTCGCAGTTCAAACGGTTACTCTTCGGTCGTGTGAAAAGACTCTCCCCAAGTGACCACAGAACATGTAGTCACCACTGACTACACGAAAACGGGCTCTGCAACGATAGAGTGGGAGTAAACTAGCAACTCTCCAGATGCGGATTACCATGTCAAGCCCTACGATGGGACTAGGGGTGACTTGGAATGCAACGGTTTGAAAACAACGTCTTTGACACAGCTTTATTGTTTGAAGGCGGGGCCATGCGTGGCAGTTACAGCGGGGGAGCAGTAAACGCCCTGTTAGAAGCGGAAGTGTACGTGGACTACGTGGCAGGAATCTCCGCGGGGGCAACCTGCCTGGTGAACTATCTGGCCCGATTGCCTCAACGCTCCCGGCGCTGCTTTATTGATGTCACTACCGATCCTGCTTTTGGCGGCTGGAAGACCGCCATCAAAGGCAAAGGGATTTTTGATACCCACCACATGTACTACGACATGACTGAGCCGGGGGCAATGCTGGAACTGGATTATGAACGGTTTGTGGCCAATCCAGCGGCGTGGCGTGTTGGGGTGTACAACGCGGAGCGTGGCGAAAATGTCTATTTCTGTGCAGACCAGGTGGACACGGAGCAAAAGCTGACCCATGTGTGCAAGGCTTCGGGATCCATGCCGATCGCCACCCCGGTCACTTACATTGCCGGGGAGGCCTGCATGGACGGTGCCATAGGCCCTAGCGGCGGGATTCCTCTGGATGTAGCGAAGGCCGATGGCTACGAAAAGTTCCTGGTCATCCTGACGCGACCGCGTGATTACGTGAAGGAAAACCGTCTGCCCGATTGGACTTATCGGTCTTTGCTGGCACGCTATCCGCGGGCCGCCCAGGCCTTGGTGGACCGTCCCGCGAATTACAACCGGACCCGGGCGGAGCTGGAGCGCTTGGAGGCTGAGGGCAAGGCCTACGTCTTTTATCCCGAACATATGGGGGTTGCGAATTTCGAAGATGATCCCGCCAAACTGGAAGAAAATTTTGCCGCCGGATACGAACAGATGCAACGTGAACTCCCAAAGGTCAAAGAGTTCTTAGGGCTGTAAAGTCACGTGGTAGATTGCGTGAACTGCCAGATTTTCAACACGCGGTTATGATTGGGGGGTGAAAGATAGCTGGCGGGTATTCACTCGTGACGTGAGGCGGATTATTGCGGTTCCGCGGTCCCTGATTATCGTCCTCGGCATCTTAGTCACCCCAGCCCTGTACACGTGGCTGAATATTTTGGCCTTTTGGAACCCCTATAAGGCTACGGAAAACCTGCCCATAGCGGTGGTGAATAACGATGCGGGTGCGGCATCTGCACTGACTGGCCAGCTCAATATTGGCGACCTCATAGTCGAGCAGCTCTCAGAGAATGAAGATCTCGGCTGGCAGTTTACGGATCAGGACACGGCCAACCACAAAATCAAAGCCGGGGAAGTTTATGCGACTTTTGTCATCCCGAAGACCTTTAGCAAAGATTTGGTCGATATTTTTAGCGGTCAACGTCACCAGCCGACCATCGAATACTATGTGAATGAAAAGAAAGGCGCTATTGCGCCAAAAATTACCGATGTCGGAGCAAATGAACTCGATATTCAAATCACGTCCACTTTCCGGGGCCAGGTCGGCGAGGCCATTGCGCAGGCTTTGCGCGATGGTGGGTTAGAGATTGACGCGAGCGTTGTTGGTGCTCAGGGCAGCACTGTCGACGCCTTGGGCGGTATCAACCGGGACCTGGCTGATGCGCAAGTCGCCTTGGATTCCGCCAGTGCGTCTCTGACGGGTTCCTTAGAGACTATGAAAAAAGTCCGGGCTTCGCTGGCTGCAGCTGACCCGGCATTGGCTGATGTTTCCGCGGCTTTGAGTAACGCCCAAGACATTTTAGGAACGGTCGTCTCCGATGCTTCCGAATTTGCGGCCGTGGCGGGGGAAGCCAGTATCAACGCCCAAAAAGCGCTCAATGAGTCCTCGGCGGCGGCGAGTTCGGCTGTGTCGAATGCTACGAGTAAACTCACCGAAATGGACTTGCAGCTGCAATCCGGCATTCAGCGGGCGAATGCTTCGATAGTGAAAATGCGTGCTCAGATTGAGGTTTTGGAAGAATCCCCGCAGACGCAAAAGCTCGCTGCAGAGTTAAATACCCGGCTGAACGACATGCAGAATCTGCTCGCTACGGTCGGGAAAACTGGGTCAGATGCGGTAAAGACCAGCGAGGATTTGAAGGCGCTGATGAATGCCTATAATCAGGCTCTGACCGATGCGCAACAAGTTACCACCGGTTTGCGTGAACAGTCCAGTCAGGCAGCATCCACGTTAAACGCCCGGGTGACGCAGCTGTCGGCTCAGCTGGGAGCCATCAAATCCGCGGTGGGTACCGCGCGGATTTCCCTTACGGAAATTTCGGCGCTGACCCACGGGGTTGATGTCCAGATTGCAGACATGCAAAACGTGCTCGGCCAGGTGCAGGGCAACTTGAACGGACTGGCCAGTACGGCACGCGGGGCACAAACCGATGTGGCGACTCTGGCCACCGCGCTACGGACGGGAACCTTGGAAACAGTCATTGGCTTGGACCCGACCAATATCGGACGCTACCTGACCTCACCGGTGGAATTCGACCAACAAACGTTCTTTCCCATTAACTCTTATGGTTCGGGAATGGCGGCCATGTTTATCAATCTCTCCCTGTGGATTGGCGCGCTTATACTGGTCATTATTTTCCGGGTAGAAGTCGATAAAGAAGGCTTTGGCTGGTTGAGCTTACGCTCGGCTTATCTGGGACGATTCATGCTTTCCGGTGTGCTGTCTGTAGGGCAGGGATTGATTGTCAGTGTGGGCAGTTTGCTGATGGGAGTTCAGGCGGTCAATGTTCCCGCTTTCATTGCTACATCTATGCTGATTGGGCCGTGTTATTTGGCAATTATCTATGCCTTGGCGGCAGCGCTCAGTCACGTGGGCCGAGCCCTGGCAATCTTGCTAGTGGTGTTGCAGATTCCCGGAGCCTCAGGCATCTATCCGATTGAGCTCATGCCCGGATTTTTCCGTCTGCTTTCCCCAATGCTCCCGTTTTCTTACGGCATCGATGCGGTGCGAGAAACTATCGGCGGGTTCTATGACGGTCGTTTCTGGCATGTTATGGCGGTTTTATTGATTATGAGCGTCACGGTGTTCCAGCTGGGGTTTGTGGGGAGGCGTCGCTTGGGTTACTTCACCCAGTTGTTCTATGACGATTTGGCCCGCACTGAACTGGTTGTGAATGAAAACGTACAGCTGCAAAGCCCCGGTTACAGGTTGAGTAACATCATTGCGCTGCTGGGTAACCGGAAAGAATTCTCCACCCGTATCAGTCGACGTCAGGAAAAGTTCAATGCCCGTTATCCCGCTTTGATTAATGGACTGAGCATCGTGGGGATTTTGGGACTGGTTGTGCTGGGGATGATTTCCCGGCTCACCTCCGCCAGCAAGCCGGTGCTTTTGGGCATAGTAGCAATTTGGGGACTGGTCATTATTGGGGCGCTGGTTGACGTGGTCGCGCTAAAGAGCTCCATAGAACGGGCCGAAAGGCTGTCACATCTGACGGAAGATGAGCTTTTCGAGAGCCTAGCCCGCCAGAGAAGTGCGAATACTACAAAAACCACAAATCGGTCGGAGAGTCTGAACAGCGGACGTTACTGGAGCCGCGGTGAACGCCGCCTGATTACCGCGTCAGTGCGGGAAGATACCGCGGTGGAAGAAAGTGCCGCAGTGGAATCTGTGGAGGGGACCACCGTCGGAACATTGGATGAACCCCGGCGGGAAAGCGCGGAGAACACCCCCGATGAAACCCAGAACGAGACCGCGGACCACTCTGCCGATGAAAACCCGACCGAACCCCAGAATCGAGTCCGGGATGACATCGCGGACCAAAGTGCCGAGAAGCCGACGGGCGAAACCGACACCTCTGCAACCAGCGAGGCGACACGATGAACAAAGTACTTTTTATCATGCGTGACGACTTCCGCCAGATTCGCAGCAGCGTCATGGTCCGGATATTCATGGTCCTGTTGATTACCGTGCCCTTGTTTTTCACCTGGTTCAACGTGCTGGCGACCTGGGACCCCTTCTCAAATTCAGGACGGTTGCAGATTGCCGTGGCCAGCACCGATGAGGGCTACAACAGTAAATTCCTGAACGTCAAAGTCAATGTGGGGGACACGGTGCTTAAGGAACTGGCAGCGAATGACCAGTTCGATTGGGTGCTGACCAGCAAGGATCAGGCTTTGGAAGGTACGCGCTCGGGGAAGTACTACGCGGCAATTGTGTTGCCGGTGGATTTTTCGCAATCCATGTTCACGTTCTATGCCGGCGGGGCTGCCCCGGCGAATATCACGCTGTACACCAACGAAAAGAAGAACCCGCTGTCAGCCAATCTCACCTCGCAAGGCGCCCAGGGTGTCACCGCGCAAATCAACACGACTTTTTCGCGAACCTTGGCTGAAGTCGCTGTGGGCATTGCCGAGGACGTGTCCTCTTACCTGGACACTGCCGACACTCAGGCTGCCTTGGACCGGCTGAGCAACCGTCTCGAAGCCCTCTGTGCACAACTGAATTCCGGGGCGAATACAGTCAGTTCTCTGTCTATCTTGATAGGTTCGGCGGTGCCGCTGGCCACGGGGGCAGAACAGCTGGCCGAGGGGGTGCAGGACTCTTTCGATGGGGCTGTTGGCGCCACATTGGGTTCCGGGGACAATAGTACCGGGGGGGCGGATGATCCCTTCGCGGTCGTTTCCTCCGGGCTCGACGATGCTGTGAGCCTAGCGGCGGACAATATTTCCAACCTGCAAAATCAATTGGACAACTTGCTGGATTCGGCCAACAGCACCACCCAAAGCAGCGCTGCCGCAGTCGAACAGCTGCAGACTTTGTTGGATAAACAAATCAGTGGCTTCCAAAAGACGCGGGACGCGATCGAGCAGTCACTGGGCCCGGACGGGGCGGATTTGCTGGGGAAGGATCCGACCGCTGATCGATTCCTAGCCGATATGGACGCGGCGATTGCTCGCCAACAAAGCCTGTCGGAACGACTGGGCAGTATTGCAGCTGACCTGCGCCGGGGGGTAACTCTCGATTCTGACCTGAGGGAGTCGGCCCACCGTGCCATAGCGGACGCACAACGGGCTATTGACACGGCCCGGTCCAACTATGAGAAAAATTTGCAGCCAAAGATTGAAAGCCTGCGTGAAAACCTGGATTCTGCCGGAGAGGATGTGAAAGTTTTCCGTTCATATTTGGAGGAGATACAAGCCGACCTGTCGGAAAGTGCGGGTGGGATGATTGAGAGTATGCGCCGCTCCCAAAAGGCGCTGGCCGATACCGCGCAAAGGATGCGTGACGGGGCCAACCGCTTGGACCAGGCTCGTGAACAGATTGCGTCCACCCGGGAGGAAGGGGACTTGAACCAAATCGCTACGACGTTGGGAGCTGACCCCAAAGGCTTTGCCCGCCTGATTTCTTCCCCCGTAGCAGTACAACGCAATGCTGTGTTCCCAGTTGCCACTTTCGGGGTAGGCATGGCTCCGCTATTCACCGTCATAGCCCTGTGGGTGGGGGCGCTCCTGGCGGGGGTATTCCTGCGTACTGGCGTTTCTCCGAATGTGGGCCAACGCTACCTGGCCAACATTGCAGCCCGGAGGCATTCTGATGCAGCCGCTGCGGCGGATACGAACGCTGGGGAATCAGCCGTGAAAGCCGCAGTAAACAAGCCTGTGTTCACCGGGGCACAGGAGTATCTGGGACGTTACTTCATGTTCTGGGTAATTGGGATGGCTCAATCCACATTGCTGATGGTCGGGCTGATTGTGTTCGTGGAGATTGAACCGGCGCACCCCTTCCTGCTGATTTTGGCGGGATGGGTCATTTCCACCGTCTTTACCAATATCGTTTACACGCTGGTCGTGGCACTTTCCAATGCGGGCAAAGCCGTAGCAGTAGTGTTACTGGTGTTACAGATTTCTGCCGCTGGTGGGGCCTATCCGCTGGAACTGCTCCCGCAATGGTTCCAAAACATCAGTCCCTGGCTGCCCGCCACATATGCGATTAACTTGATGCGTTCGGCAATCGCCGGGATTTATGCGGGGGATTTTGCTTACAACCTGGTGATAATCCTGGTGTTCCTGATTCCGAACCTGGTGCTCGGGTTGGTTTTGCGCCATACGATTGCCGGGCGGATTCACGATATGACCAAAGAGATTGAAAAAACGAAAGTCATGTAGTCGGGGCTAACCAAACTGCGGTGAACCAGGTGTTATTGCGCATCGCCACCGGAGGTCGTCAGGAAATAATGAAACTCATCGAATGTAATTCTTTTCACCCATTGGATGTGGTTTTTTACAGTGAAGCAGTTCCTTGCCGGTCAGTGAGCCAGTCAATGACGTGGAGCACGCGGATGCCGTCGAGGCGGATTCCGGTATGTAAATAATCCGTGGTCAGCAATAATTTGGGAAAAGCATCTTCGATGGCCTGTAGTGGTGTGAGCTCCCGGGTCATGACTTTTTCGTTGCTAACACTATCGGCGACTTGGAAATAAATGCGTTCGCCATTCTTTTCCGCCACGAAGTCCACTTCCCCTTTAGGCAGCGCACCCACACTGACAGTGAAGCCACGACGGCGCAGCTCTAGGTAAACCAGGTTTTCTAACTGGTAGCCGACATCAGTCGGAGCGAAACCGGTGGTCAGGTTTCGTAATCCCGTGTCGACGGGATAGAACTTGCGTAATGGTCGCAAAATTTCTTTGCCGCGCAGCCCCATCTGTTCGACCGGATATATCAACAGCGCTCGGGATAGGGCATCAAGATAGGAGTCGAGGGTAACTCCAGATACGCGATAGCCCGAGCTTTTCAGAGTGTTCACGATGGAACGAGTGGAGAACAGGGACCCGGAAGTGGAAAACACATAGCGGACCAACTTTTCTAAGACGTTTAATTCACGCACCTGGAGTCGGGCTGCCACGTCGCGCAGGATTACGGAATCAAAGATGGTTGTGAGCTCTCTAGCCACGGTTTCCGTGTCAAATCCGGGAAGTTGGAACAGTCCTGGCATGCCTCCAAAGCGCAGGTAATCGGCAAACAGGGCTTCTTCACTGCGGGCGGTTTCCTGGCTGGTGGTTACGAAATCTAGATATTCCTGGAAAGACAGGGGGTAAATCTCAAGGATTACATAGCGTCCACTGAGTCGAGTTGCTAAATCACCGCTCAAAACATAAGCGTTGGAGCCGGTGAGATACACGTCCACTCCGGGACTGGTATGCAATCCACGGACGATTTTTTCCCAACCAGTAACATCTTGGACTTCATCTAGCAGCACGTAGAAGGGCTTGTTGGGGTCGGCGGCATCGAAGGCTTGTTGTAAATCTGCTTGCAGCCATTGTGCATTCAGATCAAGCGGCAGGGAAAAATCGTCGAAGCGCCGCAGATAAATGTGGCTTTCCGGTACTCCGGAATCCAGCAGTTCCTGTTTCCACAATCGCAGCAGAGTTGACTTTCCGCAGCGACGCACTCCAGAGAGTACCTTTACCGATTCGGTATCACGGTAGCGTCGCAGCAGGTCAAGGTATCGAGGGCGTGCCAAATCGCGAGAATACGAATGCGGTAGTGTGGAATTGCTAATCATACTTTACATTTTAGCTTTTTTACACATAAATGAAAAGTATAGTTTTCATTTGAAAAGGTCTGAGTAGGAGGCTCTTTTGCTTGCTCGTGGACTTGACTTCTCATAGTTGTAGGCAAGGCACCACACAAGTTCAGTTTTCGCTCGCGTCAGATAGTTGTCGTCCTCCAGCCTGCCCGTCTTTGTTGTCTAAAAGGAGGATTTTCAAAAGGGACTTAGTTCACCAATGCCGGGGTGGTGGTGTTTTCTGCAGCAGTGCCCGACATCGGGTTTGCTGTGTCCGTTGAGGTGTACTCCGGGGTTTGGTTCGCAGCTTGGCGGGCGGCTTCGCGTTCAGCCATGCGACGGTAGATGACCGAGAGCAACGCCCCGGACAGGTTGTGCCAGATGGAGAAGATGGCGCCGGGCAGTGCGGTTTCGGGGGTCATGGCAAAGTGTGTCTTAGCCAGGGTGGCCGCCATGCCAGAGTTTTGCATACCGACTTCAATCGAGACCGTGCGCGACACTCGGTTATCTGCCCGCAGCAGTTTCGAGAAGCCGTACCCCACGCCGTAACCCAGGATATTGTGCAGTATAACCGCGACCAAAACCATCAGACCTGCTGCCTTGATGGCATCTACGGAAGCGCTGACTACCCCGGCTACCACCCCGGAAATACCCAGGGTAGAAACCCAAGGAAGGGCCGGAAGAATCCGGTTGATGAATTTGGGGAAAGCCAGTCGTAGCACTAAGCCAGCCACAACGGGAACCAGCACCATCTTCACGATGCTCACCGCCATCGCCCCGGCATCCAACGGCATATATTTACCAGCCAGCCACTGCGTCAGCAGCGGGGTCATCACGGGAGCGAGCAGCGTAGAAATCGCGGTCATGGTGACGGAAAGAGCTACGTCAGCTTTCGCGAGGTAAGAAATCACGTTCGACGAGGTGCCACCGGGGGCGCATCCGACCAGAATAACGCCTACAGCTACGGCATCCGGGAGGCGTAAAACGTTAACGATTAATACCGCTAGCGCAGGCATGATGACGTATTGGGCGACAACACCCAGCAAGATGGGCCACGGCCTTGTGAATACCAGACGAAAATCCGGCAACGTTAGGGTCAGACCCATGCCGAACATAATGACACCCAAAAGAATCGCGACGTGCGGAGTGAGCGTCCCAGCCGTAGCGGGGGAAAAGAATCCCCACAGGGCGGCCGCAATAATCAGAACTGGGAAGATCGTCACAGCCCACAGGGCGCTGCGATCTTCGGGGGTAAGCGCTTTAGGCGCTGATGAATGGTTATCAGTTCGAGTATTAGTTTGAGTAGTCATGCTCCGACTATAGCCATTTTGTCCACATACCGGATAGCTGTTTCAAAAAATGAGACATAAATGGAGCTACCAGCCCTAATACAAGGAAGGAAGATGATCAAAATGGCAGTCCTCAGCCAATCAATGATTGATGATGCTCGCTACGACGCGGTATGCCGGTGGGCGTGGGTGTACCTAATAGGTTCCTCTAATGGTTATGGAGTTTCCGTAGTGCGGAGTCAACAAGTTTCATTTTTGTGGGTTCAGACTGAACCATCCAAGGTAAATATTTGTTGGTAATTAGAGCCATCTGTTCATTAAGCGTGAGTGAATTGGAGAAGTTAAGCCGAGAAATGCCGGTGCTAGATTCATCATCGAGATACCAGCGGAGTTGGTTAAGTAAATGTACTCCTTTGACGGTTCCTATATTGCCAAGTTTAAAGCCGTGGAAGTTATGAGTCGCTAATGCTTTAGCAAAAGCATCTACTTTGAGAAATGCTTTATCGTTACCGATAGACTCTGCATCTGCATACATTACACCCAACAGAGCTTTTTGATTTGAAGACAATGATTTTGCAATTGTATCGATACGAGATACGTATTTTGTAAAGGTGTCTGCTCCGTGCTTGAGGGTAGTTTTACCCAAGGTGTTCGCTGCATCTTCGATTTGTAGACCGAGGCTAGGACCTTCTTCGGGATCAAGACCAGTATATTTGTTATATACACTGGCAGAGGCGTCAAAACGGCCTAAAATACGTTTTAATGCGTCGGAAAAACCGTCTAAGTGAGAGGTATCTTCGAGGCGTGCTGCGGCAATTTGGTAATCGTGTTGCCAAACTTTAATATCCAAGCGTGTAGCCCAGCGCCAATCGGATGAGGCATATTTAGCGGCAAGTACATCATTGTGAGGACGATTCTTACGTTCGTTTGCTTCGTTAATCCTGAGATTATCTTGCTGCATTTGTTTGGATGAAACTGTGCGGGCGAACACTTCTAGCTTGTGAAAAAAAGACGATCCGGTTAAGTCTGCAGCAGTGAGATATTGACCATGATAATCAGAGCGTTGGTCGTTTTCAGTGGGGATGTTCCCTTTTGAATCGCTGAGAGCCTGAGTAAAGAAGCTGATGATATCGGTTTTGATGCCGTGAGCCTCTGAATCGCGCAGAAATAGTCCTTCGCTACCTTTATATCCGGAAATCCAATCCATAGCCACCAAGCTGGCGTCACTAGATGCTGCCTTGGTGGCGACGTTGTTGATGAGACCGACACAATCGTCGGCGTAGCTAGAAATGCGTTCCCTAAATTCAGAGTCGAGAGCTTCTAACAATTTATGTTCGTTAGCTTTATATGTCTCATTGGCTGAGCAGGCTTTAAGTATTAAATCCCGGCGATGATTGTAATCTGTAACAAGTTCAGTTAGTGAGTCCTTTGAACGGTGAAGAATAGTATCAATTTTAGATAAATTACTAAAAGCGTCCGCGATAAAGTGCGCTTCGCTGTTAATGTCTATAACGTCGCCCAGAATAGCCCGCAAACGAGAATTGCTTAGATTCGACTCTAATGTAGAATCGATTCTGGAGTGAGAAATATGCTGGCTGTATATTGAAGGATTCTTGGATCCAATAAATATTTCGCTCACGTTTATGACTCCTCGTATTTTCCGTTGATGTTTAGCAAAACTATGGAGTTTTTAGTATAGGTTAGAGTTTTCACTTTTTATGCGGTAACGCGACTCATCTCATTCTCAAAGCTGTCTGCTAATGCCGCTGGGTGTGTCAAGGGAACAACTCACGATAAACGCCGTGGCAAGGGTTAGTAGGTGTCGTGAAAAGTTAAACATTTTAAACATCCCTTCTGGCGCGCGCTGATAATATTTTACAGCTGGTTATTTCAAGTGTAAATACCCTATTTTCGGCGTGTAATGTCGCGAATGCTCAGAATAATCTATGCCTAGAGGCTGGGGAATCCGCGAGGTTCCCTCACGGTGCCGCTGTCGGGGTCAATCTCGCGTTACCTGTTCATTCTGCCGGCACCGCACCATCGGGTGTACCTGGGGTTGACAGATTAGGATAATCCCGGTCTGATTCCTGACGTGCCCGAAACTCCCGAAGAAGATATTGATTTCCTGCTACACAACATCTACTTCGCCCTCGAACAGTCCCTCAGCCGCGACGATGTAATCGGAACTTTCACCGGACTAAGACTCCTTATTGATAGTGGTGAGGGAGGCTCAACTGTAGATATTTCGCGCAAGCACGCCCTGATTCGTTCCCGGGATGGGGCGTTCTCCGTGGTGGCTCAGGCGGAAATCGCCCGACTTTTGCAATACTTGTATGGCGCCGATGTGACCCGCGCTGAGGTGGCTTTTGCGTTGACTCACGAGGGGGCTATGAATGCTGCGGATATTTTGCAGCGTCGTACCAGGTTGGGGCTGGTGAAAGACGATGCTTCACGGGTGGATTGGGAAGTCCAGGAAATCATTGCTGAAGTAGCCGAGAAGGAGAATTACGTTGTCATTTCCTAAATGGATGCTCATGTTGATTGCGAAGGTGCAGGCTCGTCATCCGTTGATGGTGGCCAGGGTGATACACCGGTTAACCTCAAAGAAGCATCACAGTTCTCAAAATGTCCCCACCAGTGATTCGCAGCTTCCCACTAAAGGCACGGCGCATCTGACTCTGACCCGCACCAATGGGGTGCTGGCGGCTAATCGCGCCGCGAGAATCCCCGGTGCTTGAAGAGATGCTCGCAACGAGTCTTCGCCCGGGAAAAGGCTCTCAGCTGTACGGTTGGGGATTAGTTGCATCGTGCGACCTCATCAGTGAACGGTGGGGAGAGGACGTCACAAGGGTCTGGCGAGTGGGCTTAACGGTCAGATAGGGCCGTTCGGGGGTGAACGACCCTATCTGAATCTGGAAATATATTTTATATGGCTGTTGCTCAACCTACGCTCACAGGTGTGGCTTTCATGCAGTATTTAGTGATGTAGCCCGGAACTCTTCCAAGTAGTGCGATGCTGCCTAGGTAATCCAGAGAGGGGATAATGGAGCATAATTGGATGCGGATGGCAAGAAATCGAGAAGAAATGAGGCATGTCATGAAGCAGTTTGTCACTGAAGATTCGTTTTGGGAATTGTTCCCTGAGGCACGGATAGGCATTGTTGTGGCTCAGAATATGCGCCAAGTCGAGGAAGTGCCAGAAGAGGACGTGACAACTATTCAGCAGCTCCTTGCCGAGGCGAACCGTACTGCCCAAAAACACCTCACCTCAGACACTATCTCCCAGAATGAAGTGGTGGCTGTGTGGCGCGAAGCATTCCAGAAGTTCAAAACTAAGAAAGGCGCCCGCTGCTCAATTGAGAATTTGTTGAAACGTGTATTAAAGGGAAACCCTGTTGGCTCAATTAACCCGACAGTAGACATTTACAACATTATTTCTCTGAAATATGCACTTCCAGTGGGGGGAGAGGATATCGACGCTATGGATGGAAACATTCGTCTCGGCATCACTCAAGGTTCAGACGCTTTCACCGCCCTGGGAGAAGAGGAGGAATCGCCAACCTTAGAGGGGGAATTGTGCTACCGCGATGATGCGGGAGCGATTTGTCGCTGCTGGAACTGGCGCGATGGCATCCGCACTGCTCTAAGGGACGATTCAAACAAAGCTTTCTTGATTATTGAATGCGTAGATCCTCTGCGCGCCCAGGATTTGCAATCCGCAATCGATGAGCTTTCGGAATTGATGTCTAACTACCTCAAAGCCGATATCTTTTGTAAAGAAATAATCACACGGGACAACCCCACCATCGTGATTGATGGTGCTAAGTGAAACCGATTCATATCTGAACGCCGGAGAACTCTGGTCTCGCAAACTGCTCTCCAGCAAATACTGCGCGGCCAGAGTTCAATCCGGTGAACGTCCCCAAGCGCTCCGGGGCGTCAGGCTGCAACAATATCGTCGAAGAAGTCGATGATGCCCCAGGCCACTTCGTCTTTGATGTCCGTGTAGTTGTGGATTTCGTGGCGATATCCGAAATAGAGCTGCGCCTGGGTCTGGTGTCCCGTATCCTCCAGCCAGTTCACGACCTCCATGAACCCGGTGCCGAACATGCCAATGGGATCTTCAGAACCGGCTATCAGGTAAACCGGCAGATTCTTGGGGACTGACTCGGCCCACTGGGGGCCTTCGACCTGTTTCAGCATCTGGGCAAAATCGAGCATGGAACGGTTTGATGTCGGCTTGGTGAAAGCATCAAAAGGATCCTCGGCATGGTCCTTTTGCACGTAAGGATCCTCACAAATCCACTCGTTGCCAATCTTTACACCCTCGGGAATGCGGGCAAATGAAAAGCCGAAGAACTGCTGGACAATCTCGGGGTTGCTGCTTTCGCCCTCGCCGGCCGCCACCAGCTCTTGCAGCCGCGCTATCACCGCGTCTGTCTCGGGGAAGCGCCCCGTCACTCCACACAGGGTAATTCCCGCGAGCTCGTCGCCGTATTTCACCATGTAGTCTCGTCCAATCATCGACCCCATCGAGTGGCCGAAAAAGAACAGGGGCAGGTCCGGGTATTTTTCTTTCACAAGCACGGATAGGCGGTGTTCGTCCTCCATCATCGTGTGAGGGCCCTTGTCGCCCCAGTCGCCCCAACGGTCGTTCTCTACAGCGGTTTTCCCGTGACCAACGTGGTCGTCAGCAGCCACGATGTAGCCTGCCTCCAGCAGATTGACGATGAGGTGCAGATACCGGCGTGAATGCTCGCCGAAACCGTGAACGAGTTGGACGATACCTTTCGGCTTCGCCGCCGGAACGTAAATCCAGCCGTAAACAGTGTCTCGTTCGTTGAAAGAGGGGAAAGTAATCTCGTGCAGCATTGCGCGTCCTTTCGTTGGTTAACGTATCGGGTGGACGCTCCTATCCTCACACATTTCGGGTCGGTCTACGCTGGGTTTAAACGGTACAGAAGTTAGGGGAGTTCCACCATCTTGTGTAGGGAGCGGGCCGCTTCCGTGATAGTGCCGGAGATGGAGGGGTAAATCGTGAAAGTATTGGCAAACTGATCGACTGTCAGGCGGTTCTTAACCGCGAGGGTCAGCGGAAAAATGAACTCCCCGGCATACTGCAGGCAAATGACCGCCCCGGCGATAGTCCGGGTGCGCCGGCGGGCAAACAGTTTCACGAAGCCCTCGTCAATGCCGCGCATCCGGGCGCGAGCGTTGCGGGCAATCGGGAGCGTCACGCTCACACAATCGACCTCGCCGGAATCGACCTGTTTCTGGGTCACCCCCACGGCCGCAATCTCGGGGTTAGTGAAAATATTGGAGGACACCTGATCCAGGTTCAGCGGCTCCACCGCATCGCCCAAAGCGTGCGCAATCGCAATCCTCCCTTGTGCAGAAGCCACTGAAGCGAGCAAGAACACGCCGGTGCAGTCCCCGCCGGCATAGATACGATTCGCGGTCGTGCGTGAGACACGGTCAATCTTAACGAAGCCGCGCTCGTCGAGCTCCACGCCGGCTTCCTCCAGACCCATCTGGTCCGTGTTCGGAATCGCCCCGACCGCCATCAACACGTGAGAACCTTCCAGCTCTCTGCCATCGCTCAACGTGACGACCACCCCGTCGTCGACCACGCGGGCAGCTTCAGCGCGGGAGTTGGCACAAATATTGACCCCGTTCTTGGCGAACACTTCCTCAATGAGCCGCGCCGCATCCGGGTCGTCATTGGGCAGCACGTGATCGCGAGAACTCACCAAGGTGACTTTTACGCCCACCGAGTTGAACGCCGAGGCAAACTCGGCACCGGTAACGCCTGAACCGACCACGATAAGGTGCGTCGGCACGGTCTTGAGAGAATAAATCTGTTTCCAGGTCAAGATACGTTTGCCGTCCGGCATGGCTTTGGGAAGTTTCCGCGGGCGCGCCCCGGTAGAAACAATGACCGCGTCGGCTTCGAAGCGACGTTCGCCTACCGTCACGATTCTCCGCCCATTATCAGCGGTTTCCGGCAAGATAGAACCGCGTCCGCGAATCAGCTCCACGCCGGATTCGCTCAGACGGTGGGTAATCTCGGCGCTTTGCGTCCCCGCCATGCGTCCCACCCGGTCAAAAATACCCAGCACATCAGCCGTGTAGGAACTGCCTTCCTCCACAATGTTGAGTTCTCCGGCGCGCCGCACGTTATCCATCCACACCGAGGAGGCAATCAATGTTTTCGAAGGAATCACATCGGTGAGGACCGCGGAACCGCCGGGCCCCTGTTCCTCAATGAGAATCGTGCGAGCCCCGTGAACGCGAGCCTGAGCTGCTGCTTCGTAGCCGCCAGGACCGCCGCCGATGATAACCACTGTTTGATCTCTGCTGGACATGGTTTCATTGTCTCAAAAATCAAATGCGTGCGTGGCGCCAAACCGGGCGACTTGACGGAGTAGTAATCCAGGCAAGCGCTAAGGTTTGGGTTTTTCGGTATTTTGAGCGTTGATTGTAAAGGTACGTGCATGAGTGACCGATTTCAGGGGCGGGATTTATGTTTTTGCCGACATCATATTTTATAAAGATGCAGGTGGGAGTGATTTGGGTTTTAAAGAATCGTGTGCGAGTGAAGTGAAATCGGTCGTTCGTGCACCTTGTCCGTAGTCAGGGTGCTAGAAAGTCTGGGTGCTTGCAACCCGCCGTTTCGCGGCGGCTTGCGCACCCTCCCTTGTTTTGTCCGCTAGGTCAGGGTGCTTGCAACCCACCGTTTTCACGGCGGCTTGCGCACCCCTTAGCCGAAGCGGCAAATGCCTTGCGGCTTTTTCGTGGCGGGCTTTGCCCGCCGCGCGCCTCTCTCAACAAGTTGCTTACGTAAGCAAGCTTACGACGCGCTTGTTGACAGAGGCCCTGCCTGCTGCGCAGGCACGAAAAAGCCGGTCAAGGCGCATGCCTTGACCGGCGTCTGGGTATTAGCAAGGACTCGCTCCGCTCGCCTTGCATACCCTCCCTCGTTCGCGTCCAAGCTCGAAAGCTTCGCTTTCGGCTTGGACGCTCTCTCAGTCGGGTGGCTGACGAGATTCGAACTCGCGACATCCTGAACCACAATCAGGTGCTCTACCACTGAACTACAGCCACCATCGCTTGCGAAAAGCAACCTCACTATCGTACCGGATTTTGGCGCCCAGGCGAAACTCGTGCCCCGCCCACTGAGGAAACCGAGTTTGGCGGCAACCTCACCGAACGCGCTTGTGCGCAAACACCGTCCGTTTACTTGAAAGGCGAAGTCTGCACAATCCGGGCGGCCGCGGCCTGCAGTTCCTCCGTACGGGGGCCCTCGCCCGCCGGCATCAGCACCGCACGGTAATAGCGCAACTCGTTCAAGGAATCGATGATATCGCCTAAAGCTCGGTGATTGCCGGTCTTTGCCGGAGCCAAACCGTAAACCTTCGGATACCAGCGCATCGCCAGCTCTTTCAAGGTAGACACGTCAATAATCCGGTAGTGCAGCCAGTTGATGAGTTCCGGCATCTGTTTCGCCAGGAACGCTTTATCAGAATGCACTGAATTGCCTGCTAACTGGGCTTTTCCGGGTTCGGGGACGTAGCGTTTCACGTACTCCAAAACTTGGCGGCCGGCTTCCTCCACACTCAAACCGCCGTCGAGTTCGGCCAGCAGTCCCGACTTAGTGTGCATTTCGCGTACGAATTCCCCCATGTGATTCATTGCGGTAGCGCTGGGCTTAATCAGCAAATCAATACCGGAATCTAGCGGGTTCAGTTCGGCGTCGGTGACAATCACGGCGACCTCAATCAGCTCGTCAACGTCCAAATCGAGCCCGGTCATCTCGCAGTCAATCCACACCATAGGGTCGGTTTTTTTGTTTCCCATACTGTACTTATCTCCCATTCATTAATCGTATCTGGCGGCGATTTTTCCCCTCGCCAGCCTAAGGCTCAGTTGCTTTCGTCAGATAAGAATCGTTGCAAAATCGCGTCAAGATCCACCATCGAAACCGCTTTCGCCATGGCGCCGCGCAGAGGAGCGGACGAACCCAAGGCGCTCAAATGCAAGGTGGCGTCGGCTGCGCAATCGGGCAGGGCAATTTCGTTAATGGTCTCACGAACCTGGTTTAAGAAAGCCTCGCCCGCATAGGACAGCTCACCACCGATGACAATCATCTTTGGGTTTAAGATGTTGCACACTTGTGCCAGTACGTAGCCGATAGCGCGGGCGGCTTCGTGAATGCGTCGAGTAGCCCGCACATCGCCTTCCTCGATGAGTCGATAGAGGTCATTCAACGTGTGCACCGGCATCCCCAGGCTGCGCAGCGAAGCCATAATCGCACTGGCAGAGGCTGTCATCTCCAGACAACCGCTGCCACCGCACTTGCACAACTCATGATGGTTCGGAATCGGGAGGTGCCCGATTTCGCCTGAAATCCCGCCGGTTCCGTACAGGATTTTGCCTCCTGCCATGATGCCCGCGCCGATACCGGAAGAGGCCTCAATATAGACGAAATCATCGACGTCCTTCGCGGCTCCCCACATGTGCTCAGCCAAAGCACCGGCATTCGCGTCATTTTCAGTCAGAATCGGGAAAGGAGAAACCTCTTGGGCAATGTCCTCCAGGTTGATTCCGCTAAGCCCCGGAATCATGGCGGTGTAGTTTGACAAGCGGCCATCCGAACGAACCGCGTCGGCAACGACGATGCAGCCAGCCACAATCTGAGCATTTTTTAGCCCCTTGGCGGCCATCATCGAGTCAAACAGGTCAACCGCCATTTCCTTGTTGATGTTGGCGGTAGTTTCGGGCGGTAGTGGTATCACTCGCGTGTCTACAATCTCGTGATCCAGGGTAACAATTCCAACCCGCACCTGTTCGCGTTCCAGCGACACGCCCGTGGCATAGCCAATATTAGGGGCAAACGCAATCGTGTTGCCGCGCCGGCCGGAAGCGGCTTCTGCCAGGCGTAAAATCTCGGCTTCAGTCAGTTCGCGAACGATGTTAGACACGGTTGCTGGAGCCAAGCCGGTGCGGCGGCTGATCTCGGCCTGAGATATCCCCCCAGCATCGATAATGGCAGCTAAAACGCGCTTTTGGTTCGCTACGCGCAGTGATGAAGGGGAACCGGGGCCTACAAGGTTTTCCATAGTCACGAACCCCATTTTAGTAATTTTTTTCCTTTAAAAGGTTAGCCTTCCCCAGCAAATACACCTTTGGCTTCGTTTGTGCGCGCTAGCGCCCTCGGTGGGACTCGAACCCACAACCTACGGATTAGAAGGCCGTTGCTCTATCCATTGAGCTACGAAGGCTGGCCGGTTAACCAAAAATCTGTTAACTCGACCAGTTTAGCTTATTTCCGGCATTCTCGCCCCTGTGAATAAACGGGTTATCCACAGGTAAAAAAATCTTGTCTTGGACCATTCGAGTCTTTGCGAAACCCTCGAACTGAGAGCTGTTCTATCTGGCAGCTATCGACAGTAACGAGCGCAGGGGCGTTCGGGAAAGGAAAACAATAATGAGCTCCATGACAGTAACAGTAAGCGGGTATTTGGGAAATACTCCTGTCTTGCGCCAGACCTCCGCCGGCACCCACTGGGTCCGGTTCTCTCTGGCCTGCAACGCCAGTTATCGTGACGCCAGTGGCAACTGGACCAGCGGGGAAACCACGTGGTTCAACTGCAAAGCCTGGGGGACTTTCGCCGTCAACATTGCGGAGTCACTGCACAAGGGCGATCCGGTCGTTGCCCAGGGACGTTTAGTTCCCGGTACTTACGAACATACCGACCAGACGACCGGTGTCGTTGAAAAACGGCCGGAACTCGCTTTGCACCTGACTCATATTGGGGTTGACCTGGTGCGCACCACTTCGATAAACATCAAGTATGCCAAGGAAATCGCCAGTGATGAGAACTGTGCAAAACCGAGCAAATTCGATATTTCCGCGGACTCTCTGAATACCGTGAAGGGCGCGGAATTTGCGCAGACGGAGTCGGACCTCGTCGAGAGCGCGGAAATTCTCGACGAACTAGACGTTGAAATCGAAGCCGCCGATGAGGAGTCTTTGGTCGGCGCGGGGGCTGATGGGGTTCCGTTCTGAAAAAGATTCGCGATTTCCGTTAGCATATTGGGGGTGCGGGTTTTAGACCCCACCCCCAATAGACCTCCGGGCCAGATGCTGCTCGGCTCATCGAAACTGTAAGGAAGTTGCATGTCAGAGTACATTTATTCAATGCTGAAGGCCCGTAAGAAGGTCGGCGATAAGCTCATTTTGGATGACGTAACGATGGCTTTCCTGCCGGGAGCCAAGATTGGCATGGTGGGTCCCAACGGTGCCGGCAAGTCGACAATCCTGAAAATCATGGCTGGTTTGGACGAGCCCAGCAACGGTGAAGCTATCCTCAGCCCAGGATATTCGGTCGGTATCCTGCTGCAGGAGCCCCCGCTCAACGAGGACAAGGACGTGTTGGGCAACGTTGAGGAAGGCGTGTGGGAAATCAAGGCAAAGCTGGACCGATACAACGAGATTTCAGCCCAAATGGCCGACCCGGACGCGGATTTTGATGCCTTGATGGAAGAAATGGGTCAGCTCCAAGAAGCCATCGATGCCGCTGATGCTTGGGACCTGGACAATCAGTTGGAACAGGCGATGGACGCGCTGCGCTGTCCACCGGCAGACGCGGACGTGAAAACGCTCTCGGGAGGGGAGCGACGCCGAGTCGCCTTGTGCAAGCTGTTGCTGGAAGCCCCGGACTTGCTGCTGCTAGACGAGCCGACCAACCACCTGGACGCCGAGTCGGTGCTGTGGCTGGAGCAACATTTGAGCCAGTACAAGGGAGCAGTCATTGCTGTCACCCACGACCGTTATTTCCTGGACCACGTGGCGGGGTGGATTGCGGAGGTCGACCGTGGCCACCTGTACCCCTATGAGGGCAACTACTCCACCTACCTGGAAAAGAAACAGGAACGTTTGGAAGTTCAGGGGCGTAAAGATGCCAAACTCCAAAAACGGTTGAAGGAAGAGCTCGAATGGGTGCGCCAATCCGCTAAGGGGCGCCAAGCCAAGTCGAAGGCCCGTTTGCAGGCTTATGAAGCGATGGCTGCGGAAGCCGAGAAGTCTCGGAAACTTGATTTTGAAGAAATCCAGATTCCGCCGGGGCCGAGATTGGGCACGTTGGTGCTGGAGGCGACCAACCTCAAGAAAGGTTTTGGGGACCGTACCCTGATTGACGGGTTGAGCTTTAGCTTGCCGCGAAACGGCATCGTGGGAGTTATCGGGCCTAATGGGGTAGGGAAAACAACCCTGTTTAAGACCATTGTCGGGTTGGAACCCCTCGACGGGGGCGAGCTGAAAATCGGGGAAACCGTGAAGATTTCTTATGTCGACCAGGCTCGTGCGGGCATCGACCCGGACAAGACGCTGTGGGAGGTCGTCTCGGACGGGGCTGACTATATCGAGGTCGGCAAGGTCCAGATGCCGTCGCGCGCCTACGTGTCCGCTTTCGGGTTCAAGGGTGCTGACCAGCAGAAACCTGCAGGCGTTTTGTCCGGTGGGGAACGCAACCGCCTCAATCTGGCCCTGACCTTGAAAGAGGGCGGAAACCTGCTGCTGCTGGACGAACCGACGAACGATTTAGATGTGGAAACCCTGGGATCGCTGGAAAACGCCCTGCTGCAGTTCCCCGGCTGTGCCGTGGTCGTCACCCACGACCGCTGGTTCCTCGACCGGGTAGCGACCCACATCTTGGCTTATGAGGGTACCGAGGAAAACCCGGCTCAGTGGTTCTGGTTTGAAGGCAACTTTGAAGGCTACGAAGCCAATAAGGTCGAGCGACTGGGACCGGAAGCCGCCCGCCCACACCGGGTGGTTTACCGGAAACTGACTCGCGGGTAAGGGTAGCCATACCGGGAAGATACAGAAAAATGTTATAGCACCCCGCGTGTTTGCCTGCTACCAGGCCTGAGCGGTTAGAATTCGTTAAAGTAAATCGTCTGGCGTCGGATTTCGGCGTGTGGCGAAAAGCAAGCGGATTTTTGAGGATTCGATAAAGTGGCCGAAACAACGCACTATCTTGAAGGTTATTTTCCCCAAGTCCAGGACTTAGCCCGTCGGCTGGGGGTGGATACGGACTATTGGGATTTTGCGGGAAACTACCACGAGGTGTCGCAGTCGACTTTGGTTCGGGTCATAGACGCTCTCGGTTTCACGTTGCAAAGCAGCGATGATATCGGGCGTGCTTACGAGTCGATGGACCGGGAATACTGGTTTTCCACCCTCCCGAAAGGGTTGGTGGTGCGCCAGTCCCAAGGGGCGAATATCCCGGTTCACGTGCCTGACGGTACCAGCTTGGAAGTCTGGTTGGAAACCGAGAACGGTGATACTAGGCCGCTGGAACAGCTTGATATTTGGGTTCAACCCCGCGATTTTGGTCCCGAAGGTCGGCGCGGCGAGGCAACGTTCCGACTTCCTGAAGGCACCGAGTGGGGCTACCATACCCTGCACGCCAAGACGGTCGAAGGCGAGTTTGCCCAACAGGTTGCGGTCGTCCCTGACCGGCTGCCGCTGGGGAATTTAGAGCATTCCCGCTCCTGGGGTGTAATGACGCAACTGTATTCGGTGTCCTCCCGTGGTTCTTGGGGGATGGGAGACTTCCACGATTTGGGCCATATCGCCGAGATCTTCGGACGCCAGGGCGCTGACTTCGTGCTGACCAATCCGTTGCACGCGGGCGAGCCCAACGTGCCCATCACGCCTTCCCCTTACCTGCCCGTGTCACGGCGCTTCTTGAACCCGCTTTACATTCGCCCTGACGACATCACGGAATATAACCAGTTGGACTCCACCTCTCAATCCCTGGTGAAAGTCGCTTTTGCCCAGGCCTCCAATGAGCTTTTCCCGGTCGATACCGCGAAGCAGATTGACCGGGATCGCTCCTGGAAAGCCAAACGTGAAGCCTTGGAAGTCATTTTCAAGGTCAAGCGCAGCCACTCCCGCGAAGCCGAGTTCCGCGACTTTATGGCCTCACGCGGCCAGGACTTGCAAAACTTCGCCCTGTGGTGTGCCCTGTACGATCGTTTCGGTCAAGGGCCGTGGGACGACGATGTTGCCGATGTCTCCAGTCCTCGCGTGGCGGCGTTGCGGGAGGAACTTGCCGAGCAGGTTGAGTTCTATTGCTGGCTGCAGTGGATTGCTTCTACCCAGCTCCACGCCGCCCAGGAATCTGCGACAAATGCCGGCATGACGATTGGCATCATGAATGACCTGGCGGTTGGGGTGCACAAGTACGGTGCCGACGTGTGGTCTATCCCGGACGCTTTCGTGAGGACTATGAGCGTGGGGGCCCCGCCGGATATGTACAATCAGCTGGGCCAAGACTGGACTCAGCCGCCGATGAATCCCCGTTACATGGCCACCCACGATTGGGAACCACTGCGGGGGATAATTCACCGCGCTTTAGCTAACTGCGGCGCTTTGCGTATCGATCATGTGATGGGATTGATTCGCCTGTGGTGGATTCCGCGGGGAGCTGATCCCAACGAGGGCACCTACGTTCGCTACAACCACGAGGCCACTGTGGGCATCATGCTGTTGGAAGCCGCCAGAGCCCACGCCGTAGTGGTCGGAGAAGACCTGGGTACAGTCGAGGACTGGGTCCGCGACTACTTGCGCGACCGCGGTATTCTGGGCACTTCGGTGCTGTGGTTTGAACGGAACGGCAGTGATTTCAGGCCCCCGGAGCAATACCGCGAAATGTGCATGGCCGCGGTGAACACCCACGATTTGCCCCCGACTTTGGGATTCCTCCGCGCGGTACACCTGGAAGTCCAGGATCGCTTGGGAATCTTGCCGCAGCCTTTGGAAGAGGCCAAGAACACGTTGTATGACGATATCGCGAAGCTGGTGGAACAACTGCGGAACATGGGGCTGCTGGAAAACGATTATCCGACCGAGTCTGAACTTATTCTGGCGCTGCACCGTTTTATCGGCAAGACCAGGGCAAAGCTGTCCGTGGTCAGTTTGGTTGACGCGGTAGGAGACCTGCGGATGCAAAATCAGCCCGGTACCAACAACGAATACCCGAACTGGCGCATACCGCTGTCGGACTCCTTGGGACGCTCGGTCAAAGTGGAAGAGTTGGAATACTACGTGGGTGTGGGCGAAATCTGTGAAGCGATGCGCGAACTGGTGAATCCGCAGCTTCCGGAGAACAACGAAAGTTAGCTCTGCCTGAGGAAAATCGCCCAGAGAGTTGTATCCTCGCTCTGGTGAGGGGTGAATACCAGCACCGGAAGAGGATCCTGATTACCACGTAAAACACGTTTCCTGCGCTGAATTTATGGCAAAATTGAAAATGATGTTGGCTGCGGTATCTGTGACTACAGTCTGACCTGGAGATGCTGAGGAAAGGAAGTGCCAGCGTGGCGGGCAAAGGCAAAGCAGCCAAAGCAGTGGTCGGTGCTGAATCGAATCGCATCTCCGCTGCTCAGCGCCGGGCCGACAAAGCTAAGAATAAGGCCGAAAAAGCCCGTGCAGTGAATAAACCAGCAAAGCGTCCGAAAGAAGCAAAACCCCCTCGTGATGCTGTAAAGCGGCAGCGTTTCGCTCGTTTCCTGACGCCGGGGTGGTACGAACGTTTCCTGCAGTATTTGTTCGTAGCGCTGTTGCTGCTGTGCGCCGCAGAATTGTCCCTGCGTTTGGGGCAGGGGCATATCCTTGGTGACCAGGGCTTAGGTAAAGTTTTTCCGGCGATTTTGCCGGTGGCGGATATTTTGTACTATGTCGGCACCACAATCGAGTCGTATTTTCCTTTGATTGTGGCATTTATGTTGGCTTTTGCAGCGGCTAAGCGCCCCAACGCGGCCATCGGGATAGCGGTGTTGGCGGGTTGGTCCGGTTACCTTGGCGCCACGATGGCTCTGTCTCGCTACAGTACCGCCTCTTCCCAAGGGGAAGTTTCCGGCGTTGACTTGGGGCTGATGGGCGGCGTTTTAGTGGGATTCCTGGTCGCTGGTTGCTGGAGTGAGTTCCGGTTCCGCAAAGTCGTTCCTTGGGCTCGAATGGTCAGCGGGATTCCCTTGGTCGTGGTCATTTGCGCTACTGGCGGAGTGGTTCTCGGCATTGTGGTTGGCGTGGTTTATCAGCTGTTATACCTGATTATTACCGTGGCTGCCGGCACGGCGATGATGGCGGCACCAGGCCCCCTAGGGGCGGCACTCTACGGTTTGCTTCACCCTATTGCGGAGGTCACTGGGGTCAGCTCCCTATTGAACATCGTGCCTTACAACGTATATGGAAGTTGCCAAACCACCCAAGGCGACACCCTCAATGGTTCTTACCGCTGCTTCGTGTACGGCGGTACGCAGATGGAAGGTCAGCAGGCCTTGTTCCTGGCCGGCGGGTATCCGGTGGTCGCGTTTGGGCTGGCAGCGCTGTTCTTGGTGCTGTTGCTGCAGCTGAAGGGAAGCAACCGTCAATACTGGCGCATTATGTATTGGTTCCTGATTGCCAGCACGTTCGCCGTCGGAGCCGAAAAACCGGCACTGTATCTGCTGTTTTTTGCGGCTCCTGCCCTGTTGCTGGTACACGCTGTCGCCTCGGCATTTTCTTACGCTATCACCGCCGTCTTAGGCGTCACTATTGGCTGGGCGGGAGGCCCTGGCGTGGTGGATTTGCTGCGGTGGATGGGAACCGGAGAAGGCATCCTCGTGCTGCTCATCATGGGGGTGCTGTATGCTGCCATTTACGTCATGATTGCCACTTTCACTATAAAGATCAAAGGGAAACGGTTGAATCTGGGTGGATTCGGTGTGCCCTATATCACCAAGCCGTTTATGGGCATCCCCAACAACTCGGGGGACGTGAAGTTTGCCCCTGCTCTCGCGAGCCCGAAATCGGACAATGCCAAGGACACCCTCGAGACTGGTGAGTCGACTTCGGCTCGGGACGAAACCCCCGTTGCTTGCCCTGCTCCGGAAAAAACTGTTCCGGCGCAACCAGCTTTGGCTGAACCAGTTGCCGCCGACACCGCTTCGGATCAGCCCGTCATTGCCGAACCCGTGACCGCTGAACCTGTTTCAGTTAATCTCGAATCGATACCTGAGCAGCCGCTGGTACAAACTGAACCAGTAAACGAGTCCACTGCCCAGCCATCGCAGCCCGTATTACCGTCGCCTGAGGCTTATCCAGAGACCTACCCTGAGGACATCGCCGCGCCAAACCCCGCTTATCCTCCGCAGGGATACGCCCAGAACCCCTATGGTTACCAAGCGCCAGGCTATCCCGAAACATACCCGGCCTATCCCGAATACAGACCAGAGTACGGCGGCGGATATAACCACCAGCTCTATGGCTACCAAGGAAACGCCTACGGTTATCCCGCAGCCTATAATCCTGCAGCCATGCCACAGCCCAACCCGGCCGTTCAGAATTTTTCCGCACCCCAGCCCCCGGTCGTCCCGCCGGAAATTCCTTCCGAGCCAGACTCTCGGCAGCGCCCACAGTAACCGTTCGCAGCGTCAGAACCGTCACAACTGCCCGGCACAGCGGGCAAGAGGATAAAACCAGAGGTCCCAGGAGCAAACAGCTACTGGGCTAACGGTGTCAGCGAGCATCCTTCGTACGGTTGCGCAGGCTGAGGTTCCCGCAGGGCTTTACCCCTCGCGGTCGCGCTGCTGAGCTTTCGCGATGCGTTCGGCGCCGGATTGATTCTCGCGCATCATCCGCAGCAGTGCCGCGGGAGCGTCTGCATTATTCGAGAGCCATTCCTGGGTGAGCGTCAGCACGTCCACGCCGCTGGACTCCAAGCCCACCAGCGCGGCAGGATACATGCCTTCGATGAGCTGTTCACCAATCTCGTGGGTGCGTGTATCGTAGGTCTCCCGTAGCGTCTCAAAGTAACGCTGGGCAAAAGGAGCTAGCAGCAGTGGATCTTGAGCCCGGTTGAAACCGGCAATGATGGACGCCAGTTGGTCGTTGGTCAGAGCGGTGTCGCTGTAGGCACGGTCAAAGAACTCGGCTTTCACCGCAGGATCAGGCAGCGAAGCTGCGGCCTGCAGGACACGTTCGCGCCCATTTACGGTGTCGTCATTATTTAGTTCTGCCTCGACAGTGGCGCGGTCCACGTGTCCCGCTGCCGCCAAAGACGTCAAGAGGTTCCACCGCAACTCCGTGTCAATCCGCAGACCCGTGAGGGTTTCGCTACCATTCAAAAGGGCGGAGCTGGCGGCGATGTCTTCGGGCGTCCGTGCCCGGCGAGCGGCGGCGCGCACCAGCTGCAGCTGTGTATCCGAGTCAGCCTTGGCCAGGCGGGACAGCATCCGCAGACGTGAGGAGACGTTTCGGGCTGCAGCTTCGCGATTTTCTACGGCCAGGTAGCTTTCGATGCAAGTGTCCAGGTTACGCAAAGTGACCGAAACTACCATGGGGTGAGTCTCTACCATGAGAGCTTGCAGGGCGGCATCAACGTAGTGAGAGGCGCCAACCTCGCCGTCACGCACCATGTCCCACAGAATGGACAGAATCTGGGAACGAGGCAGCGAATCGGTGAATGCGTCGATGTGTTCGCAAGCCGTGCGCAGAGACTGCTCGTCTAACCGAACCTTGCCATAAGCCATGTCTCCGTCGTTGACCAAAATGACATCGGGACGCGGCCCGTTAAAACCGGGAAGGTTGTATTCATCGGCCTCCATGTCAAATTCCTCGCGGTGACCGGGAACAAACACGGTCTTGCCATCGCGTTGTTCCAGGTTGTAGGCGCATACCGCCATATGTTGAGGTCGCGGGGTAGCGTCGGCATTGAAATGCTCCTGGACAATGCGCAGGGAAGTAATCGCCCCGTTGTCGTCCGTTTGGATTTCAGGACGCAGCCACGTCATTCCGGCTTCTTCCAGCCACTTGCGCGACCAGGCTTTTAGGTCCTTACCGGAAGTTGCCTCCAGTTCGGTCAACAGGTCCGTCAAGGTGGCGTTGGACCACTCGTGTTTGGCGAAGTATTCCTTAATCCCCAAGCGGAAGTTATCCCAACCCACGTACGTTACCAACTGGGACAGCACGCAGGCGCCTTTTGCGTAGGTGATGCCGTCAAAGTTGACTTGGACATCTTCCAAGTCGTTGATGGTGGCCACTACCGGGTGAGTGGAAGGCAGTTGATCCTGGCCGTAGGCCCAAATCTTTTCCGAACAAGAGAAGGTCGTCCAGATGTCTTTCCACTCAGTCGCTTCCGCTGTGGCTTTGGTGGACACAAACTCGGCAAAGGATTCGTTCAACCACAAGTCGTTCCACCATTTCATCGTGACGAGGTCGCCGAACCACATGTGAGCCAGTTCGTGCAGAATGGTCACGACACGGCGTTCCACCCGGGTTTGCAGGGGACGGGACCGGAACACATATTCGTCACGGAACGTCACGCAGCCCACATTTTCCATGGCCCCGGCGTTATATTCGGGAACAAAAATCTGGTCATATTTACGGAAAGGATAGGGGCGCTCAAAGGCGGTTTCGTAGAACTCGAAACCGGCGCGGGTGATGTCCATGACTTCGGCGGCATCCAGGTGTTTCAGCATGGAGGCGCGGCAATAGACACCGAGGGGAATTCGTCTGCCATCGCACGAGGTCACTTCGCCGGTTTCTCCCACGTAGGGGCCCGCGATGACGGCGGTCAGGTAGGACGAGATTTTTTCGGTGGGGCTGAAACGGTACGTGCGCACACCGTCAGCGGCGATTTCAGGCTCCGGGGTGGGTGAGTTGGAAAACGCGTTCCACTCGGGAGGAACCACGAAAGTAAAGGTAAAGTCCGCTTTGATGTCGGGCTGTTCAAAAACGGCGTAGACGCGGCGAGAATCCGGCACCTCGAACTGGGAGTAAACGTAAGACTTGCCGTCCTCGGGGTCTGTGAAACGGTGCAGTCCCTCGCCGGTGTGCATGTAGACACAATCAGCCACCACCCGCAGATTGTTGTGTTCCTGCAGATTTGGCAGGAAAATCCGGGAATCTGCGTAATTCGAGAGGTCCAGTGCTGTCCCGTTCAAGGTCACTTCTGTGACGGAATCGGCAATGAGGTCGATGAAAGTCGAGGCACCGGGTTGGGAGGCAAAGTCAACTTCAGTCACGGAATGAAAGATGCGCTCTCCATGAGTCAAATCGAGATGTACACGGTAGTGGACATCACTGACGATTCCCGAGCGCTGCTCGGCTTCGATGCGGGTGAGGTTAGTTCCTGGCATTTACGCTCCTTTGAGTTTGCAATCGGTATATATTCTTCCATGTCTAAGCCCTTTTCGATGAAGTTTCAGCGTAAAGATTGTAGTTAAACTAGACTTAAGTTATGGTTCATGCGCCAATGACGAGGGGAGGTATCTGCGTTGAGACGGAATACCGTGTGCAACTCTAGCTCTCAACTCTCAGCCTCTAAGCTCCGCCGGTTGCGGCGTTCCCTGGCGGGAATCCTCTTAGGTGCCGTGGCGCTGAGTGGGTTGAGTGCCTGCGCAAAGGAAGAAACCAAGACCCCCACTCAGTGGAACGCTACCATCGTGACCACGCCTGCTCCGGAGGGCTGGGTTAACGGCAAAGACGGAGCTTTTCGGGTGCAGATTCCGCAATCTTACCTGGATGCTTACGAAGCTATTAGCGGTTCCAAGCTGCCTGACGCGCAGGTGGTGCTGTCCCTCCCTTCTGATAAAGCCCTGAACGGCTACGTTCCTGTCATGGTCATTGACCACGCGAAAGCGACTTCCGACCCTGACGAGGTGGAAAAGAACCTGAAACAAGACCCCATCTACAAGGGTTACAAGAAGTTTACGGTGCTGAACCCGACCCAAGTTGAGGGCTTGAACGTGCTGGAGATGAAGTGGAACTACGTCTATCAAGAGGTCGAGATGACGGCCTTCATGACTTTGGTTTCGGGGAACAATCACGCCTATGCCCTGAAACAGGACGTGCCGGATTACGCGTTGGAAACCTACCAGCCGATTATTGATTCTGTGCTGAAAAGCTGGACTTGGAACGAACCGGTGAAGGGGACCAAGCCGAAGCCAAGCCCTTCAGCTACCAAATCCTGACTCTCTGGTCCGGTTCCAGCCACAGGGCGTCTCCAGGCTTTGTTTGGAAAGTCGCCGCAAACAGGTCGAGGTTCGCTACTACGCCGTTGCAGCGGAACTCCGCCGGGGAGTGAGGGTCAATCGAAATGAGTTGTTTGGCCATTTCCGGGCGCACCTTCGTCTGCCAAGATAGCGCCCAGGACAGGAAGAACCGCTCGGCTGCGCTGAGCCCCTCGATGACCGGGGCGTCTGCCGGGTCGTCGATGCCCTGCTGTTTGAGCTCCAACAGGTAGGCTTTCCACGCGATGTCTAGTCCGCCCAGGTCGCCGATGTTTTCTCCGATGGTCAGCGCGCCGTTGACATGGAATTCTTCGGGCAGCCCCTGGGGGACGAACGCGTTGTACTGGTCGATAAGCGCGTGGGTACGTTTTTCAAATTCCGCCAAGTCCTGGTCGGTCCACCAGTTTTCGACTTTGCCAGTGCCGTCAAACTTGGCGCCCTGGTCGTCAAAACCGTGCCCGATTTCATGGCCGATAACCGCCCCGATGGAACCGTAGTTCACAGCCGCGTCCGCGTCCTTGTCAAAGAAAGGAGGCTGCAGGATAGCAGCGGGAAACACGATCTCGTTTTCGGTCGGATTGTAGTAAGCATTCACGGTTTGCGGGGTCATATGCCAAATCGTGTGGTCGACTGGACCGCCCAGCTTGTCAATCCAGTAGTAGGTGCCAAAAATACTGGCATTGTGAACCTTGTCAACTAGCGTTCCGTCTCCCAGCTGGAGTTTCTCATAATCCCGCCACTTGTCGGGGTAGCCAATTTTGGGTGTAAACTGGCGCATTTTTTCTAACGCTTTGTCCCGTGTTTCCGGTCCCATCCAATCTAAAACCGCGATGGAATCCTGGTAAGCCTGAATCAGGTTCTCTACCAGGTGGCTCATCGCCGCCTTGGCTTCGGCGGGGAAGTGACGCTGCACATAAAGTTTACCCAAGGCTTCGCCCATCACTGAGGATGCCAGGGAAACTCCGCGCTTCCACCGTTCCCGCAGCTGTTCCTTGCCCGCCAGCTTTTGCCCGTAAAAATCGAAGTCCGCATTCACGATTTCGCTGGATAGCAGGGAAGTATGTCCGTTCAAGGCATGCCACAGCATCCACCACTTGAGCGTTTCAAAGTCGGTGGAATCCCACAGCTGGTCCATGTTTTCGAGGAAATCCGGTTCGCCTACGTTGACTTCCGTAAACATTTTGTCGGGCAGCCCGGAAGCCTTCCGCCAGGCTCCCAGGTCAAAGCGCGTCAGCTTGGCCGCCAGTTCGTCCCATGTCATCGGGTTGTTTGTCGCGTCCGTGTCGCGAGTCTTCACGTTATCCCAATGCAACTGGGCTATCTCAGTCTCGAAGTCAACAATTTTACCGGCCACGTCCGGGGCTGCGGACTGCGAAGCATATCCGGCCAGGGTGAACATGCGGGCGATGTGTTGGCGATACTGGTCCAACAGGCTAGCGTGCTTTTCTTCCAAGTAATAGGCACGTTCGGGCAACCCCAAACCGTCTTGGCCGAAATAGTTTACGTAGCGTTCGGGATTGTTCACATCGATGTCAATACCGGTATCGAAAAATCCTTCGTAAGTGCCTTCGGCAAAAGTCCGGGCCCACAGGTCGCGCAGATCTGCTTTGCTGGTGGCCTGGTCCAGAGGAGCCTTTAGCTGCTGTAGGCTGGGGGCGCTATCCGCTTCCACTGTGGCTTCATCCATAAAAGAACCGTAGAGAGAGGCGACTTTGCCCGCCAGGCTGCTCAGCTCCCCGGTGATTCGACCCGCGACACAATCTTCGATGATGGTGCGCACCTGTTTTTCCGCTTCTTCGGCCAAGAGGTGAAATGACCCGTAGCTGGCCTTGTCAGCAGGAATTTCGGTGCGGGCCAGCCACTTGCCGTTTACGTAACGGTAAAGGTCGTCCTGCGGGCGGATAGTTTCATCAAAGTCAGCGGGATCCAGCATCCCCAACAGTGGGTTCTTTGTCATGGGTTCAACCCTACCGTGCTGCACCAAAAATTTCCGAGCGACCCTGACGGCGCAACCAAACCCCCTTGTGACAGGGGTCCCGCTGGGTTTAGCGCGTGGAAAACCCCAGGGCGTCGTAGAGCTGCATCGCCTCGGGGGCGGCGGATATATCCAGTTGCAGGGTCAGGGCCTCGCGGCCCAACGCGTCCACGGCTCGTGAAGCGTTAATGACCAACCCCGAACCGATACCTTGACGGCGATAGTCGGGATCCACAAACAGGTCAGCAATGTAGGGCTGGTCGCTGTTGCCGTCCGTGATGCACCATTCATCGGGAGCCTGGTCCAACACGATAACCACACCGACCAGTTTGTCCTCGTGCCACGCTCCGAGAGTCGCCTCGGACAACAGCGGACCGTAGGCGCCGTCCCAGAACAAATTCAGCTGGCTGGCAGCACTCGACCCGGCATCGCGATAGGCAACCGCGTGCAACTGGGACATCTGGACCACGTCATCGCGGGTAATCGGACGGTAGGTAATCTTGATTTCCGGGTCTGGCTCTGCTTCCGTCAACGCATTGGTCGACGGGGCCTCTAAGGACAGCTTGGACATACCTCGATTGTCCCATGATTCGTGCCTGCTGGGAAGCCTTTGAAAGTTATTGAATCGAAATAAGTCTGCTGGTTGGGTCTGTTAAATGATGAGTCACTATTGATTTCGGAATGGAACAGAGCGAGACCAGACCTTCTATTCTGTGCGAGTTTGCCAGGGTCGGTAACATGGTGGGGTGGAAAACAAGCATGAGGACGCACATCGGAATCAACCTGCTCATGAGCATCAACTTCCAGCGGTGACCCCCGAAGATTTGTCGGTAGACCCGGATTTGATTCCCTACCTGTTCGCGGCCCGAACCCCCGCCGAGCCGGAGGACAACGACAATCCGACCGGGGAACCTTTGGACCCAGAAAACCCCGCCGACTCCCGGAAAGGTCCCGTTGACCGCTTTGGCGTATCGCTGAGCCCCGAACAGCGCGAACTCGTGGACGAAGTGCGTGAACGGCAACGTCCCACCTCGACCCTCGGGCCTTCCACGATGGAGGACCCGAAAGCCCGAGCCATCTATGAGACACTGCTGACGCGCCGCGCCGAACACCAGATTGAGCCCAGCTTGGAACCGGTGCGGGGCGTGCTGGACTACCTGGGCAATCCCCAAGAGCTGTTCCACTCCATCCACATTACGGGTACGAACGGAAAGACTTCAATAGCCCGGATGATTGAGGCGCTGCTGGCGGAACTGGGGTATCGGACCGGGCGTTTTACATCGCCGCACCTGGTAGACGTGCGTGAACGCATCTCAGTGGACCAAGCCCCCGTCACCACCGAACAGTTTGTCCAGGCTTATGAGGACGTGGAAGCCCAACTTGCGCTGTGGGAAAACGCTCACCCCGGACACCGGCTGTCGTTCTTTGAGGTCATGACCGTCATGGCATACGCCCTGTTCGCAGATGTGCCGGTGGATGTGGCGGTGGTCGAGGTCGGTATGGGCGGACGCTGGGACGCCACCAATGTCATCGATGCAGACACGGCCGTTATTGGGCCCATCAGCCGGGAACACGAACAGTGGCTGGGCCGGGGATTGGCCAACATTGCGCGGGAAAAAGCGGGGATTATGCGTCCCCAGCGAGTGGCGGTGGTAGCTAAACAGCCCGACGAGGCTCTCGCGGTCATTCGTGACGCTGCTCATGCCGAGGACGTGACCCTGCGTTATGAGGGGGATGATTTCGCGGTGCTGCGGCGAGTCCCGGCAGTCGGGGGGCAAGTCATCGATATTCGCACGCCTGCGGCTATCTACCGGGATATTTACCTGCCCTTGTATGGGGAATTTCAGGCCGAGAATGCAGCGTTGGCGCTCACGGCGGTGGAGGCGCAGCTGGGCGGAGCGGCGCTGCACGGGGAATCTGTGGAGCGTGCCTTTGGCGGGGTCCGTTCTCCCGGACGCCTGGAAGTGCTGCACGCCACCCCGATGATTGTGGCTGACGCGGGGCATAATCCGGGTGCGGTCGAGGCCCTGCGCCGGGCAATAGAAGACGATTTTCGTTTTCAACACACGGTGGGGATTTATTCCGCCATGGCCGATAAAGACATTGAAACCGTGCTGGGAATTGTGGAGCCGACCATTGATGAGTTGATTGTGACCCAGATGCCCGGTGAACGCGCGGCGAAGATGGAAGATATCCAGGCCGTGGCCGCGGAGGTGTTCGGTGACGATCGCGTCTACGCTATCGACTCCCTGCCCGAAGCGATTGCAAAAGCCGGGGAAATCGATGATTTGCAGGGGGGAGTTCCCGGATCCACCGGAGTCGTGATTTTCGGTTCCGTGGTACTCGCCGGAATGGCACAGGACGTGCTGGGCAAAGACAAACTACAATGAGCACAACCGGCCTCACACGGCAAGACCTCGGCCGGATTCGACCGCGAAAGTTTAGGGCAGTCAGAAAGGAGCAGCTGTGAGTTTGAATACACAATGGGTGCTGCGCTGGATGGATGGCTGCGCTCGAGTACTGGAACAAAACCGCGAAATGTTGGAAAGTTTGGATGAGGTCATCGGGGACGGGGACCACGGGGACAACATTTCACGAGGCTTCTCTGCCGTGGACCAGCGGTTATCCGGGATTGTGGTGGAGAGTCCGAAACAGGCGCTGCGGGTAGCGGCAAATACTTTGCTGGCGGCAGTAGGCGGGGCCTCGGGGTCTTTGTATGGCACGGCATTTTTGCGGGCGGCGCGTTCGGTGAACGTGGAGAGTCTAGAGTCGCAGGATGTGGCGATGCTACTGGTAAAGGCGGCCGAGGGAATCGCGGAACGCGGCGGAGCCCAGCCGGGGAATAAAACCATGCTGGACGCGTGGTATCCGGCCGCCACCAACGCCGCTGCTGCCGTGGCGAAAGGTGCTGACCAGGAAGAAGTCTTGCGTGTTGCTGCTGACGCGGCCGCAAAAGGGGCGGAAGATACGGTTTCGATGAGCGCCGCAAAAGGGCGTGCGTCGCTGTTGGGGGAGCGTTCCATCGGCCATAAGGACCCCGGTGCCGCCTCCAGTGCACTCATTTTGGCTGAGGCAGCAAAAGCTGCTGAGTATTGAGTACTACTTCGGAAAACCTTGGTGAAATCCGGTAGGATGCACAAGTATTTACAAAACTTGGAGTTGCGCTCGGTGTCGAGCGAAACTTTTGGCGAAAGGAAAGTCAATGGCTGACTGCCACATCCCCTACGATCCGCAAGAAGAACACACCCTGGTCATTATTAAGCCTGACGGCTACCGGCGCGGACTCATCGGTGAAGTCATTAGCCGGATTGAACGCCGCGGATTTAAGATTGTGGGTTTGCAAACCAAGACTGCGACCCGGGAAGAACTGGAAGAACACTATTTCGAGCACAAAGACAAGCACTTCTTTGAAGGGCTGGTCGAATACATGATGAGCGGACCAATCGTGCTGATGGTTATCGAAGGCTCTCGGGTCATTCAGGCTTTCCGTAACATGATGGGAGACACCAACCCCGCGGTGGCTATGCCCGGGACGATTCGTGGAGATTTGGCTCGGGATTGGGGTCCGGACGCGCAGATTCAAAACATCGTTCACGGTTCGGACTCGGCACAGAGCGCCGACCGGGAAATCGCGCTTTGGTTCCCCTACATGATTGACTAAAGGCCGGTAGCGAGGCGTTTCTCCTGGCGTTGTTTCTCTGCGTTGCCCAAGGCCGGGAAGGCTGTTTTTTAGGGTTCGGGGGGTTGCGCTAGGGTAAGTGTGTGTATTTAAAGTCCCTGACCCTGAAAGGCTTTAAGTCTTTCGCGAACACGGTTCACATGAGCCTAGAACCGGGGGTGACCTGTGTCGTTGGCCCTAACGGTTCGGGCAAATCGAACGTGGTCGATGCGCTGGCTTGGGTGATGGGTGAGCAGGGTGCCAAAAATCTGCGCGGCTCACAGATGTCGGATGTCATTTTTGCCGGTACCAAAACGAGGGCTCCGCTGGGACGTGCGGAAGTCCAATTGACCATTGATAACACCGATGGTGCGCTGCCTATCGAATACTCTGAGGTGACGATTTCGCGCACCATGTTTCGGGCGGGCGGTTCCGAGTATGCCATCAACGGAACCCCGGTGCGCCTGTTAGATATTCAAGAACTGCTTTCCGACACCGGGATGGGTCGGGAAATGCACGTCATTGTGGGGCAGGGGCAACTCGATCGGATTTTGAGTGCTTCCGAACTGGAACGGCGCGCTTTCATCGAGGAAGCTGCTGGAGTGCTTAAGCACCGGCAGCGTAAAGATCGGGCGTTGAAAAAACTGGACAATTTGGCGGTCAACCTCTCCCGCGTCCAGGACCTCACTAATGAAGTCTCGAAACGGTTGGGTCCCCTGGGTAAACAGGCCGAGGCGGCCCGGAAAGCCGCCCGAGTCCAAGCCGAACTCGCTGACGCGACTGCCCGTTTGATTGCAGACGCGGTGGCGCAAAACAAAGAAAAAGCTGGGTCGCAAACCGCCTCCAAGGAACAAATTTCGGCAAAAATCGCGGATTTGGAAACCCGTCTGCAAGAGGTAAACACGAAGCTGAATGTGGCGAAATCGAGTTTCGACGAGGTTAGCCCGGAGTTGGAGAAACTCACCCAGACCTGGGCTGAGCTGAGCACCTTGGCGGAACGTTTGGAATCTTTGGCGAACCAAGCCCGAGAACGCGCCAATGCTTTGGAAGAAACTGCGGAACTAACCCGGTCTGCCGACACCACCGAGTTGGAAAAACGGCTCGAAAAAACTCGTGAGGAGATTACCGAAAAACAAGCCGCCGTAGCGAAAGCCGACGATGCGGTCACCCAGACCAAAGCAGCCGAAGTGCGAGCCAAAGAGCGCGAATTCGCGGTGCGCTCCCAGATTGAAAAAGTGCAGCGTGCCAGGGCGGACAAGAGAGAAACTCTGGAGCGGCTGCGCGGAGCGGTCACTACCGCCGCCTCGCTGGCAGAGGAAGCGGCGGGGAACCTCAGCCGGATGGAAGAAGCCCTCCAGGCCGCCGCGCAACGCGAAACAGCTTGCGCCCAGGAACTCAGCAAGGTTGAGGCGGAGCTTCCTCCCGGGGTGGCAGACGGAACTTTGGCAGCTCAAGAGGAAAAGTTCGCTACGACTGTGGCGACAATCCAAGAGAAAGTCTCGCAACTGACCAAAGAACTCGGCGAAGCCCGGGAAGAGGCCGCTTTTTGGGAGGCGAAACGCGAGGTTTTGGCGAAAACCTTGCAACCTGAAGACGCCGCCGGGGCAGTAGTGAAAGCGGGGCTGAACGGCGTCAACGCGGCGCTTTTGGAAACAATCCTGGTTGAGGCTGGGTGGGAAGACGCGATAGGGGCCGTGTTTGGACAGTGGTCTAAAGCGCTGCTGACCTCGGGGGTCGAATCAGCCGCGGACGCGCTGCGTTTTGTCCGTCAGCAGTCCGCGGGTCAGGTTCACCTGCTGGTCGCGGACGGTTCAGATACTCCATTCGGAGCTCAAGGTTCGGATAGCCTGGAGAAAGCGAAACTTCCAGCCGGGGTGTGCTGGGCAAGGGAGTTGGTCAATGCCCGGAAAGGGAACACTTTGCCCCCGGTGGTGGCGACTCTCTTGGCGGGGGTGGCGGCCTGTCCGGATTTGTCAGAAGCCCGCGATTTGGTGTTGACCGGGAAGGTTGCCGCGGCGGTGACTCAGGCAGGGGATTTTCTTTCGTCTACCCGGATTGTCGGCGGCGGGGATCCCGATGCGGGGATTTTGCGGCGCGCCTCGGAATACGATGAGGCGGCGGCACAGGCTGAAGCGGCGGCTGTGGCGGCTGATCAGGCCGATGGTCAGTTGGCTCGGGCGACGACCGAACTGGCTGCGGCGCGGGAGGAATACGATGCGGCGGCGGCACAGCTCAAAGCTCAAGATGCGGCGGCAGCAGCAGCAGCTGCAGCGGTAGCGGCTGCCAAAGCGAAGCGTGGGGCGGCCCAGGCAGAAGTCGAACGTGCCGGGAAACACCTGGAACAGGCTCGTGCGGAAACAGAGAAACGCCAGGAGGCTCTCAAGCAAGCACAGGAAACTTTGGACGCCAGCCTGAAAGCCCAGGACGAAGCTGGGGAGGATGAGCCGGACTTTTCCGCCGAACTGCAAGCCGCAATCGAAGCGGTATCGGAGGCTCAAACCGCGAAGTCGGACGCTCATATCGCGGCGCATGTGGCTCGTCAAGAACTGGAATCACTAGAATCGCGCGCCGCCTCGCTGCAGCGTAACATTGCGGCAGAACAAGCCGCCGCTCAAGCGGCAGCCAGCCGGGCGTTGGTGCGGGAACGGCGCCGGAAACGGTCTGTCTACGTGATGGAACAGGCTGAAGCTGCCCAGCGGTTGGCTCACGTGGCGGCGGCCAGCGCTCAAGCCCAGCGTCAAGCCAGTACCGCCAGCCGGGAACAGCTGCAAACTGAGATGGAGACTCTGCGCGCCGCCGTGGACGACCTGAGTCGTCAGCGTACCGACCTTAAGGATGCTTCCATGCGCGATGAGGTTGCTTTGGCGGAGGTTAACTCCAAGTTGGCACGATTGCTGGAACAAGCCCAGCAGGAGTGCGGTCTGGATGAGCCCACTCTGCTGGCCGAGTACGGTCCGCACAATCTGGTTCCCGTATTCGACGAGTCTGGTGAAACCATCGAGCACGTTCCCTTTGTCCGAGAGGAACAGGTAGAACGCAAAGCCCAGGCACAAACCGAACTGAAACGGATTGGCAAAGTGAACCCCTTGGCGTTGCAAGAACACGAAGCCTTGGTGGCGCGACACAAATTCTTGGCTGACCAGCTGGCTGACCTGAAAAAGTCTCGTGACGACCTGATGAATGTGGTGGCGGAAGTTGATCGCCAAGTCGAGGAAGTATTCGGCAAAGCGTTCGCAGACGTCTGTGCCGCTTTTACAGATATTTTCCAAGTCCTGTTCCCCGGTGGGGAAGGCAAGCTGACCTTGAGCGACCCGAAAGACCTGTTGAATACCGGCATCGAGATTGAAGCGCGTCCTGCGGGCAAGAACGTGAAACGCATGTCCCTGCTCTCGGGCGGGGAACGTTCCCTAGCAGCGTTGGCTTTTCTGTTCGCGATTTTCCAAGCCCGACCCTCACCGTTCTATGTGCTCGATGAGGTCGAGGCAGCTTTGGACGACGTAAACCTGTCTCGGCTGCTGGGGGTTTTCGAAATTTTGCGTGAAAACTCGCAGTTAATCATCATTACTCACCACAAACGTACGATGGAAATTGCGGACGCGCTGTACGGGGTAACGATGAAGGAGGGAACCACGGCGGTCATTTCGCAGCGCCTGGTGAAAAACCCCGGCGCTAACGAGTGACAAATCCTGCGAGATGCAGCCGTGAATTAGGTAAACCTACCGAAGTTAGAGATAGGATAGCACCGAATGTTCAAGCGGATGAGAGACGTTTTTACGCGGTGCTACGAGAGACGTTTTGGATGGAATCAATGAATATCCTTAGTACGACACTAAATAATTCACAGGGTCTGGAAGGCTACACTGATCCGCTCATTTTTATGATTCCGTTGGCTATTGCTTTCGTGGTTATCGTTATCGTTGCCAGCGCCTCTCAAATTGACTCGAAGCAACGCAAGATTCGCAACGAGGATCGCCTGTTGGACACGTTGGAGCGGATTCGCGATGACAGCAGTAAGGACGGAGAAAACTCTGACGACGCACCGCCCATCCAGCTGCAACAAGGTGAAAAAGAACTGAGAAATATCGTCGAAAAGACCATTCGAGCCAATGGTCACAGCGATGATGAATCCCCTGATGATGACGTAGAACTCGAGCCGACCACCTCTGAGACTGATCATTTTGCGGATGCGGGCGCGGATCACGTTGGCCCGGAAGACGAAGACAACTTGGATGAGGCGCAAGGTGACTGGGGCGAGGAAGATGATGACTTCGATGCGGAAGAAGTCATCATAAAACCTGATGGGGTCTATTGCGACCCGGACGGGCTGTGCTTCAAACCGCTTCCCGGTCAGAGCGTAGAAGAAGCCCGCGCCGCAGCTCGAGCCGCTATGGAAGCGGCGGAAGCGGCAATGACAGCGGACGCAGCACAGGAGGATGCCACTTCGGAAACGGAGTCGGAGCCGGAATCTGCAGCGGCAGTCTCTGAGGAATCAGAACACTCCGAGACACCGGAGGACGCCGCGGATTCCGAGACTGCAGAGGAACCCGAGCCAGACGCACAGACTGAGCAGTCAGTTTCTGACACTGCCGAGCACACCGAACCCGATGTCGAGGAAATCGAAAAACCGGAATCCAAGACCTCCCGGATGCGTCGCTTGAAGGAGCGCTTGGCCGGTAAGGGCAAGTTCGGGCGGGCCATCCTCAATGTGTTGTCCAGCGCTGATTTGGAAGACTCTGATTGGGAAGCGATTGAAGACGAACTGTTGGCTGCCGACATGGGCGTTGAGCCGACCGTGGAACTTATTGGCAAACTCAAGGTAAAACAAAAGGTCGCGGGTGAAAAAGACGCTACACAGGTGCGGCGTATGGCAAAGCGGATGCTCACCGATATGCTCGACCGGAAAGCCGAACGTAGCCTCAACCTGGAAGTTCCCGAAGGCTCTCCCACCAAGACCGCCGGTATCTTAATGGTTGGCGTTAACGGCGGCGGTAAGACGACCACCGTGGGTAAACTTGCTCGCCTGCTGGTGGCTGACCGCAAGACCGTAGTATTGGGCGCGGCCGATACGTTCCGTGCTGCTGCCGGGGAGCAGCTGCAAACTTGGGGCGACCGAGTCGGCGTGCCGGTGGTGCGCGCCGAAAAGGACCAGGCTGACCCTGCCTCCGTGGCTTTCGACGCGGCGAAAATTGCTCGTGAGGCCGGCAGTGACGTGGTTTTGATTGACACCGCCGGACGGTTGCAAAACAAAGTCGGTTTGATGGACGAGCTGGGCAAAATCAAGCGTGTAGCTGAAAAGCAGGTTCCCATCACCGAAGTCCTGCTGGTTATCGATGCCACTACCGGGCAAAACGCTTTGAGTCAGGCAAAAATCTTTACCGAAGCGGTGGGTGTGACCGGTATTGTTTTGACCAAGCTGGACGGTTCTGCCAAAGGCGGGGTCATCGTGCCTTTACAGCGGGAACTGGGGATTCCGGTGAAGCTCGTTGGTTTGGGTGAAGGCCCCGACGATTTAGCGCCCTTCGTGCCCGGCGATTTCGCTGACGCCCTGCTGGATGCCTAGATTCGCCTGGCAGTTTCCGGTTCTTTCGGGAGATAACGGCGTTTACCGCCGGTCTTTTGCGCCAACGTGTCCTCCGCGGCGCGCCCCAATCCCCACTTTTGCCCGAAATCTTGCCTCACTATAAAATCAACGTGTGTTTAGTAACCTGCAAGACCGCCTGACAGAATCGTTTAAGAACCTTCGCAAGAAGGGCAAGCTGAAGGAATCCGACGTTGACGCCACCGTCAGCGATATCCGCCGCGCCTTGATTGAGGCTGATGTGGCCTTGGAGGTCGTCAAGGATTTCACCGCTACCGTAAAGGAAAAGGCTTATGGGGCGGCTCGGTCTGAGGCTTTGAACCCGGCCCAACAGATTGTGAAAATCGTCAACGACGAGTTGATTAACATTCTGGGTGGTGAGGACCGGGAACTGCATTTCGCTAAGCCCGGCAAAGGCCCGACCGTATTCATGCTGGCCGGCCTGCAGGGTGCTGGTAAAACGACTCTGGCCGGGAAACTCGGCAAATGGCTGACGAAAGAGGGCCGAAAAGTCCTGCTGGTCGCGGCGGACTTGCAGCGTCCCAACGCGGTCAACCAGTTGCAGATTGTGGGCGAACAGGCCGGGGTCACCGTTTTCGCCCCCGAACCCGGCAATGGGGTGGGCGACCCGGTCGATGTGGCGCGGCGCGCTCTGGCGCTGGCCTCCGGTTCGGGCTATGACGTGATGATTGTCGATACCGCCGGCCGACTGGGCGTAGATGCGGAACTCATGGCCCAAGCCCGTTCCATTCGTGACGAGGTGCAGCCCGACGAGGTCTTGTTCGTCCTGGACGCGATGATTGGCCAGGACGCGGTGCGAACCGCGCGGGCTTTCCAAGAGGGCGTGGATTTCACCGGTGTGGTTCTGACCAAGCTGGATGGCGATGCCCGCGGTGGTGCGGCCCTGTCAGTCCGAGGTGTCACCGGGGTTCCGGTGCTGTTCGCCTCGACCGGGGAGGGCTTGGACGACTTTGAGCGGTTCCACGCCGACCGGATGGCGTCGCGGATTTTGGATATGGGCGACCTGCTGAGCCTCATCGAAAAGGCTCAGGAAACCTTCGATATGGAGCAGGCCGAAAAGCTGGCCGGCAAGATTCAGCAGGGCCAGTTGACTTTGGAAGACTTCCTCAACCAGCTGCAACAGATTCGCAAACTCGGTTCGATGAAGAAACTGCTGGGGATGATGCCGGGGGCGGGCAAAATCCGGGAACAACTGGACCAGTTTGATGAGCGCGAAGTCGACCGGATTGAAGCTATCGTCCGCTCGATGACACCCGCGGAACGCCAGGACGTAAAGATTCTCAACGGCTCGCGCCGCGCCCGGATTGCCGCCGGGTCTGGCACCACGGTCGCGGACGTGAACGGTTTGGTCGACCGGTTCCAGATGGCGCAAAAGATGATGAGCGGCGGCGGCATTCCCGGGATGGGCGGCGGCGCAGACGGAATGGGAATGATGCCTGGATTCGGCCGGATGCCGGGCATGGGCAAGCATTCGAAAGCGAAACAGACGGCAAAATCTGGCAAGAAATCCAAAGCCCAGCGCAAGGCAAAATCTGGCAATCCCGCCAAGGCCGCCCGTCAGGCTAGGGAAGCCTTGGAAGGAATTTCCGCCACCCCCATGAGCGGGACCGGCGCAATGCCCAACCTGCCCGGTTCTCTGCCCGCCGGTCTGGGAGGGCTCAAAGGCATGGGCGGTCTCAGCGGGTCGCCGCAGAAGTCCGCGCCGGCCACCCCCGCCCTGACCCCTGACGATTTGCCCGACGACATCAAACGTATGTTGGGCGGCTTGTGATGACACCCCTAGGGGCGACAAACCCGGATAACCTGCACTTTACGGGTACTTTCCTGTGGTCGGAACACCCCAGCGTAGAGGGAGAATACACCGGTCAGGCGACGACAGCATCTTGTGAATCCCAGTGGGTACACGGCGACCTGTATATTCACGACGGCATCGTGAGCCGAACGGCGAAACCCGCGCTGACTTACCGAAAGGTCAGCGGCTACGCGATTCCCGGACTGGTGGACGTACATTGCCACGTTGGCGTGACCCACGCGGGCAGCGTACCGGCCGAAACTCAGCGGGAACAGGCCGAATTGGCGTTGAGTAAAGGCACGCTGCTGATTCGTGACTGCGGGGTGCCCTCCGATACCCGCTGGATTGACCAGGTGGCTGAGCTGCCGAAAATCATTCGCTGTGGCCAGCACCTGGTGCGGCCCAAACGCTATATGCGCTACTACGGGTTGGAGCTGGAAAACGAAGCCGATTTGCCCGCGGCGGTTGCCAAACAGGCCAAACGCGGCGATGGTTGGGTGAAAATCGTGGGGGATTGGATTGACCGCTCCGATGGGGCCGAATCTGATTTGCAGCCGCTGTGGTCTACCGCGGTGCTGCGTGACGCGGTGGCGGCTGCACACGAGAACGGAGCGCGGGTGACCGTGCACACTTTTGCCCACCGCACGATAGAGGGCCTGTTAGATGCCGGGGTGGACGGGATTGAACATGGCACCGGCATGGATTCGGACGAAATCCTCGAAGCGCAACGCCGCGGTATCCGCGTGACTCCGACCATGTTGCAAATCGCGCGGTTTTCCGATTTTGCCGCCCAGGCAGGGACAAAATATCCGGTGTATGCCGCCACGATGACCGCTTTGGATCAGTCCAGGGTGGCTCATCAAGCCGCGCTGTATGAAGCGGGGGTGCAATTGCTGCCGGGCACCGATGCTGGTGGCTATCAGCGCCACGACGCCCTGCCGCAAGAGCTGCGGCAGTGGTTGGACTTAGGTGTTTCAGCTCCCGAAATTATTGACCTGGCCACCTGGAAGGCTCGGGATTTCCTGGGTGCCCCCTCGCTGTGGGAGGGTGCGCCCGCCGACCTGGTGTGGTACGACTCCGACCCGCGCGCCGACCTCAACGTTTTGGAACAGCCCGCCGGAGTGGTTCTGCGCGGAGCCCTCGTGGCCGGGGCGGTTAGAGAGGCCGCACACCGTGCCTGAAGGTCATTCTATCCACCGGCTGGCCGCCCAGTTTACCCAGGTCATGAGCGGTGAGGTCGTCGCGGCCTCCTCTCCGCAGGGGCGTTTCACCGCGAGTGCTGCCGTGTTAGACGGGCAACGTCTGGTTGACGGGCAAGCCTACGGGAAACATATGTTTCTCGGTTTTGCCCCGCGTCAGACCGAACCCGCCGCGACCGTTTCCGACTCCAAATCGACCCTGACCTGGCTGCACATTCACTTGGGGATTTACGGTTCCTGGCGGTTTTACGGGGACTCTCAGTTCATTGCCCGGCACATCGGTCCGGCCCTGGACCTCGCTGAGATTGCGCATCCAGCCGCGGAAATCGTAGAGATTCCGGTGCATACTCACCGCGATGACTCCGCTTTTGCACCCCACGAACATTTCGCGGATCGCTGGTTTTGGACCCCCGCGCCTTTCACGCCGCCCCAGCCCTACGGGACGGTGCGTCTGCGCTTGGTCACCGCGCACGGGGCGGCCGACCTGTCCGGGCCAAACACTTGTGAGCTGCTGGACGAGGAGGGCGTCGCTGCGGTCTTAGCGCGGCTGGGACCCGACCCGCTGCGTCCCGACAGCGACTTTAGTGAGTTCGTGAAACGCTGTGCCACTCGTCAGAAGGGTATTGGGGAGGCTCTCATGGACCAATCCGTTATCGCCGGGGTGGGCAATATTTATCGCGCCGAAGTGCTGTACGCGGCACGTCTGAACCCGTTTACGCCCGCCCGCGAGGTGACGTCGCGTAAACTGCGCCGAATCTGGAACTGGCTGGAAGAATACCTACCCCTCGGCGTGGAATCGGGACGAATCACCACCGCAGATCCTGACGATTACGCTACTTTCGTGGAACGCGAGTTGGCCGCGGGACGCGAGCCCCAAGCTATCGACTCCCGATATTACGTCTACCAGCGCCAAGACCGGCCCTGCCTGCGCTGCCGTGCTAGCATCAAGCTCAAAGTAGCGGGGGGACGAAAACTCTACTGGTGTCCGCGCTGCCAACGCTGAGGGACACGGGAAACCGCAACCCCGGCACAACCCGAGCCGGAAAAACCACCACCCTAGCGACCTTGTCGGGGAATCCTGCCTGGTGCGAGTGCCACGCAAAGGTGGAATAATCGAAACCGTGAGTGAAGTAAACCTGGGGATGCCCACCAAGTCTCTGTCCGCCCGCGAACCGTTGGCGCCGCGCCATCAGACCCGCAAAATCCAGGTCGGCAGCGTCGCCGTGGGGGGAGACGCCCCGGTGAGCGTCCAGTCCATGACCACCACCCTGACTTCTGACGTGGAAGCGACCCTGCAGCAAATCGCCGAACTGACGGCCGCGGGCTGCGACATTATCCGGGTGGCGTGTCCTTCCGCGGACGATGCCGCGGCGCTGCCCGAAATCTGTAAACGCGCCACCATCCCGGTGGTGGCGGACATTCACTTCCAGCCAAAGTATGTGTTCCAGGCTATCGAGGCCGGCTGCGGTGCGGTGCGGGTGAATCCCGGAAACATCCGGGCTTTTGATGACCAGGTGCGCGAAATCGCCCGAGCCGCCACCGACCACGGCACCGCGCTGCGCATCGGGGTCAACGCGGGGTCTCTGGACAAACGCCTGTACGAAAAGTTTGGGGGAGCCACCGCAGAGGCGCTCGCCGAGTCCGCCATGTGGGAGGCGTCTCTGTTCGAGGACGTGGATTTCCATGACTTTGCCATCTCGGTGAAACACCACAACCCGGTGACGATGATTCAGGCCTACCGCCTGTTGGCCCAGCACGGGGACTGGCCGCTGCATCTGGGGGTGACGGAGGCCGGCCCGACTTTCCAAGGCACCATCAAATCCGCTACCGCTTTCGGTGCGTTGCTCTCCGAAGGAATTGGCGACACGATTCGGGTTTCGCTTTCGGCCCCGCCGGTCGAGGAAATCAAGGTAGGGTTAGAGATTTTGCGTTCTCTGGGCCTGCGGAAACGCAACTTTGAAATCGTGTCCTGCCCGTCCTGCGGACGTTCCCAAGTCGACGTTTACACTTTGGCCAATGAGGTTACCGCCGGGCTGAAAGACATCACCTACCCGCTGCGGGTCGCGGTGATGGGCTGCATTGTCAACGGTCCGGGTGAAGCGCGGGAAGCCGATTTGGGCGTGGCCTCCGGCAACGGCAAAGGCCAGATTTTCATTAAAGGCCAGGTCATCAAGACCGTCCCGGAAGCGGAGATTGTGCCAACCCTGATAGCTGAAGCGAACCGGTTGGGTCGGGAGCTGGGCTTGGAAGCGGGTGAACCCCAGGTGAACGTAGCCGGTTGAGGACCCACGGCGAGGTGCCGGTATCGTGGGGGTTTCCGGCGTTTTGCTTTGGCAAGCGCAGTCGGCTGGTTATCCGCGGAGGTTGTGTAGCTCGGGGCACTAGGCCGGTCGGGCGGGGTTCCCGGTTTGGTGCAACCGGGAGGTGGCGAGAGGCTAGGATAAGAGTTACTGCTTAGATTTACCGAGGAGTTATGGAAAATGTCTGAAACCGCGTTGCAAAAAGCTACTATTCCTTTCGATGGCCGAGTGCAGTCCGGGGTGGAACAGCCTCCGCAGGCGCATCTGGAAGTTTTGGGGATGAACCTGGAACCTAGCCTGGACCAGGCGGCGTTCATTGAGCTGCTCAAGGACCTGACTGCCACAGCCCGCGAGTTGACCCAGGGCAACCCGATTCCGAACTTCCTAGCTCCGGAAATGGTCGCGGTCACCGCTAACCTTACCATCACCTGCGGTTTTGGAGAGCGGATTTTTGATTTCTTGGGTAAGCCGGAACTAAAACCCGAGGGCTTGCATGACATTCCCGCTTTCAAACTCGACCAGCTGCAGGAACGCTGGGGTCAGACCGATTTAGTGTTCCAGATTTGCTGCGACGACCCGGGCACCCTGTTCGCGGCCGGTCGCCTGATCCTGGCCAAGTGCGAAGGCAAAGCCACGTTGCAATGGATGCAAAAGGGCTTCACTTACGCCTACGGTTCAGCCCCGCGCGGCACGACCCCGCGAAATCCGTTCGGTCAGGTTGACGGCACCGTGAACCCGTCCACCGCGGAGGAATTCTCCGAGCAGGTGTGGTTGGACGGCTCTGGCGACCAGGCCTACCTGGACGGTTCCACCATTATGGTGCTGCGCCGGATTCAAAACTTCCTCGATCCGTGGGAATTACTGGACCGTCCCGCCCGGGAGCGCGTCATCGGCCGCAAACTCTCCGATGGCGGTCCGTTGAGCGGTGGTGGCGAGTTCGATGAGGAGGACATGGACGCGGTAGACGAAGCCGGTAACTTCATCATTGATCGGCGCTCTCACCTGGCGCTGTCCCGCGAACATGAAGATGACGGTTCCGACAAGCTGCGTCGCCGCGCTTTTGCCTACGACGATGCCCCGGAACCGGGACAGTCTGACCTGACCAACAGCGGTTTGGTGTGGATTTCTTTCCAGCGCAACCCGGATTATCAGTTCACGGCCATTCAAAAGCGCCTGGATATGCACGACTTGTTGAACAAGTTTATTTCCCACATCGGTTCGGCAGTTTACTGGATTGTTCCGGGAACCAGCGCGGAAACCTATTGGGGACAGGGTTTGCTGGAAAAATAGGCCAGAGCGTTTACGAGTTCGCGTCCGTACCCAGGGGCAAATTTTCGGTCCCGGTGGCGATGGACTGACGAATGGCGCGCAGCAGCCCGCGTTGAGAGGCTTCGAGTTCCTGCGCTAAGCCGTGTAGGCGCCGCAGGGTTTCCGCGTTATCGGTGTCCGTCAGTGTTTCCGGTGTGGGATTTTTCCCCAAGGACTCCAGGAAAGCCATTTCGCCAGCCCATTCGCGCCGCTTGTCACGCCACTGCTGCAGCGGTGCTACCAGGTTCGGATCCTTCGGGATGTAGCGCACTGCCTCAATGACTTGGTTATCCCGCACGATGACACGGTCCGCCGCAGAGAGGGTCTCTTCATAAATGAGTTTGATTTCGTCGTGCCGGGGGACTGCGTCTGGAATGACGGTGTCGCCGTGGAAGTGACGAATCAGCCACACGACACCCAAGGTCAGAGCGATAGTGCCCACCACTATCAGGAAATAGACCAGGTTTTGCGTAGCTGTCCACTTGTCTTGAGGAATGACCTGAGCGGGTATCATCATTCCCCAATACGGCGCCGACAACGAACTCATGACTGGATTTTAACAAACTTTCGCCCCCTTGCGGTGCCGGCGGACCCGGTTTGCCCAGGAAACCCCAGTTTTCGCCCGAACCACCGGAATTGCGAGGTGTGGGGGGAGATAAATTTTTTGGTAACCTTGTAAAGGCAGCGACTGGCGATGCCTACCAGACCCCGGATTGTTTCGCGGGGACAGTGGGCAGGAGGAATAACCCTCCGGGGAGCGCATTTACACAATCGGACGCCTGGGTTGTGCTCGCAAAACTATGGAGGAACTATGACTGAAGTCATGAACCAGCCCCTTTCTGAGGTTGATCCGGAAATCCAGGCCGTGCTGGATGCTGAACTGAATCGTCAGCGCGACACCCTGGAAATGATTGCGTCGGAAAACTTTGTGCCCCGCGCCGTATTGCAATGCCAGGGCAGCGTTTTGACTAACAAATACGCCGAAGGCTATCCGGGCAAACGCTATTACGGCGGCTGCGAAAACGTTGACGTCGCTGAGACCCTGGCCATTGAGCGGGCCAAAAAGCTGTTCGGAGCCGATTTCGCGAACGTGCAGCCCCACTCTGGCGCCCAGGCGAACGCGGCGGTGCTTTCCGCGCTCATTAAGCCCGGATCCAAGATTATGGGCCTGAGCTTGGCGCACGGCGGTCACCTCACTCACGGCATGAAGATTAACTTTAGTGGTCGTCTCTACCAGGTCGCAGCCTACGGAGTGGAACCGGATACCAAGCGTATCGACATGGATCGGGTGCGGGAACTCGCGTTGGCCGAGCGCCCTGATGTGATTATTTCCGGCTGGTCCGCCTATCCGCGGCACCTGGATTTTGCGGCTTTCCGTTCTATCGCGGACGAGGTCGGGGCCTATCTGTGGACCGATATGGCACACTTTGCGGGTCTGGTCGCCGCTGGTTTGCACCCCTCCCCGGTGCCTTACGCGGACGTGGTTTCCACGACCATTCACAAGACCATTGGCGGGCCGCGTTCGGGTCTGATTCTGTCCCGTGATGGGGAAAAGTTCGGCAAGAAGATCAACAGTTCCGTTTTCCCCGGTCAGCAGGGTGGTCCCCTGATGCACGTGGTCGCGGCGAAAGCAGTGGCGCTCAAGATTGCCGGCACGCCTGAGTTTAAAGAGCGGATGCAGCGCGTCATCCAAGGCGCCCAAATTTTGGCCGAACGCCTGATGGCGCCCGATTGCCAGGCGGCGGGCATCGACCTGTTGACCGGCGGCACCGATGTTCACTTGGTACTGGTTGACCTGGTTCACTCCAACCTGGACGGGCAACAGGCCGAGAACCTGCTGCATGAAGCGGGCATTACCGTGAACCGTAACGCAGTGCCGTTCGACCCGCGTCCCCCGGCGGTCACTTCCGGTCTGCGTATCGGCACCCCGGCTCTGGCTACTCGCGGCTTTGGCGAGGCGGAGTTCCGCGAGGTTGCCGACATCATCGCTTCTGTGCTGGTGGACGGTGCCGCGGGCGAATCCGCGGTGGACGTGGCCAAGTATCGGGCTCGGGTGGCGAAACTGACCGAAGCCTTCCCGCTCTATCCGGGACTGGTGCAATGAGGGCGCCCTGGGAGGGGCCAGCTCAGGTCCTGGACGGCAAAGCCACCGCTGGTGCTATCAAAGCCGAGTTGCAGGCGCGTGTCGCCGCGGTACGTGAGCGCGGGGTTATTCCCGGGCTGGGCACTATCCTGGTCGGCGAGGATCCCGGTTCCGTAACCTACGTGGCTGGTAAACATCGGGACTGCGCGGAGGTCGGCATCGAGTCCATTCGGGTCGATTTGCCTGCCACCGCCAGCCAAGACGAAGTCATGGCGGCGGTGCAACGGTTGAACCAAGACCCGGCCTGTACGGGATATATCGTGCAGCTACCGTTACCTAAGGGTATGGACACGAACCGGATTTTGGAAGCTATCGACCCGGATAAAGATGCCGATGGCCTGCATCCCATGAACCTGGGCCGTCTGGTGTTGCGGGTGTCAGAGCCGATAACTTCGCATTTGCCCTGCACTCCCCGGGCCGTCATCGAACTGGGTCGTCGTTTCGGTCTGGATTTCAACGGTAAAGACGTGTGCGTGGTGGGGCGCGGCACTACGGTGGGTCGTTCCATCGGGCTGCTGCTGGGACGTAAAGATGTCAACGCCACCGTGACTTCGTGCCATACCGGCACCCAGGATCTGGCTGCGAAATGTCGCCAAGCGGACGTCATCGTGGCTGCCTCCGGGGTCGCGGGCATTATCACCGCGGACATGGTCAAGCCCGGCGCTGCTGTGTTTGACGTGGGAGTGTCTCGGGTTATCGACCCGGATACCGGCAAGTCTCGATTGCACGGTGACGTGGCGGACGGGGTCGACCGGGTGGCCGCCTGGTTGACGCCGAATCCCGGCGGGGTTGGGCCGATGACCCGGGCGTTGCTGCTGGTCAACGTGGTCGAAGCCGCGGAACGCGCGGCCGGGATTTAAATCTTAATCTCCCTAACGGCGGTGACAGGCTGATTTTTTCGGGCTGTCACCGCAGCAGGTTTCTTTTAACGAAACAAAGTTGCGTATTCGCGTGTTCGGCAAGCTCAACAGATGGCCGAATCTCAGATTCCCTTCCAAAAGACCCTTTCCGAACATCAGAGGGCAGATTTGTCAGTAATTTCGCATAGAGTGCGGATTGAGACCATGGTGCCTGCTGAAATCCTTCTCAAGCTCAAAAATGCAAAAGACGACGTTATCGCCGTTTAGGGTCGGATAGCGCCCTGTCGACTCGAGTTATTTACCCGGCTTAGACCGGATATAGGAGGGTTTATTTTTCAATTTTGCTCACAATAAGGGCCACATCCCCTGTGCTCAGTGACATGGCCGAGGTAACATCATTCTTGTTTCGAGGGGCTGTTAAACCTACGCACAAAAGACGTGCTTGGGAGGAATGCGGAATTTTTGGACAATCCAGAAAGCTCCTTCCCCCGAATCTGGATAATTACCTAGTTATGGAAGGGATAATCATGACTGATTTTCACGGTCGTCACTTTTTGAAAGAACTCGATTTTACTCCTGCT
>ERZ1032446.3-NODE-3-length-201211-cov-17.172463_pt1 | contig 201211 bp, 170 predicted proteins | sample MGYA00518035_ERZ1032446 | MGnify/ENA primary metagenome ERZ1032446 (study PRJEB33718, sample SAMN03160204) | human skin metagenome | collected 2014-02-25 | study: EMG produced TPA metagenomics assembly of the PRJNA266117 data set (Human skin bacterial metagenome... | reverse complement strand
GGGTTAGGCTTCATCTCAATTAAAGGAGAGCAACCCCATCCTTTCCACTTTGAGAAGAATTTTGTTGTAATTCAACTAATTATATCTTTTTATTTTATGAAAATCTCTGAATATTCATTTCTGCTTTGTCTTTTATGTTTAAGACATTCATGCTCAGCGGCTTTTCTTCGAATGTTCCCACTGACTGACATGCCGGTTTAATTTCATCAAGAGTCGAAATATGGTGGAGGTCATCAGCATGCCTATAGCCAGCGTTGCCGTGATGGCCAGAGTCTGACCTCCGATCCTTGCACCCAGAGAATTATTCCCGGTCACAAAGGCGACCATGGTTTCGTAGATGCCCTGTCCTGGAACCAAAGGCAGCATGGCGACAATCAAAAAGACGGTTGCGGGTTTTTTGAGCAGGCGGGCCATGACTTCTGCATAAATCGAGCTGAGGATGGTTCCAATCAAAAAGGGCAGCAAGTAGTGTACATCAGGTATGAGTAGGATAAGTTTATAGCCGACCCAGGAAATGGCTCCGCCGAGGCTGGTCAGAAATAAGGTTTTACCGCGCAGTTCAAAAACCATGGCATAAGCGAGCGAAGCAATAAAGGCGGCTGCAGCAGCTTGTAGGATAAACATGCTTCTTCCCTCCTCCCTGCCTTACATGCCGCCCCAGTGATTCAAGAGACTGAGGGCGAGGCCGGATCCGATGGCGATACTCATGGCCACAAGAATCGTTTCGAGTAATTTGGTCAATCCGGCGAGATAATCCGAGGCGATGATATCACGTATGCTGTTCATGAGGGCGACCCCCGGGAAAAGATACATAAAAGAGCCGGCAACAATAAAATTCATTTCATCTGCGAGCCCCAGATAACGACAGGGCCAGGCCAGAAAGGTCACGATCATGCCGCCGATAATATTCACAAAAATACGGTTAGTCTGTTCTTTATAAAAGAGTTCAAGAAGCAGGCGCAGTGCGACATCAATGCCAAAGGCATAGGTGCAGGCCGCCAGACTGCCCTTGAGCAGGAAAGTAAAACCGAAACCGACAAGACCACAGATCAGGACTTGAGCGGGAAAAGAGTAGGAAGGCAGAGCATCAATGGCTTCAATTTCTTTTAAGGCCTGTTCAGGAGAGGGCTTTTGCTCACAGATTTGCCGGGTTTTTGCATTCAACAGGTCAATTTTGCGCAGATTATCACTTCTCATGTGCAAACGTTTCTGTGCCGAGAATTCTTTTCCGCTGGGTCCCGTGAAAGCCAGAGAAATATAATTGGCCACCGCAAAAACCTCAACATCCGTACAGCCGTACGCGTTAAGTAAATAACTGCAACTCTCCTCCACGCGATAGGTTTCTGCGGCACATTTTTGGAGATAATGACCCAGAGTAATAACGAGTTTCAGCAGTTGCTCATCAAAAAGTTCCGGACTGATCGAGTCCTCCTGCATACGAGCTGTACGGATGCTCTCACTGTTATGGCTCACTTTACTCACGTCTTTCTGCCTTTTTCGTTAAAATATTTCTCTTCCCTGACGATCCTGCCGCCTATCGCAGCTCAATCATTAACTTCTTAACAATTGCCGGTTACCCGTCAGCTGTCCCGTTGCATGAGCACCGGATCAATCAGGATATTCTCCATCTTTTGCTGCTTCTTCCCTTCACTTCCCTCTTCCTGCGCAGCTATGCCGGCATTCAGGAGTTCCACAGCCTTGCGTCCAAGCAGATCGCGCGGTTGGCGCACTGTGGTGAGACGAATCATGGGCAGCGAGGCAAAATAGATGTCGTCGTAGCCAACAATACCGAATTTTTCCGGGCAGTCGAGATGGTGCTCGCGCGCATATTCGAGGACGCCGAGGGCGATGTAATCGTTGCCACAGAAGACTGCGTCGGGCATACTCCCCTTTCGTGCGAGGGCTTCAATGCGCTCGTAACCGCTGCGAAAATCAAAGCCGCCCTGCGTGATATATTCAGGGAAAACCGGTAGATTATGCTTTTCCAGACATTCCTGCCAGCTCATCTGGCGAATCTGATTGGCTGGAGAGGTGCCCTGTCCACCCAGGTAGGCAATGCGGCGAAAGCCCCTGGAAATCAGATGCTCTGTGGCCAGTGCCGCGCCTTTGCGGTGATTGATCTCGATATAACTGCATTTATCGTCTGTGGGATGCCAGAGGACGACCAGCGGGATGCGTATGCTCTCGAAGGTTCCTGGCTTATAAAAGGCCGTCGGTTTGATGATGACTCCAGCCACCCGCTGCTCTTCCATCAGATGAAGCATTTCCTGCTCTTTTTTGGGATCCCAGCCGGTATTGCAGACCATAGTCGTGTACCCGTCAAGTTGGGCGGCTTCACTCACGGCGCGGGAGATATCAGCAAAATAGGGATTTGAAACATCGGGGACGATCAGAGCGATGATATTGGTTTTACGGTTCACCAGCGAACGGGCGATCATATTCGGCTGATAGCCCATTTTTTCGGCAAGCTCGAGAATTCGTCTGCGTGTTTTTTCGTTGACATCACTGCGCCGATTGAGCGCGCGGGAAACGGTGGCATAGGACACGCCGGCTTCTTTGGCAATATCTTTAATGGTAATCATGCAATCTTCTCTTTCCCGGCTTTCAAACAAATCAACAGATTTTATTTTTGGCTGATATAGCCGTCATGAACCAATAGTTCTGCGGTCAGAATACTCCCACCGGCAGCTCCACGCAAAGTATTGTGTGAAAGACAGGTGAATTTATAATCCAAAATCGCATCTTCACGCAGATTACCGATGGTAATCCCCATGCCCCTGCGAGACAGCACATCCAGTTTGGGCTGGGGACGGTCATCTTCTTCCAGATAGCGCAAAAAAGGCTTGGGCGCGGAAGGCAGATCGATTTTCTGGGGATAGGGCAGCCAGTTGCGCCAACGTCGCAGAATTTCGTTGGCATCACAATTTTTGCGGAAACGCACGAGAACCATGGCAAGATGCCCTTCCTGTACAGGAACCCGGGTGCACTGTCCGGAAAAGAGCGGCTTTTCCGCCATGCGAATCCCCTCTTCAGTAAGTTCGCCCCAGATTTTCAACGGTTCCAGCTCGGTCTTTTCCTCTTCTCCACTGATATAGGGGATGACATTCTCCTGAATTTCCGGCCACTCCTCCAGTTTTCGCCCAGCTCCGGAAACAGCCTGAAAGGTTGTGACAAAAACCTGTTCAAGACCAAGGTCCCTGAGCGGCGTGAGGGCAGGCAGAAAACTTTGCACAGAACAGTTCGGTTTAGTGACAATAAAGCCGCGTCTGGTTCCCAGGCGTTTTTTTTGGATTTCCAGGATTTGCAGATGTTCGGGATTGACCTCGGGGATGATCATGGGCACATCGCTTGTCCAGCGATGTGCTGAATTGTTTGAGATCACCGGAATCTCTTCCAGAGCAAGGCTTCTTTCCAGAGTGATCAGCTCCTCTTTCTCCATATCGACCGCACAAAAGGCAAAATCCAGCTCTTCACAAAATTCGTGCAGTTTCTCGCTCGGGAAAATACGTAAATCTCTGGCGTTAGCCGGTATCGGCACAGGTAGCTTCCAGCGCCCCTCGACAGCTTCTGCGTAGGTCTTACCTGCTGAATGAATACCCGCAGCCAGCGCACCCAGTTCAAACCAGGGATGATCTTCCAATAAGGCCACCAGGCGCTGCCCGACATAGCCGGTAGCCCCGACAACTCCAACTCTGTATTTTCTTTTCAAGGAAAACTCCTTTCACAGGACTTGCAGGGCACATTAAGAGACTCCGCTGACACTCGCAGATCCCTCAGTCCGATAAAAATAGAACAACGCCAGCGGACTACAGGGCGAGATCAAAAATCGACCAATACCCGCAGGTCTGCAGGCTGCTTTTATAAAAACAGCCCGTACTTTATTATTTTATCATAAAAGCTCATTCGCCTCTGTTTTCTGTCCCTGTAAAGGGCTTGCAACATGCGACAGTTATAATGAATAAAAAATGAGCGTCATTGGCTTGGCTGGAAAGAGCTGTTGCCATTTGCAGATCATGAAAACCCGGCGATCAGGTCTCAGCTGCCGGCCAGGATCATGAAAGGTTAAGGATAAAAATTGAGCCAGGATCAGGAAAATACCAGACCTGTCAGCGATCGCTTCCATTGGCTGGATGAATTTCTCAGTTACTTTTCCGGCGTGCGCGAGCGCTCAGCAACCACCATGCGTGAATATCATTATGACCTTCGCCTCTTTTTCCGCTGGTATAAAAGGACAAAGGGTCTTTGTCCCGCCCACACAGAACTGGCGGACATCGACCTCGAAGATATCGACGAAAACCTTTTGCGCGAGGTTACACTCGGCGATATCTACCGCTTTATCTCCTGGCTCAGCCTGGAGCGAAATAATGGCCCGGCCGCAAGAGCCAGGCGGGTCTCTTCCCTGCGAGCCTTTTTCAACTTTCTCAGCAACAAGGTCCATGTGATTGACACGAACCCCACGTCCGAGCTGGAAGCGCCAAAACAGATGAAGTCCCTTCCCAGATTTCTCGATCTGGAGGAAAGCACCGCTCTGCTCCGCTCAGCCGCCGACGAGGACACGCGCCTGGGGACCCGTGATTACTGCATTCTGACCCTCTTCTTAAACTGCGGCATGCGACTTTCTGAACTGGTTGGTATCGATGTCGATGATATTCGCGGTGAGCGCCTCAGTGTCATTGGCAAAGGCCATAAAGAACGCACAGTCTACCTCAACGAGCTTTGCATCGAAGCTCTGACGGAGTGGCTGGAAGAGAGAGTTCCCGGAAAAAAGCCGGACGAGAATGCTCTCTTTATCAGCCGGAATAGGCGGCGCATTTCCCAGAGGGCTGTCGAAAATGTCGTCAAAAAATATCTGCTGAAAGCTGGTCTGGATCCCAAACGCTATTCTGCTCATAAACTGCGTCATACCGCTGCAACCCTGATGTATCAGTACGGCCAGGTTGACCTGCGCAGCCTGCAGCAGATCCTGGGACACGAATCAGTTGCCACCACGGAGATTTATACCCATATTAACGATAAAATGCTGCAAAAAGCGGTCGCACAAAACCCGCTTAATCAGCTGCGTAAGCAGGACTTATCTCAGGAAACTGAAGAATCCAAAGAATCTGCGCCATCTGACTGAAATGAACATGCCGCTGGCCACTTCATGGTCGCTCGTGGCGGTCTTGTCGCCGACTACAACGACCCCGTTAACATGCTTGAGTGCTGGGGCAGCCAGAGTAACATGAACGACGCGCAGATTGGCAAATAAGCTGGAGAAAAGCACATCCCTGTTTAGTCAGCTTCGTATTGTATTCGCAAAGTATGCAGTCCAGAACCAGATCAGCGCAAATTCAAACTGAGACCCTCAGCAATGCGCATTGTTTCTTCTTCACCTAGTGTGCTGCTTACAGTGATCAAATAATCATTCAATGACCAAATGAGCGATATTTCACCTTTGTTCTCTGTCAGGTATGCAGGTACCCCTCCCTTGATCTCAACTTCCTTCAGAGCACTATTGTCAATTTGAATAGTACTGTTTTTTCTGAGTGCATGGATGGTAAAACGATGATTATTATTATCCCTCTCCTGGTACACCAAGGTTCGCGAAATCTCCGTCACTTCCTCATGATGCAAAGTAAGATCGTGAGGTACATAGGTCAAATAAATAGATGCCATACCTCGGATATACTGTTCTTCATTATTCTTTTCATTTATCTTTAATGGCTCTTTATTCTCCCGTAATTCAATGTGATCTGTTTGTGTACTGATAATCCAGTCGTAAAACCTCTTGCGCAGAGCAGACACCTGTGTGACCAGCAGGACACAGATCAGAAATAAGGCAAGGAAGATAAGAGCAATTTTACTAATGGCCGGATAGAGCTTCCTGCCAAAAGCAAGGAAGTGTTTTTTCCTTAATTCGCAATTTAAGGCAGTATGTATCTTAGCATCTATATCCGGAGATACGGGACGCAGATCTTTGGGAAGTTCAGCCAGAAGCTCAGCACTCTCGCCTTTTGCCTGTTCAAGCAGGGCTTGTCTCAAGTCATACCAATCACAACTTGTATCTTTAGTCCTGGCCATTGTTTCTTCCCTCATCCACTATCTTTCTTAGTTTACATCGGATTCTCATCAGATAAACACGCACGCTGGCGGCTTTTAAACCATATCTTTTGCCAATAGCAGCATCCGATTCTTCCAGCAAATATTTTGATCGCAGTATATCAAGTTCTTTATGATCCAAACGGTTCAAGGCGTCTCGTAACTCCAGATATTCAGTTTCCCGATTGAGACGTTCCTCAACGTTTTGAAGCACCTGTTCTGCTTTTTCTGTATTTTCAAGCAAATCATCTTCGCTGGTCAATATTTCATGTCCTGATTTCCGCAAAGCATCAATGGCAATGCTTCTGATAATAGAAACGAATAAGGCTGGCCAGATGTTACAAGAAAGCGAACGATATTTTTCCAGATTTTCAATGACACGCAACATCGTTTCCTGAACAATATCTTCTGCATTCATCGTGGGTACAGCATACTTTCTCGCTTGAAAGAAGAGAAAATTGGCATAATTCTGGTAAAGCCTATGAATAAATGCCCGATCATCTTCCGAACCAACGGCCTGTGTCACAATAGCTGGTAGAAAAAACATGGCCATTGTACCTCTCAAAAACTTTTCGAAATTTTCATAAATATTGTAACACCTTATCATCCTTGTACGTTTTTATTAATGAAAGGCTTAAGCGCCAAGGAGGTATGAAAATGAAAAAAAAGAAATGCCTTATTGTGTATATGACTACACTATTCCTGCTACTATTTGCATTTACCTTTCTCCAAAAGGTAGTAGCTACTTCAGACCTACACGTAAACGGAGGTGACAATAGCGTTTATTTTATTGGAACACAACTTGCTGCTGTAGATTGCCGCATTTCTGGAAGTAGTGCCATCTGTTCCGGAATGGTTTCCCTTTATCAAGGCTATAGCTGCCACCTTACTCTCATATGTGAAAAGCAAAACAGTTCTGGTTCCTGGTCAGAAGTTGATCGATGGACTGGCAATGGATTGACTATAGAAAGGACCCACTTCAATCTAACTTACGGGGAAACCTACCGAGCAAAGCTGATTGCAAAAGTTTACCAAGATTCCAACTTTATTGAAACTGTCACAGTTATTTCTAATTCAAGAAATTATCAATGATCTGATACAACACCTACCTATTACAATTTTTAAGCTGATGCAATTCAAGGATTTTCTCCTGACCTGGCCAGTCTGGTGAAAAACAAATATGATTCCCGTCGCTCAAGGCAGATCGTAACTGTCATAGCACAGATTAGTTTAAAAGATGCGCATATGGACAAATCTAATACCCGGTCTCAAGTCTGACGAGAGTTGAGATCACTGATAGAAGATTATTATTTAAACATCAGTTCTGATTTGGAGGGAATTCTTTATGAAAAAGAAAATTAGTTTTCTGATAATGGCTTTACTTTTATTTGTTTTGAGCAACTTTTCTAGTGTATTTGCAAATAAGCTTATAGTTCCAAATACAGATTTTACCCGATCATTTAGTCACAGTTATGAAGGGGATACAATCTGTAACTATTCGGTGGGTCTCAATGTAAACTCTACTGGTTGTTGCGAAACAAAGCAATATATTCAAAGTCCCCAATACTCTTTTGTTGCCGCTCAATTTACCAGCTTAGATGGCAGCATAAGTCCTGAGTCAAACAGTTTTTCCGGGGGCTTTACAGGTTATGTTTCCAGTGGGTCGGCTTGTGGTTCAACACAGTACGCAAAAAAATTAATGTTTTATGCTGATGTACGAAATAGTCAATTCGAACCATTAGCCTCTTGGTTCCGAGTATATTACGAATAATCTTATGATCTCTTCGGTTCTACGAAATCTCACCATAATTAGCAAAGTGATTTAATCAGGTCACTCTTTCTCTAAGTTAAGACTTAATGATCAAGAACATATAAGCCATAACCTGTAGGTTTTGTAAACCAATGTTTGATACAAGGTGATCAATTGGTTGTATGTGCAACAGAAGACCAATTGATCACCACTATAAATCAGCAATAGTAAGGAGTGAAGTAAAGCATGACAAGGCTCGTAGCAATTCGACTAAAGTCATATTTTCAGCTCAATCCCATCATTATTACTTTGCTATTGCTCGGGGGGCTTTTTTCTATCATTCTCGGTGCCTATTCATATGGTAATCTCATGCCTTGGCCTTCAGCCGAAAGTCCCATGAAACTGCATAATCGATATTTTTCCTTACGACCTGCTGACTCAGCTACGGTGAAAGATGCTGAGAACTTATTTCGAGTAATTTGTGAAAAAACAAAAGTCTATAACTTTGACGTATGTTTGGATATTCAGCAGAAGGAAGTTGCCTTCACCCTGGAGAACGGAGCACCTGTTCTTATTCATTTCATATTGGGAGAACGGCGCTTTAATCTCATCAAACGCTTTGATGACAGCTTACGGGAAGAAGGAGCCTATTTACCTTCAAGTACGGTACTAAATGCGCAGGGAACAAAGGTCGAACCGGGAGATTCCTTCTTGTTGGCAGGTAAAAGCACAAAATTTATTGGACAAATGAATACCTCGGAAATCTATCTTTCAGAGAATTATTCCGTGCCTGAAACACAGACGGTTTCATCCCTTACCTTTTTGACTCAGCGTGTTCTTAGTTCACCGGAGGTACAAGCATTGATGGATGGAACAATATTTGATTCCCGGTTCCATTTTGTCGTTACTCCACTTAATTTCCGTGAGGTTGACAAAGAAGCCTTGCCTGTGCGGTTTCTCATGATTTGTGCTGTACTGGTGCTTTCCATTATTTCCTACTGCTTTTTAATCCGCTATCTCATCGATCTTCAGTGGAAGAACAATACGATCCTTTTTCTGCTTGGCTTCAGTGCCAGACGTTTAAGGCACTTCATCTTGCTTGAACTATTCATCTATTCATTTGTTTCTGCCGTTATTGGTCTTGCTATTTACCTTCCGCTTTACAAATATTATTTGCAAAGCAGGATGTTATTCGACGTGGTTAAATATTATTATTACGACTATTTTTTAATATTAATACTTTATGTGGCACTTACTTTTATGATCAGCCTCCCTTTTATTTTTGTTCGTATCAAGAGTACGAATATCGAAGCTTTATGGCAGGAGGGAGAGTTGGCATGAAGCTTACACGCGTTCTTCACCAGCACAACCATTTCAAGCTTTTCCTGCTTTTATTGATATCCCTCACGTGGGCAGCAATTTCTGTGCATACACTTGCTATTTTTGAATATTTCACCATTCCTTTAAGTGAAATTATGAGTGCCTACTATGACGATTCCTATTATCTTTCGACGAGAAATCGTTATCTGAGTGGTGATGAATTTCGAGAATTGGAGGAATACCTTCAGTCTTTGCCTTACTTTGAAGGTGCAGATTATCTTCTTTATACGGCAATCAACACAGGTAATAAAATGGTTGGTAATGTGGTATTTTGTTCTGATCATCTTTCCAGGTATTACCAGATTCCCACCGAGAGCTATCTGGAAAAGAAGCAGCAAAATATTTATTTTACTATTTCAAGTGCAAGATATTGTAAACTGGGGGATTCCTTTACGCTGACTCTGTCTGACGGCACACACTGTAAGATGGAAGTTTTTCGGAAGTCCTGGCCTTGGGAAATAAAGCCGACGTATTTAAAAAGGTATTTTGAAGGCAGTGCACAACTCATTTATGGACAGGATTCTGAAGTACCAGCCTGGCATTATGTTATAGGAGCCAGAGCCCTTCTTGACCTTATCCCCAAGGATAAAGTGTTTTACCCTTGTTCTATGACTCTCTTTTTCAAACGAGCGCTTAAGGTGGAAGAAGAAGCCAATCTTACGCACAGAATAGAAAAATATGCGGATCTGACGTCGATTGATCGGGTGCGCAATAATAGTTTAAAGGAATTTAACCGGGCGAGTCGAGCCAAGTTCATCCCTCTGATAAGCACCGTGGTTTTCTTCTTCGCTTCGCTGTCGATGAGTCTTTTAATCAATTATAAGACTAGGAAAATACAAAAGGTTTTACGTCTCAATGGCATGACCAGGACGGGATTAGAGTTTCGGTTGCTCCTGCCGTTTACGTTTATCGCTGCAATCTCAACTCTGCTTTTTTCTATTTACATCTGGCTGATCAATGCCCTTATTTTACCGGAGAGGGTTCTCGCAAAAAATGCCAGTTATCATCCGTTTCTGATTGTTAAATTTATCGCAATTTATATGCTACTATTGGGTCTTGTTTTTATTCTTACGTCATTGGTCAACCGTGTAGAAGAAAGGAGACTAACGCTCCTATGATCGAACTTAAACAAATTACCAAGACCTATCAGCAGGGACAGAAGCAGATTACGGCTCTTCAGCAAATTGATCTCACAATCCCTGAAGGCAGTTTTGTGACTATCCAGGGGAAATCTGGCTGTGGAAAAACAAGCTTATTAAAAATCCTAGGATTGGTTGAGGTTCCTGATCAGGGCGATTATTTCTTGAATGGAAAGAAGGTTAATCTCAGTAATGATGTCGAATCCGCGCTTTTGCGTAACCGGAATCTTTCCTTTGTTACACAAAGCCCTTCTCTCCTTGAGAGTGCCAGCGTAGAGTTTAACGTGCTCTTGCCATACTTCATACGAAAAGAAAAAATACGTCCTGAATTAACGCGCAAGCTCGAAGCGAGTCTGGACGCTGTGGGTATGCGGAAATACCAGAAAGTTAAAGTGGCTCAACTTTCCGGTGGAGAGCGCCAGCGTGTATGTATTGTCCGCGCCCTCCTGTCAGGGGCAGACTATATTTTGGCAGATGAACCAACCGGAAACCTGGATAAGGAAACGGGAGGAGAGATTATAAAAGAACTGGCTTTTTTGGTAAAACAAGGTAAAACTATCATCATGGCTACACATGATTTAGAATTTGCTTCACGTGGAAGCATCTGTCTGCATATGGAAGATGGCCGTATCTTATTTTGATTCTATTCACATTTGCATTACCGGCTCAGGCCATCGAACAGAATGCAGGAACCCAGTCTGGTAAAAACAAATATTATTTCCCGTCGCTCAAGGCAGATCATAACTGTCAGAGCACAGATTTTGAAAAAGCGCGTCTTGACATGCTGTACAAAGAAAAAATCTCTACTTTGAAGAAAGCGAGGTTCAGGAAGATCATTAGTCAAAAACGACCACATGAATAAGGCTATTTTTAACAGAGAAAGGAGGCAATTATATGCACATAAAACGATTTGTTGGAGTTATGCTTCTGATAGGCTTGTTTTCGACCTGCATGGCAGCATGCAAATTTGATGATGTAAAAACAAGAGATACAGAAAAAACAGATCTTAAACCGCAGGAAAAAATGATTGCTGCGAGCACAAAGTTTCAGAATCCGTTTAAAGGTAAAGAAGCCATTTTAGGTAAAATTGGTCATGGTGCTGTTAATGTTCAATTCGACCAAAATAAAAAGAGACTGCCTTTTGAGTACAATGGGCAAACTTTTACCATGGACTATAGAATTATGGCAAGTGGCGTTGCATTAAACAATGGACTCCTTGTGTTTTTGAAAGGCATACCTCAACTATATCAAACAGACCAGACTCAGGACTTAAAATGTTTTCATACGTTTCACCTGCAGGAAGAAAACAAAGAATTACCATTTAAGATTACATTTACCCCTGGTACCGGGAAAAAAGGAGAAACAGCGTTATGTACTGTTGTATCCATCACAAATCCAGAGTTCAAACCTGATCTGAAAGAAACCCAATCTTATGGTATTTTCCACCAGAGCTTACCCGTTCAGCACCTGATTCACTTTAACAGTGATCCTCCGAAAATCGAGATACCAGATACATTTGTTCATGCCGACAATATCCACTGTGAAACACTTGAACTCACAGAAAACATTGTCCAAAAGATTCAAATGGGAAACATACAGGAAGTTAATATAGATACGTTTAACAAGGACGAAAAATATCAAATATACGTCAATGGTATTGCTGGTCCCTTAGAAGATATTGCCTACCAGCCTGAAGACCCCCTGGATGTTGAAGTTTTTTTTGCAGGTCGTGAAGGCAAGCCATGGGCCTTCTCTTTTTTCCTGGATCATGAGCCTGTAGTATTTAAAGAATCACTTGCTCTTACTTGGAATTCAGCAAAAGGAAAGGCGTTGCACATCACTTTTACTATAAATCCATCTAAACTAAGCAATGCAGAAACTTTTTACATGATCGCGGCACCCATGGAAGATTGCCCCAATGAGGATTATCCTCCAGTTTTGAGTAAAACTTTGTCGATACTTTTACATAAAGTTTACAACAAATGATATCCTCAGCTTTTTTTGAAAGGTAAATCCTCATGCTGCTTTTTCAAAATGTAAGTAAAAATTACCGTCATACCCAGGCGCTGCGAAATTTTACGGCAGATCTGGATCATGGTATTTATGGACTTCTGGGTCCTAATGGCGCTGGAAAAACAACCTTAATTAAGATACTGGTGGGTATTCTGCGAGCCAATTGCGGCCAAATATTTTACCATAACGAAGCGGTTCAGCATTTGGGAGTAGACTTTCTTGCTCACATCGGCTATTTGCCACAAAACGCCGCTTTCTATCCGGATTTTCGTGTTGATGAATTTTTGCTTTATATGGCCGCCTTAAAAGGTGTCTCACCCAAGATAGCCCAAACGCGTTCACTGGAATTACTAGATCAGGTGAATCTGTCTGATGCTGCTCAAATTAAGATCGGTGAAATGTCTGGCGGTATGCTCCAGCGTCTTGGTATAGCTCAGGCGATGATTAACGATCCGGAAATCCTTGTGCTGGACGAGCCCACAGCAGGGCTTGATCCCAAAGAGAGAATTCGTTTTCGTAATATTATCTCCGCTTTGGCGGGTGAACGCTTGATCCTGCTCTCGACGCATATCGTTTCAGATATTGAGTCCATTGCGACGCAGGTTCTGCTGATTCGCAAAGGACAGCTTATTTTACAGGGTTCACCCAAAGAACTTGAAAAGAAAATGGACGGCAAAGTATGGCAGGTTGAAAGCAGCGAGGAAATGGCTCGGAGATATGCTTTAGACTATAACGTCTCCAACATTTTCCGCGAGGATGAGCGGTTATTTGTTCGCATTCTCTCAGATGAAAAGCCTCATCAAAATGCTGTCGCGTTAAACGCTAATCTGGAAGACGTCTTTCTCTTTCATATTGAGGAGTCGTGAGCCATGAGACAGGATATCCTATATTTTGAACTTCGCCGACTTTTTGCCTCAAAGGTTTTTCTGCTGCTTGTGCTTTTCTTATCCGCATTCAACGGGATAAAAATTTATGGCACCTATCTCGAAAATGAACAACTTCACAATTTGTCAGAAGCAAGTAACCTCGTCATAAGCGCCTACAAAAAGCTCAACGCTCAATTTGAGGGAGAATTAACAAATAAAAAAATCTCATTTTTTATGAACCAGTACTATCGGCCTGTCGTAGACCAGATTGCTGATTTAACAGCCAGCGTCAACAGCGACTCAGGTGTAGATCTTACTACAAATCCTTACATCGATAACATTTTGATTTCACAATTCTTTTATGCCCCTATGCAGTACGATTATCTATATGCTTTTAAAAGTGCTGATACGGCAGAACGTGCAGAATACCAAACAGCCCTCACCGGGAACAGCTTTCAGAAAACTAAGTACACACGTATTATGGAACGGTTTAGGGGGAGAACTATAAGAGAATTTCATCATGTTGATAATTTTGAATGGTATTTTACACACTGTTTTTCAACATTTCTGCTACTGTTCTTTTTGCTATATGGTTTAAGCAGGCTAATGATCAGTCATGACCATATGGAGATGGAAGCACTTGTGCTTACAACACCACGTGGTGGTCTACCAAGAATACGAGCGAAGCTTGTTGCCATGACGATCTTTATGACCGTACTGACGATTTATTTTTCCTGCCTTGATGTTGTGACTTTTTCCTTCGTTTTCCCGGAGATAAAGCATTGGCAAATGCCCTTATTTAGTCTGAGTTCTTGTTCCAACACTCCCTTGAATATCTCACTTTGGCAAGCGGGTCTATTATCGCTGTTCTATAAATTGCTGGGGATCCTGCTCCTTTCTTATTTTTTCATTCTATTTGCCGAATGTGTACGCAGTGTTTTTTTACCCCTGATCGGAATCAGTCTATTTATGGCAGGGATGACGGTGGCCACCGAATTAAGTATTGGAACCCATCAATGGTTTCTACGTCTGATCAATCCAATGTCCTATTTGATTTGTAATATCAATTTTTTTGCAAGCTCAGAGGTCTTTCCCCTCTTTAATAAACCACTGTTTATATATGAAGCGGCTCTTTTCTTTGGCCTTTTTTTATTATTTCTGCTGACTGCTCTGATTTTCCTTTTCAGTCGGCAAAGCCTGTGGCGAAAAAGCATCACATCTGAATATCTCAGGAATAGCAGTCAACGAAGAAAATAAGTTATCGTTCAGTAAGGAGGCAAGGTATGAATCCGATCCTGAGAATGGAATGGAAGAAATTATGGATCAAGCACAATGCCTGGCTATTCGTGTGCACGTTTAGTCTTATCCTTATTCTTAGCTGGCAAAATAGTATACACGAGGTATATCAGGGTAAACCCAGGGATGACGCTTATTTTCAATATTTGGATAAAGTTGAAGGTAAGTTGTCGGACGACAAGGAAGCTTTTCTCGAAAAAGAGGCTATCACACTTAATACGGCGCTCAAAGATTTGGATCAGCTCTACACAGATTATTATGACAATAAAATAAACGAAAAAGAATTTAGGGCAAGGAAAAGTCAGCTACTCCAAAGAGCCAGTGGCAAAAGTGGTTTTGAGCAGATATTTAAACAGTATTTGTATGCCCGGGAGAATAAAGAAAACCGTTATATCCTCGATGACCGAGCTTGGAGCCCTTTATTGAGTTCAGTAAATATTGATTATTGGTTGATTCTTATCATCCTACTTACTATCATTCCCCTATTCATCCAGGAATATGAACATGGAGTGAGCGATTTAAATCACAGCACCAGGCTAGGAAGCAGAAAACTGGTAGAAAATAAACTCTTTTTTACTCTGAGTCTGAGCGTATCGTTTTGTATTGCTTTTTATTTTTTTCGTCTGCTTTATTTCTACCTGACCTGCGGGCTGAAATATGGGAACTATCCCATTCAAAGCCTGGTGGATTTTGCTACTTCCGGGAAAAAGATTAGTATTTTGGGAGCGTATTTTCTACTTTCAATCTTAAAGTCTTTGGCATTTATTTCGTTTGCCCTATTGTTAGCATTCTTTTCTGCCCTCTTTAAAAAGTATGCGCCGACGCTTTTCTGTGGTTTGGCTGTTATCATGCTTCCCCAGTTTATTCCGGCTAAATCTCCTTTGTTTTATATTCTTGCTTTCCCAAGTGGTTTCATGCTCGCTGAAGGCTTTTTATACGGAAATCAGATCGAAATAGACCCTTTCAGCGGAGAAGAAATGATCGCCCGTAAAGAGATTCCTATGATTTATCTTTATTTGACAATTGGTATCTATCTTCTGTCCTGTGTACTCCTTTTTTTCGTCACAAGGTATATGGAAAGCAATGTTTTTGTTCGTAAAAAGCTGCTTAAAAAAATGCCTCTGCAGATAAAAATATCCAGATTTATCATTCTCCTGCTATTCGTGCAGTCCGTTTTTCTTGTCGGATGTCAGAACAGGCAATCCTATTCAATTGAAGAAGGTAAAGGGCAAACTTTTTACTACAATATGACAGATCGAGACATCCGTGCCGGAGATTATTCCTTTTCCTTTGAGGATCCAGGTGACGGGAAATCAATGCGTATTATCAAAAGAAATGATAAGACCCATAAAGAAACGAGAGTGGACTTTGATCCAACCCTCCCTTTGGATTCCACTCATAATCATTTATTTAGTGATGGCCAAAAACTCTATATTACCGTGCCAAGTTCCACAAAACTGAACGGAACGACGACTAACCACAGCATTGGAAAAAGATACAAACCAAGCAGAAATTTTTTAAGCATATATTCCATTGATCTTCTTACCAATAATACACGCCTGATTTTTGAGAAAAACCTTGATCCGGAAACCTTTATTTTTTTCTCAACCTTTTCATTTAGCTCCGCGCTTTCTTCAGAACTGGTATTTATACAAGGAGCAAATATATGGATAAACGATGACTATATCTTTTTTTTGACAGACGACCTCTGGCAGTATGATCGAAAAACAGGAGCATTTCAAAAACTAAAGATTCCTCTGAGCCGTCATAATGTCGCATTTGATGGAAATAAGATTCATTATATTGACGAACAATACCGCTTGTCCGTTTATGATCCGTCAAGTGAAGAATATTCGTCAAATCCTGATCAAATTGCCCTTGATTTTATTTTACGTCCGGAAGGTATTTATTTTCTAAACCGCAAAGATGGCAACCGTTTATTTTTTAAGGCCGTAAAATCTGAAACCGCAAAGCGCATTCTGAATAAGCCACTTCTTGCTATCTGGCAGGATAATGGAGACATTTTCTACATGGAAAAGAATGACTATGAGGAAAAGAAACTCCCCGAAAAGTTTTATCCGTAAAACCAAGATGGCCATTTCTAAAGCCATAGTGAATTCACGCAAACTAGTCGTTATGACTGAACCACAAGTTCCTCATGAGAAACTGTATAATAGGAGAAGCCTATGAAAAAAGAAAAAAAATCAATGCTATTATTTAATATTGCTTCAATTGTGAGCTTTTTATTACTCATCACGAGCTGCAGCTCGATGACGGATTCACCAGAGCCTCATTTCCCTACGATAAATCATCCAGCGAGTTCAGCCTCTACAAAAACCAAAGCTACGGGTCAACCTGTATCACCAGCATCCGTGCAGGCAGAGAATCCTGCTCAAACAATAATGCAAAATCATCATCAAATGCATACCGATCCCGCAATTGCAGTAAATAATCTGCTGCAGATCCTTAAAGATATTAAAATCCATGGCAAGACCACTAAAGGCATTTTCTTTACTGGCGATCATACTCTTCTGATTTTGTCTGACACTGAAGGATATCTGGTTGACCTTGATGAAGCCCAGATGGTCAATGCTCTCTCTCTACCTGCTTCTGCCGTTGATTTTAGAGTCAAACCTACAACCAATGGTTTCGCTCTGTTTTATTTGCAAATGCGTCCAAACTCCAATGAAACTGTTGAGATGCAAACGGCAGAAAATACGTCAGCTTTTCCGGCTGTTGTCTGCACCTTATTTGACAAAAAAGGTCATCTTGAAAACAGTTTTAATTTTAATCAGATTGCTGATAGTTACAATCTGCCATCTCCTCCGATATACCCCATGTATACAGATATATCTCAGGATTCTGAGAGCTTTTTTTTGTGTAATATGGACAGTATATGGGCATTCAACCCAAGGCAAAGTGAAATTTCCCTGCTTGCTTCAATTCAGCAAGCGAAGCCAGCTGAAGTATCAGGCATGCTGGGATTCTCGCAAATAGTTGTGACCAGTGATAATCAATCAATCGCCTTTCTTGGCAGCAGCGCGGACATAAATGGCCAGACTGAAAATGAAAATCGATCTTTTAGCACTATTGGTTTAATCCCTTTGAATAATACAAGTCCTGTTATTCATCCCCTCCCCCATTTTGCCATTAATTCCATCATGGTTTCCCCAGGTCTTATCTTCTCAAAACTGGACTTTGCCCATATTTCTTCTGGAACAACAAAGAGTGAAACCTCAATTCTTATCATGAAAGAACAAAACGGAGAACTGATTCACTTTCCCGCAGCAAATGCCCCCCTTGAAGAAAGTACACATGTATTTTCTTCCGTTCAGGGGAAATTTTTCGCGACACTTGAGCCCCTTGAAAATAATATCCTTAAAGCGGTTCACATTTATTCATCTGAAGACGGTTCAATGATTAAGTCATATATCCTAGAAGGTGAACAATACGGCAAATATCATTATGCGGACAACTTGATTATTTTGGATGATTTACGGCTATGTATCTTAACCTGTCCCATTTCATCCAAAAGTGATCAGGAGGTATTGTATTTCAGATTTTAGATTAAGTACTAACAAATCTTACTTAATCCGTAACCGTCAAACCTGTGGGCTGCCTATGAACAGATTGTGCTGAGCCTGGATTTTTTTGATGAAAGCAAAGCACAGTCGGCTTTTCCGGATCATGTCTGGAAAAAGAGCACGGAAAGTTCAGAATATGGCTCCATTTTTTACGGCGAAAGAAGGAAAAGCGGAGAGGGTATGAGGTTGTGAAGAAAGATGTGTCACGAACGCTGGAGACTTTGAAATCGTCAAAGCAGAAACCTCCACTTACCATGTATTTGATACAATTAAAAGCGGTGGTTATTTGTTCTAGTCATGTGAGGAGACCCCCCTGACTTCTAACCTACAACAAGTTTACTCTGCCACTCTTTTGTCTTTAATTGACTTCGCTTTCGCTGACGAGTTAATATTATTAAAGATTCTAATTATTCTTGCACATCAAAATAATGAAAGGATATCTTTCACCTTTGATTCGTGCAAAATTTCTGAGAATCATCATCAAAGGAAAGAGGTTTGTAATGGACATGAAGACAAAGCATTTTCTGGCACTCATGATTTCCGCATTTTGCCTTTTCACATTTCTGGCGGCCGCCTGGCCTGTCCAGGTAGAGGCGAAGGTAGAACTTCCGGACTGGAAGCCTTATGACGAACTCATTGACCAAATTAAAAACGAAGTGGATTTTGAAGAACGTGAGGCCCTTCTGCATCAGGCGGAAGATATGCTGATGGATACCGGAGCCTGCATCCCCATCTACTATTACAACTCGACTTATATGGCGAAAGAGGATTTGCAGGGCTATTACGTCAACCCATACAATATTCTTTATTTTGGCCAGGCTGAATGCGGCGATCGTAAAGAACTGAATCTTTTCCTCGCGGAAGAACCGGAAACCATCGATCCTTCTCTGAATACTGCGGTCGATGGGAACTGCCTGATTGTGAATTTGTTTGCAGGACTTTTCACCTACAATAAGGACAAAGAGATTGTCCCCGATCTGGTGGACAGCTATGTAGTCAGTGATAACGGTCTGCTCTACAATTTTCATTTGCGTCCGGATTTAAAGTGGTCTGATGGCAGCCCTCTGAACGCCAACGACTTTGTTTACAGCTGGAAGCGTGCAGTAAACTTTTTGACAGCTGCGGATAAAGCTTATATTTTCAATATCATTGAGGGTTATCCGGAGCTTCCGCCAGAATACCTGCCTAAGGAAGATGGGACGCCAGGCAAGGAAATCAGCCCTGAATTTGCAGATGAGATGGCGGACAAACTGAATGTTCATGCTTCCGAGGATGGACAGACCCTGACCGTCAGACTTAAAGTCCCCTGCCCGTATTTCCTCGATCTCTGTGCCTTCCCCAGCTTTTTCCCCGTCCAGAAGGCCAGTGTTGAAAATGCCAAAGGCTACCGGGATGAAAACGGAAAAATCATCAATCCGGGAGCCTGGTGCAGCGATGCCAGTTTTGTCAGCAACGGGCCCTATGTCATGAAAGAGTGGAAGCACAAAGAATCCATGACCTTCGAAAAAAATCCGAATTATCACCGTGCTGATGAAGTCAAAACAGAAAAAATCAATCAGATGCTCACGAATGACGTCGCCACAGCCTTCTCCGCCTACAAAGCCGGCGACCTGGACTTTAGCAATGGCATTCCTTCTGACGAGCTTCCAGCTCTGCTTAAAGAGAATAATCCTGAGGTGCACAAGGTCTCCCTTTTAGGCACCTATTACATCACCTTGAATGTGAAGTCTGATCTCTTTGACGGCAAAACCCTGGAGCAGGCCAAAGCCATGCGCAAAGCCATAGCCTGCCTGATTGACCGCGCTTACATCGTAGACACTGTGACACAGGCTGGACAGATTCCGGCCAACGCCTTTGTTCCCGAAGGGATGAGCGATGGCCACGGTGGACTTTTCCGTGAGAATGACAAGGATTACAGTTATCCCGTCGCCGATGAAAAAGGCTATTTCAGTCTGGAAGTCGACAAAGACAAAGCCATTGAACTACTCAAAGAGGCTGGTTTTGAATTTGATGGAGATAAACTCTCCGCTGCCACCCCGCTTCACCTGGACTATCTGACGAATAAATCCGAATCCCATCAGAAAATCGCCGAGCTGATCCAGCAGGATCTTGCCGAAGTGGGCATTACGATGACCGTTGATCAGATGGACTGGGCTACCTTCCTCAATGAACGTGCCGCTGGCCACTTCATGGTTGCTCGTGGCGGTCTTGTTGCCGACTACAACGACCCAGTCAATATGCTTGAGTGCTGGGGCAGCCAGAGCAACATGAACGACGCACAGCTTGGCAAATAAGCTGGAGAAAAGCATCTTCCCTGCTTAGCTTGTTTACAGTATCCGAAAATGCCTTGAGAAAATTCAATTTAAAAAGGGAGCTGACTCAAAACACGAAAGTGTAACGAGTCAGCTCCCTTTTTTGCTGCAAATTTCGAGAAGATGTATCCTCGTTTAATTGATATTTTCCAGGAAAGCGACGTAGGCGCGGTAGGTGTTGTAGACATCCAGTTTGCTCGTCACCTCGAAGCAGGAGTGCATGGAGAGCACGGGCACGCCGCAGTCAAGAACCTGCATACCCGCATTGGCAAAGATATAGGCAATGGTGCCACCGCCGCCCTGGTCGACTTTGCCGAGTTCGCCAATTTGCCAGGGAAGCTTTTTCTCGTCAAAAAGTCGGGTGACGCTGTTCAGGTATTCTGCATTGGCATCTGTGGTGCCTCCCTTGCCCCTGGATCCGGTGTACTTGCAGACGCCGATACCACGGCCGCAGTAAGCGGCATTAAGAGGCTCCATGACCTCCGGATAATTGGGGTCAAAGGCTGCGGTGACATCTGTGGAGAGCATGCAGCTGTTTTCTATGCAGCGCTGTTCATCAAGACGGCTGTATTCTTTGCCGCTGACTCTGACCTGCAATTCGTTCATTGCGAAGAAATAAAGCTGAGAATGTGCGCCGGTATTGCCGTTACTCCCCACCTCTTCCTTATCGGAGAGAATGACCGCCTGGGTTTTGTTCTGAACTTTGGCGTCGACAAGAGCTTTGAGAGCGGTGTAAGCACAAACGCGGTCATCCTGACCATAAGCGCCGATAAAAGCGCGGTCAAGGCCGACGTCACGGGCTTTGCTGGCCGGAACGATCTCCAGCTCAGCCGAAAGAAGGTTGCGTTCCGTGATGCCGTACTGCTCGTTGAGAAGCTGCAAAACTCCAAGTTTAAAACGCTTTTCGATATCCTTATCGGGATGAGGATAGCCGCCGATGAGCACATTGAGCTTCTCCCCTTCGATGACCTCTGAGGCCTTCTTCGCCATTTGATCCTTGCCCAGATGCGGCAGCAGATCTGTGATGACAAAAACAGGATCCTTCTCGTCTTCGCCAATGCTGAGTTCCAGTTTTTCACCATTTTTCAGCATGACGACGCCATGGAGAGCCAGAGGAATCGCTACCCATTGATATTTCTTGATTCCGCCGTAGTAGTGCGTTTTGAGTAGGGCCATCTCACTGTCTTCATACAGGGGGTTCGGCTTCAGGTCAAGTCTCGGAGAGTCAATATGAGCGCCTACAATGGCTAGACCATCCGTTAAAGGTCCGTGCCCTACGACAGCGGCAAAAAGACCTTTACCGTGAATGCTGCGGTAAACCTTGTCGCCGGCCTTAAGTTTATTCTGCGAGGACAGCTCGACAAAACCGGCTTTTTTCAGCATCTCCACAGCAAAATGGTGAAACTCACGCTCGGTTTTTCCGGCGTTCAGCGCTTTCATATAATCTCTGGAAAAGCCTTCGGCCGCTTTGATGCTGTGGGCATCGGCCAGTTCAGAGGCTTTTTTTGCCTCAAAGCAGAGCTTTTCGCAAATGGCGTTCTTTTTCTCTTTGCTACTTTCTTTTTTAGCTGTCATTAATGAAGTCCTCCAGCTGAAATGAGCTTATTTATTTTGCATCAGGTCTTTCTGCTCGTTCATATATTCTGCACGCTTGCTGCGGTAGACAGAACTTTCTTCTTCCTCTTGCTCATCAAGAATCTTGAACTGTGCCGCGCGTTCCGGCGTCATCATGTCGTGTTCTTCAAAGTACTTTTTAAGCGCTGTTTTGACAGCCTGTTCGGCCAAAATCGAGCAGTGCATCTTAATGGGCGGCAGACCATCCAAAGCCTCCGCTACGGCCTTATTCGTCAGAATAAGAGCTTCATCGACGGATTTACCAATAATCATTTCTGTGGCCATGGAAGAGGTTGCAATGGCCGATCCACAGCCAAAGGTCTTAAACTTTGCGTCCTTGATGATGCCATCCTCAATTTTGAGGTCCATCTTCATGATGTCGCCGCAGACCGGATTGCCCACAGTGCCGCTGGCATCCGCATTTTCTATATCGCCAACATTTCTCGGGTGGAGAAAATGATCCATAACTTTTTCGCTGTATTCCAGTGCCATAATTTTGCTCCTTAATCTATTGTCCTGTTTAATCAGGGAATGAGGCAGTTCTCAATTTCGCCTTTCTGAAAGGCTTCCCAGAGCGGCGACATCTGACGCAGCCGCTCAATAATCTCGGGCAGGTCTTTTGCCAGGGCCTCAACGTCTTCTTTGGTATTGTCCGAGCCAAGAGTGATGCGAATTGAGCCGTGAGCTATTTCTGCCGGTAAACCGATGGCCAGAAGGACATGGGAGGGTTTAAGATCGGAAGAAGCGCAGGCCGAACCCGAGGAAGTATCATAGCCCAGAGCATCCAGCATGAGCAGAATGGACTCTCCTTCAATAAATTCAAAAGAAAAGTTCATGTTGTTGGGCAGGCGATGAACGGGGTCGCCATTGTAGCGGCTGTGCGGAATTTTGCTCAACAGTTCTTTGACAAGATACTCGCGCAGCTCCGTGAGCCTTGCCGTCTTCTCAGGCATCTCTGCCATAGCCAGTTCGGCGGCTTTAGCAAGACCAACAATATAGGGGACATTTTCTGTTCCCGCGCGTTTGCCGTATTCCTGTGCTCCACCATGAATTAAATTATCAATGCGCACGCCACGGCGCATATACATGAGGCCGATGCCCTTGGGTGTGCCCAGCTTGTGGCCGGAGAAGGACATCATGTCGACGCCGAGCTTTTTCACATCGATGGGGATGGCTCCAAAAGCCTGAACCGCGTCACAGTGAAAGAGGACCTGCTTTTCGTGACAAATCCTGGCAATCTCTTCGATGGGCTGAATCGTGCCGATCTCATTGTTAGCCATCATAATTGAAACGAGAATGGTATCCTCACGAATGGCTGCAGCGACATCCTGCGGATTCACCCGTCCCAGCTCATCAACATCGAGATAAGTAATGTCGAAGCCCTGAGTTTTCAGCCACTCCATGCTGTGCAAAATGGCATGATGCTCAATTTTTGAGGTAATCAGATGCTTGCCTTTGCCGGCGAGTTTGAAGGCCGTTCCCTTGATGGCCCAGTTATCCGACTCAGTGCCGCAGGAAGTGAAATAAAGCTCGTTCGGGGCACAATTCAGTATATCCGCCAGTCTGGCACGCGCGTCAGCGACAAGATGAGCTGCTTCGTGTCCTTCTTTGTACAGTGAGGAAGGATTGCCATAAACATGTTTCATGACATCGTAAATCACATCGGCGACTTCCGGACGAACGGCCGTTGTTGCAGCATGGTCAAAGTAAATTCTATGTTGAGTTCTGTTCATAAATCTATACTCCCGATGGAAAAGCCCGAGGGGCCTTATTAACTAACTCTATTTTAGGATTTAGTGTGTAAGCGTTGAGTAACACGTGTTACATCAAAACAGGGCCCTCTTCAGCCCTTCTTCAGCTTATCTTTAGCTTTCTCAAGCTCTTCCAGCCAGGTGGCAAGACGCTTTTCCGAACCGAGCTGTCCCGGATGATAGTATGTTTTTCCGCGTAAAGTATCGGGCAGGTATTCCTGAGCCGAAACGTGCAGAGGAAAATCGTGAGAATATTCATAGCCCCTGGCATAACCCAGCTCGGCCATGCCCTCGACGGGCGCATTCCTTAGATGATAGGGAATCTCACCAATGTCCTTTTTGCGCACATCTTCAAGGGCGTCATCAATGGCCAGGTAGGCACTGTTGGATTTAGGTGAGGTCGCGACCAGAAGTACGGCTTCGGCAAGGATAATCCGGGCTTCCGGCATACCGATCTGTGTGACGGCCTGCCAGGCAGCCATACAGATGGAGAGCAACTGTGGATTGGCGAGGCCGACGTCTTCCGCCGCGCAAATGACAATACGGCGGGCAATAAAGGCGGGATCCTCTCCACTCTCCAGCATACGGGCAAGGTAGTGAATCGCTGCGTCGGGTGCAGAGCCGCGCATCGATTTAATAAAGGCGCTGATCGTGTCGTAATGTGCTTCACCTTCACGGTCATAGCGCAAAACCGGCTCCTGCAGACAGTCTGAAAGTGTCTCCAGATCCAGCCTGAGGCTGCCATCCTCAGCAGGTTTAGAGGAGAGCACGGCAAGTTCCAGAGCATTTAAGGCCACCCGGGCATCGCCGCGGGAGCCTCGGACAAGGAAGGCCTCGGCCTCAGGTGTCAGGCTGATCTGCAAATGGCCGTATCCCCTTTCCGGATCGCTCAGGGCCGCATGAAGAATCTCCCGAATATCTTCTTCTTCCAGAGCCTTAAGCTGAAATATCGTGCTGCGGGAGAGCAAAGCCTTATTGACTTCGAAAAAAGGATTTTCTGTGGTCGCCCCGATCAAAATGATCGTCCCATCTTCCACACTGGGCAGGAGAGCATCTTGCTGGGCTTTATTAAAACGATGAATTTCATCAATAAAGAGGAGAACTTTACCCTCAGGGGTGAGCAGTGGATTTCCGGCATCTTCAATCACGCGTCGGATATCGGCGATCCCAGAAGTGACGGCATTAAGACGCTTGAAGCTGCGTTCGGTTCCATTGGCAATAACCCTTGCCAAAGAACTTTTGCCGCTGCCCGGAGGGCCGAAAAGGATGATGGAACTGAGCTGATCGGCAAGAATCATGCGCCGCAGCATTTTTCCTTCCCCAAGCAATTGACGCTGGCCGAAAAATTCGGCCAGCGTCCTGGGTGCCATTCGATAGGCAAGAGGTTCTTTTTTTCGGGAAACCTCAGTCATTGTGATTAAAGATTTTCGTAGAGCGGATGTTTTGCCAGAAGATCGGCCACACGGCGGCAGATCTCATCTTTGTGAGCATCAAAGTCTTTAATGGCCAGAGCGATGAAATCGGCAATTTCGTCCATATCTGCAACACCGAGACCACGGCTCGTCACGGCCGGAGTACCAATACGCAGACCCGAGGTGATCGTCGGTTTCAGTTCATCGTAAGGAATACCATTTTTATTCGTTGTGATATTGACTTCGTCCAGACGCTCCTGCAGATCTTTGCCGGTGACGCCAGTTTCGCGCAGGTCAAGCAGAATCAGGTGGTTGTCCGTACCGCCGGAGCACATATGGACGCCGCGCTTGTTGAGCCCATCTGCCAGAGCTTTGGCATTCTCGACAATGTGCTGCTGATAGACTTTAAACTCAGGTTTAAGAGCTTCGCCGAAGGCCACAGCCTTAGCTGCGATAATGTGCATGAGCGGGCCGCCCTGCATGCCGGGGAAAACGGCCGAGTTGATCTTTTTAGCATATTCTTCCTTGCACATAATCATGCCGCCGCGGGTGCCGCGAAGCGTTTTATGTGTGGTTGTGGTGACCACATCGGCATAAGGCACAGGACTGGGATGCAGACCCGCAGCCACGAGGCCGGCGATGTGGGCCATGTCGACCATGAGCAGGGCGCCGCAGGCATCAGCCACTTCGCGGAATTTCTTAAAGTCAATGATGCGGGGGTATGCAGAAGCGCCGGCGATGATGAGCTTGGGTTTGACTTCCATGGCCTGTTCCATCAGGGCATCGTAGTCAATCTGCATGGTGTCGCGGCGGACCTTATAGCCGTGTGCTTCAAAGTATTTGCCGGAGAAGTTAATCTTCATGCCGTGCGTAAGATGGCCGCCGTGCGCCAGATCCATGCCGAGGATTTTATCGCCGGGGTTGAGCAGCGCAAAAAACACGGCGGTATTCGCCTGGGCGCCGGAATGGGGCTGAACGTTGACATGATCGGCTCCGTAGAGCTTTTTGGCGCGTTCAATCGCCAGATTTTCAACCACGTCGACATATTCGCAGCCGCCGTAATAGCGTTTTCCGGGATAACCTTCGGCATATTTATTAGTGAGCACTGAGCCGGCAGCCTCCATAACTGCAGGGCTGACGAAGTTCTCAGATGCGATCAGTTCAATTTTATTCTGCTGGCGATGAAGTTCATTCATCATTGCTTCATAGACTTCTGAGTCTTGCTGTTTGATGTGTTCGTAGAGCATGAATTTTCCTCCTGTGGCCTTTATTCGGAACATTTTGTCTTCCTTAGGGGAACTGACCATCAAAGCGAGGTCGCCGAAAAAAGGTTTGATGATATTAATATTGCTTTTTACGCAAATTTTAACGATGTTTAGTATATCAGAAAATAAACACAAGCAAAAGGAGCCGCGGGGTTTCTCTAGTTGAAAGCAAGTTAAACTGAGATCTCTAAGCTTCCGGGTTTTTCAGCTGAATCTGCAGGGCTTCGCTCTGGCTTACGGCAAGACGGGTGAGCGCCTCAACGTCCAGTTTTTCTTCGGCTTTTTCTGCATTTTCAAGGCTGGGATGAGTTTTCGGATGTTTGGCCACAAAGACTGTACAGCAGTCCTCGTAAGGCAGAATAGAGGTTTCAAAACTGCCAATATCCTGGGCAAGAGCTACGGTCTCATCTTTGTCGCAGCCAATAAGCGGACGAAAGATGGGCAGGCCCGCAACCGCATCCGTACAGACCAACGCTTCCAAAGTCTGGCTGGCAACCTGACCAAGACTTTCCCCGGTAATAAGAGCTTTTATTCCACGCTCCCTGGAGATAGCTTCAGCGATGCGCAGCATCATTCGGCGCATAACAATCGTCATCATATCTTCGGGAACCAGCTTATTCATCGTGAGCTGCACCTCAGTGAAATTCACGATGTGCAAAGTCAGAGTTCCCGCGTAGCGCGCGAGAATGTGGGCAAGATCAATCACCTTTTTCTTCGCATCCTCACCGGTGTAAGGCGGCGTATGGAAATATACAGCATCCAGGCGCATGCCGCGGGAAGCCATGCGATAACCTGCTACGGGACTGTCGATTCCACCTGAAAGGAGCAGCATGCCCTTCCCTCCCATGCCCACCGGCAAGCCTTTACGCGCCGGATAAATTTCATGGTAGAGATAAATCGACTCACGAATTTCCACATAGATCGTAATGTCAGGCTGATGCACATCCACCCGGGCCGTTTCAGGCCAAAGTTCGGTGATAAGGTCGCCTAAAGAGCAGCAGACATCATAGGAGCGAAGAGGAAAGGATTTATCAATGCGCTTGCATTCGATCTTAAAACTTAGCGGTAAAGAAGTAGAACGAGCACGGTCGGTCTTCTTTGCGGCATTCACACGGATGGCCGCCTCAGAGAACAAGCTTTCTCCAAGCTTTGCCACCGTATGTTTGAGGACTTCCATATCCTGGGGAATACGGCGCACCGGACTCGCCGAAACGTAGCCAAAAACATCGTGAATGGCGTTAATAACGGCCTTCGTATCAGTCGGACCATCCTTACGCTCAATCCAGATTCGAGAATCACTCTGCGTGATCTTATATTTACCAAGGCCGCGCAGGCGATATTGCATATTGTGGAAAAGCTGAGACTCAAAACGATTGCGGTTCAGACCTTTGAGCGCTATTTCGCCCAGGCGCGCAAGGACAATTTCATCTCCGGGTAGAGACATCGGATCATTTTCCTGAACAGGATCCGCAGAATCTTCAGAAGCTTTTCCCTGCGAGTCCAGCCCGGAGAATGAAGTCAAAGCTTCATGACCGTCGGATGCCGAGAAGATGGAATCTTTTTTGTTTTCGCCAGCTTGCATAGTGTTCTTTCCTTCATTGAGCACTGTGATTTTACAGGGCTTCTTCATTTACAGGTCTTGTAGCGCATTTTTTGCGCCTATTTAGAGCTTTTATTTTTTTGTGCTTGATTCGTTCTGCTGTCTGGGTCTTTTGTGTGGCTTTAGCCGTGCTTAAGCAGTTAATTTTTCAGTGCTCCGCGCCGCCAAACCGTGTCAGCAAATCATCGATCTCGTGGACAAGCCGTTCGATATCTTCTTCCCTTGTCTGTGCAGAGAGGCTGATACGTACAGCGTGGCGACTTTCATCGGCACTCAGGCCAAGGGCGATGAGAGCGGGGTCAGCGTCTTTTGTAGAAGCACAGGCTGAACCGATAGATAGATCAAGGCCACGCTCGGATAAGCCATTTTGCAAGGTCTGAGCACGCAGTCCGGGAAAAAGCAGAAGAACAATGTGAGGCACGCTCCTGGCATCACTCACTTCTCTGAAAGGCTGCGAAGAGGCTTTGAGGCGCTCCAGCAGCAGAGTTTTGAGAGCACTGACTCTGCTCCAGTTCTGTTCGAGCGTTTTTGCTGATTTTTCCATGGCCAGAGCAGATGCGATAATCAAAGGCGGATTTTCAGTACCGGAACGTCGTCCTCCCTGCTGGCCACCCCCATGAATCAGCGGACATAGCCTTAGATTTCGGCGGGCCAGAAGTAAGCCAATGCCTTTGGGTGCTCCAATCTTGTGAAGACTGAAGGACATAAAATCGGCCCCGATGTTTTTAAAAGAAATGGGCACTTTTCCCAGGGCCTGAACGGCGTCGACGTGCCACTTCGCAGAAGGACAGAGTTCATCGCGCAAAGCTTTTATCTCAGCAAGAGGATAAATCATGCCATTCTCATTGTGCACATAAAGGGAGCTGATCAGGTCGGCTGCTGAACCTTCCAGGGAAGCCCGCAGAGCTGAGAGGTCATAGCGGCCATCTTTCAAAGGCAAAAAGTCCACTTGCCTCTTCTCAGCCGTTTCCAGAAAACGCAGAGTTTCCATGGTTGCAGGATGCTCAGCGGCATCACTCACCAGCTTGCGGCCACGCCTGCGGCTTTCGATGGTCACACTTTTGAGTGCGGTGTTGATCGACTCACTGCCCCCGGAGGTAAAGATGATTTCTTCAGCTTCACAGTCGAGAACAGCAGCCATGCGGCAGCGAGCCTCTTCTATTGCCAGGCGACATTCCCTGCCATCATGATGGAGCGAAGCAGGATTATAGTTAAACTTTTTCAGGGCCTCGACATAGAGATCAAGGACCTCCGGATCAAGGAGGCCACTGGCCGTGTAATCAAAATAGATACTCATATGGCGGAAAAAGACGGATAAAAAGTCAGTTGATTTCCACTTTAATCAGGTCAGGGCGCAGGATGATGCGCAAAACCTCGCAGATATAGCCGTTGCGGGCAAAGAGGGGGCCTTCCATGGCTATGATAAAACTGCGGCGAGGAATATCCAGAGCTTCCGCTTCACGATTTTTAGCCGGGCGGCAAGTCAGAGAAAGACTCCCTTTCTGCGGCAGATAGGCATACTTATTGGACTTGATATCGACCATACGTTTGCCGGCTGCAAGGCTTTGACCAAGTTCAGGGAAAAGCTGTACAGGGATATAGGAATAGCAGCGACCAAGAATCTGCTCTCCGGCATTAACCGGCCACTCAGCCAGCCAGTAACCCGGATGGGTCTGCTTCTCTGCAATTTTAAAGAGACGGTCAATTTCGGCATCAGGTTCAATCAATTTGATCGGTTTGAGCCCGATGTTATCGACATTATTCATATTAAGAAAGGAGAAACTAAGCGCTGTAAAATGAGGAATTTCAAGACGCTCAGCCTCTTCGGCCACATAGGTTCCCTTCCCCTTATGAATCTCCAGCACACCATCGGAGACCAATTCGGCGATCGCCTGGCGCACTGTCGGGCGACTCAGATCCAACTCTCTGCAAAAATCCATCTCTGAAGGGATCTGCGCACCACGGGCATAGTCGCCACTGCTGATTCGTTCCACAATGAGCTCGCGCAGCTGCGCGTAAAGCGGAATACTGCTATGTTTATCCAGCTTCATAACTACACCTCCGAAAAGCTAAGCTGTCTTAACATCGTAGCATAAGAAAGCTTGTGAGAAAAGAACTTTTCTTGTCCTTACAGCCTGACCATTTTTGAAACAGCTTGTACCGGTGCCTGTTCCAACGCTCTCTCAAGCTTACCACGTACAGCTTAGAGCTGCATGCGACGTGAAGCGCTTTCTACTTGCCTGTTGATTTCCACCTCATCCTGAAGCCGACCAGAGACATCGAGAAGTTCTCCCTGGCTGAAAAGAATTTTGCCGTTCACCACAGTAAAATCAACCGGTGCTTTAATCCCGACGGTGGCCAGCATATTTTTGACATCAAAGCTGGCGCCGGCAAGTTCAAGTCGGCGCTTACGAATCGCAAAAAAGTCTGCTGCTTTTCCGACTGTGAGCTGCCCAAGCTCGGGACGGCCAAGGAGTGCAGCTCCACCTCTTGTCGCCATTTTCAGAAGCTCATAGCCGGAAGGAGCTTTTTCACCCCAGTAAAGGCGATGGAGCAGATAAGCAATGCGCATTTCTTCCAGCAGGCTGGAACCATCGTTGCTGGCGCTACCATCAACAGCCAGACCTACAGGGACGCCTCTTTTGAGCAGCTCAGGAACGCGGCAGACCCCTGAGGAAAGTTTCATGTTCGAGGCCGGGCAATGAGCGATGCCTGTTCCCGTTTCCGCTAAGAGATCAAGTTCAGCATCGTCAAAATGGATCCCATGGGCAAACCAGACATCTTTGCCCAGCCAGTCAAGTCGGGACATATACTCCAGGGGACGAATGCCATAATGCTCTTGCGTGTAGACCTCCTCGGCTCTGGTTTCCGCCAGATGTGTGTGCAGTCGAACCCCTTTGCTCCGAGCCAGTTTGGCTGATTCACGCAGCAGCTCTTCACTGACACTGAAAGGCGAACAGGGAGCCAGCACCACCTGGCGCATGGAAAAAGGCTTCTCGTCATGATAACGGTCAATGAGGGCTTCACTATCCTTTAATATCTCTGTGAGGCTCTGGACCACTGAATCAGGTGGCAGGCCTCCATCTTTTCGACTGAGATCCATGCTGCCTCGCGATAGAACCAGTCGGATGCCCATGAGATCGGCCGCTTCAACTTCTGCAGCGAGCAGATCACCGCTGTTTTCCGGGAAAACGTAATGATGATCAAAAACCGTTGTGCAGCCGAATTTAATCAGTTCACCCATACCGGCGCGGCAGGCTTCAAAAAAGCCCTGAGCATTAAGTTTGGCCCAGATCTCATAAAGTTTGGTGAGCCAGTCAAAAAGCTCCAGATTTTGCACCTGCGGCAAATTCCGTGTGAGAATCTGATAAAGATGGTGATGCGTGTTAATCAGTCCGGGATAGACGATTAAGTCACGGCCATCAATTTCAACGTCAGCCCTTTGCTCAACCTTTCCAATCTTTGAGATTCTGCCGTCTTCAACGAAGAGGTCACAGTGCTCATACACCCTGTCACCGTCATCACAACTGACCAGGCCATCAAGATTGCGAAAGCAAAGACTTTGTTTTTCCTGTGGGCTCTTTACTTCTGACATTTCTTTCTCCATCGCTCTTCCTTCTTAACTCAATTTAATTCAATTTAATGTGTGTCATCCAGGTCTTTGTATGTTTAGTTTAGTTTTCTCTTTCCAGCCGGGTATAATCGCGGCTTACGACTGTCCGACCTCTTGTTCAGAACTCATTTCATGAATGGCCTGATAGCTTTACAGTTTCCTGATCCAGCAGTGGCAGGAGCTCTGTCAGCTGTTTCACACAAAGAATACTATCAAGCTCCGAGCCTTCGGCTGGAACTGTGTCTTGTTCTGAGCGACTGTGCGCACAGTACCAGATGGCGGGCAGGCCGGCTCTGCGTGCACCAAGGATATCCGCCGTCCAGCTGTCCCCGATAAAGAGAACTTCGTCGGCAGAATAACGGCTGCGTTGGAGACATCGTTCAAAATAGCGCGGATCGGGCTTGTCAAAGCCGATGTCATCAGAAACAAAAAGGTCTTTAAAATAGGCTGTCCAGCCGGCAAGTTCGATGCGGCTGCGTTTTTCTGCCAACCGGCCATTTGAACAAATAAAGAGCTCATATTGACGTGAGAGTCTGGCCAGAACCTCATCAGATCCTGGTTCTTTAGACACACAGCAGCTCAGCTCTGAGATATAGCGTTGATTGAGATCCTCGGCCAGCTGAGCTTGCCCATAATCCTTAAGAAAGAGCTGAAAACGTCTCTTCATGACTTCCTCGACGCTCAGTTCGCCTGCTTTCTGCCGCCTCCATAGCTCGTGATTCAGCTGGCGGTATTGCTGATAGACCTGCTCATCAAAAGGCAATGAAAAAGCCCGGCAGCTTCTTTCCAAGGCCATGTGGCTGCAGGGATCAAAGGGCTGGAGGGTATCGTCAAAATCAAAAAAGAGTGCTTTTGGTTTGGGCTGTATTTTACTGTTTTTCATTTTTTATTTCCATGCTTCCATACTTCGCTTTGTCACATTTCACCATTTCCAAGAATCGTTAGATTACGTTTCTGCATTTTCATGAATCGCCTGGTCACGTTTCTATATTTTCATTATTGTTTTGTTCATTTTCCTGCGTTCAGGGAAAAAATTCCCGATAGCAGATGTGCAGCACTTCATCCTGCTCGCCAAGTTCGCAGGCTGCTGCCACAAAACGAATATTATGGTTTTCTAAATGACGGCTCTGTTGATAGTAGGCGGCAACCAGACGCAGTTTACTCACTTTACGGTGGTCGATGGCCTCAAGGCAGCGGCCTTTGCTGAGAGATTCATGTCGAGCTTTGACTTCGATAATAAAGAGGACTTTATTTTTCTCAGCAATTAAATCGATTTCACCAAAGGGAGGCAGACGGAAATTGCGCTCGAGGATACAGTAGCCCTGCGAGGCCAGATGTTCAGCGACGCGTCCTTCTGCCCGGTGACCCCGGTCAAGGCAGCCTGAGCTGCCGATACGCGAGGCACACTCCCTCCCTGCTCCTGTCGACTCTGCATAACTTCGCTTCTCCACCTTCGTGGAAGCAGGTTCCGCCTTAGCTTGATCCTTTGTATCAAGCCCTCTCTGCAGCTGGGCTTCCTGAAAAGCTGAGAGGAGATTGTTTTGACTCATGGTCGAAGTATTTTCCTCTTTCTCACTCTGCCCCAACTTCAGTTTTCCCAGAAAGCTCAGCCGATGCTCCGGACAGGGGCCGAGACGTCGGAGAGCTTCGTAATGTGTGGCCGTGCCATAGCCTTTATGTGAGGCAAAACCATAGCCGGGATAAACCTGATCCAGTTCGACCATATAGCGATCACGGCTCACTTTGGCCAAGATAGAAGCTGCGGCAATGGCATTAACGTGCGCGTCGCCTTTAATCAAAGCACGTTGGGGAAACCGCAGATCCTTAATGCGCAGGGCATCCAGGAGACAGATCGAGGGAGGTGGACTGAGCGCCTCAAGGGCCTCTCGAGTAGCTTCCTTTGTGGCTTCAAGAATATTGATACGATCAATACAGGTCGACGGGCGTGAAGTAACAGCATAAGCCAGAGCTTTCTCCTGGATCTGATCAAAAAGAGCCTCACGGCGCTGGGCGCTGATTTTTTTAGAATCATTGAGTCCGGGAATAGGCCTTTCAGGATCGAGAATACAGGCCGCCGCAAAGACCGGACCAGCCAGAGGCCCTCGTCCCGCCTCATCGGCTCCGGCGACGAGGGCATAGCCTTCAGCGTGAAAATTTTTCTCAATCTCCGCCATTTCCTCATAGCGGTCCAGATCAGCCTGGCGCAGGCGAAAAACATAAGGTTTGGTCAAAGCATTATCCCTTTATTCAAAAGCTTAGCCCCTGTATGAAGGCCAGATATCCCTATTCCTGCTCTGGACTTTCAAGGCTCAAATGGCCAAGACTGCCACTGCGGAATGCGGTGAGAATATGACGCGCGGCACGCTGGAGATCTGCTTCACTTCCCTGTCGCAGGAGGCCACGATGACGGGCCAGGGCTTCGAGGAGCAGCTCACCCTGCTCAGCTTCTGTATAATCAGCGTTTGTAAGCACGAGGCCGTATTCTCGTTCCATCATGCCCGCATAGCGCTGACAGAGCAAGAGCAGAAATTCCCCAGCAAGTTCCGTCAGGGGCATGACATCATCTTTGATCGCCGCACAGGCACCGAGAACAATGGCAGCCTCACGCTCTTCCACTTTTGGCCAGAGCAGACCCGGCGTGTCAAGCACGCTGAGATGCGTTCCGGCTTTGAGCCAGGAAAGACTGCGCGTCACTCCCGGTTTGTTGGAAGTAGCAGCCGCTTTGCGACCAACGAGACTGTTGACCAGCGTGGACTTACCGCAGTTGGGAATGCCAGCGACGAAGCAGCGAATAGGTCGGTTAATACGTCCGCGCGACCTGGCTCGGGCAATTTTCTCCTCATTCAATTCAAGAATTTTTCGAGCCACCGCTTTGGCAGAGCCCTGTCGCTGTGCCTGAGTCGCCATGGCCGCCTGGCCTTTTGCAGCATAAAACTTCAGCCACTCTTCCGTCGTGGCCGCATCCGCCAGGTCTTCTTTGTTGAGCAAAAGCAGGCGGGTTTTACTCTCTGCGATCCGCAAAAGCTCCGGATTGCGGCTGGAGCGAGGTATGCGCGCATCACAGACCTCGACGATGCAGTCACAGAGGCCCATCTCCTCGCGCAGTTCCCGCAGAGTTTTGGCCATATGACCGGGAAACCACTGAATTTGCTGTGCCATCGCTGTACCTCTCTTTCCAGCCTGGCGCTATCTTTAGCTAGCACCATTCTAAACGCTTATTGAAGCCAGTTTGGCCAGCGTTGCATGTCTCGACTTCGCAGCTCTTACAGAGGTGATGAAAAGGTGAACATGATTCACTTGAGCTTTCTTATTTTTTCATCATAGCATAAGGTAAAAATACTCAGCCATTTCCACGGATCTTTACTCACGCCTTTTGATGTTCATTTTAAATATAAAATAAGAGCTGCCAGATTTAATTTATCCCACTTTCTTTTCCAGGCAGACTTTTTACAAACACTGGGATACCAAATGTTTGGCAGTATGTCATAAGTCGAATTTTATTCGTTCCTATGCGCGGCATTTAATTGGAAGAAACATACTTTTTAATGCCTTTATTCCAAAGTACATTGGCAAGCATAAGTCCCAGCACATCCCAGAGCGCAAGAAAAACAAAAGCAGCTAAGGGTAAACCGCGTATGGGAACCTGCCAGCTCATGTTGGTAACAAAGCCATAGGGAACGACATACATGAGAATCTTTATGATGGCTTTGGGATAGATCGCTATGGGCCTGGTCGCCACATCGTAGAGATATTCACTTAGTCCGAGCAGCCGTGTCGAGTTTTCAAAGAAGAAAACCAGAGTAACGAAGAGCTGATTAACGATGTAAACACAAAGGACAGCCAGGATGATAAAGAGCAAAAACACGATGATATTAAATATCGAAAAGCCATTGTATTGGATATATAAACCAACAATGAAGGGTATAACAACGAGGACATTGATTAAGCAGGAATAATCCTGGCGGAAACAACTGTAGTAATAAAGAGAGTTCACCGGACGAAGGAGAACGGTATCCAACTCGCCTTCCAGAATGACCTCAGCTAAATTCTCGTGGGCGGAAGCAAAAAAGAATTGATACAGATAAGTGATCAGCGAGGCCACTGAGATCATCAGCAAATAATCCTGAAAAGAATAGCCGACAATATCATCCGTAAGTGAAAACAAAACCATACCCAGGATGCACTCAACGGTAAAGAAGAGCACGCCAAAAGTGGCCGTAATCACTGCCGTTGCCCGGTATATCGCAAATGACTTCAAACTCTGACGTGAGAAAACAGAGAATAAAGAAAAATACTTTTTCATGCCCTGACCCCCTCGTAACGATAGAGCAGTCTCTTGAATCCATGTTGAAAGAAGATAAAGAAAAGCAAGAAATAGACGCCATTGATACAGCTGTATAAGAAAATGGCCTTTAACTCGAAACTGCCGATAAGGGTCTTCGAAAATACATAGCCGACGAGCGAGAAAGGATTAAAAACAAGAGTTTTATAGATGCCGTCCGGCAAAATATCAAGGGGAAAAAGTTGACCGCTCAAAAGCATAAACAAGGCAGATAAGACAGGACGAAGAGGCCAGGTGTTTTCCAGGATGAAGCCAACGAGTGAAAGTACCGCCATAAAAGCGTAAAACATGCTAAAGGCACTGAGGATGTAAACGATCAGGCTCAGCGGGTACTTCGCCTTTAACAAAATAAGCGGCACAAGCAAGAGCATATAGAATAACTTGCTACCAAGCTGTCTGGCATAATCCATAAAAAAATAATTGACCGGTCGCAGCAGAGTGACAGACAAGGACCCGTTCTGTATCGCATTCCCAAGGGTAAAACACGGTTCAAAAGAAAAAAGCATTCCCGAAAATATGGTAAAGAGAAAGTAGGTCGACAATTGGTTCTTATCATATCCAGCTAAATCTGCTCCGCTATTTAAGACACTGGTCCATAAGCAGATGGTTGTGAAGTAGATGATACCGTTCGTGAATAATTCAAGGACAATCTGTGAGCGATAAATCATTTTTCTTTTGAACGCATTGCGCATCAAAACAAGATATTTCATGAATCTTGTCCCCTCGCTTTATTCTGTGCCCTGTAAAAAGCTTTCAGCGTCTCATCAAGATCTGATTCTTCCTCCTGTATGGAAGTGATATCAGAAAAATCCAGGCAAGATAAATCTCCGGACGTTTGAACACTAATACGATAAGAGGCAATGTCTATTTTTTCACAGCGCATCCTGGATCCATCGAAACCGGCCGGAAGTGAATCTGTTTTTGTCCTCAGCACATAAGAATGCTGTGGATTATCGCTGAAGCGAAATTGACTCAGGGGGCCATCATAGAGAACCTGTCCCTTATCTAAAAACAGAATTCTTTTTGCCACGGCCCTTATATCCTTCGTATTGTGACTGGAAAGCAAAATGGTCGACCCATAGATTTGATTGTAGCTCAGAAGGAAATCATGAATATTGCTCTGGCTGAGAATATCGACACCAATAGTAGGTTCATCCAGCATTAAAAGCTTAGGTCGATGAATCACCGTCGCAATCAAATTGAACTTGACAATTTGCCCCAGGGAAAGTTTGCGGACAGGTACAAACAGCTTATCTTTAAGGTTTAATTTTTCCAGAAGAAAATCTAAATCTTTTTTAAACGCCGCTTCTTCAATTCCATAGATCACTTTAAGCGAATTAAAAGTATCGATGGCTGGCAAGTCCCATATAAGCTGAGTCTTTTGTCCAAACATGACACCAATATCCTGGAGAAAAGCGTGTTCACGCCGTTGCGGAGCATAACCCAATACGGAAACTTCACCGCCCTGCGGGGTAAGAATACCCGAAAGCAATTTCATTAAAGTCGTTTTACCCGCTCCATTTTCGCCCAGAAGGCCAATCAACTCCCCTTGCCCAATCTGACAATTAACACCGTCAATGGCTTTAACATAGCTTATTTCCCGGTGGAAAAAATCCTTCAGCCCATTCAGAAATCCAGGCTCCTTATTAAAAACAGGGTAACTGTATTTCAGATCCTTACAAGTAATCACATCCATATCCCGGATCAACCCGCCCTTCACATAAGCAATCAATTAAATTATATGCCATCATTACGAAGCCAACTCTATGGCCTGGTATCTTTTTAAGAGGTACGACCCACCAGTAATCAAAAAGATCGAAAGAGCCATGAGGATGAGCAGACTGCTCCAATAACCATATCCTAAGTTCCCACTTAGCAGTTCCGGGATTCGGATATAAGAGAAGGGATTGAATGGAGCAGGAACAATGAGCAGACAAGATAAGAAGCAGACGGAGATTACAACCCCGCCGGAATCTTTCAGGACGAGAGATAAAATGTTTGTCAACGAAAAAATAAACACAGCAACAGAAATAAAGAGAAGATAATAATATTTGATGTAAGTCCATATAGAAGTGCTGATAAGGCTGAAAAAGGCTGTTTCAGGCGAAAATTGAACGAACAGTTGGTCAAATATTCGGGGATTGATCAGTACGGATATGTCAGAACCAGTTCCACCTATAAAAAAAGATACTATGCTGGGAAGAAACAGTAAGATACTAAGGGATATAAGGGTGATAAAAAGCTTCACGATCACTTTGGAATAATAACTTTTTCTCCGTGAGAATGGTTGAGTGAGTAAAAGTCGAATGCCACCTGACGTAAATTCAACAGACCAGTTGTTTGCATTCATGATGACCACAAAAAACATGGCGGCCAGTGAAAGCATAGGAAAACTAACCATATAATGTAAGAGTGAACTTGCCTGAATTTTATCACTGAAAGTCTCTCCCAGAGCGATGCTTCCTTTATTCTTTACTAACCTTGCGTATAAACTGTGAATGTCTTCATTATAAATATATTCTTCATGAATCAGATGAATGTTCTTTTTATATATTTTTTCAAAAGCATAGCTGTCCATGTCCAGAATGGTTTTCTTTATTTCATTGAAGTTCTTCGCTCTTTGCTGATTGAGTGTTTCCAGTTTTTCCTGAAATAAAATATATTTCAGTAAGACATCACCTTCAAACTTATAAAGTTTTGTTTGCGCTAGCAATTCATCAGAAGGATTTTGCAAATTCGCTTTTTGAGCTAAAGCATAGAGATTTTGTGTGAATTCGTACGCTAACAGAAGCTTTTCTTTTTCGGCTGCCGCTAGAGCTTCGCTTCTCCTGGGGAAGTCATTTTGATTTTGTTTGAAAAAGTACAGAATTGCTATGCAGGACAGCAGAAATACTAAGATTATTGAAAGCAGGAATCTTTTACTAATACTCTTATTAAAATCTGCAAGAATCAAATTTTTCATATCAATTGCTAACAATCACTTCTTGATATATGTCTTCAAGGGATTTGTATGCTTTCTTTAAGTCAGATAGTCCGATCCCTTCGTTAACAATGACCATTAGCAAGTCATTGAGCTCGCCCTCAGTGGCAACACAATGTAAGCATTTTGTTCTCTGCGAATCTGTCTTTACTGCGCAGATGTACCCTCTTTCTTTGAGAATCGCTTCGAGTCTTGGTAGTTCATTTGTATAAATATCGTATCCACTACTCATTTGTTTGTCAGAAATAGCTCCATCGAATATAACTGCTCCGTGATTAATCATAAGTACTCGATCACAGATCTTCTCTAATTCAGACAACAAATGTGAGGAGAGCAGAATCCCTGTTCCCTGATCTTTTAAGTGACATAGTTCTTCGCGAAGCTGAATGACGCCCTCTGGATCCAGACCATTCATTGGTTCGTCTAAAATAATCAAATGCGGTTTGGGCATTAGAACCATTGTTAAAATCAATCGCATTTTCATGCCCGTGGAATAAGAGGAAGCTCTCCTGCGTAGAGCTTCGCCTAATTTTGAGAAAGCTTCGGCCTCAGCAATTTCGGTTTTGGGCAAATCTCTCCACTGCGCCATCAGTCTGATATGCTCCGCACCCGTCAGTTCGGGATACAGTGCCGGACTCTCGATACTTGCACCCAGAAGCTTTAATGCACTCACTCGGTCGGCCTTGATATCATGACCCTCGATGGATATGTCACCAGAATCATAATGAACTAATCCACAGATACACTTCATCGCAGTAGACTTACCTGCGCCGTTTGGTCCAAGCAGCCCAACAATTTCAGATTGATTGACCTGAAAACAAAGATTCTTAAGGACTGACTTCTGTCCAAAACGTTTATTGAGCTTACGAACTGAAAGAAGTGGCATTTTCCCCTCTATGTTTTTTACTAATGCACTTAAGATGATTTATTCCATGTCTTTGAAATGGAAGCAGCGACTTTTCTATTATTTCTTACTTCTGCTCATCACAGGTTAGTCTTCTTCTCTCGTTGCCTTGATGGAGAGTGACTCCAGAAACTTAGCTAATGCATTGCTAAGTACAAGATAAAAAAAGTTTTTTTCGTTCCTTTGAACGTGTGATTCATTCCAGATTATTTCATGCCTTGCCTCACATTCCTATCCATGGTTAATTTGGCTAATAGAACGATGCCCAATATAGAGACTGTCAATAATATTATGGCGTGGAGCCAAGTATACGGCTCTGTTCCCAAGGCAATATTCCACCCATTAGTAAGCGCAAATGGGTTGATATAGTCAAATCTGGATCGCATGTTTCTTTGTTCAAAATAATAAATAAAAAATGACAGAGCAGCTATCACAAACATTCGGCATCGGTACTTCATCACAGCCAGGATAATGTATGTGGATAGCGCGACAATAAACGTAATTTTAAGGAAATCAACAACTGCGGCTCTAAGAAAGAATTCAGCAAATCTTACCGACATAAAATCATGATAATTTAAAGCTGAAATAGCATTTTGCTCGCCGTATGGCACGTAAGGTAATTGAGATAAACCAATGAATCTGCTGGGCAATATATTGTTAGTCAGACTGACTGATTGAAACGTATTACATCCGTGTCGAATAACCACCATATCCGTGTTCCAGTTATAGGTTTTTCCGACCAGTGCTGCCACTGAACAGCTCATGATTTGAGGAACGGTATAAAAAAATAATACTAAAAGATATGTTAAAGAAAAAAGATGAAGAAAAACACAAAATCTTTTTCTGGGTAACATATAGATATTTTTGATATAACCTGAGCTGAAAATCTTAAACAGATAATACGCAATCAGAATAGGGCTAGTCGCTAAAAGAATGAGCCTTGGCTGAAAAATGCCCCGATCAGAACTTTTGGACATAAATTTCATAAGGAAGTAATAAAGATTAAAACCGGCCATTGGTTCCAGGCGATCAGAAAAATAATTATCAATCGCTCTTTCAGCTTCTAAGGCAAAATGAGCATATTCAACATCAGATTTCTTAGCATCAGGACTTGAGATTTTATCAAAGTCATCAATCTTGTAAGGATAATGAATATCTGCCAAAAATGCTTTTATTTTTTCAGGATACAGGGTGTAAACACTTGGTTTTGTGTCTGTATTGTCGGTAAAAAATTGAGCAGCCGTAAGAAACACCAAAGCAGTTGTAGAATTCGCGTCACTGAGCTTTTGCTCAAAACTTTGCTCCTTACCCAGGTTATCAAGTATTGCAATCATTTTATTAATTTGATAATCATAACTTCCTTCAAATCTTTCTACGAATTCATCGCCTAAATCCTTAGCTAAGAGCCTCACCTGACTGAGCCAATAGCCTTTAGACTTGATGTTTGAACTAATATAATGACGATAAATATCCCTCTGTTGTTCAAAAATAGATGGTGACTGTACTTGCAGATACAGGGACCAAACAAGAAAAAACAAAAGAAGGACAGAAAGTAAACGCCGAAGCGTTTTATCTCGAAAAAGTGCTAAAACTTCAAGGCGCTTAACAGTAAAAATATTCGATCCTCCTTTTCTTCTTTATATATAAATAATAGAATTTATGAAATAAGTATACTACTATTAGTTTGTTGCTTAAACACAGAAATAAAGAAGAACATCGAAATCTAAAAAGATCCAGGCGCTGATTCCTGGAGCTAAGTAATAGCGAGAAAATTCAAGTGATCATCGTGATAAATGGGTAACACAAAAGGAGAGCCGAAGCTCTCCTTTCTTTTTGATCCAAAACAGTCTGCTCTCAGTCTTTTTTGGCAGCCAGTTTTTCGCGCACTTTGGCGCTCTTCCCCACACGATCGCGCAGATAATAAAGTTTGGCACGACGCACACGACCTTTGCGCACGATCTCGATTTTGTCGATACGGGGCGAATGGACGGGCAGTACACGTTCGACGCCGACGCCATAGCTCAGACGACGAATCGTGATTGATTCATTGAGTCCGGCTCCGCGGCGGCCGATTACGGTCCCTTCAAAAACCTGAATACGGCTGCGATCGCCTTCTTTAATCATCAGATGGGCGCGCACATAATCGCCGATATCCACATTTTTATAATCGTTCTTCAGGTATTCCTGTTCAACGGCTTTAACAATGTCCATATTGCGTATCCTCCTTCCCTTGACAGGTGTTCATACACGCAATTGCAGCGGACCACCCCTTTTTGACCTAGCAATCATATCTGTACCTTGAGATTTTGTCAAGAAAACAGGTCAATTCTCTTGTTAATTCACGCTTTAATTAAGCTTCTCTTGTTAATCGTCCTTTTCTTCCTTTTTCATCTGTTCTCCGGGCAGCAGAGGCAGAGAAGCCTTAGTTTTCTGCTCTCTGGCCTCCAGCCAGGTTCTGATCTCTTCATGGGTCATGGGAAGCTTCGTCAGCAGCTCAGGCCGCCTTTTCAGAGTGAGATCAAGGGCGGCGTGCTGGCGCCAGGCTTCTATGCGGGCGGCGTGTCCGGACAGGAGCAGCTCAGGAACGGCTCTGCCCCTCCACTCAGCGGGGCGTGTGTACTGAGGCTCCTCCAGCAGGCCGGAAGCAATGCTCTCCTTCAGCCAGGCTTCGGCTGCAGGCAGCACGCCGGGGAGCATACGGGATATAACATCGATAAGGACAGCTGAGGCCAGTTCACCGCCAGTCAGCACATAGTCTCCGATGGAAAGCTCTTCCGCCTCACATTCATCCAGCACGCGCTGATCGACGCCCTCATAATGGCCGCAAAGCAAGATCAGATGGTCGAGTTCCGAGAGCTCCCTGGCCTTCTGCTGATCCAGAACGCGTCCGCGCGGGGAGAGATAAATCAGCTTTTCACGGCCTTCACCATGGGACTGACGGAAATCATCCTTTGCTTTGGTCACGCTCTGAAAAACAGGTTCGGCCATCATCAGCATGCCGACACCACCCCCATAGAGGGCATCGTCTACTTTTCCATATTCGTTCACCGCAAAATCACGGATCTGAATAAACTCGAGCTCATAAAGCCCACGTTCCACTGCTCTGCCGCCGATTGAAGAAAGGGCGGAAGCTTTAATGATTTCCGGGAATAGGCTAAGACAGGTGAAGCGTTTCAATGAGCAGACCTCTTTAGTGAAACAGCGAAACATTTCATACTAAATGAAAATGCTTCCGCAGCGCAATTCAGTATCCACCGTTTTCTGCTCACTTAACATTGATTAAGCCATGTGAATCAGATGAAATACCGAAGCAAAAAGCGAATGAACAAGCTTGGAAAACAGGTCCGTCCTGGAGTCCGGAAAGCCTAAGCAAGCGGTCATCACGGCGCTTCTTTTTTGCCCTGGACTTCACGATAGACTTCGTAGAGGCCATCCGGCAATTCCAGCTCCAGCGTGCCTGCAGCGATATCTACCCGCTTCAGAATCTTGCGGAGAACGGGAATATAAATATCCGGCTCACCATTCTTGCAGACACGAAGCAAATCCTGTACCCCGTTGGAACTGACCTCAGCCACAGTGCCAAGCAGGCCACGTTGGCGATCGACCACACGGCAGCCCTCAAGATCACAGCTATACCAGCTGTTTTCCCCTAAGGGAAGGGCGAGTTCCCGGGGGATTGACAGATAAAGACCCGTCAGCTTTTCCGCTTCTTCCCGGCTGTTGATTCCGTCAAAGCGCAAAAAAACCTGATTGCCGCTGAGTGAGGCGTGGACGATACGAAGTTCACGCACGCATTCACCTTCTTCGGTTTCAGCACGACAGGTCCGCAGAGAAAGAAAGCGTTCAGGCTCATCTGCAGAGGCGCGGACTGCGATTTCACCTTTTAGTCCGCGAGCTTTGAGAAGTTTACCGCAGATGAGTCTTTCACGCATAAGCTAAAGTCTCCCTAACTGCTCTTGTTATTCGACGATATCGACTAAAATGCGTTCGCCAAGAGTGTTGCCTTTGGCCTTCATGATGGACCTGATGGCCTGTGCACGGCGTCCGCCGCGGCCAATGACACGACCCATATCCTCAGGATTGACGCGCAGTTCGAGCACCGTCCCGGAACGGCTTTGGCTGCAGTTGATCTCGATATCCTCAGGATGTTCGACCAGAGGCTCGACCAGGGTTTTTAAGAGTTCTTCCATACCATGGCCTCTTATTCAAGAGCGCCGGCTTTTTTAAGCAGGGCACGCACGGTTTCAGTGGGCTGAGCGCCTTTCTTCATCCATTCTTTGGCTTTTTCGATGTCGATATTGATACTTGCGGGATCTGTGCCCGGGTTGTAATTGCCGATTTCTTCAATGTTGCGACCATCTCTGGGATAGCGGGAGTCGGCGACGACCACGCGGTAATAGGGCTGTTTCTTCATACCCACACGTTTTAAGCGAATTTTGACTGCCATTTTCAGTTCCTCCTGAATGTGTTTTAATTTTAATATATTTGTGAACAGGTCTAGAAAGGAAGCTTCCTGCCAAAAAGTCGACTGAGCTGGCCTTTCTTTCCCCTGAACATCCCACCAAATTTTTTCATCATCTTTTGCATGTCTTCATACTGGCGAACGACCCGATTGACATCCTGAACCGTGGTTCCGGAACCTTGAGCGATGCGTTTTCGCCTCGACGCATCGAGCACTTTATAGTGATCGCGTTCGTAAGGTGTCATGGAGCGTATGATGGCGGCAAAACGATCAAACTGTTTAGGATCGAGCTGTGAAGTATCAATTTTATTAGCTCCCGGGACCATAGAGAGCATGTCCTCCATCGACCCCATCTTTTTCATCTGCTCAAATTGATCCAGTAGGTCCTGCAGAGTGAACTGATTCTTCTGCAGACGTCGCATGGTTTTTTCAGCTTTTTCCTGATCCAGGTTCTGCTGGGCTTTTTCGATCAGACTGAGTACATCGCCCATGCCCAGAATACGCGAGGCCATGCGCTCCGGTTTAAAGCTCTCGAAAGCGTCAAGCTTCTCACCTGTCGCAATCATTTTAATGGGCTTTCCCGTCATCTGGCGGATAGAGAGCGCCGCGCCGCCGCGGGCATCGCCGTCCAATTTGGTCATGATAAAACCGTCGAGGCCGATGCGCTTATCAAATTCCAGGGCCACATTGACGGCTTCCTGACCGATCATGGCGTCGACAACCAGCAGTTTCTCTGTAGGCTTGACCGCTTCGGCAATTTCTTCCAGTTCTGACATGAGCTCATCATCAATGGTCATGCGGCCAGCGGTATCGACAATTAAGGTATCAAGCAAAAGATAGCGGGCACGAGCTTCGCCGTCCCGGGCTATCTTGGCGGCCGATTTTTCTTCTGGATCGATATAAACGGGGACATCAATCTGCTCGGCCAGAACCTTCAGCTGTTCCTGAGCGGCCGGGCGATGAACGTCCACCGAAACGAGCATGGGTTTCTTGCCCTTTTCTTTGAGACTGCGGGCCAGCTTTGCCGCTGTCGTGGTTTTACCGGCGCCCTGTAAGCCATAGAGCATAATCACCGTGAAGCCGCTGGGAGAAACAGCGATTTTACTTTCGCCGCCGCCCAGAATATTGATGAGTTCCTCATTGACGATTTTGACCACCTGCTGGCCAGGGGTCAGACTTTGCATGACCTCAGAGCCTTTGCAGCGCTCGCTGATGGACGAGGTGAAGCTTTTGACCACCTGATAGTTGACATCCGCTTCCAACAGAGCCAGTCGGATTTCTCGCATCATCTCTTTGAGGTCTTTTTCGCCGATGCGGGCTTTGCCCTTCATACGGTCTGTGATGGCCTGAAGCTTGTCGCTCAGGGCAGAAAAAATCGCCATACCGGCTCCTTTCATCATCAGTCTGAGTCTCTTCAGCCCGCAGGCCGAGAGCATAATCGCAATTTATTTAATCTCTGGCGGCTTGCTTCTTCGTCAGCTTTTGCGCTTCGACTAAAGCGCGACTGGCTTTGCTCAATGGTGCAAGAACCGCCTGTCTAAAGTCTTTCAGGTTTCCAGCATGGTCAGAAGTTCAGAGATAATCCTTTTATTCTCTTCTGGAGGTGCCTCCAGGGCTTCTCTCAACTTCTGAACCAGCAGTTTATTTCTGTTTATCAGCTCTAACTTACGATCTATTTCTTCGAGGCGTTCATAGCCTTTGCGCAGATTTTCGTGAACCGCCTGACGGCTGATCCCCAATGTTTCAGCCACTTCGGCTAAAGTAAAATCTTCATCAAAGCTCAGATGAAAAATGGCCTGCTGACGTTCCGTGAGCAGCCTGCCATAGCTGTCGAAAAGGCGTGCAGCCTCTGTATGTGTCGCTAGCTGTCTGAGATCAATCGCCATCTCAGGCAGAATAGCAGCTGCCTTTCATCCTGTCAAGCATTTTGCTTTACAGCGTTACCTGGATTCTCGCAATGATTTCTGCATCTGTGCTTTCCACTCATCAATGCATCAGCGTTTCGTTGAGATTTTTCGCTCTGCACTGGTATTACGCGTATTAATGCTCAATGGACTTCTTCGGGACGTCCCTCTTTACGCCTCTCCTTCGAGATTTTCCGGGAGAAGAGAGTTCACGTAAAAATCCGGGTCAAAATCCTGGAGATCATCTATGCCCTCACCCAGTCCCACGAAATAAAGGGGCAGAGAGGATTCTCTGACGACGGCGAGAGCCACGCCTCCTTTGGCATTGCCATCGAGTTTGGTCAGAATTAAGCCGTCAACCGGGGTCGCCTCGTTAAAGGCTTTAGCCTGGACAAGCGCGTTCTGACCGGTCGTGGCATCAATCACGAGCAGGGTTTCCAGATGTGCTTCGGGAGCTTCTCTGAGGAGAATACGACGAATCTTAGAAAGTTCATCCATGAGGTTCTGCTTGTTGTGCAGGCGGCCGGCTGTATCTACGAGAAGTACATCAGCCTGACGGGAAAGCGCCGCATGAACGGCATCATAGACGACGGCGGCGGGGTCTCCACCCTCTTTGTTGGCAATGACCGGGCAGGAGGAGCGCTCGCCCCAAACCTGGAGCTGTTCTATTGCAGCAGCGCGGAAGGTGTCGGCAGCTGCAATGACAGGCGACTTTCCTTCTTCCTGATAGCGTTTGGCTAGTTTACCGCAGGTGGTTGTCTTTCCCGTTCCGTTGACTCCCACCATGAGAAGTATGTTGAGCTTGCCGGCTTCCAGTTCGAAATTTTTACGAGGGCCAAGAATTTCCAGCATTTTCTCTCTGAGCGTCTTAAAAACGTGTTCGCTGCTGTTATCCCCGCTCTTCCTGATTTCATCTTTGAGGCTGTCAATGAGAAAGCTTGTCGCATCCATGCCAACATCAGCCTGGATCAGAGTCATTTCAAGCTCATCCAGCATGTCTTCATTAAAACGTCCCATCCCAGCAGCCATGCTGGTCATTTTGCGGCTGACAAAGTCACGGGTTTTTTTCAGTCCATCCTTAAATTTGGAAAAAATTCCCATATATCCTCCTGATCCTCCTGATCATCGTCAGTTCTCTTAGCTCGGCACAGGGATTGTGGCAGGCCGATCTATTCTCAGTTTTTTTCCTGCAGAGAGGCATCTTCCAGGCTGATTGACAACAGGCTGGAGACGCCGCGTTCTTTCATGGTGACGCCATAGAGGCGTTCTGCAGCTTCCATCGTCCCCTTGCGATGAGTCACAAGGATAAACTGGGTATCCTCGCTATAATGGCGAATGTAGTCCGTAAAGCGAATGACATTGCTGTCATCCAGAGCTGATTCCACCTCGTCCAGTATACAGAAAGGCGCCGGCCGCAGGGCAAAAATAGCAAAAAGCAGAGCGATGGCCGTGAGGGCCCTTTCGCCGCCTGACAAAAGAGTGAGATTCTGAAGCCGCTTGCCCGGAGGCTGGGCCTTAATCTCTATGGGACAATCGAGCAGGTCGCCCTCACCAATGAGAAGTTCTGCACTTCCACCCTCAAACAGGGCGGCAAAACTCTTTTGAAACTCCCGGTTGATGGACTCAAACTTTTGCGAGAACTGACTGCGCATGGCTTCTTCCAGCTCTTGAATGACCAGGGTCAGTTGTTTTCTGCTCTTTTCGATATCGGCGCGCTGAGCCTGCATAAAGTCATAGCGGGTTTTTTCCCGTTCATAATCTTCCGGCGCGGAGTGGTTGATGGCCGGCAGAGCGCGGATTTTATTGCGCAGGCCTTTCAGTTCGCGAGCTGCCCTGGCACTGTCCTCCAGTTCTATGGCCGTCGTTTCGACCTGACGATAACTGAGCCCGTAGCTTTCCCAGAGTCGATTTTTTTCTTCTCGCAGTTTTTCATCGAGCTGTTCGGCTTCCAGAAGACTGTGCTCTCGTCTGCTGCTTCGATCGGCCTCGCGGGAGGCAAGGTCCTCCAGGCGCTTAAAAAGTTCTGATTCCTGATCACGCCGGGAAAGGCGTTCATTCATTAAAGTTTGGCGCTCATTTTCCAGCGCTGCTACCGCTTCACGCAGATTCTTTTCCCTGGACTGACGCTCTTTTTCAGCTTCACGGGAATCGAGAAGTTCCTTTTCCAGACGAACTTTTTCCTCCGCCCTGGCGCGCCTTTCAGCTTCACGTCTCGCCACATCGGATTCCAGCTGCTCTTTAAGGCGCACAACCCCATTTAAAGATTCTTCGATGGCCCCCAGGCTGACGCGCAGATCAGCAACATTTTCACGCAGTTGATCGCGTTCCCGGCGATAGGCTCCGCGTTCATCCTCATTTCGCGCAAGCTCTTCCTGCAGTACACTTTGCCGCTTCTGAGCTTCTGCGATTAAAGAGAGGAGTTCGTCTTTCTTTAAGGCTCTGTCCTTTCTGTGGAGGGCATACTCTTCCAGGCGACTGTGCAGAGCCTCTGCTACAGGCGTCTGCTCTTCCACTTTGAGGCTTAGCTGGCTCAGACGTTCTTTAAGGACAGAGAGTTCCTGTTCGGCTGCACGAAGCTTAACCTGCAAATTTTCCTGTTTCTGTCCTTCATTTAGAAGCAGCGCTGTCGTCTCTTCTTTTTGCTGCTGACAGGCCTTGAGCTTAAGCTCCAAATCGGCCAAATCCCTGCTCGTCTGATCAATTTCCCGCGAACGGCTCAGCAGGCCGGAAAGTCCTTTTTTGTTTCTGCCGCCGGTCATCGAACCACCGGGATTAACAAGATCGCCCTCCAGTGTAACCACACGCAGGCGCTTCTGACAAAGCTGTGAAATTTGCAGGGCATTTTGCAAATTGTCGGCAAGCACAATGCGGCCGCCAAGAAAGGCCAGAAGATCGGCAAGCTCAGCGGGAGCCTCCATAAATTCATCCAGGGTGCCCATATATCCACGGCTATGTGAAATAGTTCCGACTTCGCCCGGATTAAGCCGACGCTTTTCAATTTTATCCAGAGGCAGGAAGGTTTCCCGACCCGAGCGGGTTTCTTTCAGCCAGGTGATGAAGCGCGACGCCTGTTCGGCCGTTGCGACGACGAGATTGTGTAAAGCGGGGCCTAAAGCCGTTTCCACTGCGGTTTCATAGCGGCTTTCAACACGAATAAGCTCGGCGACAGGTCCCAGCAGACCCTGGGCAAAATCAGGCTTTTTCTCAGCTTCAAGGCTGATCGCTTTTACTGCCTGGTGGTAGCCTTCACGATTTTCTTCGAGCTGCTTCAAAGTATCTAAGAGAAACTGTTTTTGCCGGATTTCACTCTCAAAACGACGCAGCTCAGTTTCCACTTCCAGCAGACCTGCTTTTGCTTTGTCGACACTGCTTCTGGCAGCTTTTTCAGCTTCCAGCAAAAGACTAACGGCTTCTGCTTTCTGTTTTTCCTCCGCTGCAACTTCCTCGACTTGTGCCAGAACTTTAATTTTGGCTTCTTCCAGCTGTCCGGCCTGCAGCTTATCATCCTGCTCGCGGGCACTTTCCTGCTCTGCTTCACCATCCAGACGGAAGAGCTGGCTATTCGTCTCAAAAAGTTTTTCGCGAATAGCATCCAGAGCTTTCTTCTGCTCCTCTTCCTTCAGTTCGCGGCTGTCCAGCTGTTTCTCCTGCTCCTGCAGCTCTTTCTCTTTTGCACTCAGGCTGGCGGAAATACTTTCACGCTTTTCACGCAACTCAGCGACATGGCGTTCACGATCGGCAATTTTCTCGCTCAGCTCGCTGTAACTGTCCTCTTCATCCGACTTGAGCTGTGCCATATCCTGCAAGCGCTGGCGGCGAGCTCGATCCCGTTCACCCGCCAGGGCTGTTTCCTCATTGAGTGCCGAAAGAGCTGCACTTTTTTCCATAAAAGCAAGGCGAAGCTCTTCCTCACGCTTTTCTTCAGCCTGATGCCTTTGTTCCTGGGCTTCTCTCTCCGCATATAAGGCAGCCTTATCTTTTTCAATTTGGGCAAGTTCGGCATCAAAATCTTCGCTTGTCGCCTTCAGAGCCTCAAGCTTTTTCTCTGTCTGATGAATGCCCTCCGTGCTCAGAGCAAGGTCCAGATCACGGACACGGGCCGAGAGTTCATCGTAAACCCTGGCTTCTTCCGCTTGTTTTTTAAGGGGTTCGAGACGTCCTTCAAGCTCGCCGATGATATCATCAATACGCAGCAGATTTTGTCCGGTGCGCTCGAGTTTGCGCTCAGAATCGGCTTTGCGCATCTTAAACTTGACAATACCTGCAGCTTCATCAAAAATGCGGCGGCGGTCTTCGGAGCGTTCACTCAGAATGTCGTCAACTTTTCCCTGGCCAATGATGGAATAGCCATCTTTGCCAATTCCCGTATCTGCCAGCAGCTCCGTAATATCTTTCAGGCGGCAGGGCAGTTTATTGAGGAGGTATTCACTTTCACCGGAGCGAAAATAGCGCCTTGTTATGACAACTTCATCGTAGGCGAGAGGCAGACTGTGATCATGGTTATCAAAATGGATGCTGACTTCCGCGCCGGAGAGGCGACGGCGTGCCGAGCTGCCATTAAAAATGACATCCTCCATTTTGCTGCCACGCAGATTGCGTGCACTCTGTTCACCAAGAACCCAGCGCACCGCCTCGGTCACATTGCTCTTGCCGCTCCCATTAGGGCCAACAATCGCCGTGATACCGGGATGAAATTCCACGACAATGTGATCGGGAAAGGACTTAAATCCCTGGATTTCAAGTGACTTCAAGTACATGGCAGCTCAAGACTCCCTGGTACCTGAGAGTTGTTCCAGGACAAAGCGGGAAGCTTTCTGCTCTGCTTCTTTTTTACTTCGGCCGCTGCCCCGTCCAAGAGGGCGCTCATCAAACTTCACTTCTGTGGTAAAGATACGATCGTGTACAGGACCTTCCTCACTGACAATTTCAAAATGGACCTGCGGTCGTGTGCTCAGAGTCTGGGCAAATTCAAGCAGTGCGCTTTTATAGTCATAGCGCAGTTGCCCCTGCAGCGCCAGTTCAAGATAAGGTTGAAGTTCGCGCAGCACCCAGGAAGAAGCCACGTCAAAGCCTTTTTCCAGGTAGAGAGCGCCCATCACGGCTTCCATGGCATTGGCAAGGTTGGAGTCTTTCTCTCGTCCGCCGGTGATCTCTTCACCATGCCCAAGGAGCAAAACAGCGCCAAGATCAAGTTTCCGTGCCAGACGGGCCAGGGTTTCCTCGCACACTAAAAGGGAGCGCATCTTACTCATGCGCCCCTCAGCCATAGACGGACTCAAAGAGAAAAGAGCAGTGCTGACGCTAAGCTGTAATACCGCGTCGCCGAGAAATTCCAGGCGTTCATTATCGGCCCGTCTTTCCGGCGCATGCTCATAAGCCCAGCTTGAATGTGTCAACGCTGTTTCGAGTACATCGTCTTTTTCAAAAGGCAAATCAGCCCTCTGAATAAATTGACTGACCTCTTCCCTCATGCCCACGCATCAGAGATTGTTTTGAATATATTCGACAGCATCCCCGACCGTCTTGATACGTTCGGCTTCTTCGTCGGGAATAGAGAGATTAAATTCGTGTTCCAACTCCACCACCAAATCGACAATATCGAGTGAATCTGCATTAAGGTCATCGATAAAATCAGAGTCCATGGTGATAATCTCTTCTTCAATGCCCAGGCCTTCTGCAAGAATATTTCTTACTTTTTCAAAAATTTCTTCTTGATTCATGAAAGTTCCTCCTCCTGCATTTCATCATTTTTAGTTAAGCTTAGCGGATTGTCAAGCTTAGCTTTTAAGATTTGCAACAAACGCTGATAAGCAGCTAAAAGGTTCAGGAAAAAATAATGTCTTTGTTTTTCATCCAGTAATCCAGGCCCGAAAGCAACGTCATGATGAGAGCAAAAGCGCACCAGGAATTGCCAATCTGCATCACCCGTCCGATACCGAAATGAGGCATGATGACAGGTTCTAAAATCAGCCATATCAGGCAGAGCATCTGACTGAACGTTTTCCATTTGCCAAATTTGCTCGCCGCAATAACTTTGCCGTGAGTCGCTGCAATCTGTCTGATACCCGTGACAATGAACTCTCTCGCCATAATCAAAGCGAGAAAAGGCGTACCGATGCGGCCTCTCTGCACAAAGGCCATGAAAGTAACCAGCACCAGCAGTTTGTCCGCAATGGGATCCATGAGTTTACCAAAATTACTTACCAGATTACGAGAGCGGGCAATTCGTCCGTCAAGAAAGTCGCTGAGGCAAGCCAGGATAAAAATCAGAAGGGCAATGAAATGAGCGCCGGGACCGGCGACAAAGTTATTCCAGTCCTGAGCCCAGGCAAAAGGCAATGGCAGCAAAAACAGCAGGATAAAGGGAATGAGCACGATGCGCATGATCGTGATCTTATTCGCTAAGTTCATATCTACCCTCCAAACTCACCGCTGTGAGCTCATAATCCCCGGCTGCTACAATCCTGCAGCGGAGCAGCTCGCCTGTTTCATGCCCAGGGGCCTGCGCTGCAATCTTGATAACGGGATCAATATCCGGGGCTTCGCCATAAGAACGGCCGGTAAAGAAAATGCCATCTTCGCTGATCCCTTCTAAGAGAATATCACAGATCTGGCCAATGCGCGCTTCGTTAGCCTTGCGGCTTATGCCCTGCTGCTGACTCATAATAGCCTCATAGCGAGCCTGAGCTACAGCCGGATCGACTTGTCCCTTCATGCCAGCGGCAAGGGTTCCTTCCTCCGGGCAGAAAATGAAGCAACCGAGACGATCAAAGGCCATTTTTTTCGTAAACTCGAGGAGCTCTTGAAAGTCTTCATCAGTCTCACCTGGAAAGCCCACCATGACGGTCGTTCGTAGAATCAAGCCGGGCAGAGCTGAGCGAAGTTTGGTGATAAGAGCTTCAAGGGAGCTTCGCGTTTCACGCCGCCGCATGGCCGTGAGAATGCGGTCAGAAGCGTGCTGAACAGGAAGATCAATATAGCGCAGAATCTTCGGTTCCTGCTGCATGAGTTCGATGAGCTCGTCAGAAAAGGTGTCCCCGTAAACATACATGAGGCGAAGGCGCTCAAGTCCCGGGACTTTAACCAGCTTACGCAGAAGTTTGGGCAGGGAGGGTTCCCCATAGAGGTCCTGGCCATAGCGACTGCTGTCCTGAGCAATCAGAATCTGCTCTTTAAAACCAGCCTCAACAAAGCTTCGTGCTTCTTCGACAAGCTCTTCAATCGGACGCGATTTCATACCTCCGCGGATGGAAGGAATCGCACAGAATGCACAGGCATTGCTGCAGCCCTCAGCGATCTTCAAATAGGCGTAAGGTCTGTCTGATGAAGCCTTATGGGGATTTTTCAGATGCGCCAGGCTGTCACCTTTGGCAGGCAGGGTGCAAATGCGCGCTGCCCTTTGCTTCAACGCTTTGCAGCGCTCCACGATTTTTCCGTATTCACGCGTCCCCAAGACGCTGTCGACTTCAGGAAATTCATGATAAATCTCCTCAGCATAGCGCTGAGCAAGACAACCAGTCACCAGAAGATATACTTCTCTTCCCCGGGCTTTCTGTTCCTCTTTAATGGCAGCCAGATCTAGGATAGCCGCAATCGCTTCTTTTTTAGCCGCATCAATAAAGGCACAGGTATTGACAATGAGAAAATCTGCCTGAGAAGGATGTGGGGTAAATTGAAAAGCGCTTTCCTCAAGACGCGTTGTCATAACCTCAGCGTCAACCTCATTTTTGGGACAGCCCAGTGAAAGAAGATAATATCGATCCTGCATCAGTTTTCCGCTTCCATTCTTATTTGCTCCATGGTGCGGGTGATGAGTGAAGGGGCATAGCCCCGACCGGCCAGACGCCTCATCAGGCGCGTCCGCTCTTTTTCATCCCCCCGTGCCAGACTTAAATCAAGTTCACGTATACTCTCCCCATCATCGGGAAGTTGATCCATATAGGCTTCTGCGACTTCCTGGCTTACGCCCTGTTCCAAAAACAGACGAAGCATATAGCGTTTTGATTTCGATTGGCGACCGCGGTGGCGCAGAGCAATGCGCGCGCAGGCACGCTTGTCATCTAGATAGCCATCCTGTCTGAGACTCTCCAGCACTTCTTCAACCAGATCAGTCTCAAGTCCGCGGGAGATTAAACGCTCACGCACCCGGCCACTGCTCTTGCTTTTGTCCACTCCAATATAGCGCAGAGCAATTTCACGACCCTTTTGCCAGGCTGCCGTCCTTTCGCGCTTTTCATCCTGAAGACCTGAAGCAAAAGCCTCTTCTATTTTTGCCAGAGCCGCTTCAGCTTTCCTTTTTCTTAAATCACTCTGTTCCTTTTGCTGCATCAGAGTTCAAGATTCAGGAGTTCGTCCACGTTGTCTTCTTTTTCCGCTTTTTTAGTATTCTTGCTGTCTGTATCAGCGACAGGCTCGCCTTCTTCTTCCTCTTCCTCTTCCGGCTCATAGTAATTGAGAATTCTGGCGCGTACCACCTGAGCCTCATCGGGATGGTCTTTCAGCCACTGTCTTGCATTTTCCCGACCCTGACCGATACGTTCTCCTTCGTAGGAATACCAGGATCCGCTCTTTTCAATAAAGTTGAGATCAGCACCCATATCAAGAATACAGCCCGCATCAGAGATTCCCTCATCATAGAGAATATCGAATTCAGCTTCACGGAAAGGCGGCGCAACCTTATTCTTGACCACGCGAACTCTCGTATGTGAACCAATCACCTTATCCGCATTTTTCAGAGTTTCTATGCGGCGCACATCAAGACGCACGGAAGCATAGAATTTCAGGGCCCGTCCACCGGTTGTCGTTTCCGGGCTGCCGAACATGACGCCGATTTTCTCGCGCAGCTGGTTGATAAAGATGACCGCCGTCTGCGATTTGTTGAGAACTCCAACTAACTTGCGCAGGGCCTGAGACATCAGACGAGCCTGCTGTCCGGGTAGTGACTCACCCATTTCTCCGTCAATTTCAGCTTTAGGCACCAGCGCCGCTACAGAGTCGACGACGATGAGATCTACCGCTCCGCTGCGCGCCAGAGCTTCTGTGATCTCCAGTGCCTGCTCGCCATTATCCGGTTGAGAAATAATGAGGTTGTCGATATCGACTCCGATTTTTTCAGCATAGGCCGGTTCCAGGGCGTGTTCTGCATCGATGAAGGCCGCGATGCCATTGGCTTTTTGAGCCTGAGCAATACAATGCAGAGCCAGAGTGGTTTTGCCCGAAGACTCAGGGCCGTAGATTTCGGTGACCCGACCGCGAGGAAAACCGCCAATTCCAAGAGCTACATCCAATGAAAGCGCACCGGTGGAAATCGATTCAATATAACGGGGCTGGGTATCATCACCCAGGATCTGAACCGCTCCCTTGCCGAATTGTTTTTCAATCTGTTCAAGCGCTATGTCCAGTGCAGCCTTGCGGTCCTCAACACTAACGGGTTCGACACGCTGTTTGGATTTACCATTTTTATTTCTAGCCATCTAAAGATCCTCCAACAATCTATTTACGAGTATTTAAATTATACGAAAAGGCCCTCAGGCCTGCAACGAAAGGACACGACAAATGACGACAAAAGCTCTCAGTTTCCTTTATCTCAGTTAGAAGCATCTTTGCCGCAGAGGGGCTCTTCAAGCAAGTGACAACGCAAAAGTTCAAGCGCAGAAAAGACAGAGGCTCTGCGGATGGAATTTCTCTCCCCCTCAAAGAGAAACCGTCTCACCACGCTTGAGCGGGCATCATGCAAGGCAATATAAACAAGACCGATGGGCTTTCCTGGCTCAGCACCGCCGGGGCCAGCCAAGCCGGTGATGGAGAGGGCAAAGTCGCTGTGTGTTCGTCGACAAAGTCCCTCCGCCATCGCTATGGCACAGCGTGGACTTACAGCTCCATCCCGCTCGAGAATCTCGGTGGGTACGCCAAGGAAATCCCTTTTCATGGCATTGCTGTAAGTGACCACTCCCCCGTCTAAAACTTCAGAAGCCCCGGGTATTTCTGCCAGAGTCGCAGACACCAGTCCTGCCGTGCAGGACTCTGCAAAAGCCACAGTCTGCCTGCGCTGGCGCAGCAGAGTAAAGACAGTGCGTGTCAGGTCACTGAGTTCATCGTTGACACTCATTGATCGAGTTTCATGTGCCTGCGATAGGCTTTGAGGGTATTTTTCAGCAGCATGGCGATGGTCATGGGACCCACCCCGCCAGGTACGGGAGTAATGGCAGCTACTTTATCGGCGACTTTTTCGTAATCCACATCGCCGCAGAGTTTGCCATTTTCGTCACTGTTGATGGCGACGTCGACCACAATTTGCTCAGGGTTGACGTAGGTTTCATCAATCATTTTGGCACGTCCCATGGCGCTCACAAGAATATCCGCCTTGCGGCATATCCCCGGAAGATCACGCGTTTTAGAATGGCAGACTGTGACCGTGGCATTTTCGCGCAGGAGCAATAGGGCCTGGGGTTTACCCACGATATTGCTGCGTCCGAGCACCACGGCATTTTTCCCTTTCAGATCGATATTGCAGCGCTTGAGCAGTTCCATCACACCGTAAGGAGTGCAGGGCAGGAAGCCATCCAAACCCAGAAGCAGACGGCCGGTGTTCACCGGGTTAAAAGCATCTACATCTTTCCAGGGGTCAAGAGCTGCCGCGACTTTCTGTTCATCAATCTGTTTGGGCAGAGGCACCTGAACTAAAATGCCGTCAACTTTTTCATCGTGATTGAGCTTGTCAATCAGCTCCAGAAATTCGCTTTCGCTGACATTTTCATCCAGTTCAAATTTAAAGGATGCAAAGCCCGCTTTGGCACAGGCCTTTTCCTTGTTTCGGACATAGACAGCAGATGCAGGATCCAGACCGGCCTGCACAACAGCAAGGCCCGGTGCACGAAGACCCTTCGCCACATAACTGGCGCACTCATCGCGAGCTTCATCGCGGAGACTCTGAGAAATTTCTTTTCCATTCAGTACTTTCATTTTTTCCTCCATGCTGAATTTAAATCAGCTGTTTTTACTTGTTTCAGATCCTTGTGTTTCATGCCTTTGCAGGCTTCATTTTCCAGGATCAGTGTTTTCCAGGTTTTAGCAAAATCCGAAAAGCAGTAGCTTTCAGAAATCATGGATTTTCTTTAAGCGCTTCAAACTCTTCAGCTGTCATGAGAACTTTACGCGGCTTACTACCCTCAAAAGGACCCACCCAGCCATTTTCATGCAGAGCATCAATCAATCTTGCGGCCCGCGGGTAACCAATCGTCAGCCGGCGCTGAAGCAACGAAACAGAGGCATAGCCCGTTTCAATACAGGTTTGCAGGGCATCCATAAGAAGCTCATCTTCTTCAGACTCACCCGTTCCCTTGGCTTTTTTACCATCAGCACCCTCACTGAGTTCCAGAGCACGCTGGACATTTTCATCATAATCCGTCGTGTAGCGGTTTTTCAGCCAGGCAATCACGCGTTCAACTTCCGCATCACTGACAAAAGAACCCTGGCCTCGCAGAGGCTTGGATGCACTCTGCGGATAGTAGAGCATATCGCCCTTGCCCAAAAGTTTTTCCGCACCGCCCATATCGATGATGGTCCGGGAGTCAACCTGAGAGGCCACAGCAAAAGCAATACGGGAAGGAATGTTGGCCTTGATCACACCCGTGATGACATCGACTGAAGGCCGCTGTGTCGCAATAATCAGGTGAATGCCCGCCGCACGGGCCATAGCCGTCAGGCGGGAAATCGCATTTTCCACCTCCGTTGGCGTTGTCGCCATGAGGTCTGAGAGTTCATCAATGACGACAAGAATCAGGGGCAGGTGCTCCCCCCCTTCGATTTGTCCATAACGGACAAGTTCATTATAAGCTCGGAAATCGCGCACACTATTTTCCGCAAAAAGACTATAGCGATGGGTCATTTCATTCACAGCATATTCCAACACGCCATACGCTTTTTTGGGATCTGTCACAACCGGTGCGAGAAGGTGGGGAATGCCATTATAGACACTAAGCTCCACAACTTTCGGGTCAATCATGAGAAGCTTGAGATCTTCCGGTGAGCTGCGGAACAGAAGCGAGATTAAAATGGAGTTAATGCAGACCGATTTCCCCGATCCGGTGGCTCCTGCAATGAGTAGATGGGGCATTTTACTCAGATCGCAGAGAATCTCGCTTCCCTGGATATCGCGGCCAAGAGCCGCGCAAAGCGGAGCTTTTTCATTGCGAAAAGCCTTTGATTCAACCAGGCCCCGCAGTAAAACCGGAGAGGTTTTTTTGTTGGGAATTTCTATGCCGATAGCCGATTTTCCAGGTATAGGAGCCTCAATGCGGACACCCGTAGCAGCTAAAGCCAGAGCGATGTCATCAGCAAGGTTGACAATTTTTGACACTTTAACACCGGGTCCAGGGCTTAGTTCAAAGCGAGAAATGGTCGGACCTGTGATGAAATTGATGACATGGGCATCTACCCCGAAATCCCGGAGCGTTTTTTCAAGCTTGGCCCCGAGCAGGCGGATTTCCTCTTTGTCTTCAGGACTTCGTTCCTGACTTTTATCTTCATTAAGCAGACTGGTGGGCGGCTTTTCATAATGGGCAAAGAGAGAAAGCTGTTCACCGGCAAGGCGATGCTTTTGTGCTTTACCCTCACTGCGATCCTTCCAGAGATCACGCGAGCTTTCTTTTTGCAGAGAAGCCTGATCCTCCTTAATATCCTGGGCAATTTGGTCAAGTTCCTTACTTTCGTCCAGGATTTGGCTTTTATTTTTTCCTTCACCACCGGAGGCTGCTGCGGGCGAAGGCTGAGACCGATATCCCTGATTTTCAGAAACAGTCTCCTGCATCGAAGCGCTGTGGCCTGCCGTGTCTACAAGATAAGCTTCTTTCAGGGGAATGAAGACAGGTCGAACGGAAGGCTCTGCGGAAGGAATGGGACCAGCCGCCTTACCCTCTCCAGATAGGACTTCAACCTTCTGCGTCAGCCCTCCTGCCAGTCTTGCGCTGCTTCTTTCCGCTCCGCCATCGCTTTTATCCATCGGGTTAAGAGGGTAGTCCTTCTCCGGCGAATGCACATCCCAGCCATATTCTTCTTTCCCACTCTCCAACTGAGGCTTGCCGCGCCAGTCACCGTGCGGAAGTCCATAGGCGACAGGTTCAGGTGTTTCGGGGATCTCCGCCTGGCAGAGCGTTGAGTTTACAGCCGGGAAATCTTGCCTTGCCTCTCTCTCTCCGCCCGACTGCGCTCTGGCTGCAGAGAGTCCAAAGCCACCATCCTCCGTGAGGGGAGGCAGATCCGGGCCCAAGCCATCATCGGCGCAGGGTATCGAACCCACCCCAAGCGGAGCCTGTTCCGGCGGAAAATGCAAACCAGCGGAATAAACAGGCCGATGTGCCTGGGGTTTCGTCCAGTCGAAATTGGGCAGGGGATTTTCCTCAGGTATTTCCTCTTCCGGCAGATCCTCCCCAGGTCTCATTTTTTCATCATCCTGCTGTTGAAGCATATTTTCCCTCCGTTGACGTAAACGATAAATGAAGTATTTGCGACTCTCTTCTCCCACTTTTCTGGCCCCTGAGTTTACAGCCACCGCCGTGCGCTTAAGGAACTCTTTCCAGGATAGATCAAAGGCCAGCGCCGAGAGCGCGAGAACCTGGGTAAAGAGGATAATCAGGCTGCCTGCATAGCCGCTCAGTCGAATGAGACTAAGGGCAGCAAGAGATCCGATGAAGCCTCCATTCCAGAAAGGCCCGTGTGAGATAAGCTCAGGCTGGCTTCCACCCCTGTAAAAAAGCTCGAGAGCACGGCTGGCAAGCACATTATCATCAACCGAAGCGGCAAGATAAACTTTTTCCGGATCAAGGCTGAAAGCTGCGATCAAACTTACAGCAGTGATAAAGAGCAGGAAAACACAGACTCTCCGGCCCAGTGAAAGCTGTTCTTTTTTTTCAAGGAAGAGCTCTGTGGCCAAGTAGAAAAACAGGAGCGGAAGCACCAGCGCAAGACTCCCAAAAAGCCCCGTACTCAGTGATCTGACCGCAGCTCCGAGGGCGCCGCTTAGTCCTCCTGGAGCCCAGAGGAAAAAAGCCAGGAGAAGTCCACCGGCGCCAAAAAGAATGGCCGCGAGTTCACCATTGGGTCTGGAGTCACTCAGCATTTCTTCGCCATCCGTGTAGAGGCTATCAGACTCCTGCACTTCCGCGCCTTTATTTCTTAACTTTTCGTCAGCCTTAGTCATCACTCTTATTTCATATGCCGCATTGTATTTTTTTCGGCTTCTTGGCGTTTCTGCAAAATCATGGCCGTCTGCAGGAGAGCCAGAGCAGATTTTGCGTCACAAATGCGTCCGTCCTCTACCCATTTCAGGGCCTCACAAAAAGGCAGTTTGAACGCATGGAGAAATTCACCTTGATCTAAATGTTGCTCTCCAGGGCTTAGTTCTTCGGCAAGATAGAGATGCAAAAGCTCTGAGGTGTAGCCCGGTGAGGGGAACATGGCCGATAATTTTTGCCATTTTTTTGCATGGTAGCCTGTTTCTTCAGCCAGTTCTCTCTGGGCACAGATCAAAGGATCCTCATCCTGTTCCAACTTTCCTGCGGGAATTTCACAGAGAATTTCTCCTGTGGCCGCACGGAACTGGCGAACCAGGAGTACCTCTCCCTCGGCGTTCAGCGCGAGTATGGCGGCTCCACCATGATGTCGCACCACTTCACGTGTTTGCACGACGCCATCCGGCAAACTGACCTGCAGTCGCTCAAGATCCAGAATGCGACCGTGATAGAGTCTTTCACTCCCGACAATATTCTCCTGAAGATCCTTATCAAAGACCCCCTCTAAAGGAAGACTGCTCAGATCATTTTTCTGCTCATTCATATCTTCAACTTGTTCCTGCTTGTACTCTTTTGTCACAGCTCGCTTGCTCATTTATTTTCAGCTTTCACGTTTCGGGCAATCTCGCCTACAGCAAGAGCATCACAGCGATTGTTATACTCATTATCGGCATGACCTTTGACTTTAATCCAGCGAATGTTATGCAGGCGATCCTGCGCCAGCAAAGCCTGCCAGAGATCCGGATTGCTCACGGGATTGCCTGCGGCATTCTTCCAGGCATTGCGCTGCCATTTAGTCAACCAATGTTGATTAAAGGCAGAAATTAAATAGGCGCTGTCACTGTGCAAAGAAACGTCGCAGGGTTCTTTCAGGGCTTTAAGCGCTTCCAGGGCCGCCGTCAGCTCCATGCGATTATTCGTTGTATCTGGAACAAAACCGCTCAGTTCTTTTTCAAAACGACCCGCAATCAGGATGGCTGCCCATGCACCAGGGCCAGGATTGCCGGAGCAGGCGCCATCTGTGTAAATCACAACTGTCGGTCTTCTATCCTCCATGGCATCTCCTTCTTCTGCTGGCAGCTTCGTATGATCTCTTAAGCCAAAATCTGAGACTTTCTCCGCAGACTCGGCATACACTCGGGCTCATTTGAAAATTATAGCATAGACACCGTTCAAACTCACTTGACACGAGCTGTCACTTCGCTATAATGATGAAGCGCTTCGGGGTGTAGCTCAGGTGGCTAGAGTGCTTGCTTGGGGTGCAAGAGGTCGCTGGTTCAAGTCCAGTCACTCCGACCAGATTAAAGCTCCTGTTTCAGGAGCTTTTTTTGTGGAAAAATTAGAAAGAAAAAGAGCAGCCTTAAGGCTGCTCTATCTGGCAGGGGAGACGCGATTCGAACACGCAACCGACGGTTTTGGAGACCGTTGCTCTACCGTTGAGCCACTCCCCTAAGAACCTGCTCATCTTAGCAAAGGCGTTTGTGCCTGTCAAGAAAGAAGATATCCAGACCAAGGCACTAAGGCTTCATGACAAAGGGCAAAAGTTCAAGATAGCCTTCAGCTTCCATCTGTTCCCGGGGAATAAAGCGCAGACTGACACTGTTGATACAGTAGCGCAGACCGCCCCTGTCCTTCGGTCCATCCGGGAAAACATGTCCCAGATGATTGCCATTACCGCGGCTATCTACTTCAATGCGGGACATTCCGTGAGAGTCATCATCTTCATAGTCCGTCGCATCGGTAGTCACCGTCATGGCGAAAGAGGGCCAGCCACAGCCGGCATCGAATTGATCATCAGAAGAAAAAAGTGGTTTGCCGCTGACTTTGTCGACATAGAGGCCAGGTTCAGAGGGAACAATATAATCTCCCGAATGAGGCGGCTCAGTTCCCTTTTGCCGCAGGACCTTATAAGATTCTTCATCGAGCATTTTTCTTAAATCGTCGTCCGAAGGGAGCGCTTTTTCAGGAAAAAGCGCTTCTTCAGCCTGGCTGAGATTGATATGACAGTAGCCACCGGGATTTTTATCAAGATAATCCTGATGATGTTCTTCTGCCGGGATAAAGTTTCTTAGATCTTCTAAAATAACTGTGGGCTTCTTCCCCAGCTTTTTCTCCAGAACCGCCAGTGTGGCTTCAGCAACCTTACGGCTCTCCGCATCCGCGCTGAAAATAGCTGCCCGATATTGAGCGCCGATATCATTTCCCTGGCGATTGACAGAAAGCGGATTGATGATTCGGGTAAAGCGCAGCAAGAGCTCAGCCAGATGCACCCGTGAAGGATCGTAAGTGATTCTGACACTTTCCGCATGACCCGTATACGGGATATCGTAATAAGTCACATGATCCCCTTCACCATTGGCATAGCCAACTTCCGTATCAAGGACCCCCGGGACTTTTTTAAAATACGCTTCTGATCCCCAGAAACAACCTGCTGCAAGAACAATTTCCTTCTGTGTCTGAGTTCCTTGTGCATAGACACGTTTTTGGATTTGAGCTGCCATTTCCGCCTCACTTCCCTGCTCCTCAGGCTCGGTATAATCAACTGCATTAAGCTTCTCCGCGACTGAGGAACTGTCATCATTTTGCAAAATCGACCTGCTGTCAATTTTTTTCTGAATTTTACTGACCAGAGGATATTTTATGGCATCGTTGGTCTCGGTTGCTGTGCCGGAAGACACAGGGGATTCAGCCTTTGAGTTTGCTGAGCCGTTCTCTCCTGGCACGTTCTTCCCAGGATTTATCGAGCTCGGGGAGTTTTTCGCCATCGGGGTATCTCCGAAAATAGGCCAGCTCGATGAGGGTGTCCGTGAGATCCGGATTTTTGGGTAAAAGACTACCGTGCATGTAAGTAGCAAAAAGATGATGCACCACAGCGCCTTCGCTTTGATCTTCTCCATTGTTGCCCATTCCCTTAATGACTTTGCCCAAAGGCTGTACGCCAGGTCCTAAACGGGTTCTTCCCGCATGATTTTCAAACCCGATCAGGATGGGATCAAGTCCCTTTTCTCTGAGCAGCGGCGACTCACAGAAAAGATCACCGGTAAAACGGTATGTCCCTGCTTCGGTGACGGCATCAATGACGCCAAGCCCTTCGATCCATTCTCCTGAGGAGCTTTTGTAACCCTTGCCAAGAAGCTGATAGCCGCCGCAAATGGCAAGGCCAGGCAAACCCTGGAGGATGCCTTCTTTAAGCTGAGGACCTTTGACATGGAGAAAATCCTCAATCAGAACTTTCTGAGCACTGTCCTGACCTCCTCCAATAAAAAAAAGGTCAAAATCATTTGGATCAAAGTGCTCGCCCAAACCGACAGGCACGGTCTCAAAAGAAAGTCCCCGGCCTTCCGCCCGATGCTTCAGAGCCAGGACATTACCGCGGTCCCCATAAAGATTAAGGTAGTCCGGATAGAGATGTGCCAGACGCAGCGTCACTTTATTCATGTTCTGCTCCCTTCACCTGAGCGGCCCTGCCCTTACTCTCCGTTTGAGCGCCAAGAGCCAGAAGCCTTTCTCTCAAATGGAGCATGGCGGTATAGTTTGGCAGTATAGCCAGTTTTTCATCCGGTTCAAGACTGTTTACAGCTGTCAGAAGAGTTTCATCAACGGTGTCCATTAAACGGAGTTTATTTTCGTCAACACCTGCATAGACAAGACGCAAGGCCATGTCTGCAGCACGGCTGCCACTGAGAAAAATCAGTCTGACCTGATTTAAAAGACCCGAGGCAAGCACCTCGAAGTCAATGTCCCATATCCAGGAAACATCACAGCCATCCTGCTCACGGTCATTGAGCAGCAAATAAAGGGCTTTGATCTGCTTGTCCGACTTAATGTAAGAAATGGCCTGTTCAGCGCCCACCGGATTTTTAATTAAAATAACGGAGAGGTCGCGGCCCTTAAGCTTTTGCTTTTCCATACGCCCACTGACGGGCCGCACTTGAGGCAGAACCTTAAGCCAACTTTCCTGCTTCACGCCAAGCTGCACGGCGCCAAGCACAGCAGCAGCGGCATTGTAGAGATTGTGCAGTCCGGGTATACCAAAGCGCAGCTTAGTTCCCTCCTCTCCTGCCGAATGAAAAAGAGCCAGCCCTTCCGCACCTTCTTCCGCATCCGGGTAAAAGCTGAAGTCAGGCACAGGCCGGGTGAAGCCACAGTGTGCGCAATGGTATTCTCCCAGATGGGCATAGGCTGTCGCACTGTGCGTGAGATCCTCTCCGCAGATTGGGCAGCGACGGCTTTCCAGGAGAAGATCATCCTGAAATGGCTGCATGGCTTGCGCATCCATACCAAAGAAGCCGCTGCGGGTTTTGCCGACCTCACTTAAAGAAGCACAGAGCGGGTCATCTGCGCAGAGCACAAATCCAGTGTACTCCGGACACTGCTCTAAGGCTTCGCGAATGAGCTCACGTGTATGATCCAGCTCGCCATAACGGTCAAGTTGATCGCGGAAAAAGTTGCTGACAATACAAACCTGAGGTTTCAGGAAACGAGTCAGTCGTGGGAACCAGGCCTCATCCACTTCAAAAATGAAAAGAGGATTCTGCGCTGTTTTTATTTCCCGGCGCCGGGCAAGCAGGCTGGAAGCAAGGCCATCCTGCATGTTGGCCCCGCTATCGTTGGCAAAAACTTCCCGTCCCTCTGCCCGCATAAGTTCGGACAGGGTATGAACGATGGTGGTTTTCCCATTCGTACCTGAAACCATGACGATCTCTCGTCCTTCGCAGATATCCTGCAGAAAGTCACGATAGATCATGAGGGCAACGCCGCCCGGCAAGGCGCTTGCCGAGCGCCCGGACTTAAGGCTGATAAAGCGGATTATGCGACCTGCACAGAGTGCAAGCCAACGGCGGAAACGCCCCAGCAAGCCGGGATTTCGTGTAAAAAAACGTGAAGACATAGATAGCCAGCACCCATCCAAAGTCATTTTTTTCATCTTAACAAGGCCGATATGAGCTGTCAATTTAAGTCAAAGGCCCCGATCTCTATAAGAAATCGGGGCCATACTGGTGAATCATCAGATGGACGATCAGCAAAACAGACTTACTAAAGTCTGAACTCAGGCGTTGACTTTGGCCTTGAGTTCTTTGCTTTTTTCATCGTTATCCTTGCGCATTTGTTTGCGCGAATCAGCCAGATCACGATTGCGTGCCCAGGAGTGCATGATCAGAGCCAGAGCAACGACGCCGTAAGAGATAAAGGAACGGAAGTATTCACCGATCATGGCGTTGCCTGTAAGGGTTTTACCGGCTACCGGCATGACAATGAACATCATGTGGAAGAGCAGGACGCCGATGAAGACGTTCGGTAAACTTGCACGGCTGACCGAAGCGCCGCCGACAAGCAGAGCTGCGGCTGCAAAGAGTGAAACCTGATCTGCACCATAAGTTGTGTTCATGGTACCGATGTTCTGCAAATAAATGATTTGTCCATAGCAGGCCAGAACCGTAGAAATCATGATGGACTGTACGCGGATGCGATCCACGGCCATGCCGGCATCATTGGATACGCGCTGATCCTGACCGACGGAACGCATGTCATGACCCAGTTTCGTATTGCGGAACCATACCGTAAACAGGCAGGCGAGAACGATCAGAAAAATCGTGAAAACCGGAACATAGATTCCGGAGCCCGGCCAGAGCTCGAATTTGATAAAGTCATCAAAGGCTCTTCCGGCCTTAAGTGTAACGGTACTGATGACACCATAGCCACGGGACAAAATAAGGTTTGGATCATGAAACTTGATGACGCCGCCGCAGAAAAAGAGCATGAAGAACTGATAAAAACCGGAGATGAGGAAGGAGAGAATCATTGAAGTGATCATCTCACGTCCCCTGGCTTTATTCAGAACATGCCCGGCAAATGAGCCAAGTAAAACGGCAATGGGCGTTGCCAGTGCCATGGCAACGAAGAGGCCTTCGACACCAGTAAGTCCCCAGTCCTGAGAGAAAATAATACCAATCTGACCCGCCATAGCCCCCAGGGTAATGGCAAAGTTGATCCCCATACCAGCCATAACCGGTATAAGTAAACTCGTCACCAGAAAGCTATTGCGCACCAGGCGTGTGAGGCCCTCACGAAGGAGGTAGACCCCGGTATACTTGGAAAGAGGAATACCCACGCTGATAATGACAATAAAGAGCAGCGGCACAGACATGTTCCGCAAAAATTGTTTTTTATCCTTCAGTAGATCCATTATTTTTTACCTCTCTTTCTGGTCAGAGCGTAAACAATCAGACCATTGGTTACGATCATGCGGATAACTTCGGAAATATCCAGCTGAATCGCGCTGTTGATCACCGAAGGAGTCAGAGAGATGACACCCTGAAAAAGGAAGGCGCCAAGCAGCACATTAAGCATGTTGGCCTTCGTAATCGAGGCGCCGCCCAGCAGAATGGCTGCAACCGTCGGGAAAGTAAAGCCGTTAGGTGCAGTGTAATACTGAGCATAGCCAAAACTCTGTGCATAGACAATGATACCAATCGCTGCCAGGGCACTGGACATAACCACAGAATAAGTCCTCATGCGGTTAATGTTGATCCCGGCAGCTTTAGCATAATCAGGATTGCTCCCAACAGCCGTCATGGCCGTTCCTGTTTTACTGCGGAAGAAAATCCAGATCAGCAGGCAGAAAAATAAGGTAAAGAGAATCGTCCCCACAGGAATTTCAATGCTTTCAGCATTACCGAAGTAATCATTGCCCATCGGGATGCTGACATGAAGGAAATCATCGAGAATATGTTTCCAATACTTGGCGAGACTGATGGTGACACGCAGGCCAGAGCCTTTATAACCTTGTACGCTGGCCGGGTTATGAAAAGGCAGGCCAACCCACATCATCTGGAAAAAGTAAATGAAAGAAAAGCCAACATAAGTGGCGATCATCATTTCATCTCCTTTAACCCTGTTTAGAAGGAGTGAGTAAAACCAACCGAAGACTCCTCCGAAAAACACCCCAATAAGGCAGGCCGTAAAAAAGCCGGCAGCGCCAGTGAGATAATACTCCATGGTGATCGCTTCAGCGAGAAGACCGCCAACAATGCCAATTGGAACGCCAAAGTTCAGACCGGTACCCGATTGAATCATCGGAACCATGGACAAAACAAGGATGCCATTCATGGCAAAGCGCGCAATCATATCATTGAGCGTTGCAACACGACTGACCTTAAAAAATCCGGCGATGAGGTAAAGGAAGAGCAAGAAGAGGGCGATGATGATACGTGCCCAACCAAAATCATTGATCCACCTTTTGAAACGTTCACCCGTAGCCGGACGTTCGCTGTTATTCTGGCTCATGCACCGACCTCCTCAATTTTCTCTCCAGACATCAGCAAGCCAAAGTCCTCAGGTTTGGCTTGCGGAGGCAAAATACCGAAGATTTCTCCTTCACAGGTCACAGCAATACGGTCGGATATGGAGCGAAGCTCTTCAAGTTCCGAAGAGACAATGATAATGGTTGTTCCATTCTCCGAATTGTATTTGCGTAAAGCTTCCAAAACAAGTTCTTTCGCCCCGACATCAATGCCGCGGGTAGGCTCAGAGACCAGAAGAATTTCCGGATCCAGACAGAAAGCTTTGGACAGGCAGATCTTCTGCTGGTTCCCTCCGGACAGATTGCGTACTTTCTGACCTGGGCCCGTGCAGCGAATTTCAAGTTTATCAATATATTCCCTGGCAATTTTATCCATGGTCTTATCATCGCGGAATTTGAATAGTCCACCCAAAATAGACCGAATGCCAACATTTTTGATTTGCAGGGCATTAAAGAGAATATTCCACGATATCGGCTCATCCAGGAGCAGGCCAACACCCCGGCGGTCTTCCGAAACGAAAGCAAAGCCATGCTCCAGAGCATATTTGGTGTTATTCAGGGAGAACGGTTCTCCTTTATAGAGGACTTCTCCCCCCGCCTCATAAATGCCCATCAGACCATTGGCAATACCCAGCTTACCCTGACCGGCAAGGCCCGCAATTCCGAGGATTTCGCCCTTATGAACCTCGAGGTTAACGTTTCTCACGGCCTCACCGGGCATGTCGACCCAGAAGTTTTTCATGCTGAGAATAACTTCATCGGAGATTTGACGTTTGGACTTATTTTTTGAGAAGTCCTCCATGCTCTCGACGTTTCGGCCCACCATTTTTCTGGCGATTTCCAGTATATTGGTTTCTTCTTTATCTTTTTCATCAACGACAAGGCCATCACGCATGACCAGAACCTTGTCGCAGACCTCCAGGATCTCTCTCAGACGGTGTGAAATAAAGATAATAGCAATACCGTTTTCTGAAAGTTTTTTCATGCTCTGGAGAAGAATATCAGCTTCTGATTCAGTGAGCACAGCCGTAGGTTCATCTAAAATCAACAGGCGTGTTTTGATTTTGCTGATTTCACGGGCAATTTCAATAAATTGCTTATGACCGACAGGCATTTCGGAAACCGGGCTGTTAATTTCCAGTTGCACGCCCATTTTTGAGAGAGCAGACTCCGCAATACTTCGGATTTGCTCCTTATCTACGGTCTCCAGCTTTTTACCATGTTTGCCGAAAATTTTTGATATAACGTTTGCCTTCGAAGGTTCACGGTTCAGCATAATATTTTCTGCAACCGAAAAACCAGGAATCAGCGAAAACTCCTGGTGAACCATTCCGATTCCGGCATAGAGAGCATCCAAAGGCTTTTTAAAATCAACTTTTTTGCCATCAATCAGGACTTCTCCCGTATATCCACCGGTTTCCCGGATAACGTCCATACCAAAGAGAATATTCATCAGGGTGGATTTCCCTGCTCCGTTTTCTCCGCACAGCCCCAGGATTTGCCCCTTCCTGAGGGTAAAGGAGATGTCCTTTAATACCACATTGCCGTCAAAATCCTTGCCGACATTGCGCATCTCCAGTAAAGGTTCATCTTTCATGAGCTACCTCAAATGTGATCCAAAGTCCGTCTGAGCCTCAGATCAAATACATGGAGACGGCGGGAAAAACGCAGTTGCGATATTCCCGCCGTCCAAATCTAATCATCTAAAAAGCAAAGCTACACTTTCCTGATTTCTCCCAGAGAAGACGTGGCATTTTGCTTATTCGCCTTTGGTTTCTTCTGTAGTCTCTTCAACCGGCTCGTTCTTAATATGACGATACTTCTCAGGAACTTTGATATCGGTCATATGCATATAGCCCTTGCCAAAGACATAGGTATCCTGATAGACGAGCAGGTAATTGGGAATTTCTTTGCCATCAACCTGGTTGACATAGAGAGAGCCGTTCCAGGTGGCGCCAGGTGTATAGAGCTTATAAGCCTTAAGAACATCCTCTGTACTGCCGAGTTTCATTTTGCCCTCAATGCACTGTTTGGCATATTCGCCCAGACCAGCAGTCGTGGTAAAGCCGAGGGAGTAAGCCCAGGTACCCATACGACCGGAACCGCCAGCTTCGTCAACAGCCTCTTCAACCTTTTTGAGGATAGCGGGCCAATCGCCGGCTTGCTCTTTGAGGTCAATGCCGAAAGCTCCAGGATATCCCATCAGCGGGCTGGGCAGGTCGGCTTCAATAAAGTAGGCGCCAAGTTCAGCAACTTTCTGCAGCAGTGGTTCTGTGTGAGCATCATTCGTGCAGAAGAAAGCCGTCTCTGTGCCATATTTTTTGACCCAGTCATCCATATGTTCGAGAATGAACATCTGAGCGCCAGCCTGACCAACATCTGAAGTCGGATCCGGGGCAGTCTCATCAGCAAACTTCAGGCCGAGGTCTTCACAGGCCTGTTTCATGATGGCGCGGCGAAGAGACAGCAGCTCAATGCCCATGTGACGGGGGAAACTGATGTGGACAAAAGTTTTGCAGCCAAGTTCCTGGGCGCATTTGATGATAAGGTAACCGCGGTTGATGTTATCAGCATCGACAACCATATCGGACACAGGGCCAATGGTCCTCGGGTCTTCCTGTGAGGTACCGGCAAGCAGAATCATATCAGGATGAGCCGCGCGAATGTCTTTGAAAGCAGCAGCTGTTCCAGGAACAGACTGGTTCACGACGATGGCCTTCATCATGGGGTCATCAGCGAGGCCCTTAATCTGAGCGATCGTGGTTTCCATCTCGGATGAGAAGTTATCCGGGTAAGTCAGATGTTTGATCATACCGCCATCATCGGCGTTGCCGTAGCGACGGATCAGTTCTTCCGCACCACGCAGATCATCTTCACTCTGAGAAACGGTACCCGTGACTACGCCGATATGATATTCAGCTTTTGTCCCATCCCAATCCGGGACTTTCTCTACCTCAGTCTCTTCGGCTTCTTTTTCTTCTTTGGTCTCTTCGGCCTTGCTCTCCTTTTCACCGAAGACGGTCACAGCGGATAGGCTGATGATCATCACGAGCGCGAGCATAATGGATAGGAACTTTTTCATAAATTTTCCTCCTGTGTCTTCCAGAAAGCCTGTGTTTAGCCCATCCTTTTCTTGTACATAAGCACCAAAGATTCAGGCTGGAATCTTTTTAGTTAAAGGATGGATGAACAAAGCATTCAGGCTTCTGCCTATTGAGATTTTAACACAGGATACTCATCTGTCAATTATTTTTATGAGAGAGTATGTAGAAACATAGGAGAGAAAGCTCCAGATAAGTCATTTTATCAATCGTAAAAAATGCAAAGGGGCTATCTCGCCACACTTTCGTGTTTCGAGACAGCCCCTGGCTTTAATTCCAACAAAGCAGAATATCGATTAGTACCCGGTAGAATGTGTATTAAAACTCGCGGGTGTTTTTTTCTCTGCCATCTTCTTCGTCATCAAAGAAGCTGGTATTGCGCTCACTCCGTGAAGAGTAATGGCTGCGCTCATCTTGCCTGCCCTCGCGGCGCTCAACAAAAGAACTGCGTTCTCTCCGCTCTCCCCTGTCCTCACGCTCATCGCGTCTGCCGCCACGATCATCACGGCCATAGCGATCATTGCGGCGATCATCCCGGCGGGGTCTTCTCTCACGGCCGCCACGTTCTCCACGATCTCCGCGGAAACTATCACGGCGCTCTCTCCTCTCACCATAGCTGCCGCCCTGATCTCGACTTTCACGGCGTTCCTCGGTCCAGCCTTCCGGTTTTTCCATAAGATCACGCATGGAGAGATTTACCCTGCCCTGGGAGTCAATTTCCGTCACAATGACGCGAACATTCTGACCAGGTTCGACCACATCTTCAACACGGTCGACACGATCCCAGGACATCTTCGAGATATGGACGAGGCCCTCTTTGCCCGGAGCAAACTCGACAAAAGCCCCAAAGTTCATAAGTCGGGTCACCACACCATCAAACACGCTTCCCGGTTCTGGATCGTAGGCGATCGCCCTGATCATGGCAATAGCCTTCTCAGCTGCCTCAGAGTCAGGCGAGGCAATAAAGACATGACCAGTGGAACCGTCTTCGACGATATCAATATCACATTTACTTTCATCTGTGATCCGCTTAATATTCTTTCCACCAGAGCCAATGACCTCACGGATCTTATCTGCGGGGATATCGATCTGTTCGATCTTGGGCGCCCAGGGTGAGAGTTCCTTGCGTGGCTCAGCGATAACCGGCTTAATCACTTCATCGAGGATCTGCATTCGGCCCTTATGAGTCATGGCAAAGGCATCACGGATAATGTCATATGTAAGTCCGTCGACTTTAATATCAACCTGAATGGCGGTGATGCCGTTGCGGGTACCACCAACCTTAAAGTCCATATCACCAAAAAAGTCTTCAATACCCTGAATATCCATAAAGACTTCGTACTGGCTCGTATCACCATCAGCGGTGATCAGGCCGGAAGAAATACCGGCAACCGGTTCTTTAATGGGCACGCCGGCCGCCATAAGGGCGAGGGTACTGCCGCAGATGGAACCCTGTGAAGTTGAACCATTGGACATGGTGACTTCAGAGACCACACGGATGGCATATGGGAACTCTTCCGGTGAAGGAAGTACGGGGAGCAAAGCTCTTTCCGCCAGAGCACCGTGGCCAATTTCGCGGCGTCCAGGTGAACGGCTGGCCTTCGCTTCTCCGACACTGTAGCCCGGGAAATTGTACTGGTGCATATAGCGTTTTTCAACGACAGGATCAATACTATCCAGTTTCTGCGCATTCGCCAGTGTACCAAGAGTCGCAATCGAGACCACCTGAGTTGAGCCGCGCTGGAAACAGGCTGAGCCGTGAACTCTGGGAATAATATCAACAGCCGCAGAGAGAGGACGTATTTCATCCATGGCCCGACCGTCCACCCGTTTATGCTCCTTGAGCAACGCACGGACAACTTTCTTCTCAAGAAGATCAACCGCTTCACCTGTATAAGCTGTCCACTCGGGATTTTTTTCGCTAAGCATAACGCGAATCTTATCTCTGAGAACAGATACATTTTGATCACGGGTCGCCTTATCGGCTTCCTGAACAGCCTGCCACATCTCATCATAGGCAAAGTCTTTGACCACCGTGAAAACTTCTTCAGGGAGAGCAAAAGAGGTGTAGCTGAATTTGGGTTTGCCAATTTCCGCCACGATCTCTTTGATGAAGCGGCAGAGTTTCTGAATTTCTTTATGGCCGGCGATGATAGCTTCAAGCATCTGCTCGTCAGGGATCTCATTAGCGCCGGCTTCGATCATGCAGACTTTTTCTTCGCTGCCGGCAACCGTAAGCTGCAGATCGCTCTTCTCAGACTGCTCAAGATTGGGGCAGACGATAATTTCACCGTCTACAATACCCACCTGAACAGCGGCCACGGGGCCGTTCCAGGGTATATCTGAAATGGCGACAGCAACAGAGGAACCAATCATGGCCGCAATCTCCGGCGCATTATCCTGATCTACAGCCATGACGAGGTTATTGATGTACACATCATTGCGCATATCTTTAGGGAAAAGCGGACGCAGCGGGCGATCAATAGAACGGGATACCAGAATGGCCTTTTCCGAGGGCTTCCCTTCTCGTCTCAAAAAGCCTCCCGGGATTTTGCCAATGGCATACATTTTTTCTTCGTAATCAACACTCAGGGGAAAGAAATCGATACCCTCTCGAGGTTCAGCAGCCGTTGCCGTGGAGAGCACCGTAGTGTCGCCATAGCGTACCAGTACTGAGCCGTTGGCAAACTGCGCCAGCTCTCCGGTTTCCAGGACCAGTTTGCGGCCCATCAGTTCGGTTTCAAAAATTCTTTTACTCATTTTTCCTCCAGCTAACGGTACAGACAGTAGCTTGTAGATTCCGGCTCCCCTGCTCTGCAAAAACTGAAAGGACACGAGGACCGCAATCTACGACCCACAGTCTGTACCGATAAAGAAAGGCGGATGAAAATTTCATCCGCCTCTTTTGTTTTACTTTCTCAGATTCAGGCGGGAAATCAAACTACGATAGCGTTCGATATCAACTCTTGAAAGGTAGTCCAGCAGCCCGCGTCTCTTACCGACCATCATCAGAAGGCCACGCCTCGAATGGTGATCGTTATTATGGCTCTGCAGATGTGCAGTCAGGTGGTTAATGCGTTCGGTCAGCAGGGCGATCTGAACTTCCGGCGAACCGGTGTCACCTTCCTTGGTGGCATACTCCTGAATGATGCTTTGTTTTTTCTCTTTGTCCATGATAAAACTCCTTCAGAATCCGATAGCTAAGGCAGGGTACGTGTCCACAGGCTGAGCAATCGGTCAATCTGGAAAATTTTATCACCTCTGAATGAGTTAAGCAAGTTCTCTCGCCTCAGTCCATTCCTTGACCAGCTGATAGAGAATGGAAACGAGGGGGACAGCAAAAAGAGCCCCATTAACTCCACCAAATCCGCCGCCCAAAATAACGGCCAGGATCACCAGAAGACCCGGAAGACCGATGCGCGTGCCCACCCGTTTAGGATAGATCACATTGCCCTCAATCTGCTGCGTGAGAATATAGGAAATGAGAAAAAGAAGTAATTTCCCCGGACTTACCAGGAAAATAAGAGCAGCCCCGACAAAAGCTGCCAGCCAGGCGCCGACCACAGGAACCATACCCATGAACATGATGATGACGCTCAAAACTATGGTATAGGGAATCTGCAAAATATGAAAGACAATAAAACAAAGCAGGCTGAGCAGAATGGCTTCAGTGAGCTGAACATAAAAGTAGGCGTAAAATGTTTCATCCGCCAGACGGGCTACGTGCATCATCCAACTTCCAGAACTTCCGCTCAGCGCTGTGAGCAGTCGTTTTACACGGCTGCGTATACTTTCGTCACCGATAATCAGGTAGACGCTGAGGATCAGGGCAAGGAAGAAATTGCCAATCAGCGAGGCAAGATTGCTGACAAGGCCACGGGCAAAATTGAGGCCAAAGCTCGTAATGGTTCCGCCGATTTCTGAAAAGCGCTGCTGCAAATTGTTGATAAAGGCCGGATCGATTTTCTTTTCCTGCAGGAGCTCCGTCAAATTACTGGTCAGGCGGTTCATGCTGTTGACATAGTACTGAAAGTTGATGAAAAAATCGGTCAGATTGCGCTGAAAGCTCGGAACAATAAGTAGAACAACCAGGGCAACAAAGCCGATGAATAGTCCATAGGTGATGAGAATAGCCGGAATCTTCGCCCTCTGACCTTTCGCAAACAGAGGCAGCTTATGGAAGCTTTTGCTCAAAAATCGTATGGGTCGGGCAAAGACGTAGTAAAGAATCAGGGCATACCAGAAAGGCAGGAGCAAAGTGAAAAGACGATCCATAAAAGCCCAGATACTGTCGATTTTGACCAGGACAAGAATAGCCAGGAATATCACGGCAATCAGGGGGAAATATTCACTTAATGCACTTTTTTTCATGCCTTTTCTCCTTGAATTTAAACGCTTAAAGGATCACGCTCTGACTCTGAAATCAAATTTGCGCCCTAAAAATTTGCTACCTTAGATGCTCTCTTACCTCGGCCTTAAAAACATCACCCCGCTCGTTAAAGTTGGCAAAACGGTCAAAAGAGGTTCCGGCCGGCGACAGCAAAATGGCATCTCCTGACTGAGCCATGCTGTCCGCGAGTTTCAGAGCTTCCTTATAGTCAGCGGCAGCAGCCATGGGGAAGTCTGTGCGTGACCTTTCCTTGAGAGCTTTTTCAATTTCTGCACGAATCAGAGGTGCATTGGCTCCACAGAATATAACTCCGCGGCAGCAGTCCAGTATGGTCGGGCCGAGACCGTCATAGAGGCAGTTTTTATCTTTACCACCACAGATCATGACCACGGGGACGCCTTGCTCACGAAATGCCGAGAGCGTATGCAGACTGCGGTTGGGCGAACTATCGATGGAGCTGTCATAATAGCGAAGGCCACGGGCTTCCGCAACGAGTTCAACCCTATGTTCAACGCCCTTAAATTCTTTTACAGCCTGCCGCAGTTCCGAACGGCCAACAAGCCCATCCACAGCAGCAAAGGCTGCCAACACATTAACCGCATTGTAGCGGCCGGGTAAGAGCAAGTCCCTGCGCTGGAGCAACTCCTCTTTCGGAGCTGTGGGCTCTGCCTGAAAATACAGGGTATCCCCTTCCAAACCGTAAAGCGGAGCTGTGCCAAAGGGTCGATGTTCAGCCCAGACGAGACGGCCGCGAGCCTCCACTGCCATTTCTTCGCAAAAATCAGCCGTGCCGTTCAGTACCAGTCGGTCGTTAAGATGCTGGTGAAGATATATATTTTTTTTTGCATGAACGTATTCCGCATAGCTCTTATGCATATCGAGATGATTAGGGCTGATATTGGTCACAATTGAGCGCTGCGGACTCTGGCTCATACTGAGGAGTTGAAACGAACTCAGCTCAAGAACGACTTTATCCTCAGCTCTGATGGAAGCCAGCTGATCGAGCAGCGGTGTCCCTATATTGCCTCCAAGAAAAGTTGTGTAACCACCCGCCTTCAACATTCTGGCCATGAGCGTTGCCGTGGTGCTTTTGCCATCACTCCCGGTAACTGCACAGACTTCAGCAGGGCAATAGCTTAAAAAGGCTTCCATCTCAGAGCTGATGATGGCCCCGCGTTTCTTCTCAGCTAAAAGTTCAGGTGTGTCAGGACGAAGAAAAGGGGTGCGGAAAATGAGGTCAAAATTTTTAAGCTCAGAAAGATAGTCAATGCCAAAATGAACAGGCGGCTCATGACCCGCCGCTTTCAGCTCATCCAGGAAGCCTTTGAACTTATCAGCCTCCTTGCGGTCAAAAAGTTCCGTCTCAAGCCCGGCATGAAGCAGCAGACGCACCAGAGGGCGATTGCTGATACCCATGCCGAGAACAGCAATACGCTTATTATTACAAAAACTAAGAAAAGACTGGAGAGGATTTTCTTGCATGCTGGCCTCCGGAAATGTACTTTGGATATTATACAATAAAAAAAGACGGATCCGGAGATCCGTCCTGCTGGTGCGGAAAACAGGACTTGAACCTGCACGACATTGCTGCCACTAGCACCTGAAGCTAGCGCGTCTGCCAATTCCGCCATTTCCGCGTTGCTTTGATACTATAATGGAGCAAAATAAAAAAAGCAAGACCCTATGAAAAATTTTTAAGCCGATAAAAACAGCAGGAGCCAGTTATGACGGGAAAAAGCCTCGAGCCAGCCAATAAAACCAGCGAGCAAAAAACATCCGGACAAAAACCGGAGCTTAGTATTTCTGTACGCCGACTGGCTGAACTGCTTTATCGCCGGGGAGGTCTTGCTCCTGCCATCTATGGCGGGGTCGAGGGCATTGAAGGCATACGTGCCCATCAAAAAGCTCTGCGCCTCCTGGCCGCCTCTGAAACCTGGGGCAGCTATGAATTTAGTCCTGAATACAGCCTTTCCACAACAATCGAAGGTGAAAATTACCACTTATTGCTGCGTGGCCGAGCCGATCTCATCCTGCACCGTGGTAACGAAACGGTCATTGCAGAAATCAAATCTTTCCGCGGAAAAGCAGATTTTATTCCTGATGAGGGTGTAGAGGTCCATTGGGCACAGGCTGAACTCTATGCCGGACTGCTGGCTGCAGGTACAGGCACTGTTGAGGGAAACCGCAGCATGCAGGGCGAACAAAGCCGCTACGAACCGCTGGCTGCGGACAACTTTAAGCCAGATCCTGAAGCGCACACTGGCCCCCGGCAGTTCAAACTTCTTCTTGTCTATGTTTCTGTCGATGAAGATTTTTATCTGGAAAAAACTAAAATCCTGACTGCAGAAGAAGCCCTGAATTTTAGCCGGCACGCTGCCACAGTTTATCTTGAACGCATCTCCAACCTCATCCTCTGGCAGCAGCGCCGCAACGACTCTCTCCGGACCCTGCGCTTTCCTTATGAAAACCTGCGCAGTGGACAGGAAATTATGATGAGGGAGAGTTTGGCCTGTCTGCGCGACAAAGACGTTCTCTTCGTACAGGCCCCCACAGGTATCGGCAAGACCATGGCCGTCCTCTATGCGGCCCTCAAAGGTCTTTCTGCAGGCTATGTGAAACGGCTCTTCTATGCCACAGCCATGCGTTCGACGCGCCTGGTCGCCGAAGCAGCGCTGCGTGACCTGCGCGAAGCCGGGGCCCTGATCCGCAGTCTGACCCTCAAGCCCAAGGAAGACATGTGCCTGGCGCCACAGCTGTTTTGTGATCAGTCTCTCTGTCCCTACGCGCTTAAGTACTATGACCGATTACCCGACGCCATCTCAGAACTGCTCAAAGTCGAAGAACTGAGTCCTGAACGCATCAGCGAAACAGCCCGTCGCCATGAACTCTGTCCTTTTGAACTCTCTTTGGACATTTCCTTTACCTGCGACGTCATTATTGGTGATTACAATCATGTTTTTGATCCCCGCATTCGTCTACGCCGCTTTTTTGATGAGGAAAGCGAAGCTCCTGTTGCCATTCTCATTGACGAAGCCCACAATCTGCCGCGCCGCAGCCGCAGCATGTATTCCGCTTCGCTCAGCAGTGATAGCCTGGAAAACCTGCTCGCTCTTTTCAGAGGAGAAAGCGCGCCTTTCCGCGGTTTTTTCACAAAGCTCTGCGATCAAACTCAGCTTCTGTTAACCCGAATGAAAAGCACGGAGGAGCTCATGACCAGAGGCGACGAAAACGGGGCCCCGATCTTCCCTCTGGATGAAAATCCTCTGGTGACAGAGAGCGAGAGCAAAAACTGGTTTGTCCGCCCGGACTTTCTGGGTCTGCAAAAAAAGCCAGATCGCCTGATCCTTGATCTTGGCCGTGAAATCTTCCTGCTCAGGAATTTTCTCGATGAACAGCGCAGCTTTGAGGGGCGCCAGAAAATTCTGCTCATTTTTTTTGAAATGCTGCACTTTCACCGCATAGCTGAGGACAAGTTCAATGATGCTTATATCTGCGCGGGACGGATCATCGACGGCAAACTGCAGCTCTGGCTGCTCTGTCTTGAAGCCTCTCGTTTTATCACCGAAATTTATCGAGACCTCCACCCTGTCATATTCTTTTCGGCTACACTCTCACCCTATTCCTATTACGAAGCTCTACTCTGTGCGGATCGTCTTGAAAACCCTCCCCTTAAGCTGTTTCTGCCCTCACCTTTCCCTGCAGAAAATCGTCTTCTGCTGATTTCCACGGCGGTTTCTCTAAAATACGAAGAGCGCGATCGCAGTATCGGCAAAATCTGCCGCATGATCCTCGATGCCTGCTCCCGGAAAACCGGAAACTACCTGGTCTTTTGCCCTTCCTTCGCTTATCTGGATAAGCTGCGCCGGCACTTAAAAGCTTTAATCCGTCCGGAAAATACAGATTTTCTGATCCAGCCAAGAGGCATGAGTGAACGCCAGAAAAAGGCTTTTCTCAATCGTTTTGAACACTATGGCGAGCGCAGCCTGATCGCCTTCGCCGTCCTCGGTAGTCTTTTCAATGAGGGCATCGACCTCGTGGGCGAGCGCCTGTCCGGCCTGATTATCCTTGGTGTGGGTCTACCTGGTCTTAGCCCGGAGCGCAATCTCATGGCCGGCTATTGTGAGGAAAAGTTTGGCAGTGGTTTTCTCTTTTCCTACGTCTTTCCAGCTTTTAACCGCATTGAACAGGCCATGGGCCGCCTTATTCGCAGTGAAACTGATCAGGGCTTTGTCTTGCTCATTGATAAGCGCTGGAGCCAAAGTCCTTACGCCCAGCTCATCCCGGAAGACTGGTCACCACATTTTCTTGATGAAAATGAGAATCCTGCCGCAGATATCGCAGCCTTCTGGGAGGACTGCGACGATCATTAAGTTCAATTTACTTTGCTGTTGTCAGACTCATTTTTTCCAGATGGAAGGATCTGTTCTTCACTTAGATATTTTTTCTTGCTCTTTTTCAGCGCTTTAGCATAACGCTTCCCCGTCTTAGTGACCGCAATACCGCCCTGTGCGGTTTCACGCAGCGCTGAGGGTAACATGTGCCCGACACGACCCATGGCCTCGATCACTTCATCCGCCGGTATTTCACTGGCAGATCCGGCGAGCGCCATCTCTGCTGCGGCGAGAGCATTGGCGGCACCCATGGCATTGCGCTTGATGCAGGGAATTTCGACAAGGCCGGCTACCGGATCACAGACCAGGCCTAGAATATTCATCAATGCCATCGCCAGGGCTGAGGCCTGCTGCTCTAAACTGCCTCCGGCAGCCCAGGTCAGCGCTGCTGCAGCCATGCCCGAGGCCGCACCGACTTCAGCCTGGCAGCCCCCTTCAGCTCCAGCAATGGAAGTTTGATTGCCAATGGCCAGGCCAAAAGCTGCGGCGGTGAGCAGATAATGGATTTGGTCTTCGCGGCTGAGCTGAAGTTTGTCACGTACGGCCATGAGAATAGCCGGAACAACGCCCGCAGATCCGGCCGTTGGTGTGGCGCATATAATGCCCATGGCTGCATTGACCTCATTAACAGCAAGCGCGTAGCTGATGGCCCTGAGAAAAAGATCTCCGCTGAGGCCCCGGCCACTTTGTCGATAATCCTCCATGAGTCTGGCGGCCCCTCCGGAGAGACCGGAATACGAACGTACACCCTCAAGGCCACGCTCGACCGCTGCCACCATGACATCCAGTTTCTGGCTCATATCCTCCAGAATTTCTTCACGGCTGCGCTCGCCTTCTTCTACTTCTCTGCGCAGAGCAAGCTCCCAAACCGGGATATTAGCTGCCTGGCAGGCCTTAATCATTTCTTTGACAGAGGCAAACATCTTTCACTCTCCGAAGTTCTAGTTATTTAATTATTTCTGATTTTCCCACTTGACTTGTCCAACAATTTGTCTGGCTCATGCAGCTTGCAGCATCAGAACTGAAGCTGTACAACTTTTTGAATATAAGGCAAGCTGCGCAGTTTCATCAGCAACTCATCGGAGACTTTTCCATCAGCCTCCAGAGTCAGCAGCGCAGATTTTCCCTTGCCTTTGCGGGAAAGTTCCATGTGGGCAATATTAATTTGTTCACTGCCAAGCATCTGGGTAATGCTGGCCACGACGCCCACTGTATCCTGGTGCATGATGAGCAGGGAGGGCACATCGCCCATGAGGCGGACGCGATAACCATCGATATTCATGATCTGAACTGCACCTCCGCCCACTGAAACACCAACAATTTCCAGTTTTCCCGCCTTGCCATTCAATTGGATACGAGCCGTGTTGGGATGCTGAACGCGCTCATCGCTGGTGTGGATGGTCACCTTCATGCCGGCTTCATGGGCAAGCTGGAGAGCCTCCGGGATGCGCCGGTCAAAAGTGCTCATGCTGAGCAGACCTGCAACGACAGCGACATCTGTGCCATGGCCGCGAAAGGTATGAGCAAAGGAACCATAAAAGGTGATGGCCGCCGTTTCCGGCTGTTCGCCATAAATTTCCCTGGCAATCTCTCCTATACGCACCGCACCAGCTGTATGTGAACTCGAAGGCCCCACCATGACAGGGCCGATAATATCGGCAACACTGTTATATTTCATGCTCTTTCATCCCCTTTTCACTTTCACGTTCACTTTCTCGGATTTCAACTTCAGTCTGAAAGCTGAAATTTTCTAAATCTTCGGCGATTTTGAGCCGCTCGTACTTTTTTTCCATGACTTCTTCACACCAGCGATCCGAAAAAGCAATCACTTCTTTTTTCAGAGATTCTTCTGCCTTAAAGGCAAAGAGCTGCTCAACGCGGCAATCCGCCAGATAAAGAAGACAGGCCCTCAGACCGGATGACATGCGCAGTCTGCCCCCGCTGTCCGCTTCAAGCGGATGGCGCGGGCAGATCAGTCCACCCGTATGAGTTTGAAAGACATAACCCGGCTCGAAAGACGCATGACAGATGGAGCAATCTCTGAGCCAGGGGCTGAACCCCAGGAGGCAAAGGAAACGGTACTGGGCTATGCGCACATCAAAAAGCGGCTCGCTGGACTGACTGAGGCGCTGGCTCGCATAAGCCCAGAGCTCATAAGCTCCAGCAACCGTCTGACCTGAACGCAGAGCATCGCAAAATAGTTCTGCAAGATGAGCCGCCGCAGAGAGCCGTCTGAAGTCTTCGCTCAGAGGCAGAAAAGCATGCAGTAACTCACCCTGATTAAAGCGGAAGCGTCCCTGTGTTTCGAAGAGTTCAAATTCACCGAAAACAAAAGCCTGTGAGAGAGCCGCTGCTCCGCTGCGGCCACGGCCTGCAGCGGCAGAAATACTGATCAGGCGATCATTTTCCCCCAGCAGATCCAGCATACGTCGGTTTTCGCCATAGCGTACCGAGCGCAGCACAAAAGCCTTGCAGAGCAAACGAGGCATCTTTTACTCTCCACCATAGCCCAATTCTTTAAGCGCCGCTGGATTTTCACGCCAGCGTTCTTTCACTTTAACATAGAGGTGAAGATCGCAGGGACAGTCCAGCAGATACTCCATGCGCTCACGTGCACGGCTGCCAATCTCCTTAATCCGCTCGCCACCCTTGCCAAGGAGCATGGCCTTGTGCTGGCTGCGCTCGCAGTAAATGATCGCTGAAATTTTGACGCGCACACGTTTTTCTTCACCCGTCTCCGCATCCACACGCAGATCCTCATCGAACGATTCAAGTACTACCGCCACCTGATGGGGAATTTCTTCTTTCATCTGGCGCAGGATCTCGGAACGAACGAGTTCACGCACCAGAGAGCCTTCCGTCTGATCGGTCATGACTTCTTCAGAAAAAACAGCGGGGCCTTCCGGCAGAACCCGTTTTATCTCTTCAAGCAGCTCATCCAGTCCTTCGCCTGTTTTCGCAGAGATCGGCACAATGGCCGCCGGTTGCAGAGCCTCATTAAAAGCAGCCATCAGCGGTAAAATCGCAGCTTTGTGAGCAATGTCACATTTATTCAAGACAAGGATAAGCGCTTTGTTTCGATCATGAGCCCTCCTCGCCACGCGCTTTTCAATCTCTTCCACCCGTGGTTTAAAACTGGCTTCAATGAGCAAAAGCAAGACATCCGCTTCATCCATGGCGACACTGATGGATTTGCTCATGGCCCGATCTAAAGCATGTTTCTCGACATGAATGCCAGGCGAATCAATAAAGATCATCTGAGCATCGGCATCATTGATTACCGCACGGATTAAACTTCGTGTCGTCTGAGCTTTAGGTGAAGTGATGGCCAGTTCGCTGCCGGCAAGCTCATTTAAAAGCGTTGATTTGCCAACATTAGGACGGCCTACCAGGGCAATGCAGCCACAGCGGCTGATTCCGCTGAGTTCATTATTTTTACTCTCTTCCTCCTGAGTCTCCAGGGCAGCAGAAGACATGGAAGCTTCTGACGGTGAACTTGCCCTACTTAGCCTTTCGTCATCCCTGGGCTCCTCGGTCGCATCATTCCTGACCTGGCGGGCCTCACCTTCCTGCTCTAAGCCAAGGCCCACGGCCTCCATAATTTCACGCTGTTTCTCCCGCATACGTTGTTCTTCAGCGGCTTTCATATGATCGTAACCAAGGCAGTGAAGCAGACCATGGATGGCCAGAAAGACCAGTTCACGTTCAAAACTGTGGCCATATTCATCGGCCTGTTTTACTGCTTTTCCGGGGGATATAACGATTTCTCCGAGCAGGACCTCACCACTCTCAGCCTCCGGATTTTGCCAGTCATAGCGCTGCAGTTCCTGCTGCAATTTTCCTTCATAAAAGTCAAAACCGGGAAAAGAAAGCACATCCGTCTCACGGTCGACCTCGCGTTGTTCACGGTTCAGCGTGCGCATGGCTGCGGCCGAGCAAAAAGTCAATTCCAGAAGAGCGTGAGTTACCTCCTCCGGCCAGCCGGAATTTTTTGGCAATGCCAGTGCAAAAGCCAGAGAAAGAGCTTTTTGCAGAAGTGGCAGCTGACCTTCCAGGGCTACTTTTCTTTGCTTATTACTGATTGTCACGTGAAGAGTCGGCATCCGGATACTTTATCCTTTCATGAAAATGACCTGCATAAACCTGCAGGAAAGCCTGCATGATTTTTTCTACGTCAGCGTAGGACAGGCCGGAATTCTTGAATTGATTTTGCTCATTTTTAATTTTGAGCACATTACGCATAACCTCTTCTGCTTCTTTTAGATTGTTACAGCCAGAAGATTTGACGGCAGCTTCTGTCGAGTCTGCCAGCATGACAATCGCGGACTCACGGCTGGATGGCAGAGGGGTGTGATAGCGGTAGAGATCCGGATTGGGATCAGGGCGTCCTTCCCGCTCAGCTTCAGCTTTAGCTTTATGGTAAAAATATTGAAGGACCGTGCTGCCATGATGTTCAAGAGCAATGCGCAGCACAGGCATGGGCAGATTCAGACGTTTGCCGAGCTTATAGCTGTCTTCAGGGTGCCGGGTAATAATGCGGGTTGATTCTTCCGGCGTCAGATAATCGTGAGGGTTATAGCCCTGCTGGTTCTCCGTAAACATGAGCGGATTTTCTAATTTCCCGATGTCATGATAATAAGCCCCAACACGGCAAATCATAGCATTCGCTCCCACAGCCTCAGCTGCTGTATCCGCCAGATTGGCGACCATCATCGAGTGCTGCGAGGTGCCCGGAGCTTCCACGAAAAGACGCCGCATGAGGGGTTGTCCCGGCTGTGAAAGCTCAATCAGGCGCAGCGGTGATACGGTATTAAAAATCATTTCAAAGAGCGGCATGAGGCCTATGGCGGCAATGACTGAAGATGCCCCGGAAAGGACACTCGAGGCCACGGCAACCCCAAAGCTTGCTGCTGTCGTACGCTGCATAAATGAGTAAGCAGCCGAACTCATAAAGTTGACACAGGAAATGGCCAGGATCAGCTTGGCAAAATTATCCTGACGCGTGATGTTCTGAGTAAAGAGAGCCGCCACAGCACAGCCGAGTATGGCGACGAGCAGAAAAGCCGGGTTAAAGTTGACCATGGGCATGACCGCGACAATAAGAAGGGCGCTCATGACAAGAGAGGTTTCAAAGCCAAAATAGGCGCTGATCAGCACAGAAGAAAAATAAACCGGTGGCGAAAGCTGCATGCTCTGTCCCAGATAAGCCGAAAAGGCCATTGGGATGAGAAGCGATATCACCAGGGTCAGCATCTCCCGGTTAAAGCCAAGAAGCTGCGGCTGCGCAAAACGCAGGTAGATAATGGCAAGAGAATAGAGAATCAGCAGGAGCAGGGCCTGACCGCCGAGAATCTGGTAATCAATGCTCTTAGCATCAATGAGATTCAGTCCCATGAGCAGTGCGTAAGTTTCGTCAGTGATGATATCTCCTTCGCTGACGATACGTGTACCGCGGTTGATCATGATGGGATTTTGCTGGACATTGTTGAAGGCATCCTGGCGGGCATTTTCCGTGGCGACCTGGTTAAAGATAACGTTGGGCTCCAGGAGTACGCCAAGCAGTTGAATCGCAAGATTTTTGTCATTGCGGTAAAAGGATTCGTTCTTGTAGATTGTCTCTACTTCTTCCCTGATGCTATCCCCGATAGAAAGATCGTCCAGGGACTGTCTCATGATCACGTCGGCACTGGAACGCACATTGTTGCTGAATACAGCAAAACGTTCATTGGACATCTGAAGAATGTCCAGGATCAGCTGAAGATCAGGTTCCTTCTCAAGTTTTTCGCTGATTTCCGCAAGCAAACCTGTGGCCGCCGCCGTCACTTCGCTGTTGCTGGGGCGATAGTCTCCTTCGTCCGGTCCATCATTCTGCAGACGGTAGAGCTGTTTTCGGCTGGCTGAAACGATTTCCAGAAAGCTGCGGGTTCGGCCCAGCGAGCGATCTGAAACTTCCTGGGATTGTGTCATCTTGTTAGGAACCAGGGCTGCAGCTTCTGTGGCACGTCGATGGGTTTCAGCATAGTTGACGATGCTTCGCGGAGCCTCAATATCGTAAGGACTGGCATCACTGACATGCAAATTATAGGTTTTAGGACGTGAACCAATATAGACGAGGAGGATCATAAGAGCAAAACTCAAGATCAGGAGGAGTGGTCCGGACCATTTAAAAAGACCTTTTCTGTCTTTCAGTGAATGTGCGGACTGCTTTTCCTCAAGAGGGCCTGAGTCTGTTTTTTTATCGCGCAGAGGCAGTGGATTTTCCTTCATGATTGTCGTCTCCGAACTTCTGCCGCCGTCAGAGGGCGACGATATTTTTCACTTTTCTCATAAGCGGCAATGATACGCTGAACCAGGGCATTTCTCACGACATCTTCTTTCTTCAGGCGAACGAAACTGACACCCTCAACTGAACCAAGAATGCGTTCGATGTCCTTAAGGCCACTGCGCCGTTCCGGCGGCAGGTCGATCTGCGTGATGTCACCCGTCACGACCGCCCTGGAGCGGAAGCCTATGCGCGTGAGAAACATCTTCATCTGCTCAGCTGAGGTGTTCTGAGCCTCATCCAGTATAATAAAAGCATCGTCAAGTGTACGCCCGCGCATGTAAGCCAAGGGAGAAATTTCTATGGCTCCACGTTCCAGATGGCGAGCAAATTGATCCTGTCCCATAAGTTCATAAAGAGCATCATAGAGCGGACGCATATAGGGATCGACTTTCGTCTGAAGATCTCCAGGCAAAAAACCCAGCTTTTCACCGGCTTCAACAGCTGGCCGGGTCAGGATGATACGGGAGATCTGATGAGTTTTAAAGGCTGTGACTGCCATGGCCACAGCCAGAAAAGTTTTGCCCGTACCAGCCGGCCCGATGGCAAAGGTCAACTCATGTTCACGCATGGCTTTTATATAGCGCGACTGTCCTCTGGTTTTAGCCCGTACCGGTCGGCCTTTGGCGCTCACACAGATCAGCTCGGAAGAAATGCCATCCGGCAGCAGGGCTTCCGTGTCCGAATCGGAGGAGGCCACAGCCAGAAGATAATTGAGCTGCTGTTCACTCACTTCGCCTTCACGCCTGTAGGCCGCCTGGAGATTTCTCCAAATGGCTTCCGCCTGCTGAACCGGCAGATCTTCGCCTTCAATCAGGAGTCCTTCGCCATCCTGAGAGGTCGATACTCCAAAGCAGCGGTCTATGACCGCCGCATTGTGGTTGAGCACGCCCAGCAGAGCCAGCCTTTCTTCGTTATTTGCAACTTCCAGAATTTTCTGCATATTACTTCGTATTATATCAAGTTTTCAGCTAAGCATAGGAACCGATGTCACCGTTTAAGCATGCTGCCCGTTGTAAAAATAAAACTTAAAGCTGTCTTAATTTTTCTCTGAGAAGCAAGTAGTCAGGCGGCAGTGGTGCCTCAAAAACTTTCTCAAGACCATCTCTGGGATCCGTGAAACGCAGACGGAAAGCATGCAGAGCCTGGCCCTTCATGCCAAAAGTTTCACGTTTGGGAATATAGAGAGGATCTCCGACGATAGGATGACCAATATAGAGCAGATGTACGCGGATCTGGTGGGTGCGTCCGGTTTCAAGTCTGAGTTCCAGCTCGCTATGCTGGGAAAAGTTTTCCAGAACATTGAAGTGTGTGCGTGCTTCTCTGCCGCCGGCCACCACAGCATAGCGCTGACGATTACGTGGATCCCGCCCCAGGGGAGCATCTATGAGTCCGGAACGAACAGGCGGCAGTCCCCAGACAAGAGCACGATAATCTCGTTCGACCTTATGCTCCTTAATTAAAGCTGCCATCTGGCGGTGGAATTTTTCATTTTTTACAACCAGCAGCAGGCCGGACGTATCTTTATCAATACGGTGAACAATTCCCGGCCGACCGCTTTCGCTACCTGTATCTAAATCCTGACCAAGATAATTCAATAATCCGTTAACAAGCGTTCCGGCGCGATGGCCAGGGGCCGGATGAACGACCAGTCCACGTTCTTTGTTGAGGATAAGACAGTCCTCATCTTCATAAATAATGTGCAGCGGGATCTCCTCCGCCTGCGGCCTGCCTGCAGAAGCTGACTTGTCAGGCAGGTAAAGGATCGTATCTCCGGGAACCAGGGCTGTCCCCGCCTTGACATTTTTTCCATTGAGCAGAATGCGCTTTTCCCTGAAAGCCTTGCTGATCTGGCTGCGTGACAACTCGGGCAGCTGGCCCGTCAGCCAGAGATCAAGGCGTCTTGCTGCTTCTTCAGAGTGAATTTCTATGCTTTTTTCGTTCATTATCTTTCCGCCTGGAGGTCAATATTTTTCTTTTCCCTGCTCCTGACTCAGCTTCTCACCGCTTTCTGAGAAAGAAGCAGGCAAAAGCTGATCCAGAATTTCACTTTGTCGCAGCAAGAGGATGAAAAGTAAAACAGAGCCGAGAACGATGCAGGAATCCGCAATATTAAAGCTCGGAAATTCATAGCTGCCAAAATGGAAGCTCAGAAAATCTACAACTGAGCCACGCAACAGACGATCAAGAAGGTTTCCCAGATTTCCAGCGAGCATCATCGAGAGGAAGATCTGAGCAGGGCGATGGCTGCTAAGTCTCAGGATACCCCAGACCAGAAAAAAAGCAGCCAACAGGGCGATAAGAGTAAAAAAGACAGATCCGTACGCATGCTCAGACAAAAAGCCCCAGGCAGCCCCCTTATTGCGAATATGGCTGAAACCAAAAAAATGGCCCAGTACAGGTACATAGTCGCCAAGGGGGATCTTCCTGATCACCAGAGCTTTACTGACTTGATCGATGGCAAGGAGAATAAATCCGAAAATAAATACAGGTGTTAGAGAAGCTTCTCTTGTTTTCAATCCTGAACCTCCACTGCGTAATACGACTCTTTACTTTCAGCGCATAACGCTGAGCTTTTCTATGCCTTCGTAGGGTCTGTCTTCTGATGAACTGAGGCTGCCCTTAAGATCCGGCGAAAAAAGCAGACAGCTCTCAGAAAAACCGACTTCAAAAAGCCCCGCTTTCAGAAGAGCCTCCTGTAGCGCCTTCATTTCCGCTTGAAGGGCTTCAGGAGCTGCATCATTCTGCCCAGGTTCGAAGCGATAAAAGAGGTCCCGGGGCAGCCCGCCCTGCTCGTGATCGGTGGGCAGGGAGAAGATGGTACGCTTCAGATTTTCATTTAACTGGTTGCTCATGGCGCGCAGATCAAGGGGATATGAAAGTGGCACAGTAGTCAGTGCAAGGGCATATTCACCCTGTGCAAGATAGTCCGCATAATCTTTTAGGGGAATATACTTCAGTTCAAGCTGGCAGGAGAGCTGGGAGAGCTGCTCAGCCAGACGATTCATAAGGGTTCTGCCAAAAGGCGAGGCTGGAGCGGCAAGGACAAGTTTCATCTTTCCCAAAAGCAGGTCAAGCTGTGTCAGGGAATCTTGCTGTCGCTGGGCTGGCGTCTCATTGAATGAGAGGCGACGCCAATCACGGCGGTGGTAGCAAAAGGCTGCATCGCCTTTTACGGGACTTCCCTGCGGCCTTGAAGTCAGGAACGCACGAAAGGTCTGAAGAGTCTGCGCATCGGCAAAGGGACTGTAGGCGCCTTTACCGCAAACCATCAGAGAATAATTAAGGCCCTGCAGAAGTGAACGATTCAAATGATGACGCGGCAGCATTTCCTGAGAAGTCTGCTCATCAAGATAAAGCAGATCCAGTTTTCCCTCTTCGAAAGCAGAGAGCGCAGCCTCCTCAGAATCATAAGGCAGAAAGAGCAAATCCGCAGCCTTGCCTTTTAAATCTCCCTGTGCCACAGCCCGTCCCATGCCGGTCTTTTCATCTAAACTCAGGCGATAGCGGCCGATGCCGGGGACTTCTTTCAGGCTATCACTCAGAGCATAAGCTTCGGGAATGATGGGAAAAGTAAGCACCCAGGGGAGATTTTCCGCCCAGCTTTTGAGTTCAATGCGAAAGCTATTGGGACTTAAAATCAACACTCTCTCAATCGAAGCCAGAGCACGCCGGCCTTCCGGATCCGGACGAACAGCTGAAAAATCCGCCCGCAGCCCGTCAAAGGGATTTCTCTTCCCATCTTCATCAGCTTCTGTATCGACTTCTGTATTCTCAGGATTCTCCGCCTTTTCCTCAGCTCTCTGCTCATCTTTTTCCGTCTGCCCTGGCTTTGCCTGATAAGCCGGTATGCGGACCGGCAGCTCACCCTCAACAGCATTATCCGCTTCTTCCAGGAGATCCAGAGGCTGACTGAGGCCTGGAAGATGTGCATAAGGATTAACATCCTGAAGCCCCGCCTCATTTTCTGCCTGAGACAGGTCAGTCATCTGACCGTTGCCAGAAAACTCAGGCATTTCCATTCGCGAGAGCAAAGCAGAACGATAAACAAGCAGTGATACTGCCGCGTCTCTCGCGCGCAAGGGCGACCCATCAGAAAAACTCTCGTCGCGCCTCAAATTTAAGCTCAGCGATAAATGATCGTCAGACCATTCCGCTGATTCCAGCAGATCAAGGCGCAGCCTTTCCTGTTCATCCAAACGGAAAAGACCCCGGTAGGCCAGCGACATAGCTGCCTTACCACTCGCATCAAAGGTGTGAAGAGGATTCATCGTCGTCCGTGTTTCCCACCAGAGTCGCAGACTTTTGTCCTGAGGATCCAGATGTATGGGGGCTAAAGTCTCAGACTGCTCAGCAGCGAAATCATCCTGAGCTTCCTCAGCTTCGACCGTCTTTGTTGCTTCACTGACCCTTTCGTCTCTCTGTGAATTTTCTTCTCGTCCTGTCTGCGGGTGAGTTTCCTCTGCCCTGACGCTGCTGTGAAACAAGTCCCCCAGCCCGGCAAGGCAAAAGCCGAGGATCAGCAAAAGGATCAAAGCGTCCTTGCCCAGGCGCCGCCATTGCCGCGTCCATTTAAATTGATAGAGGTCTGGCTGAGTTTTCTTCATGAACCAGATTGTAACATGTGCCGGCGATCAGATTCTCAATAAAATAAAAATCTCCTCGTTCACACTTTTTCTTGAAATGATACCCCTAAGTCTTTCCCGCACTGGAAGATGATCCTTTGGAACTAAAAAGGACTGTCTCACAACACATTAAAGTTGTGAGACAGTCCTTCTTTTGTTCATTTGGCATAGTCGACGACGCGACTTTCGCGAATCATCTGGACCTTGATCTGTCCGGGATAGCTCAGTTCATCTTCAATTTTCTTGCTGACTTCGTGAGCTTTAAGAATCATCTCATCGTCTTTGACCACATCAGGTTTGACCATGACGCGAATTTCGCGTCCGGCCTGAACGGCATAAACTTTTTCGACTCCAGTAAAGGAGCTGGCAATTTCTTCCAGTTTTTCTATCCGTTTGATATAGGTCTCAACATTCTCACGTCTGGCGCCCGGTCGCGCGGCCGAGATAGCATCTGCGGCAGCAACCAGCGCTGCAATCGGATGGATCACTTCCACATCCCCATGGTGAGATTCAATCGCATTGATGACAATCTCCTGCTCATGATATTTTCTCGCCATATCCGCGCCGAGTTCAACGTGGGAACCTTCAAGCTCAAAATCGATAGCTTTGCCGAGGTCATGCAGCAAACCTGCACGTTTGGCAAGCGCAACATCAAGTCCCAGCTCAGCAGCCATAGCTCCAGTCAGCCAGCAAACTTCTATCGAGTGTTGAAGAACATTTTGTCCATAGCTGGTGCGGTATTTCATGCGACCGAGAAGTTTGACAATCTCGGGATGTAATCCCACCACACCTGTCTCGAAAACAGCCTGTTCACCAGCTTCTTTCATGGTCTGATCCACCTCACGGCGGGCTTTTTCGACCATTTCCTCGATTCTTGCCGGATGAATACGCCCATCAAAGACGAGTTTTTCAATGGCAAGTCGTGCAATTTCGCGACGAATCGGATCAAAACTGGAGAGAATGACAGCCTCCGGAGTGTCGTCGATAATTAAGTCAACTCCGGTAAGATTTTCAAGTGTGCGGATATTTCGACCTTCACGCCCAATGATACGTCCCTTCATCTCTTCATTCGGCAGGTTCACCACAGAAACTGTAGCGTCACTGACGTAATCAGAGGCATAACGTTGAATCGAGCCGACGATAATTTCTTTCGCCCTGGCATCAGCTGTTTCTTTAGCTTCTTCTTCCATCTGGCGAAGCATTACCGCCATGTCGTGACGATATTCCAATCTTGCCTGATCCAGTACCTGCTTTTGCGCTTCCTGCTGGCTTAAGCCTGAAACGCGTTCAAGCTCTGCCTGCTTCTCCTCTTCTGCCTGTTTGACCGAGAGTTCACGATCTTCCAGGGAACGGGCACGCCCATCCAACTCTTTCTCTCTGCGTTCAACAGCGCTTAACTTGCGTCCAAGCTGTTCTTCGCGCTGTTCCATACGATTGAAATCTTTACTCAATTCTGCGCGTCTGTCACGCACAGATTGATCCAAATCGAGCTTTGCTTTATGGACTTCTTCCTTTGCCTGCAGGAGCAGTTCCCGTTTACGATTTTCGGCTGCTTTTTCGTTAGCAGCCAGAGTCTTCTCAGATTCTTCACGAAAACGAACTCTATCTTGCTCAAGTTCTCGACGTCCTTTGTCGAGACCTTTTTTGTAGTAGGAAGAGGTCAGCCAGAAAAGCAGCATGGCACCGAGAACAAACCCCAGTAACATCCATAACCAATAAATGGCAATCACCTCCCAATATTTAGTTTTCAAGTTGCAAGTAAAAAAACTTCCGCTAGTATTGTATGATTTAAGCACTTTGATGTCAACGAAAGAGGTCTGCCCATGATTTTTCGTTATACTGCAGATTATGTCGATGCAGGCACGAGCGCGGGAAGTGGTCTGAAACGGCATTGTGGCCTCTCCCCCACGCTCGTGAAAGCGATTCGTCTGCATGGAAATCTCGAAATAAACGGTCACTTTGCGCGCATGAAAACTCTGCTGCAGGAAGGAGATATGATTGTAGCCGAGAGTCCACAGCCTGATTCCCCGGCATTACACCTGCCTGCAGATCTGCCTCTGCTCTATCAAAGTCCCTGGTTGCTTGCGCTCTCGAAACCGGCGGGAATGGTGGTTCATCCCAGTCTCAATAAAAATCTTCCTGATCTCTGCAGTCTTCTTTCCGATCAGGCGCTGCATCCGGTCAATCGGCTGGACCGTGATACTACCGGGATCGTTCTGCTGGCCTTAAATGGGCATGCTCATTGGTTGCTCACGCAGTCGCCGATGGAAAAGCGATACCTGGCGATCGTGCATGGTCGTTTTTCTGAAAAAGAAGGCTGTATTCAGGCCGCAATTCGCCGGGCGAGTGACAGTATCATCCTCCGGGAAGTAGGTGAAGACGGCAAAAGGGCAGAAACCCTGTGGCAGGAACTGGATTATTTCCCCAGCAACGATCTCTCGCTTGTGAGCTTTGTTCTGAAGAGCGGCCGCACTCATCAAATTCGCGTACATGCTCGCTATGCCGGCTGTCCCCTTCTGGGCGACAGTCTCTACGGACTCAACAGTCTGCATGCAGCCATCGAAAAGGCTCAAGCTCCTGAAGCCTCTGCCCAGGTTCTCTCTGCCGATCATTTTAAACTGGACCGTCTCATAGATCGTCAGGCCTTGCACGCTGAAGCTCTTAGTTTTACAGATCCCCAGAGCAAAAAGCGGATCCATTTAAAGGATCCGCTTCCTGAAGATATGCTGACTGTTTTAAGGCACTGTGGCCTGCCGGAAAAGAGTCTTTCAGATCAGATCCGGCTGTAGACGGTCTTGCAGATTGAAGCGTTGAGCTTATCTATTTCCTTTAAGGCTTTGTCGCAGCGCTCTGAGGCCTCTTTGACAAAAGCTTCATCTTTCACTGAAGGCAGATTGATCTTGACATTGAAAATGGCGGACTCACAGGCCGCGCGGCACATAAGAGAGGCCACCCCAGCGTCCGTAACTGCATTCTTATTGCCAAATTCTGCAATCTGAGGGAGCAGGCGGGCACAGTCCACACAAGTTTCAACGGTATCCAGCGGAGCCCTGGTCGAAGCAAGAGCTGCTGCAGCCAGCGCCGCACTGCGGGCTGCCTTTTCATCGTCCGTGGCTTTGGGCATTTTCAGCGCCTTCATATAGCCCATAAAAGCTTCTGTATCCTTATCAATCAGACCGAGAAAGCGCCCGCGAAGCTCCACGAGATCATCCCCCGCAGCTTCCAGACTTTTCCGCGTTTCTTCGGGAAGAGCCTCGTAAGATTTTTTTCCATAAGAAAGACAGAGCACCATCTTCCCCAGGGCAGCGCCAAGCGCGGCAGCCAGAGCCGCCACGGAACCGCCTCCAGGCGCAGGAGCGTCAGAGGCTGTGAGCTCAAGAAAATCGACTAAAGTCATTTGGGTCATGGAATCCTTGTTCATTGTTTTTTTCCTTTCATCAGGCCTGCCAAAGCTATAAGGCAGGGCCCCTGCCCTTCAGTTTCAGGCTACTTAGCCTCTGAGGGCTCAAATCAAGATCATTTCGGGATCGACGAAAGCTGTTGAAAGCCTCATCGCTGCCCGTGTAAATCGAAACGCTTTCAGACCAGAAGAGTGATCACTGTTCAGTACATCTTCTGGAGGCCAGAAGCGATGCGACGGCTACTGTTGAAATACATCCATCCCGGACAACATGCTCACCGCTCTTGAACACATCACAGACCGAGTTAATGCCGAAATGATAGAGCAGATATGCCGGACTGGGAGCATCGAAAACGGTGATGTCCGCTAAATACCCTTTCCTGAGCTGTCCAATCTCAGCTTCACGGGAGACTGCTCTGGCGGCTTCACGAGTAACCGCCCTGAGAATTTCTTCCGGTGTGAGCTTCATCTCATAGCAAGCCATAAACATGGCCATCTGGAGGTTTTCGCAGGGCGAACTGCCGGGATTAAAATCAGAAGCCAGAGCAACATGTACACCGGCCTCAAGCATTTTACGTGCAGGTGCGAATTCCTTCACCATAAGAAAATAGCTGGTTGCCGGGAGCAGCACCGCTACCGTGCCAGAAGCAGCCATTTTACGGATGTCCCCATCTGAGATAGACATAAGGTGTTCGGCAGAGGTTGCATGTAGATCTGCAGCCAGGCCAGCACCGCCGAGCGGGGCAATTTCATCAGCGTGGATTTTCAGCTTGAAGCCTTTGGCTTTAGCTGCTTCTGCGATTCGCCTGCTCGTCTCCAGTTCAAAAATACCCTTTTCACAGAAAATATCGACAAATTGAGCCAGATTTTCTTTTTTGACGAGGGGCAGCATTTCCTCAATGATAAAATCTGCATAATGTTCGGCTGAATCAAATTCAGGAGGAACATCATGCGCACCGAGATAGGTAGGGATCAAGTCGAGTGCCTGAAGCTGCGGCAGTTCACGTATCAGGCGCAGCGAACGAAGTTCCGTCTCCTTATCCAATCCGTAACCGCTTTTTGCCTCGACTGTTGTCGTTCCGTGAAGAAGCATGCACTCCAGACTCTTCAGCGCTTTACGCCGGAGTTCATCAAGACTCGCTTCGCGGGTCTTTCTGACCGTGGACTTAATGCCACCTTCTTTGTGAATTTCCATATAAGAAGCACCGGCAAGCTTGAGCGCCAGCTCATTTTCACGCGAGCCACCGAAGATGAGATGCGTATGCGGGTCAATCAGTCCGGGGCAAACGGTTTTGTTTCGGAAGTCCAACATTTCATCAACTGATTTCAGAACTTCCTCCGAGGGTGTTCCCGGTTTAACTTCAAGCAGACGCTGACCTTCCATCAGCAGATAGCCATCGACCTTTTCCTGCTGTGGGTCAGCTGTAAAAATAGAGTGGCTCAGGATCAGGCTGCGTTTATTTTTCATCATCACCCTCCAATAAACGAGCTTCGATGACCTGAGATGTCTCAAAACCTTCCAGCTGCAGATAATACATCGCTGTGTCCACAAGCGCTTCCATGGGCAAAAGGCCAATCACTTCAGATCCGATCACCGGGACACCATAGCGTGCAGCCTCGGTTTTAACCGCTGAAAAAACCTGATAGAGATGGGTTTTCTTATAATTGGTCATGTTGATGGAAACCTGAACAATGCCCCGATCTGCAAGATCCACTCCCATCGCTTTGCAGTAACGGAAGCCTCCGCCAATAAAGCGGATTTTTTTGGCGATGGCCGTAGCAATATCCAGATTATCTGTGCCCAGGTTAATGTTATAGGCAATTAAAGGTTCGCGGGCGCCCACAGCTGTGACACCGGCTGAGGGATGAATTTCAGCCTGTCCAAAATCGGGTGCCCAGGCGGGATCTTTGATTTTTTCGGAAAAGCCTTCAAACTGACCTTTGCGAATATTGGCCAGATTCTGTCGTTCCGGCCGTGTCGCAGACTCTTCATAAAGATAAACGGGGATGCCATATTTTTCAGCGATCGATTGGCCAACACGCTTGGCAAGTGCATCGCAATCTTCGACAGTGGCATTGCGAATGGGGATAAAAGGAACGACATCGGTTGCACCCATGCGAGGGTGTGCTCCTTCATGCTTTCTCAGATCAATCAGTTCGGCTGCAAGACCAGCCGCCTTGACCATGGACCTTTCCAGTCCTGCAGCTGTGCCGATCACGGTGACAACCGCGCGGTTGTGATCCTCATCCTGGCTATAATCCAAAACTTTGACTTCTTTTTCAGCGTAAAAGGGAGCCATAATTTTCTGCAGGACTTCGGGGTCTCTGCCATTACTAAAATTGGGCACACATTCAATCACTTGGCTAAACATAATAAATCTCCAATTCAAAGATGATACAGCTAAAATAAGCCGAGATAAACTCGACGCTCTTGCTGCACTCGAAGCGCCTGATGAGCAGTAGCACACAGGGGCTGTTAAGTGGAGCAGAAGCGCATCAGGGGCTGCTCCTGCTCCTCACTTCGCTCAGTCTTTTTTTCTTCTGGCCGCTGAGCCGGCTTTCGAGCCTGTTTTCGCACTGGTTTTCAGGCTGGCTTCAATCTTGTCGACAATCTCACCTTCGCGAATCGCATGATCCATAGCATGCATATCAGGATAAAGGACGCGATCATCTTCCAGATGGGGAACAATCTTACGGATTTCCTTCATCATTCTGGCCGTCCCGCGACCGAAATGTTCTACTTTTCGGAACTCACAGGCCTGGGCCGAGACAATCCACTCGACAGCTAATACCTGGCGCACATTCTTCACAATTTCGAAAGCCTTGCGAGCAGATATCGTTCCCATGGAAACGTGATCCTCTTTGTTCGCTGATGATGGGATCGAATCCACGCTGGCAGGATGGGCAAGCACCTTGTTTTCAGAAACCAGCGCCGCCGCCGTGTACTGGGGAATCATAAAGCCCGAATTCACGCCTCCATTAGCCACGAGGAAGGCCGGCAGTCCCCCATTGAGCTGAGGATTGACCATACGTTCAATACGGCGCTCGGCGATGTCCGCAAGTTCAGCAGCAGCCATCCCCAGAAAATCCATATTCAGAGCCATGGGTTCTCCGTGGAAGTTCCCCCCTGAAATGACATCGCCTTTATCCGGGAAAACCAGAGGATTATCGGTCACACTGTTAATTTCAATTTCGAGTTCTTCTCTCACATGTCTGAGCGCATCTGAGACAGCTCCGTGAACCTGGGGAACACAGCGCAGAGTGTACGGATCCTGCACATCGCCTTTGCGGGTATTGATGGATGAGCTTCCTTCCAGCATTTTTAATATAAAGCTGGCTACTTCCAGCTGACCGGGGTGCGGACGAAGCTTATGGACCCGGGGATCTAAAGCCGCTGTGATGCCGCGGAAAGCTTCAAAAGTGAGAGCCGCACCCATATTGGCTGCCTTCAGGCAGATTTCAGCATCATGGAAAGCGAGGCAGCCAACCCCAGTCATCACAGGCGTGCCGTTGGTGATGCCGAGAGCATCTTTGCCCTTGAGAACAACAGGCGTCAGACCTTCCCGCTTTAAGACCTCAGCTGCAGGTTTACGTACACCATCTTCTATGACCTCACCCAGTCCAATCATAACCAGGGCGATATGCGCAAGATTGGCCAGATCGCCCGAAGCGCCGAGCGAACCCTTTTCAGGGACATAAGGTGTAATATGGTGATTCAGCATGTCGCAGAGAATCTGCGGCACCTCAGGTGAAACACCGGAAAAGCCGCTGCAATGTGTGTTCAGGCGCAGAAGCATGATAGCCCGAACCACTTCTTCAGAAAAAGCCGGACCGGCACCACAGGCATGGCTCATGACCAGATTTTTCTGCAGAGCGCCGTTTTCATCCCGGCTGATGCAAACCTTTGAAAATTCACCGAAGCCTGTGTTAATCCCATAAGTAGGGACTCCGGAATCTTCGATCTCCGTCACAATTCGGTAAGCAGCGTCAATGCGCTTTTTGGCCGCTTTATCAATTTCGACAGGGCGATAATGACGGCTTACCTCAATGACATTCTCAATGCTAAGGTCATGTCCCGTAAGGACAAGTTTTTTCTGATTCATCTTAAGCTCCTTTACTTTATACATCCAGCTCCCTGGCTTCACTGCGCAAGTTAGCAGCAAGTTCAAGGGCTTGTTGATCATCTTTCCGACCGGTCAGAAGTCTGGCAAGTTCGTGCCTGCGTTCAGCTTCATCCAGGACGTCCAGTCGCGTTTCAGTTCTTTCCCCGCACATTTCTTTATGGACATAGAGGTGGTGATCGGCCAGGGACACAATCTGAGCCATATGACTCACGGCAAAGACCTGACGGCCATGCGCCAGCTCTTTCAGGCTCAGACCAACTTTTCCTGCGCTGACCCCGCTGATCCCACTGTCAATTTCATCAAAGATCAGGACAGGAATCCCTTCACTGTCGGCGAGGATACTTTTAATGGCAAGCAGAACTCGTGAGCTCTCCCCACCCGAAGCGATTTTAGCCAGGGGCAGCAGATCCTCTCCCCGATTTGCTGCGATCAAAAAGGAAATCCGGTCACGTCCATTTTCGCTCCAATAAGCTGGTGTTCCACGGAGAACTGGCTGAATATCGATAGTAAAGCGAACTTCCGGCATATTGAGTTCACGTAATTTTACCGAGATCTTTTTCGAGAGCTCTTCTGACGCTTTCCGGCGCAGTTCCGTAAGCTCAGCCGCGCAACTCTCGGCTTCTTTTTCTTTTTCCAGCAACTCCCCGCGCAAATTGATAAAGCGGCTTTCGCCGGCTTCCAGATCCGCCAGGCGCTTCTCAGCCTTCACACGAAATTCTGCAATTTCTTCTTCGCTTTCCCCGTACTTTGCCCGCAGCTTATCCCAGACATCAAGTCGGGCGTTGACGGCTTCGCTTTCCTGCCTTTTCTCCATCAGGCTCGAGCCCAGATCACGCAGCTCACCTGCCAGAAAACCCGTCTCTTCCGCCATCGTCTGGAGGCGAACCTGAATTTCAGCAAGTCTGCGACTGGCCGCTGCACTTTGTTTTAATGTGCCTGCCGCTTTACCCAGGAGATGCCGCACAGCGGGCTGTCCCTCCTCTTCGCTGTTCAGCAGAGCTGCAGCCTCCAAAACTTCTTCTTGCACACGTTCGGCCGCACTGAGCAGGCGGAAACGTTCACTGAGCGCCTCAACTTCGCCTGGCTTGAAGTCTGCACTGTGAATCTCCTCAAGCTGGTAGCGCAAGAGTTCCGTCTGGCGCTTTCGCTCTTCTGGATTCATGCCCAGATCCTTAAGTTCCTTCATACCCTCCAGCCTGAAGCGTCGCAGATTTTTCCAGCGCTCCAGCACAGGCGCTACGCGCTCGCCCAGATAACGGTCCAGTACACGAGCCTGCTCCTGTGGATCATAGAGACGAAGTTGTTCATGCTGGGCATGGATGGCCAGGAGCGGTGCAGCCACTTCTCGCAGGAGGCTCAAGCTCACCATGCGGCCGTTAATTCTGGACGTACTATGGCCATTTTTATCGACCTCGCGTGAGAGGATCAGCCTCTTATCCGAAAGTTCTTCTTCTGACAAAGCCAGGCTCGCCAGAAGTTCAGAATCCAGTAAGCCTGAGGCCTCGCTGAACTCGGCCTCAACAAGGGCGCGCGAAGAACCCTTCCTTACCACTTCCCGATTTGCTCTCAAACCGGAAAGATAAGAAAGGGCGCCCAAAAAAATACTCTTCCCTGCACCAGTTTCTCCGCTGATCACTGTGAGGCCCATCTCCGTGTGCAGATCAAGCTGCCGGATTAAGGCAAAGTCTTGAATTGAGAGCCTTTCCAGCATGCCTTTTACTCGTGCTTGGAACGATGCAGGGCCGGGTCAAGGTGCGAAAGTTCCACCAGGGTCTCACGCATCTCTTCGGCATGCTTGGGAGTATGGGTGGCAATAAAAATGGTATCGTCACCCGCAATACTGCCAATGAGATCATCCAGACGCATCGAATCCAGAGCGGAAGCTGCTGCCTGCGCCATGCCTGGAAGGGTCTTAATGACGACAAAAGAGCTTGCCGTATCAATGGAGGTCACCGCTTCCGAAAAAACCTTCATCAGGCGTCCTGAGGCTCCTTCGCCGCTCCGGTTCATGGTGACATACTTCTGATCTCCATTGGCCGTTGCAACCTTGATGATGCCGAGTTCTTTGATGTCCCGGGAAACGGTAGCCTGCGTGACATCCATGCCCACTTCCTGCAGGGCAGCTACCAGCTCTTCCTGAGTCCCGATGTTTCTGGTTCGGACAATCTGCAGAATGCGCGATTGTCTCGGATTCTTTGAAGGTCTCATTGAATCATCCCCCTTTGCTGTATTTTTTTCGCCAGGGTGACATAAAACTGTTCTTCACCCAGGCGAAGCAGACGAAATCTTCTTTTGGCCTTCCGCACACGCACGGAGCCGAGTGACATCATCACGCTGTGTTTTCCGTCAGCATTGGCCACAGCTGAGGCTTCCGGATCAGGCAGACAAACCTTGATCTCCGAATCTGCCGGCGCCAGATAGCTGCGATTATGAAGGCTGTGGGGGCAGATGGGAGTAATCAGCATCAGATCCATATCCGGATAAACGATGGGTCCACCGGCAGCCAGCGAATAGGCCGTTGAACCTGTGGGCGTCGCAATAATCAGACCATCACCGGGGATGCGTTCAACGAAAAGATCGTTGATGTAGAGATCCACAGTGATGATGCGTGAGCTTCCTTCCCGACTGATGACCAGGTCATTCAGAGCTTCTGTCCAGCTAAGCAGGCTTCCCTGTTCGTCGCTTGCCTCTATTTCCAGCATCATGCGTGAATCTTCCTGAACATTTCCGTCCATAATCTGATCCACGGCCTCTGCCATTTTGTTTCGATCTATTTCTGTTAGGAAACCAACACTACCCAGGTTAATACCAATACAGGGCAAATCTCTGGCTTCGGAAAGATGCGCGGTCGTAAGAAAGGTTCCGTCACCCCCCAGGGAAATAAGCAGGTCACAGGAAGGAAAATCTTTTGTCTGCAAAGAAAACTCTGCTCCACGGGAGCGGAGAATCGAAATAAGTTCATCCCTCACCAGAAAGCCGGGATCGCGCTGCTCGTTTGCCCAAATTGCAAATCGCATAATTATTCCGACTCAGGGAGCTGCTCCGGCAACCAGTCCAGAACCTTTCGGGCGATACCGGCAGCACTAAGCGACTCCCTCTCAAGCAATTCCTTTCTGCTCCCCTGAGGGGCCAGACAATCTTCCACTGCAATGAGCTTCAGCCTAAGTTCTGGCGTTTCGTGAAGATATTCATCGACTAGCGTCAAGCTTGGGGACTGCACTCTGACCCCTTCTGTCACAAGGATAAGCGGGCGTCTCTGAAACTCTTCACCTATCATATCACGCAGATGAATGTTTTTTCCACTAATGTATGAATAGACAGCCGAACTGTAAGAAGAGTTAAGCAGAATCTCTGCAGCGTCCAGGCACGCCTCAGCGGTGGCGCCATAAGCAAGAATGTTCAGGTCCTTGCCTTCGCGGAGTTTGCGCAGGCCAGACAGAGATCGTGGGCCGATAAATGGCAGAGCTGCGGGAGCGTTGTCTTTAGGATAACGAAGAACCGTTGGACCATTTCGGTTCAGGGCATAATCAAGACAAGCTTTAACATCAGCGGCATCCGCAGGAGCAAGCAATTCCAGGTTGGGCAAAGATCCCAAAAGGGCCAGATCGTAGATGCCCTGGTGGGTCTCACCGTCATGACTTACCAGGCCTGCGTGATCCAGCAAAATGGTCACAGGAAGATTTTGCAGGCAGATATCATGCAAAACCTGATCGACAGCACGTTGTAAAAAGGTACTGTAAAGCGCGAGCACAGGTCGGAGTCCACCCGCAGCCAGACCTGCGGCCAGAGTAGCTGCATGTTGTTCCGAAATTCCGACATCAAAAAAGCGCTCAGGAAACTTTTGAGCAAAAGCGCTAAGACCGCAGCCTGAGGTCATCGCCGCGGAAATGGCAACAATCCTCTGATCTGCCTCAGCTTTTTCAAGCAGATACTGGCCTGCCAGCTGAGTGAATGAGCTTGTTCTACCAGACGAAGGCTGCACTCCTTTGCTGATGAGAAAGGGCGCTACACCGTGATATTTGCTGGGTTCATCTTCGGCTTGTTGATAGCCCAGGCCCTTGCAGGTAAGGACGTGCAAAAGTACAGGGTCTTCTCTTTCTCTGCACGCTCTGAGATGCCTTATCAGAGAATCAAGATCATGACCGTCAACCGGTCCATAATAGCGAAAACCAAGTTCTTCAAAGAATGCGCCGCTCTGCCTTCCCACAAGGCGTGCTCTGCTCTTTATATGCTCGAGCCAGCGCTTAAGTTTGGCGGATTTCTGCGGATGCCGATCCATCCTCGCTTTAACGGCTTTCTTAAAATGACGGTAGCCATTGGAAATCCTCAGGTCTTCAAGATATCTGGACAGACCGCCGACATTGCCGTCAATCGACATCTCATTATCGTTGAGAATGACGAGAATAGGATCCCCCCGCTGGCCGGCATCATTCAAAGCTTCGAAAGCCATACCTCCGGTCATGGCTCCATCGCCAATCAGGGCAATATTCTTTCTTCCGCTCTGCTGACGGATCCTATCTGCACGGGCATAGCCCAGAGCGGCTGATATGGAGGTACTGCTGTGGCCGGTATTGAAGAAATCGTAAGGGGATTCTTCACGTTTGGGGAAGCCTGAAATTCCCTCTTTCTGACGCAGTCCGGCAAAGGCTTCGCGGCGTCCTGTGATCAGTTTCCAGGTATAGCATTGATGACCAACATCAAAAATCAGACGGTCTTTTCCTTTTTCAAAATCAAAGACCTTTGCCAAAGCCAGCGTCAGTTCAACCACACCCAGATTAGAAGCAAGATGGCCACCATTTTTAGAAACAGTAGCGATAATTTCCTTCCTGCACTGTGCGGAAAGCTCTTTGACTTCCTCTATACTCAGCTTTTTAACATCTGCCGGGCAGTTGATGCTATGTAGAATATCCTGACTCAATGTGAACCTCAGTTTCTGCGGCTGGAAAGCCAGCGCTGCATACCGTACAGCCAGTCAAGTTGCAGCCCTTTTTCCTCCAGTGACGCCAGTATTTTGACATTAGCCTTTTCAAGCTCGGCCAGCCTCTGTTCTGCAACTTTACGACCGAAGACTGTGACAAAGGTTATTTTACCGTCCCTTCTGTCCTTTCCTGCAGTTTTACCCAGCTCTGCCGTTCCAGCTTCTTCGTCAAGCAGGTCATCACGAATTTGGAAACAGAGACCGCTGTTTGCAGCCAAATCCTGCAGGTCGTGGACGATATTCGCTTCAGCGCCAGCACGGAGTGCCGGGCAGACATAAGCCGCCTGCAGTAATTTGCCGGTTTTAAGTGTTTGCAAGGCAGTAAGCTCTTCCAACGAAATACTTTCAGGCTCTTTCCCGACAGACAGCAGATCGAGACTTTGCCCTCCGAGCATGCCCTTTTGTCCAGCTGCACCCGCCATATAAGCTGATGCCGCCGAAGCCAGCTCACCCTTACGGCACTCAGCGATCAACAGCTCCATGGCCATATTCAGGAGAGCGTCACCGGCCAGTATGGCCTGACCTTCATCAAAAGCTTTATGACAGGAAGCTTGCCCACGGCGTAAATCATCATTATCCAGAGCGGGAAGGTCATCATGGACCAATGAAGCCGCGTGAATCATCTCGAGAGCTGCAGCATACGGCAGGCGTTCGCTTTCGGGAAGTTCAAAAATTTTTCCGACTTGAAGCAGAATCAGGCCACGGACTCGCTTGCCTCCCCCCAGCAGGGCATAGCGCATTGCCCCCCGCAAAGTTGTAAAAGGACCATCTTCCGTCGTCGGAAGCAGGGACTCAAGTATTGCATTAAATCCGGCTCGGTCTTTCTCCAGGGCTTCTGCAAAGACTTTTTCAGACATCACGCTCATATTTGATTAAGGGGAGACTCCGTCAGACCGCCCTCGTCATCGACGCGCAGCTCCGTGATTTTTTCTTCCATCTCATTAAGAATGCGCGAACAATAGCGCGAGAGAAAGACACCACGTTCGTAGAGTTTACCCGATTCCTCCAATTTAGCTTCACCGCGTTCAAGAGATTTGACAATTGATTCAAGCTCGGCTACAGCCTCTTCATAGCTCAGTTTTTTTTCACTTTCAGGGACAGACTGCCCTGCAGACGTGGTCTGTTTCTCAGTTTCAGGTCTTTCCATGTTTTAAGTCTCTCCTTTAATGATTTCTTCAGTTTGCACCAGGACTCGGCCATCCTGCATTCTCAGGCAGAGTTTCATAGGGATATGCATGTCGTGAACGGAGCTGAGCAGCCGACCCTCCTCTGTTTCAACGGCCGCATAGCCGCGAGCCAGAAGCTTCCAGGGAGAAAGATGCTCCAGGCTCTGCTCACGAAAGCTCAAATGCTGTTTTTCCTGCTGCAGCAGGCTGGCTACACTTTTTTCGAGGCGCTGCCGCAGCTGCGTGATTTCTGCTCGTCGGGGTGAAAGGAAGGCCAGGGGCTGTGTGAGCACGGCGCGACGCGAGAGGGCATCGAGAGCCAGACTCTCTTCACGGAAGCGTTTTTCCAGGGCAAAGACCAACGCCCGACTGAGGCTGCTCAGACTTTGTCTTGCCAGCAGCAGGCACTGCCGGATCGACTTATTAAGCCTTTGCTCATCATCCTTCAGACTTTCTATGAGCGCGCTCTTTTCGGGTAAGATCAATTCGGCAGCTGCCGAAGGGGTCGGAGCTCGGAGATCTGCACAAAAATCGCAGATGGAAAAATCGCTTTCGTGACCCACAGCTGAGATGATGGGAATTTTGCTCTCGTGGACCGCCTCTGCCACAATACGCTCATTAAAGCACCACAGATCCTCCAGAGAGCCCCCACCACGTCCGACGATCAGGACATCTGCCGCTTTCAGAATATTAAACAGTTTGATTCCCCGGGCAATTTCTTCCGCAGCACCGGCTCCCTGCACTTTTGTATTGATGAGGCGCAGGCAGAAACCCGGAAAGCGTCTACGCAGAACATTGACAATGTCGTGAATAACAGCGCCGGAGGAAGACGTCACCACACCAATCGTCCGGGGAAGCTGAGGCAGCCTTTTTTTGAGCTTCTGGTCAAACCAGCCCAGGCCTCCAAGCTCCTTTTTCAAAGCCTCAAAGCGCTGCCACAGATCCCCCTCTCCAAGGGGCTGAAAGCGCTTCACATAGAGCTGAAAACGGCCATCACGCTCATAGATGCCTGCCCTGCCGTGACAGAGGACATGAGCGCCCTCCTGAGGTAGTTGTCGCTGTGTCTGGACATCACCTCGCCACATGACACAGGAGACCGAAGCCTTGTCGTCTTTCAGCGTGAAATAAAAATGGCCGGAAGGATAGCGTTTAGCCGCAGAAATTTCACCCTCGACACGACAATTCTGCAGTGGCGACGCATCAATACAGGCAGAAGCCAGGCGGTTAAAATCAGAAACGCTCAGATCCCCGAGCATGTCTCATTCCCTTCACCACTGTCCTGCAACGGCTCAGCAGAAGCTGCGCCCGAGGTTTTATCACTGTGAAGAGCTGCGGCTGTCCCGGACTGAGGGTTTTCAGTTTCACTTTTCGCGGCCTCTCTCTGACGCATAAAAGAAGCCAAAACGCCGTTGATATAAGATCTGGCATCATCATCACTGTAGATTTTAGCCAGGCGTACCGCTTCAGATATAGCCACATTATGGGGCAAATCCTCACAATAAAGGATTTCATAAACAGCCAGCCGCAGGATACAGAGATCGACCAGAGGCAGGCGCTGCAAAGTCCAGCGTTTGAGCAAAGGTTCGATGGCTGCATCCAGCTCCTCTAACTTAGTGCTGACTCCCTCGCAGCGCTCTAAAAAGAAGGCCCGCTCTTCTTCGGAGTAGGCCCGGTCTGCCAGAAAACGTTCTTCCTGCTCACTGCGACTATCTTTTTGTATGCAGAGCTGATAAAGAAAACAGAAAACAGCTTCGCGGATTTCACCGGGTTTGAACGTGGAATTCAATGGAAGCCCCCCTTAGCGAAAAAATCCCGGAGGAAAGATTTTGTCCAGGAATTTGCGAAAACTTTCTTTATCCGAAAAATGGCGGAGAGATAGAAAGTACCCTGCAAAAGTCATCAGCAGAATAAAAAGGGTCTTCCAGAGCCCCAATACCATCCAGATCAGGCCAAGGAGAAAGCCAAAAAGAGCTCCTGTAGCACCCGGGCCAATGTTTTTTGCATTTTCAAGCAACTGCTTCAGCCACGATTTATATTCAGGCATAGGCCCTCCTTTTCAAGCGACAATAAGATCCTGAACTGAAACTGCTGTCCATCAGTGATCAATTCTGGCCGTGATAGCGTCAACCCGGGATACGCGAACATGAACTTCGCCAACTTCGATTCCGGTATAGCGTTCAATATCTTTTTTGACTCGCTCCTGAACTCTGGACATCATCGTCGGAAGCTCGACGTCAGAATAGCAGGAAACGATCATGGTCACGGCAAGTTTATCCCCTTTGAAGGGGGCCACCCGGGCTTTTGCACTTCTGACACCAGACTGTGACCCCTTCGCTGCATTGAGAGCAATGCTTTCAATCGCATCGACCCCGATATCCACTGAACCCAAAGTGGACTCCCGAACGCGCGCACGACGCAGGCGTCCACTCATCACAGCAAGCAGAAGAGAAATCACGGCAGCGACAAGCAAGACGATCGCCGACAAAATAATCAGCACACGCCAGCTGCCGATTTTCTGCAGTCGTAGGAAAAAGGCCACCATAGCGCTCATGATCGTCTCGGAAAGGAACATCAGCAAAGTAATCAGGGATAAAACCGCTAGGATAAAAGAAAAAATAACGATAATCACACGTGACCAGCGGCTCATTTTTCTTCCTCCTCTCTGACGATGCCCATCACCTGGACATTAACTTCATTGACAGGCAGACCGGTAAATCTTTCGACTTCTTCCTTAACCTGCTCCTGAACCTGCCAGGCCACATCCGGCAGCCTGTAACCGTAGAACATCAGAGGGAAAACATCAATCTGCACAAAATCGGCATTTTCGCCCTGGAAACGGACGCGCACACCTTTGCCATCGTGTTCTCCCCCGAGAACTTCCTTAAGAGAAACGATAACTCCGGTCTCCAGGCCCGCCACACCCGGCACCTGCATTGCAGCTTCCGCCGAATACTGGGCAATAAAACCCTGAGACAAACTACGCTCCCCTTTTACGGATGTTTTTTCTCCACTCTCCGGCATAATCGGCAGCTCAATTAGTTCTTAACACGATCCATATACTCACCGGTACGGGTATCAATACGGATAATATCGCCTTCATTGATAAAGAGGGGAACGCGGACTTCATAGCCGCTTTCCACTTTGGCTGTCTTGGTGGCGTTGGTCGCGGTATCGCCACGGACACCAGGCTCACACTCCGTGACCAGCAGCTCTACAAACGTTGGAGGTTCAATGCCAAAGATCGTGCCCTTATAAGAAACGATGCGGCAAACCATACCCTCTTTTAAGTAGTTCAGATTATCGCCCAGGAGGTCTTTGCTGATAGGAATCTGTTCGAACGTTTCCGTATCCATAAAATAGTAAAGATCACCGTCAGCATAGAGGTAAGACATATCTGCACGCTCCAGCTGGGCCTGTTCAAACTTTTCTGTCGGGTTAAAGCTGCGCTCCACCACCGCACCGGTTTTGACATTTTTGTATTTGGTACGCACGAAAGCCGCACCTTTGCCAGGTTTCACGTGCTGAAATTCCACGACCTGGTAAACCTGACCATCCATCTCAAATGTCATTCCGTTGCGAAAATCACCCGCACTAATCATAAGTACCTCCTACAGGGCACAGGATTTTCCCGCGACCCTCAATCATGTTTATAAGCTTGGTCTATTATAAAGTTAGCAAGGCCCTTACTGCAAGCGCTTACACTTTGGCAATGCGGGGATGGCCTGGAGATCAAGGCCATGTCGATAACAATAGTTTTCAAGTTTTCTTTTCCAGCGCACAAAACCGGACAGATCCTCCGCCAACGGCGGCACAAGGAGAGTTTTGCAGCCGCTTCTGCGTCCGGCCATCACATCAGTAAAGAGCTGATCGCCAATCATGAGGCAGCGTTCAGGTTTCAAGCCTTGTTGACGCAAAAATGATTTTATCTTGAAAGCCAGAGGTTTCATGGCCAGCCCCAGATAAGGTATCCCCAGATTCTTTGTGAACTCTGCGCCTCGTTCCGCTTTGGCGTTGGATAGAACACAGAGAGACAAGCCTGCTTTTTTCATCTCTTTGAGGAGGTTTATCGTTGCCAGATCAGCTTGACGAGATCCATCCGGAGCCAGTGTGTTGTCAATATCTAAAAAAAGCAGTTCTATGCCCAGGGAGGGGATTTTCTGCCAATCAATTTCGGTCAGACTCTGGTTGTAAAAATCGGGGGTTATGATGTGCATAGTTTTCCTCCACATTTTCATTATACCCCAGGTTGAGCAGAGCAATCAGAAAGAGCTGGGGCCTCTCGTAAGACGGAGTCATCTGTGTTAGGGTGAGCAGGCAGAGTCTATGGATTCGACCATATATCTCCGGTCATATTTCACAGAAAGCGAGTTAAAACATGCAGTGTCTTAAATTCGGAGGCAGTTCGCTTGCCACGGCAGAGCGCTTTCAGAATGCCGCTAAAATCGTTGCTTTAAAGCCCGTCAACAGGATCTGTGTTTGTTCTGCTCCTGGAAAGCACCGCCCGGACGAACAAAAGATCACCGATCTTCTGATTCGCTTTGCCCAGACCAAAGAAAAGGAAGACGGCAAACGTGCAGCCGGGGAAATCCTTGCACGCTGCCGACAAATTGAAAAAGAACTCTGCATTCCTGAAGCAAAGCTGCCTTCAGATAAGCTGGCTAAAGAGCTGATTGAAGCTCCCCTGGCACAGACTCCTGAAGAACAAAAACTGCGAGAAGATTTTCTGCTCCCGCTGGGTGAAATTTTTTCTGCCCACATCATGCTCTATTGCCTGCAGCAGAAAGGTCTGAAAACACGTTTTGTCGATCCTGCTCGTGCAGGGCTGCTCCTTTCGGACGATAAAGACGGCCGCACCGTGAATCCAGTCTGCCGCGAACGTCTCTGCACTTCTCTCAGCGTCGCCCTGCAAGAGGCCGATGTGCTTGTTATCCCCGGTTTCTACGGAGCTGATAAAGAAGGACGTCGCCGTGTCATGCCCCGTGGCGGCTCCGATTTAACCGCAGCCTGGGCAGCCGCTTCTCTACATATCGCCTGTGACATTTACAGTGATGTCTCCGGTGTTTATGAGGCTGATCCAGCCGCCATTCTGGCAGCCAGACCCATTCCCTCACTCTCCTATGCGGAGATGCAGGCTATGGCAGAATATGGAGCTAAGGTTTTGCACAAAGATGCCGTATTCCCCCTGGAAGAAGCCAAATTAAAACTGAGGATATTAAACAGTTTCGAACCTGCCGCAAAGGGTAGCCTGATTCGTGTCGAAACTGAAGAAAGATTAAAACCCATCGCCGTCTCCTGGCGCCCTCAGGAAAACACAGAGAACGCCTTAATCGCTCTAATCGGCAGCGGGCTTGAAAAAAATCCGGGAATTCAGGAAAACGCTCTCAGTCTTCTCCGCTTAGTGGACAAAAAGTCCAGAAAATCTGAAACCTTCGACCAGCTACCCGCTCTGGTTTTCCAAGTTGAAAAGAAGTGCGCAAAGAAGGCCGCTGCTCTGCTCTACGAGAAGCTTGTCGGGCTTCAAAGTCGTCAGCCGTAAAGATCTCACCTTCTCAGCGACATGTCCACGATAGCCTGGGGATCAAGAATACGCTCAAGTTTCCAGGAGGGCGTTGTAAGCGTGTTGCCGCTGACCATTGTGCGATCAAAGTGCACGAATTTTTTTTCGAAAAAATAATAGGGTTTCGGCCCTTCACCGAAGAAAACATGGAAGCCTGAATCCAGAACTTTATTCAGGCTCTCCGCATCGGTGTATACATTGCTTCCGTTGGGGAAAACAAAAGAATAGGACTCAATGCCCAGGGGAACCGTACTTTCGCGCCACCCGGCCAGTTCAGAAGACAGTTCTTCGTGACTTAAGGTTCCCGTATCCAGACCTCTGTCACCAACAGAGGCAAAATCCCAGCCCTCAGTTTTAAGCAATGTCAGGACCTTCAGGAGCTCACTTTTCTGTTTATCCAGACCCGCCTTATCCAATTCAGGATATTCCTGGGCAAATTTCTCCCAGGCCTTCTGACTTGCTTTCATCTGAGCCTCATTGCAGACATAACCCAAAATACTTTCATCCGTACGAAGAGCAATTAATGCTTTGGCGCCATCGAAGGAAAAGTCCGGATACTCCAGAAGATAACTGTCAAGAATGGGGATGGCGTCAAGCTCAGGACCGGTTTTGAGGCCGGCACGGGCAGAGAGATGTCCTTCTTTATCGATAAAAAGCTGAGCTGCCGTACCACAGAGTTGATTGAGAGCAGAATAGGACCACTGATCAAAAATCAACATGAGTGGTTTTTTGCCCGAAGGGACACGCAATTCGACCTCAGCATTGGGCCAGGCCTGAACTTCTCTGGGCGAAATTAAAATATAATTTTTTTCTCTGAGCTGATCCAGCATCTTTTTAAATTCATCTGCCGTGAGAAGATTGTTCAGAGCATAGCCCGGATCTTCCGCGGAAGCAAAAGCCAGCTCTTTCTGGACCGTCAAAGGAAAGACCGAAAGGACTTCAACTTCCCCCTTCCAACTTTCGATAGAAGAGGGTTTGTTCTTCTCGCAGATCTTCAGCAAGTTATCTATTTCCTGCCGTCCTGGGAAAACCTTCTGCATACGTGAGAGCAAGTCATAGCCACTGACATAACGGGAAGCCTCAACCATCTTGCCAGCCAGATCCAGGAGATGGGAATACTCACGTTCCTGATAAGCGCGCAGGTGATAGCCTGCATACTCGCGCACAAAACGGCAGTTTTCTTTATTGTCGGAAATTTTCTGCCAGGAAGACCAGGCAAGCTGCCAGTCACCGCCCTTTTCAATATCTGCAGCCTCCGCAAAGACCGTTATCGAGGCGCAGAGACAGTCTTTTTGTTCCAATAGACCATCTGTCACGGAGCGTAGATTTGAAGGTTTAGAGAAAGTACTGAGTAAAGCTTCCCAGCGTTCAGGGGAAAGTTTGCCATCCAGGAGTTCTTCGCTTTTTTCTCTGAGCAGGGGCAAAATTCTTGCCGCAGAAAGTTCCGCCAGCCCTTCCAATAAGTCTTCTTCATCCGCACTGAGTTCAGCACCGGAAAGAACGCTTTCGCTGATCTGGTCAATCAGCTTGAAAGCATCAGACTCCATCTGATCCTGAAGAAGCTTTTTTCTGGCTCGCTCATCATCGCTGAGGGAAAGATCCGTTGCCCCCATCTGTACGGCATGATAGCGCTTCATAGCCAGACTGTATTGTTTTTCCCCCAGGGCAGTCACAAATCCCCGCTCTATATCACTGCGCTCTTTGCGGCCCAGGAGGAAAAGCAAAGAAGTCACGATCACAAGCAGAGCAACTGTGCTCAGAAGAATATAAAGGCCCTTGCGCCAATTGATCTGAGGCTTTTCCTCTTCATAAATATTTAGCTCTTTACGACGTTTAAGCCACATCTTAACATTTAAGCCTCATCGAAACTCAACTGCTGACTCTCCGGAAAATCATTACGGATAAAACGCCCGGCTGCAGGCAAAGAACGGATACGATAATAGCTGTAAGACTCTTTCTCATCTTCTTTAACTGAAATAAGTTTCCGCAGTTCATAACCCTTACGTAGAGTCATGACCTGAACGCCCTGAGAATTTTTAGTCTTTTTAAGAGGGATAAGACTGCTGTCCAGAAGGACCATGCGCTCCTGAGTAGAACTCAGAAGGATATCGCCAAAGGCATTTTCATCCTTCGCCCAGAGCAAGCCGCGCAATTCGGACCCTCCATAGATACCGTTCAGCAATTTGCGGCGGCGGTTTTTAGTTTCATAGCTGCTGACCTCGACTTTAACGGCCCGACCATTGGCAAAAGCCAGCAGGAGAACTCCGCTGAAAGCCTCATCACAGATGTGGATAAAGAGAATGCGCTCATCCTCTTCCAATTCCAGAATATTGGGTGTGTATTCTCCAAAATCAGAAGGTTTATGATCCGGAAGCTCAAAAATCTTGAGCTTATAGACATTCCCCTTTGTGCTGAAAAAGAGAATTTCTCCGCGGTTACTGCCTTCCATTTCCTGAATAATCTGGTCATTTTCTTTAAGCTTTAAGTCACCGGCGCTGCGCAGTGAAGTCAGCGGCATTTTTTTGATATAGCCTTCCCGCGTGAAAAAGATCTTCAGATTATAGTCTTCGATAACCTCGTCAAAAGTGGAAGTATCAACGGCCTGTTCAGAACTGAGCAAAGTCTTGCGCTCACGTCCGTATTGATCTGCATAGTTTTTGAGCTGCACTTTAATCGCTTTATTGAGCAGTGCTCTGCTTTGCAGTGTGCGTTCCAGATCGCGGATTTGATCTTCAAGCTCGTGGATCTCTTCCGTGCGTCGGAGCAGATATTCCCTGTTTAAATGTCGCAGCTTAATTTCCGCCACAAATTCAGCCTGAATCTGATCCAGTGAAAAAGCCGCCATAAGGTGAGGGACGACCTCCTCCTCACGCTCCGTACGGCGAATAATGCGAATGGCCCGATCAATATCCAAAAGAATATTTTCCAGAGCTTTAAGGAGATGCAGTCGCTGTTCCAGCTTATCGCGGTTAAAAGTCAGCTCCCGCGACAGACACACACGCCGCCACTCAATCCATTCATTCAAAATTTCCCGTACGCCCATAACTCGAGGGCTGTTTTTAATCAAAATATTAAAATTACAGGGAAAGCTGGACTCCATGCCGGAGAAGCGATAAAGCTTTTGCAGGAGAAGGTCCAGATCAACATTCTTTTTGCAATCAATGGTGATGCGCAGGCCATTCAGGTCTGTTTCGTCACGAATATCATTGATTTCCCGGATTTTACCCGCTTTAGCCTGCTTGGTGATATCGTCAATGATTCCCTCCACTGTCGTGTTATAGGGAATTTCTGTGACCTCAATGCGGTTTTCCTTTGGTGATAAAGTCGCTTTGGCGCGCATGCGGAAACTGCCGCGGCCGCTCTCGTAAATCTCTCTCATCTGCTCTTTATTATAAAGAATGCTGCAACCGGTAGAAAAATCCGGAGCCGGCATAAGCGTGAGAATATCTGCCTGCGGATCATCAATAAGAGCAGCCGTCGCCATGCAGCATTCTCTCAAATTAAAAGAGGCAATATTGGAGGCCATTCCGACAGCAATCCCCTGATTGGCATTGATCAGAACCGTAGGGATGACGGCAGGCAGGAGCACAGGTTCCTGTGTAGTTCCTGAATAATTGTCAACAAAATCGACCGCATTTTTCTCGAGGCCACTGAAAAGACATTCACAGCTGGGGTCAAGGCGTGCCTCTGTATAACGGTAGGCGGCATATTGCATATCACGAGAATAAACTTTACCAAAGTTTCCTTTGGAGTCCACCCAGGGATTGAGCAAAGCGCCGTTACCACGGGTCATACGAACCATAGTCTCATAAATCGGCACATCCCCGTGGGGGTTCAGCGCCATGGTTTGACCGACGATATCTGCAGATTTGCTGCGGGGGCCCTTCATCAATCCCATGCGGTACATGGTATAGAGGAGCTTGCGCTGAGAAGGCTTAAACCCATCGATTTCCGGAATAGCCCTGGAGATGATGACACTCATCGCATAAGGCATATAGTTGTCTTTCAGCGTATCCGTGATCGGCGAAAGCTCAATTTCAGCGGCATTCTTCTGAGTCGTCAGGGATGCTTCCCCGCCTGCTGGTCTTTTCTTTTCGTTATCCTGTTTTTTTCTGCTCATCTGCTCCGCTCTCTTCTGTTCTTTCTGAAGATCATTATGCTTATTTGCGCACTGAACCGTAAAAGGCTGGCCAGGCCCGCTTTATCCTGTTCCTTCGGAAGTCCGGCGCGACCCTGCTTCTGCTTTCTTTAACCTACATCCAGCATCTCCATATAATCTCCGCCGAAGTCTTCAATGTACTGCTTGCGGCCGGCAAGATTATCGCCAAGCAGAAGATCAAAAGTTTCCTGCATACGCTCATAAGACTCAGGCATGACCTGAATCAGACGTCGTGTCTCAGGGTTCATCGTGGTCTGCCACATCATCTCAGGATCATTTTCGCCAAGGCCTTTAGAGCGTTGAATGTGAATCTTCCCGCCCTGGAGCTGATCGAGGATTTCTTTTTTCTCTTTTTCAGTATAGGCAAAATAATTTTTCTCAATCCCCTTAGCCACATGGTTGATTTCAAAGAGTGGGGTCTCGGCAATATAGACCTTTCCTGCGTCGATAAGTTTGGGGGTCAGACGATAGAGCATGGCCAGGATCAGAGTTCTTATCTGGTAACCGTCAACATCTGCATCGGTACAGATGATAATCTTGCTCCAGCGCAGAGCATCGAGGTCAAAGGGCGCAATATTATGGCTTTTCATCTTACCTTCAATATGAATGCCGCAGCCCAGTATCTTGAGCAGATCCATAATGATGTCATTTTTGAAAATCTGCCCATAGCTCGCCTTCAGGCAGTTGAGAATTTTACCGCGCAGGGGAATCACGGCCTGAAATTCAGCATCGCGAGCCATCTTCACAGAACCCAGAGCGGAGTTTCCCTCGACAATATAGAGTTCCCGTTCTTCAACATTACGGCTTCGGCAATCGACAAAGTTTTTAATGCGGTTGTACATGTTGTCGATTTGGCCGAGTAACTTTTTCTTGAGAGAGAGACGCTGTTTTTCGGCATTTTCCCGGCTGCGCTTGTTGACCAGGAGTTGATCGATGACCTGCCCTGCAGCAGCCTGATTTTCAATGAACCACACACGCAGATTTTCACGAATGAGATCATAAAGAAAAGTCTGAATAAAGCGATTGTTGATGGCCTTCTTCGTTTGGTTTTCGTAGGAACTGAAACTTGAAAAAGAGGAAATGACCAGAATAAGGCTGTCTTCTATGTCGTTGAAAGCTATTTTGCTCTCACCCGCTTTGTACTTATTCCCTGCTTTGATCTCGCGGTCAAATTCGGCCACAAAAGCTGAGCGAGCCGCACGGTCCGGGGATCCTCCGTACTCCAGCCAGGAAGAATTATGATAATATTCAATGCACGACTTACTGCGGTTGAAGGCAAAGGCGACTTCGGCAGTCACTTTATATTCGCTCTTATCTTCACGATCCTTACCCATCCCCTTACCGGAAAAAGAAAAGGTTTCAGTAATCGCATTTTCTGTGTTCAGCTCCGAAACATGAGCTTTTATGCCCTGCGGATAATAAAAATCTTCAGTACTTCCACTGGCCTCATCTTTCAGCACAAAACGCACACCTGCATTGACTATGGCCTGTTTTTTCAGAACATCCCGGAAAAAGTCCAGAGGCAGATCGATATCTGTAAAAACATGTCGATCCGGTTTCCAGCGCTGTATTGTGCCTGTTTTTCGCCCCTTGTATTCCTCCTTCTGAAGTCCCCCGATATTCTCCCCTTTCTCAAAATGCAAACTGTAGGCATAGCCATCCCGGCGTACCAGAACATCAAAATATTCAGAGGCATACTGCGTCGCACAGGCCCCGAGGCCGTTCAGACCCAGACTGAATTCATAGTTACTGTCGCCCTGATTATTGTATTTACCGCCAGCATATAGCTCACAGTAAATCAGCTCCCAGTTGAAGCGCTTTTCATTTTTATTGTAATCCAGGGGAATACCGCGACCTTCGTCTTCCACCTGGATGGAATGATCTTTATAACGACTGACAGTGATCAGACTGCCAAAACCTTCGCGGGCCTCATCAATTGAATTAGAGAGAATCTCGAAAAAAGAGTGTTTACAACCTTCCAGATCATCCGAGCCAAAGATAACGCTCGGACGCAGCCTTACGCGTTCCGCTCCTTTCAGAGCGCTGATGCTCTCATTTGTATATTCTCTTCCGCTCATACTTCCCCCTGAACTTTAATCACTGTAGAACCTTAATAGCATAGGCTTGAATTAGAGACCATTTTAACAAAAAAGAAGCCCGCAACTCAAAAGAGTTCGGGCTTAATTGGTGAGCGTAGAAGGACTCGAACCTTCGGCCCACAGCTTAGAAGGCTGTTGCTCTATCCAACTGAGCTATACGCCCAAAAGGCCGTTTCGACCTGGAGCGGGTGAAGGGAATCGAACCCTCACGATCAGCTTGGAAGGCTGATGTTCTACCACTAAACTACACCCGCATCATAGCTCTTCACCTCGGGCAAAGGGCTCGATCATAATAACTCAAGCTTCTTTTCTTGTAAAGTTTTCTTATTCTCCCAGATAGTCGGCATAGACCCAGCCTTCAACACCGCGTTGATCGCGCACGTAGATCCAGCCCTTTTCTTCAGGAGCAAGCTGCAGCAGGGCTTCGCCGCGCTGAATTGTGCCAAGCAGAGCTGAGGCCGCATCAGGGGCACTTCGAAGCTGTAAATTATTAGCCTGGACAAGATGGCTGATTTCCAAAGTGGTTTCTCGGGGGGCGACAGCACTCACCCCAACCTGAACTGTCTCTGCCTGAGTGGCTACGGTGGTCTCTTCGCTCCTTGGCGGTGGCAGTTCGCCGCGTCGTGCCAGGGAGCGGAAGATGAAGAGCAGCAGCAAAAAGGCCAGTATCAGGGAGACTGTTGCAAAGAATTTAGAAAGCACTGGCTGGCCGGGCCAGAGGGAGAAAAATTTTTTGAGCTTCGTTTTGACGCTTTCCCTGAACGGTTCAAGAGAAAATTCACGGAGCTGCTCGCTGATCTCATCCCAACGGCTCTTTTTGCGGCGGCCGGCCAGAGCTTCAAGATTGGCAGCTCTCTGTGCACGGGCTTCAGCATCCAGAATTTCTATTCTCGGCGGTGGGCTGGCCGTCTTGCTGCCAAGGCGTGGGCGAGCCTGCGAGGGCAGCTGTCGCGGCGAAACTTTAGCGCCCTCGTGGTGATGTTCACGCTGGTGAAAGAAAGTGTTCACCGCAGGAACGAGCGCCTGTCCAAAGCGCACGCGTGACACGCGGGAACGCCCGACAAGTTTGGAAAAACGACGGGCTCGGGTAATACGCCTCTGTTCTTCCCCTACGGTCATTTCATTCGAAGCACCCTGCTGGATAGAATTGACCTCAGCACGCTGAACCTGCAGAGCAAACCAACTTTGCTCAAAGTTATAGCCGTAGGTTTTGCCCAGTTCGCTGAGGTTTTTCATGCAGGCATGAAGCTGTTGCCGTGAAGAAAAAACTTCTTCCAACTCCTCTGCCTTAAAGTAATCCACAAAGGCAGGCGTCAGAAGAATCAGCAAATCATCCGCCCTTGGCGTCAGGGTGTAAAAGTCGCAACCCGGCATAAAATCCTGGGGGAAAACTCCCTGGGGCGGCAGTATGGGCTGAAGACGAAACAGTGCCCCATCACGCAGCAAATAGACGCCCTTTTGTCTGTCCTGCCAGAGTAAAATAAGATCCGCAGAAGCCGCCATCAAAAATGACGCATCCGCCTGGTAACGTGACAGCAAATCCGGCAAAGCAGCCAGCCCAAGATTCTGCATTTCTTTAAAAATGCTCTCAAAATGCTTCATCTCATCAAGCAGATGAAGGCGCTCAGTTGATGTGTTTTCTATGGAATAGTAAGCGCTGCAAAGGTGAACTTCACGGTTTCCTGACAACACAACATTAACAGACTTCTCGGAAGTGAGATGCCCGATAGCCTTGTTGTTCATCTGCAAGGTCAGGAGCGAAAGATCCTGTTCACTGATGTGGGCAGTCAGCAATGCACGCAGCATGGTCATCCTCAGTTCTGAAGTATTCCTCTTCAAGTAAACTCATGATGTGCATATCTAGCCACGAATTCCCACGTCTTGTCAAATCACGGCGGCAGCCCTCATCGACAAAGCCAAGGCTTTTAAAGAGTGCTCTCGAGGCGTCGTTACCCTCTAAGTAGGATATCTCTACGCGGTGAAGGTTTAGTTCCCCGAAAGCATAGGCCAGCATGAGTTTAACGCCTTCTTTGGCAAGACCACGGCCGCGTGCCGATGGATCCGTGATGGCAATACCCAGAACAGCATGCCGCGAACGCAGATCAATATCATCGAGGTTGACGAGGCCAACGGTTTTCCCGACTGCTTTTTCAACCAGGGAAAAGGCCAGGTATTTATCGCCCTCATTCATGCCGCTCACATATGTTCTGAGCTGAGCTTCATTCAGTGGAAGCAGGGCTTCTTCAAGATAATAAGCACGTTCGGATACTTCCGCAAAAAAATTGCGGTAGGCCTTAAAATCAGCCTCTTCCGGAGCACGGAGGCAGAGCCTCTGACCTTCCGGGAAATGCTGCTCTTCTCGCCCGAAACTCATGTTTAAACTCTCCCAGCCTGAACAAACTTAAGTTTGGCAAAGCGCGGCAGGGAATTTTCCAGAATCAAGTTCGGACTTCCCTGAATAAGCGGCATCGCATAATCAAAATAGGCCTGTTCCATGTTATTTCCATCACGGGAGATCCAGGCTTCCGGAACCTTTTTCTCCGTATTGGCCACCTCGCGCAGAGGTATTTTCACCATCTCGCATTGATAAGGGCCTGACTGTGGACGGGCAAAACCGATCATGACATCACTTTCGCCATCCATCGCTGTTTTGACAGCAGCCTGTCCTGCGGCAAAGCTTTCCTCAACATCACGCTCGGAAGCCAGGTGAGCCGCACAGCGCTGCATCAGAGAAAGCTCTATGTTTCTTATTTTTGTAGAAATATGTTCACCGATAATACCGCCGAGTACTTCTGCAGTGCCGCCAAGCTGCTTATGTCCAAAGGCATCCGTGCGCACCGCGCCGCGCATTTCAGGGATAAGTTTACCATCCCTCGTCCTCACCCCTTCCGAAACACAGATGACGACTTGCCTTTTCCTCTCGTAGACGCGTTTCACATCATCGATAAACTCATTGAGATCGAAAACATGCTCCGGCAGATAGAGCAGATCCGGGCCATAACCCATGACCGCAGCAAGAGATGAAGCCGCCGTCAACCAGCCAGCATTGCGTCCCATGATTTCGATGATGGTAATCTGAGGAATGTTGTAAACCGTAGCATCCTTGTAGATCTCCATAACAGTTGTGGCGATATAGCGAGCAGCCGAGCCGTAACCCGGGCAATGATCCGTTATGGAAAGATCGTTATCAATGGTCTTAGGTACACCAATCACACGGCAATCAAAATTCTGCGACTTCAGGAACTTACTGATTTTATTACAGGTGTCCATGGAGTCGTTGCCCCCGTTATACAGGAAGGTATGAATATTGTATTTTTTAAAAACTTCAAGAACTTTGCGGTAATCCGTCTCATCATCTTCAATATTCGCCAATTTATAGCGGCAGGAACCGAGAATCGAAGAGGGCGTCTGTTTAAGCAGGACGAGCTCGTCCGGATCTTCCTGACCAATATCAAAGAAATCTTCTTCAAGTATGCCAACAATACCGTGATGAGCGCCATAAACTTTGCCGAAAGCTTCCGGATGCGCAAGAGCTTCAGTAAAGACTCCGGCAGCACTACTGTTGATCACCGCTGTCGGTCCACCGGATTGAGCAAATATCAAATTACCAGGATGTGACATATAACCTCCGTATGAGCCTTCTTCATCATGGCGGAAGTTCCGCGTTCGGGCTCTTTAATCAAACTTAGATAAAAACCTTGAATCTTTAATATTATAAAGAAAGGAAAAGAGAAAAACATCAGTTCTGAGAGGATTAATGGAATCGTACAAATAGTGAAAAAAAAAAGATTAAAAATCAGTCAAGTACATGAAGATAAAAAGCATTTAGAATTTCTAACTCTGAAAATGAAGTAAATTATGCTTGTCACAATTCAGAATTTGCTTCATTCAAGGCCAGGTTAATTCAAAATCATCAAGCATCTTAAACAAAAAATCTCTACTTAACAATTCGCAACAGAAATTGCGCCTGAGAATCGCAGCAGAAATTGCACCCAAGAATGCACCTAAAAATAGATTTATTCACAGTTCGTATAAAAGCAAGAATCCCGTAACGTCTTTGTTACGGGATTCCTGACTGGTGACCCACGAGGGATTCGAACCCTCGACCCCCTGATTAAAAGTCAGATGCTCTACCAACTGAGCTAGTGGATCAAATATGGCTGGGGTGGTAGGATTTGAACCTGCGAATGCGGGAGTCAAAGTCCCGTGCCTTACCCCTTGGCTACACCCCAATGTTATTGCTTGCGCCACGGCGCAAAAGTGGGGTGGAATATGGGATTCGAACCCATGACCTCCAGGGCCACAACCTGGCACTCTAACCAACTGAGCTAATCCCACCATTCATGCCTTTTTTGCGGCACGGTGATTATTATAGGGGCTGTTTTCAGGTCTTGTCAAGCTAAAAATATCGCGTGACTCAGTTCAGTCGTGACTCAGTTCTTCTGTTGAAACGATAGATCTGGTTTTTCACTCTTATTAAAAAGTGAAGAACCTGTCACTCACTCCTTCGCCTTGCGAAAATTAAAGAGCTCCAAATTGAGCAGAGCTGATTTGACATCAACTCCTCCGGAAAACCCCACCAGATGTCCCGAACTTCCGATCACTCTGTGACAGGGTATAAAAAGAGCGATGGGATTGGCCGCACACGCTGCACCTGTAGCTCTGGCGTAGGCGCGGCCTTTCTTTCTACTGCCGAGAGCCTGGGCCGCCAGGTCCTCATAACTCAGTGTTACGCCATAAGGAATAGCCGCTAAAGCTTTCCAGATTTTACGTTGGAAGACACTGCCTCTTCCTATTTCCAGTGGCAGATCAAATAGACGGCGTTCACCGCGGACATATTCTTCAATCTCCCCGGCTGCCCGATGGAGAATCTCAGGCACACGCTCTGGCCTTGGATCTCTGATCTCCCATTCCGCATGGTAGTTGCCCTGCTCATCCAACTGCCCAAGCATGAGCAAAAGGTTTTCCTCACGCCTGCTGCCTGGCTTAGCCCTATCCATAATAAACTGCAGTGAACTGATGGCCGTGCCTTCCTGATTGGCAAATAGCAAAGCTGAAGCAAAGGGCAGTTTGACAAGCAGACCAGCATCTTCAGGCATTTCCGCCCTGAAAACATGCTGGCACAAAGCTTTTTGCGGTTGTCCCCAGCTGTTTTCAGCATAAATGATGGTCCGCGCAGACTCCTTTTGTTTTTCACTTAAGGCTGCTGCAACTTCCTGACTCAGGCAGAGCTGTAAATCGAAAGCTTCTTTTTCACGTTCAAAGATAGCCTCGATCAGCTCCTCTATTTCCCCTGTTTCAAAAGCGCTGGCCTTATTTGACCAAAGGCGCGCACGCAAGCCACAACGGCCGAAAAGAGCAGGTTCAAGGATCAGGAGCGCCCGCTTCTGACGGCCTTTTTTACAGAGCAGAACTTTTTCACGGCCAAGCTGGTCATCCATTTTCCGTAAAAATTCCACGCGCTCTTTTTTTGTTCCATCCAACTTTAAGGGAAGAGCCCATTCAGAGAGTTCATCTGCATCTTTGAGAAACAGGGGCTGCAGTACCAGTTTTGCTTTTGCGGACGCCATCAGTTTGCTTCCTCTCGACGCCATAGCTCAAAATGATAGCGGAGTTCTCCGTCCGTCCGGCTTTCAGATTTTTCCACAAGTGAAAAAGCCTCTTCATCCAGGTTTGGGAAATAAGCGTCCGCAGAAAGCTTAGCTTCCAGCCGAGTCAGCATAACTTCGTTCGTATAGGGTAAAAGAAGCCTGTAAACAGAAGCTCCGCCAACAACAATGAAGTCCTCTTCTTTCCTGCCGGCTTTTTTTTCATCTTCACAGGCGGCAAGTAAGTCCTCAAGCGAAGCAAAAGTTCTCAGGCTACGGTCACAAGTCTGATCTGCAGACGTCCTGCTCAGCATAAAATTTTCCCGACCGGGCAGGGGCTTCTGTCCAGGATAGGTGGCCAGCGTCTTGCGGCCATAAATGATCACCTTGCCGAGCGTCAGGGCTTTAAAACGTTTCAAGTCCTCAGAAATCGGGTGCTGAAGCTGTCCTGCACGGCCAATGCCCCACTGCTCATCTGCGGCAACAATCGCAATCATTTCGTCCCTCCCAGTTCTCCAGTCAGTTAATCCATTCAAACCGCTACAGGAATGTTCTGGATCGCTTCACCATGCTGATAATGCTCAAATCTAAAACTATCAATGGTAAAGTCATCAAAACTCCTGACAGCTGGATCAATCCACAAATCAGGCGCCGGGTAAGCCGGTCTCTTTATCAGTTCCTCGACAATGGGGATGTGCCTGTCATAGATATGAGCATCCGCAATCACGTGTACGAGCTCTCCCACTTTAAGACCTGCATCAATCGCAAACATGTGCAACAGCAGCGCGTATTGACAAACATTCCAGGCGTTCGCAACAAGGACATCCTGGCTGCGCTGATTTAAAATGCCATTCAATACTCCCTGATCGACGTGCAGGGTAAGGCTGTAGGCACAGGGATACAGAGCCATATCCGGCAGATCATCGGGATTATACATCGTACAGATAAGGCGACGACTTTCCGGATTTTCCTTTAAATCTTTGCGCAGACGTTCGACCTGATCGTACTGACCGTCTGGATACTGTGTTTTCTTAGCGAGCTGGTAGCCGTAGGCTTTGCCGATGGTGCCATCCGGCAGGGCCCAGGCATCCCAGATGTGTGAGCGCAATTCAGACACGCGGGTGCTCTTTTTCTGCCAGATCCAGAGAATTTCATCAAGGCAGTTTTTAAGAGGAACCGGCCTTAAAGTGAGGGCCGGGAACTCTTTGTCCAGCTGATAGCGGTTAACGATAGCGAAGCGTTTTTTAGTAGGAGCCGGGCTCCCATCATCTGGCCAGTGCGGACGCACCTGACCGGTCTGCCATACTCCGTGATCAAGAATCTCTTTACATGTGGCAATAAAACGTTCGTCTGCCTGACTCATGGCTTCCCTCCGCACGTACTCCATTCGCCTGGTACGATAAATCGTGCCCAGAGCTGCCTTTATTTTAACAGCTTGACAGTCGGAACGCATCCCGATAAAATGCAAGTTGCCTTTCGGGGTGTGGCTCAGGTGGTAGAGCGCTTGGTTCGGGACCAAGAGGCCGCTGGTTCAAGTCCAGTCACTCCGACCAGCAGACGCAGATTCAACCTGCGTCTTTTTTATGTCAAGGGCGAAAATAGGCTTTGAAGCGCGCAAACTTTTTTTCTTTGATTCCCGGAACAGAAAGCAAATCTTCGACACACATTTTCCCGCCCAGCTCTTCACGACGCCTGAGAATGGCACGGGCTGTCACAGGTCCAATCCCGGGGACCGTGCAGAGCAGGTGTTCGTCAGCTGAACTGAGGGATATTTGTGTTGTAGCGGCATCTGATGACAGCTCTTCCTGCACTTTGCCTGAGGATTGCGCGTCCGGAGAAGCACTGGTGTCGGACTTGCCCAGAGTCTCAGAGGGCTGTACTTGTGCACGGACCGTTTGCATATGGTCGTTTTGACCTTTTGTCCGCGTTGCCTGAATCGTCATGTTCTGATCTTTTGTACAGGTCGCTTGTGAAGCTTCGCCCGGCTCTTTGGGCTGGACAGCTTGAATAGCGTCACGCTGATCTATGAGGTGGCTCACACTCTCACTTAGTAGAGAAGATTCATCTCTGAGTTTCTCCTGCGGAAAAAGTTTCGAGTGCAAACGATCAGAAGACCATAATGAAAGCAAAAAAGAAAGCAGAAGCAGTGCTCCAAGAAGCAGCGTATAGGGGAGCTGAAGCTCTCTGGAAGACCGGCTCCCTCCTTTTCTATTCTGCGGGCAGACCCGGCCATAGAACTTATGAGACGGACGACTTGGGAAAGACATGCGATCACGACTTGGTACACGACGTTTCATACGCAGAGTGTACACGAGAAAAAATGCTGCGACCGCATTATCCTTCGACAAAAATGCTTGAAAAGCGACAGGATTGTCTAGGCATTTTCTCCAGACTCAGGCAGTGAGATATCGCTGTGCTTGCTCTTCCAAAACTGCTCTAAATCATAAAATTGACGTTCGCTTGTCTTGAAAATATGAACAACCACAGAGCCATAGTCAATGAGAACCCACTTTCCGCTGCTCTCCCCTTCTTCTGAGACAGGCAAAATCTGAGCCTCCTCTTTAAGACGATAAGTTAGCTCGTCTTCCAGCGCTTTAACCTGGGTCACACTGTTACCATCAGCGACCACAAAGTATTCAGCCAGCGTGGTTTTATCACCGACATGAAGGATTTGAACATCGTGGGCTTTTTTACTATCAAGAATATCGCGGATCAATTCACTGAGCTTTTGAGGATCCAAGGCATTCTCCTTTCTCTAAAACAGAGCATTGGCATTGATGTTTATTTTAACATTTTTCCTTTATCCCTTCAGGCAGCGCCGACTCTTTCTCAGGGCAGGCGCAGAAAGGACTGAGGATCAATACCGTAATCTTTTGCCGCACTCAATGTCTGAGGGTGAATTTTTTTGTGCTGACGGATAAGGGCGAGCAAAACTTCGCGCAGACAAAGCTTCATGGCAAGGTTCAGGTCAAGCTCAGCAGCTTCGCGGATTTCATCAAGATCATTAAAATCCCTGCCCCATTCAATTTTATCTGAGAGGTAGATAATCTTGTCCAGATCATTCATGCCGGGGACCGTCGTTGTGTGCCTCGCTATTGCATTCAGCAAAAGAGTATCTTTAATTCCAAAAATATCGCGGGCAAAGACCGCTCCAGCAGGTCCGTGAGCAATATTGGGGTTAAGTGGATAAATACTGCCTTCTGCTTCTGCCAGTTTCATCTGCTCAGCGACCGGCATGTATTTACAAACATCATGCAGGAGCCCAGCTAGCGCAGCCTTATCAGCATCCTGGCCGTGACGCAGAGCCAGGTGTACCGCGTACTGACAGACGTTAGCCGTGTGAACCAAACGGCGGAGAGGCATGTAATCCCAGATTTCCTGTTCCAGGACCGCAAGCCTGGCGTATGCTTCATCGCTGATCTGATTCATGTCTTCGGCAAAAAGATAAGGTTTGTTTTTTACGAGGAAGGCGGCAACCGCAGGATTAAAGTTTTCGTCTGGTTTTTCGCCGCGTGCCAGCCGTTCCCGCCATTCCGTGGATGAGAGTTCGATCGGTTCCATTGGAAAAAAGCGGATTTCTCCACCGTAGCGGTCCATCAGGGCCCGCGCTCTGGATTCATAGAACTCCCGTTTTTCGCTGTCGTTACCGCGCAGAGCAATAAGCATGGGCGCCTGTTCCAGAATCTTTCGCGGCTTGTGCCAACTGTCCATCGTCTCCAGGGCATCAGAACCATATATCAGGGATAGGCTGATTTTTTCGCCCTTCTCCCTGGCTTCCCGGCGCAGTGCCTTGAGGGTTTTCAGGGTATAGGAATATTGTCCCGGACGCTGCAATTCATAGCGGCTGAGCTGAACCTCACTGCGTCCCTGCAGCGCTGCCTCAAGCATACTGTAGCGATATGCTGCCAGGCTCAAACGGCGTGTCTTATGCGGTGGCAGCCCACAGGGCATGACCAGCACCCGTGAGACTTCGCCGGAAGCCAGAGCTGCATCAATCATACGTTCGTGGCCAAGGTGAAAGGGATCAAAAGATCCGCCGAAGAGTCCGATTTTTTTCTTCATGCCATCCTCAGCCGATATTCTTGTCGTTATTGCTCACTCGCTGAGCAAGCCAGGCGCGTATAAAAGGATCCAGGTCACCATCCATCACAGCTCCGACATCAGAATTTTCCACACCCGTTCGGTTGTCTTTAACCAGGGTATATGGACAGAAAACATAGGAGCGAATCTGGCTTCCCCAGCCAATGTCCATCTGTTCGCCTTTCAGATCCTCAACACGATCGAGCTGAGCCTGGCGGGCCATAGTATAGAGTTTGGCTTTAAGCATCTGCATGGCCACTTCACGGTTTTGAATCTGCGAACGCTCATTCTGACAGGCGACCACAACGCCCGTGGGAAGGTGGGTTAAACGCACCGCCGAAGAAGTCTTGTTGACATGCTGCCCTCCCTTTCCGGAGGAACGGTACGTGTCGACGCGCAGATCTTCAGGTCTTATTTCGATGTTAATGCTGTCATCGAGTTCTGGCAGGACTTCCACCGAAGCAAAGGAAGTGTGCCTGCGTCCGGAACTGTCGAAAGGAGAAATACGCACGAGCCGGTGAACTCCCATTTCAGAAGACAATAAGCCGTAGGCATTCTCCCCTTCCATCTTGAAGCTGATGCTCTTGATTCCCGCCTCTTCGCCGTCCACTGAATCAAGCACGCTGAGCTTAAAATCGTGATCCTCGGCCCAGCGGGAATACATGCGAAAAAGCATACCTGTCCAGTCACAGGCCTCCGTACCACCAGCTCCTGCATGCAGCGTAAGAATGGCATTATTGGCATCAAGCGCCCCCGTGAAATAGGTTTCCATGGAAAGGGCTTCTGCTTCATTGGCGAAAATTTTCAGTTTCTTGCGGACTTCGTCAGCGACCTGTTGATCGTCTTCTTCTTCTCCGAGCTCTATGAGAACTTCCGCATCATCAAGAAGCATATTGAGCCTGAAAAAATTATCCCGTTTGTTTTTCAGGTGCGTGAGTTCCTTTTGAACTTTTTTGGCTTCCTCAAGATCATTCCAAAATTCCGGCTCAGCTGAGCGATGTTCCAGCTCTTCCATACGCAGCTCTGTTTTTTCCATGTGCAGAGCCTGACGCAGTTCAGCCAACTTTTCTCGGCCTTCTCTGATTTTTTCTTTATCTTCTTCAAATTCAATAATCATGTGACATCTCCATTCTTTATCGGGCCGAAGCGGTAGTTCTTAAGGACACTCACTGGGGCTCCAGCCTATCTGCTTCATCAGGTAAAAAGCTGAATACCGTCACAAATGAGCCGTGGAATAAGATTCTTTTACATCTTTCCCGGCACAGAAAATCAAATAAAATATAGCCCAGAGCCGCGCCACTATGAAAGTGCGGCAGGCAAAGAAAAAACTCTGAATCAGAAAAAAGCCATACAGTGAGCGCTCAGATAAAAGCAGGAAGAGATTTTCCACCAGAAAAAGCAGCATGTAGAGGGTCACAAACTGCATGACCATAAAAGCTTTAGCCCCGTATGCAGCAGCACGGCTCTCCCTCATGGCCTCCCGCAGTGGCAGTTTAAAGCCCATCATGAGAAAAAAAGTAAAAAGGAAAGCCGAAGCAAACGCCATAAAAGGCAGAGCGAAAAAAAACATGGAAAACAGGAAAAGTAAAAGCAGAAAAATAAAGCTCAGAAAGAAAATGGGCAGGCAGGGAAGAAAACGGGACAAAGTGATTCTCATTGCTCCTTTAGCCAGATCTTCCTGATTGTCACGCTCGACATTGTCCCTTTTGCCGGAAATCTCTGTTTTCCTCTGCAGACCTGCAAGAGCCGTAATTAACTCAAGGAGAGAGTGGTTCATTTGTTTTTGTTCCCGATCTTCCGGAAAAAGAGAAATCTGAATAATAAGGGCCTGAGCGTAAAAAACTGCCGCAAGAAAGGCTATAAAAAGAACAGCAAGATCCACTAAAAGGTATAGCCATTGAGGCCTTGAAAGCTGAAGGGCGGAAAGAAGCTGCGACGTGTTGTTAATCCCGGCAAGTCGCCCGGCAATTTCCTCAAAATCAATCTGCCCCAGAGGCCATATCAAAGTAATAAAGCGCAGAGTAAGTAAAGTGACAAAGGCAAAGTTCAGCGTTTTTTGCGCTTTAACACGATAAAAAGGCAAGGATTCAAGATTAAGTCTTAAGCCTGGACCCATGAACGTCCTCCGTCTGATGCCTGAGCAGCTTCGTAAGTGTTAAGAATAACACAGGCAACGAGCTTTGTCACAAATGTGGCAACTCTCTGGAAACCTGCCAAGCTCACCCCCAACGGCTCTCTTCGGCTAAAGCCTATTCCGGCCAGCCGCAGACTCTGTCTTTAAGTGGCCATAGAATCTTTTCCCGCTCGTCAGGATATTGTCCAGCAAGTTCTCCCAAAGCCAAACGCGCTCCAGCATCCATCCCCTGACACCCGGCCAGCAAAAGTACATCGCCTTTTCCGCAGCAGGCCAAAGCCTCATGGACAGCCTCTTCTAACTGCTCCTTAAGGGTGTAGGACTGTCCTTGTTCCGCCATTTCCCTTTTAAAAACTGCGATTTCTTCATCGCTGACCTTATCGTAGTGGCCAGTCGTATCACGGGACAATGTAGCAATAAACTTTTTCAGCCGCAGCCTGGGCAAATAATCCGCCAGAGCGTCGATGTTTTCTGCATTGACCGTAACGCCGCGGTTGCCACGTATTGCATAGAGCAGCACGAGTTGTTCGTAAGTCATATGACAGAGCGTTTCCAAAGTCATCCGTATATTTCCGGCATTGGCAAAGTGATCATCAAAAATGCGGAATTTCCCATCATAGATCTGCTGAAATCTCCTTTCCACGCCATGAAAACTTTCGATACCATGCACACAAGTAGAAAGGGGCAGGCCTGCAGCTAAAGCCAGACCAATGGCGGCAAGGGCGTTCATAAGCGAATGTATTCCCGGTACAGCCAGGACCAGCTTCGCTCTTTCCTCGCTCTCACCTTCAGGTGAAGCAGCTGATCTTCGCAAAGGTTTGTAAACCAGTTCCGTATGGGCGTAACCGCTGCTTAAGTCTGGCTTAATTGCGCGCAAATCAGCCTCTTCTTTCAGGCCAAAGGTCAGAACTCTTGCTTTTGTTTCATTCAAAAGAGAATAACTCCAGGGATCATCTGCATTTAAAACTGCTGTAGCCTCAGGCTTTAGCCCCATAATCAGCGGCTTTTTCGCAGCAAAATAATTTTCCATGCTGCCGTGAAAATCAAGGTGTTCCCGCCCAAGGTTGAGCAAACTTGCTTCACGATAAAGGCAGCCTGCATTGCGATATTCACTCTGGCCAATGGATGAAACTTCCATCACAGCATCCTTATAACCGGAGTCCACCATTTCCCGCAGGTAACGCTGAAGATCGAGGCTATCCGGGGTCGTTAGCTTTGAGCTGACAAACGATTTTCCCGTGTGATAGGCCACCGTTCCTACCAGGCCGCAGTCTCTTCCGGCTGCTTCGAGAATACTTCTATACATCAAAGAGGTACTCGTTTTACCATTTGAACCAGTGATCCCACAGAGATTCAGTTCATGGCTGGGGTGAGCATAGTAGTTACAGGCCAGGTGACTTAAGGCCTGACGGCTGTTGCTGACCACAATCTGGGGCAAACTGCAGTCCTCGCGTGGCTTTTCCACAAGCGCACAAAGCGCCCCTTTTTGGGCTGCTGCCATCACATAGAGATGCCCGTCTGTTTCATATCCGGGAACAGCAACAAACACATCCCCGGCTTCAATAAGACGAGAGTCGCGCTGAACAGCATGCACTTTTAACGTTTTGAGCTCCTCCCAGTTTTCAGGTCGGCGCACTAAGGTCAGCCCCTGAAGGAGCTCTTCCAGAGTCCAATAATTGACATATGTATCGCTGCCTGTTTTCATTGTTTTTACCTCCTCATGATCCATATCAGCCTGAAAGGTGGCAAAATTCCTGCTCTGCATAAGCGGTCCTTATTTCTGCCAATAATCAAAACAAGCTTTGCGATATCAAATCACTTGTTTCTGTAAGCATTTACAAACTCAGTTTATGAAAGTTGGGATGGCTTTCTCCAGTCTGTTTACCAGGATTTAAAGAGTCATATCCTGTTCCCAATCCGGAAAAATGCGAACCTCTTTAGCTCCAGGGAGTTTTCTCAAATCTTTCAGGATTCGTAACGCCTGTTTTCTGCTGGCTACCTTGATTGAAAGATGGAGAATGACCTGACCGGCTTCATAGAGCGACTGTCCAGCCTGACAAATGCTCACCTTTTCCTTCTCAAGAATGCTGATTAAACGTGGAAAAATCAAGCCGCGCTGTTCCAGAAGAAGCTGGTAGACCACCTGGGTCACTTGATCCTCGCTATGGTAAGGATGTACGGTTTCACGATATTTATAAAAGGTGCTGCGGCTGAGCTTTTCTTCACGGCAAGCTTCATTCACCGAAATTGCGGACTCTTCCTCCAGACGAAGTTTGACCCGAAGAACTTTGCGGTAAACCTCTGGAACCGCTTTTTCTTCAATTAAAAGCCAGCGCTTTTTTTCAGTTTTCTTCGCATTTTGCCTCTCTTCTGCCATCATGAGCTTATTTCTCCTCTTCTGCCTTGAGCTCCAGTTCAATATCATGATACCAGTCACGAAGGGCCAGGCCTCTGTGACTACGCGCATTTTTCTCAGCTGTGGGCAGTTCGGCATTAGTAAGGCCACGATCTTCCAGGTAGAAAATGGGATCGTAACCGAAACCGTTTTTTCCGCGTCTTTCCCGGATAATCCGTCCCGGAACCTGCCGCTCATAACGTCGGAGTCTTCCACTCAGATCAATGTAGCAAAGGGCACAATGAAAAGCGGCCGTCCAGCTTTCCTCAGGGACATCACGAAGCAACGCCCACAGCCGCTCACACTTCTCCTTGTACGCTGTATGTTCACCGGCAAAACGGGCCGAGTAGATGCCAGGATATCCTCCCAGAGCATCGACAGACAGGCCGGAATCATCAGCCAGAACTCTTCCCCCAAGGGCATTAAAAACGGCTCTCGCTTTAATCTCGGCATTTTCTGCATAGCTATGACCTGGCTCCGGAATTTCTTCTGTAAATCCGGCTTCACGCATGGAAATCAATTGGATTCGAGGATCTCCAATGATTTCACGAAACTCCCGAATCTTATCCTTATTATGGCTGGCAATAATAATTTTCATCGTTTCATCCTCAGAGTGCCAGGCGGTCACAAAGTGAAAACGCTGCACGCTGCATACATGCCTTGTCCCAGGGTACGCTCAGATCTGCCAATTTAAAGCGCTCAAAAACAGGGCTGCCCGGATTGCTGAGCAAAAGGCCATTGAGTGATGCTGCAAGATGTCGCTGTTTCTGGCGAAAAGGATGTTCAGCCAGCACAGTTACCAGCGCCATGGGAAGAGCCAGCGAGCGGTAAACGCCCCCGGTCAGAGGCAATAAAATTTCCCAGGCCTCATTTTGCAATAAAAACTCCCCTTCTGCTTCTTCTAAATCTGGAAACCAGCGTTCACACAGTTCCATCCACTCGCGGGAAAGATCTTTGGCAGAAAGAATGGCACCTGTTGTAAAAATTCGTTCTTCCATTTCAAAAAGAGCGAAGTACAGCGGCAAAATCAGAAAAAGGCGGCTCAGAAAGAGATCTTCGGCAAGTTCAGCCCTAGGGCCGTAGGCCTCAACAAGGCGCTCCGCAGAAAGGAAAAAGAAAAAACAAGCTGAAATCTTGCGTGTTAATTCATCCTGGCGGCTCGCACCCAGGACGTGATAATTGAGCATTGCTGAAACATCCGCCAAGCCTTCACCAAGTCGGAAAAGAGTTCGACTCAGTGGGGCAAAGGGCTCTTCAGCCGGCAAAAGGAAAAAAGCGGAGGGTTCCGAGGGAAAAAGAACCGTGGCTTCGCCGAAAGCGGCGGCTGTTTTCGGGCTAAAGGAAACATAGCCTTCATCCAGCAGACCGGCTACAAAACTTTGTGCCTCTCCACTCATGATTTCCAAACATCTGCCCAGATAAGGAGCCAGCTGAGAACTTTCGAGTGAGGCCGCCGGATCCGCCTCGTCCATAAGGGTCAAGAGATCACTGGCTCGGTAGATCTCAGTACCCAGGCGAAGATTTCTCTGGCACCTCAGTTCTCGATAAAGTGGCAGAAAATGATGCTGAAAAGACTGAACAAAGCCCCTCATTTCCCGGCGGCTGAAATCCCGGCGGCCGCGAAGCGCCGCATGATAGGCGGAATAATGGGGATAAGAGCAACGCCCGGCCAACTCACGACGCAAAGCAATAAGTTCCAGAAAAAGAGCTTCTCTTTCACACTTTTTCTCATTCAAATCATCGCAGAGTTCGCGGCTCAGTTGTTTTCGTGAAGCTAGCTCCGAAAGGCTGAAAAAGGCATTTCCACCCTGAACAGACTGGTGCAGGCATTCCGGGCACAAATCTCTCAGCCTGCGCTCCAGAGCCGCCTCACGAGCCCATGTATCAGGAGAGACCGCATCACGAAAACGACTCCAACGCCAGGCTTCAGACCAGAGATCACGATCTTCTCCACTGTGCTCCACGTGTTCGTAACGGGAATTGAGCAGGGCCCTGTAAAAGATGGCCCGGGCTTGCTCCGGTATGGCAGCTTCACGGACAAAAAAGCTCTCCTCTTGCGGGTTAATCTGTCCCTCTGCACTTTTAAGCCGACTTAAGCTGGCAGCACTTTCCCAAGCCAGAAGCTCCTGCTGAAAGGCCAGAATACGCAGTTTTATTTCATCGGGATCAACAGCACGGCGCAAGGCAGCTGCAGCCTCTTCCGCTGAGTTTAAAAGCTCCTCTGGCTGCGGGTATTTAATACGAAGCTCAGAGAAAGCTCGAATGCCGGGCAGATGCTGACTTCTTTCACCCACGGCCGCCCTACATTCTTTCGACAGTTTTAAGCCCAAGAAGGCCCAGGGCGAGACTTAAGACTTCAGAAAAACGGCTGCAAAGGGCAAGTCTGGCTTCTCTGATCTCCTGGTTTTCGGCTTTTAAAATCGAAATATTGTGATAAAACTTGTTAAAGTCACGACAGGCCAGATTGATCTGACGAGTCAGTATACAGGGTTCATATGCCTTTGCTGCGGCCAGCACAGCATCTTCCATAGCAGCCATATCCTTGATGAGGGTGAATTCATCATCCGTGATCAGCAGGCGGCTGTTTGCATGGCAGAGATCATCAGCAGAAACAGCGGCTTTCCTCAGGATACTGCGGCTCCTGGCATAAGTGTAAAGCATATAAGGAGCCGTGTCCCCCTCAAAGTCAAGCATTTCCTCCCAGCTGAAAACAATATTCTTTTCACGCCCATTGCGGAGATAAGCATGCTTCACCGCTGCAATCCCGACAATTTCTGCGGTTTCGTCAAGCTCCTGCTCACTCATCTCCGGATTATTTTGCGCCATGATGGAACGAACTTTGGCTACACTCTGATCGAGCAGATCTTCGAGTAAAATCACCTTACCTTTGCGGGTTGAAAAATCTTCCCCTCCAGCTATACTGAGACGTCCAAAAGCGACGTGAATACAATCCCGTGCTTTCTTATAGCCCATGCGTTCGAGGACACCAAAAACCTGTTTAAAGTGGTTCTTTTGCTCTGCTCCCACAACATAAATATTCTTTGTGAAATTCCAGGTTTTATCACGATAGAAAATCGCTGCGATATCACGCGAGGCATAAATCGTCGTGCCATCCGATTTCAGGATAAGGCAGGGGTTAAGATTGAACTCGTCCAGGCGCACAACCTGAGCGCCCTGGCTTTCCTCCAGCAGGCCCTTTTGTTTCAGCTCTTCGACTACAGCGGGAATTTTATCGGAGTAAAAACTCTCTCCGTTATAGTTATCGAAGCTAATCCCCATGCGATCATAAATTACAGAGAACTTTTTCAGGCTGAGATCGCGGAAATCCTGCCAGAGTTTCAGTTCTTCCGGCTTTTTCTCTTCGAGATTCTTAAAAGCCTGGCGGGCTTCGTCATCGAGTTCGGGTTCATTTTCCACTTCCTGATGAAACTTGACATAAACCCGTGTAAGTTCTTTTATGGCATCCTCTTCAAGCGCTTCACGCTGACCCCAGCGCTTCCAGGCCACGATCAGTTTGCCAAATTGCGTACCGTAATCCCCCAGGTGATTCAAGCGCACAACGTTATAGCCCAGGTAAGTATAGATTCTGGAAATGGCATCGCCAAGGCACGTGGAAAAGGCATGGCCGACATGGAAAGGTTTGGCAATATTGGGCGAAGAATATTCGACAATGATGTTTTTTCCCTGTCCTTCATCCTGATGAGTGAAAAAATATCCCGGCTGCTCTTCGCGGAAAAAAGCTTCGGCGTATGCTGCACGATCAAAGAAAAAGTTAAGATAGGGACCCTGGGCCTTGATCTCTCTGATCATGGGGTTTTTCGCCTGGAGTTGAGAAGCCAACTCAGAGGCAATGACCTGTGGCGCTTTTTTCAGGCTTCTGGCCAGACTGAAACACGGCATGGCCAGGTCGCCCATTTCCGCCTGCGGGGGAATTTCCAACAAACTTTCAATATTTTCTTCAGACAGTCCAAGAACCCTGGCCAGGCTGCGTGCACATTCTATACGTAAATCCATCATACCCTCCACAGTTCAGCTGGATAAATTCCTGCCGCTATCTTTTCCCGCAAAGCCTGCATGACACTCTCTTTGTCCTCGTGATAGGTGATGCCGAACCAATGGTCGTGACTGATATGAACACGCACGCGAATTTTTTCCTCAGCCAGCAGCTCACCGATCAGAGAAGGCAGAAGGTACTCGGATTTTAGAGGATTAGCCGGCACAGCCTCACGGAAGAACTTTGGCCAGTAGACTTCAACCGTCTGCATAAACTCCGGTGAAAACCCCCAGAAGTTCATGGATACAGGGGAATCCAGCGCAACCTTTTCCCAGCTTTTGCCACCGTCTTCGGAAAAGAGAGCCACGCCCTCACCTTCTTTTATCATGCGGCGTTCAACAATTTCCCTGAGATAGCCCTCTTCAACTCGACAAAGTCCCCGTGCCACATGTCCGTTGGGCGAAAGGGTATGACCCAGAACATAGGTCACAATATCTGCTGAATTTTTTTCATGCTCCTCACAGAGCAGGCGATAGATTAAGCGATACGCCTCCGGTCCGTAGTAGTCATCAGCATTGATCACCGCAAAAGGGGCATCGATAAGATCACGGGCTGCCAGGAGCGCATGAGCCGTTCCCCAGGGCTTGACCCGCCCTTCCGGTATCGTTTCTCCCTCAGGGATATCCTTTAAAGACTGAAAGGCATACTGCACCTCAAAGAACTTTTTAATACGGCTGCCGATAGCTGCATCAAAAGCTGCTTCATCTTCTTTCTTGATGATGAAAACAACCCGTTTAAAGCCCGCTTGTCTCGCATCATAAAGCGAGTAGTCCATAAGGATTTCGCCATTTGGGCCAAGGGCATCAATCTGTTTCAGGCCTCCATAGCGAGACCCCATTCCTGCGGCTAGTATCAGTAATATCGGCTCTTTTTGCATCATCAATTCTCCCTCATCTGCCGCGATCGTTTGCGGCCATAAAGTTTTTCTCCTGAAAGAAAAGCCTGATCTATCTTAGCACAGAATAAAGCCAACATTCTGCCCTGAAATGTGGTCCTTTGACCGCTGGAGAGCCTCAGACTTTAAGCTGTCATAATTGCGGCCAGGCATCATTCCCAGAACGCGAAGCGCAAGATCTCAAAGTCAGTGTCGTCCTGCATCATAAGAAGTTGCGGGTTCATAATGCTCTTCTTGCTCTGCTCGCTCCCGGAAAACCTCCGCAGCCCGAATGGCCGCTCTGCTGAGTTCAATCTGAGAATCCAGAATTTCCCGACCACGGCGGTCTACCGCATGGTAGAGTCCGTCAGCCTGGCAGATGTGAGCACGTTCGGTATCACGCAGTTCCAGATCAAGGATCTGGAAAATACGGTCACGACAGACAGGGTCATGCACCGGCATCATCAGCTCTATGCGTCGGTCGAGGTTCCTGGGCATCCAATCCGCACTGCCGATGAGCAGGTCCTCTGCTCCGCTGTTATAGTAATAAAAAATCCGGGAATGCTCGAGGAAGCGCCCCACCACACTGCGCACTTCAATGTTTTCTGAAAGGCCTTTCACCCCCGGTCTGAGGCAGCAGATTCCACGAACAACAAGGCGGATAAGTACGCCCGCCTGAGAGGCTGCATAAAGAGCATCAATGATTTCCGGATCCACGAGAGAGTTTGTTTTACCCAAAATCATGGCCTTCTGCCCATTTTCAGCATGCCTTTTTTCACGCTCAATGCGAAAGAGAGTGTCCGCTTTCAACCAACGCGGCGCAGGGACCAGGAGATTCCAGCTGTGTGGAAGGGAAAAGCCAGAAATCATATTAAAGAAATTCGTCGCATCTTCTCCCAGTCGTTCGGAGCAGGACCAGATCCCCAGATCGGTGTATATTCTGGCTGTCTTGTCGTTATAGTTCCCCGTCCCGATGTGCACGTAACGGCGCAGGCCATCTTCCTCCTCGCGCACGATTAAAGTGATTTTGCTGTGGGTCTTCAGCCCACGTATGCCATAGAGAACATGGCAGCCTGCTCTTTCAAGTTCACGCGCCCAGTGAATATTGTTTTCCTCATCAAAACGGGCCTTGAGTTCGACCAGCACAAGCACCTGCTTCCCGGCCTCAGCAGCCCGGGCCAGCGAGGCAATGATCGGCGAATCTGAGCTCACGCGGTAAAGGGTCTGCTTAATGGCCAGAACCTGAGGATCTTCAGCGGCCTCACTGATCACACGAATCACCGGATCAAAGCTTTCATAGGGGTGATGCAGCAGAATATCGCGCTCACGGATACAGGCAAACACGTTTTTGTCTTTCGGAAAAGCCGGTGAAGGCTGAGGGTTGAAAGGAGGATAATGCAAATCCGGACGCGGAGGCAGGAGGCCAGGAATTTTCGAGACAAAAGTCAGATCTATGGGACCCCGAATACGAAAGATCTGCTCCTCCGGGACCTTCATCTCTTCCTGGAGTATGGCCAGTTCTTCCGGTTGGGCAGCATGCTCCAATTCCAGGCGAATCACTTCGCCGCGCTTGCGTAATTTGAGTTTGTCCTCAATCTCTGAAAGAAGATCTGAGGTATCCTCCTCATCGACCACAAAGTCAGCATTGCGCATAATACGAAAGGTGTGTGCTGATTGTATTTCCGCATTGTCGAAAAGTTTTTCGATAAAGAGGCGAACCAGATCTTCCAGGAGAATAAAGCCATGGGCTTCCCCGCTCTCGCCTGGTGAATGCTCTTCGAGGGTGAGAGGAATCAGGCGCGGCAAATTAGAAGGAATCTGCACAATCGCATAAGGCGCCGTAGTTTTGCTTTTTCCCTCAGCATCAGCCTTGCTTTTGGGCTTTTTCTCCTGACTCGCATACTGGCTGACATTTTCAGGCAGCCTTGCGGGGATAACCAGGAGATTAAGGCTCTTGCTGCTGATCAGAGGAAAGGGCCTTGCCGCATCAACAGCGATGGGCGAAAGAACGGGAAAGATCTGCTGGTCGAAATATCTTTCCAGTTCGTCTTTCTGCTCCTCGCTCAGTTCGGAAGTCTGAATAATTTCAATGCCTTCGTTCTTTAATTGAGGCAAAATCTGCCGATTCCAGGTACTGTATTGTTTTTTAAAAAAGCGTTTATTGCGTTTGAGAAGAAGTTCCAGTTGTTTTGCAGGAGGCAGACCTGCAGGATCAGGCTTGCTGCCTCCAGCCTGGACCAGATCAATCAGGGAGGCCACACGGATCATGAAAAATTCGTCCAGATTGCTGCCCGTAATGGCCAGAAAATTAAGGCGCTCAAAGAGCGGGTTGTTCTTATCCCGCGCTTCTTCCAGGACACGTTCATTAAACTCCATCCAGGACAGCTCGCGATTCACAAAACGGGTTTCACCCTCAGAAAGAACCGCAGGTATTTCAGAACGATACATCGTCTCAAGGGCCGATTCATAGATACTCATCACATTCCCCTTTTTTCCAGGCTAATCAGGCCTTTATCTCGCGATATTTTGCCTGCAGTGAAACACCAAAAACATCTTGGAAAAGCGCTTTGTGCCGCTCGAGTGTCCACATTTCCAGCATGATGTCCTCACTGCTGTAAAGATTCAAAACGTAGGAACCATCCTCATCCCGGCTCAGACGGCACTTTTGAATTTTCTGGCTGTGGCTGGCATCAAGCGCATTGGCCATACTCAGCAGAGCAAGCAATTTCATGAGATCCAGTTTATCCACGTCCTGCAGGTATTTCTGCAGGTTAGGTTTCCGCGTAAAATTGCCATTGTGGTAGTAAATCAGATTGGCCAGAAATTCCAGTTTGCGGTCACTGACCCCGGGGATCACCGCTGATTTAATGATTTGATAGCTGAAAATATCATCGTCCTGCATACTGATATATTTGCCAACGTTGTGGAGCAGAGCGCCGATCTGCAGCATGACGCGGTCTTCTTCCTTCAGCCGGTGTAATCGCTGAGTCTGGTCAAAGAGTTCCAGACTGATGCGTGCAACCTGTTCGGAGTGCAGGCGGTCGGTCTGATAACGGCGTGCCAATTCGACAGAAGCTGCGTAGAGATCCTCCCTGGGGTCACGCAGATAACGCCTGCCGGAAAACTGCTGAGCAGCCTCCATGAGAAGGCCATTCTCCAGGCTGACATCAGGCAGCAGAGCATCGTCAAGATCACAGAGATCAAAGACTTCGTCGATCAGCAGAGCCATGGGAAGAAGCAAACTGGCATTTTCATCAGATATTCCTTCCTCCATCACCAGACTCTGCTCAGAGCGACTTCGCAGCATGGCAAGGACACGGGAAAAATCCCTGCGGCTCAGGCGGCACTCTCCTGTCGGAGGCAGGCCTGAAAGCTTGCGCAAATGGGTCAGACCGGCTCCGGAACCATGAATAATAAAGTTCTGGACTTCCGCTGCGCGAGGCTCAAACTTGCGATAATTGGCCAGATCTCCGGAAACATACTCGCGGATAAGTTGATTAAAATCACGGCTATGCACAGCCAGCTCAGAAAGGAGCGCGCGTATGCGCAGCGAACCCATGCGTAAATTCTGTGAAGTCAGCAGGTGGGAATCCTCAAAGATGCTCAGCTGAATGGAGCCTGCTGCCAGGCCAAGTATCAGCGAAGGTTTTTTAATGGCCTCACGAAAAGCCTCCGAACATTCGCCAAGAGCCAGAAGCTGATAACCCACCTCCTCATTATTACTGAGAATGCGGACTTTAATCCCGCTGGCCCTTTCAATCTGGTCAAGAATAAAGGCTCGGTTTTGGGCTTCGCGAATCGCTGAAGTGGCCGTCGCCAGGATCTGACAATCTGGATATTCCTGCAGTTTAAGGCGAAAAAGACTCAGCGTTTCTACGATCTGCCGGAGAACCGCTTCGGAAATAAAACCATCACGATAGGTATCTGAGCCTGCAGGCACGGTACGCTGAACGCGTTCAAGAAGCTTCGGCGGTTTGCGCTGGCGTAGCTGGGCGATACTCATGGATATCTCGTGAGAACCTACATCAATCACCGCTTGATACGTCATATGTTCTGCCTCCTGTTTTGATCTCTTTCAAAAAAAATCTCCGAAAACTCCCTTTTCTATAAGGTCCTGAAAATATTCCGGACCTTCCCTGCCTCCTAATCTTCATCCCCAAAAGATATTCCCGTAAGACGGGCCGCTTCAATGATCGGGCTGTCCAGGGGTACTTTTTTCAGGTTGAAGGCCGCCGTCCTAATCTCCGTGCGGTCAATCCTGCCGTTAATGACCACAGGCATACGTCCAAAATCTTTTTCCCAGATCATCTTCGCTGCCTCAACCCCAAGCTCTGTGCTCAGCAGACGGTCATAAGCCGAGGGACTGCCACCGCGCACAAAATGGCCAGGAACAGCGACGCGGACTTCCTGAAGCGCCAGACCTTCCATGGCGTCTTCCAAATCATAACAGGCTCCTCGGAAACCTCTCGCAGCACGACTGGTCTCCAGTTCCTTGCTCGAAAGCTGAGCTTCTTCGACCGACATGGCCCCCTCTGCGATCACGATAATGGAGAAACGCTTTTTATGTTTTTCACGGGTGTTGATGGCTTTGAGAACGGAATTCAGCTTATAGGGAATCTCCGGCAGCAGAATGATATCAGCGCCTCCGGCAATACCCGAATAAAGGGCCAGCCAGCCGACCTTGTGGCCCATAATTTCAATGATAAACACACGGCCATGAGAAGTTGCCGTGGTGTGAATGCCATCGATCACCTGGGTGGCCAAAGCGAAGGCCGAATTAAAGCCAAATGTTTCTTCAGTAATACCCAGATCATTATCAATGGTTTTAGGTAAACCAATCACATTAAGTCCCTGATCTGCGAGCAAGGAGGCGCTTTTCAGCGAACCATTGCCGCCCAGGACCACCAGCGCATCCAGTCGCATCTCCTTATAGCTATTGACCATGGCCTCAAGCTTTGTCGGCCCGTCAGGCTTTCCCGGATAGAGCCGTTCCTCCATTAGTTTATAAGGCTGACGGGAGGTCCCAAGAATTGTCCCCCCCAGAGTCAAAATTCCCGAAAACTCCTGCGAGCGCATTTTGCGATAGTGGCAGTGCATAAGACCGGCATAGCCATCCAGAAAGCCGAGAATTTCCGTTCCTGGATCTTTTTCGAACAAAGCCTTGGCCACGCCTCGCATGGTCGGATTTAAACCCTGGCAGTCTCCTCCGCTGGTTAACATTCCAATTCTCAGACTCATGTTCTTGTCCTCATTTCAAAATTTCTTTTATTATAACGGTTTTTATCGCTGAAAAAGGGACACAAAACCGTTATAATTTCATAAACTACAGAAAGGCCAGCCTTTGCATGGATGAAATTGAATCAAAAGAAGTTCGTCTGGCAGTTTTGATCGACGCCGACAACATCAGCTACCATTATATTGAGCCAATGATGCAGGAAATTGCCCGCTACGGCACCCCCACGATCAAGAGGATCTATGGCGACTGGACCAAACCAAATCTCAATGGTTGGAAAAGTCTCCTTCTCGATTATGCCATCAGCCCGGTTCAGCAGTTTGCCTATACCACGGGTAAAAATTCCACAGACTCTGCGTTAATTATCGACGCCATGGATATCCTTTATGCCGAAAAAGCCGACGCCTTCTGCCTCGTGTCCTCAGACAGTGACTTTACGCGTCTCGCAGGTCGTCTCCGGGAAGCAGGAAAAACCGTTTATGGTATTGGCGAGCAGAAAACCCCAAATGCTTTTATTGCCGCCTGCGATCGCTTCATTTATCTGGAAATCCTCGATCAGGAAGATGATGAGGAAGAGAGCGATGAAGCCGGAGATGAAAAGGCCGGCAGCGATCGCGGTGAAAAAGCTGGAAGTAAATCCCGGATCAGCAGCCGCAGCAAGTGCAGCAAGGAAAATAAGGAAAAACCTGTCAATAAAGGCCGTCAGAAGCGTGTGCTGAAGAAAATCGATCACCGCCTTCTGAACCTCATCGATCAAAGTATTCTCGATATCGAGGATGACGATGGCTGGGCCTATCTGGGCGACCTCGGTCAGCTGATCGGCAAGAAACAGCCGGCCTTTGATTCGCGTAACTATGGCTTCGCCAAACTCTCTACCCTGATCGGCTCACTGGAACAATATGAGATGCAGTATCGGGATATGCCCCGTGGCAGCGGACAGGAAAAACAGCTTTTTGTCCGTGTCAAAAATGACCCCACCCGCATTAAGAAAAACGAACGCGCTTTTTAGAAGCCAGGCAGCTCACACCGGAAGTGAAAGATCCAGAAGAAAATCGGCCTTCTCTCGCAAAGAGAAGGCTTTTTCATAGGCCCTCTCCATGGGCAGCCAGCGCTCCTGAAAATCTCTGAGCCATTCAGGATCACCCACACAGCGGCGCTGAAGCCTCGCCCACTGCAGCTCGGGATTGACGACGGCAAAAGCTGTGAGATCCCAGTGGTCCACAAGCTGAGGGTGCAAAGCGTACGAGCCTTCAATGATGTATAAATCCGAAGCAGCAATGCTGCGTTCTTCTACCAGAGTCTGCAGGCGGCAGTCAAAGCGTTGGAAAGTGAAAGCCTGCCCTTTTTCAAGTGGCAGCAGGACTTCCTCCTGAAAGCGGCAGAAGTCTATGTTGGCAGCTGGGATGACCTGCTTTCCCTCCTTACGCCTGGCTGCAGGGAGAAAAAAGTCATCCATGTGGATAAGAGGAGAGGATAAAGTTGCTGCTAATTGGCCCGCCAGCGTTGATTTACCTGAGGCGGCCATACCATCCAGGGCAAAAAGCAGGGGTCTTTTCTTTTCACCGGCAGGAATCCCTTGCGCACGTGCAGTCCACAGTTCCTGCAGCTTCTCAATTAAAGCGACGCGGGCTGCTGCCCGCGTCGCAATGAACTTAGTCATAAGCGTTGCTCTGTTTGTCTAAGAATGATATTGGTTCTCTCCGCTTTAGAGGAAGATATACTTCAATATGAAGAGGACGAAAAGGATATACATAAGGACACTGATCTTCTTCGCTTTGCCACAGGCCAGATTAATCACGACGTAGAAGATAACCCCCCAGGAAATACCTTCTGCAATGCTGTAGAAGAAAGGCATGGCCAGCAGGGCAATGTACGCCGGGACAGCCTCCGTGATATCCTCGAAATTCACCTTGAGAATCGAAGTAAACATCAGGTAGCCAACATAAATCAGAGCAGCAGCGGTCGCAAAAGCCGGGATGCTCAGGAAGAGCGGAGCTAAGAGCAGAGAAAGCAGGAAGAGTACACCTGTGGTCAGTGCCGTGAGGCCCGTGCGTCCGCCCTCAGCAACGCCGGCGGAAGATTCGACAAAGGTCGTCACCGTGGAGGTACCGAGAGTAGCGCCGACGGTCGTACCAATGGCATCGGAGAGCAGAGCGCCTTTAATTCCGGGAAGTCTGCCCTTCTCGTTCAGCATATCCGCCTTGGAAGCGACCCCGATCAGGGTGCCCAAGGTATCGAAGATATCCACATAGAGGAAGGAGAGCATGACCGTAATAAAGGTCATCACCGTAACCCCCTCAAGATTGGGATGGAAAACGGCAAAGGCTACATCCTTAAAGCCACCCAGCGCAGCAAAGGAGAACGACGGATAGAGCGAATAAAAACCATTTTCAAAATCAGGAACATAGAGGCCAATGAGCTGGCATAGCATGCCCAGCACCCAGGTGCCGACGATGCCGTAAAGAATGGCTCCGCGAACCTTTTTATAAGCCAGAATCGCGATGATCGCCACGCCGACAAGGCAGAGAATAGCAGAAATACCTACAGAATAGAAAGTCTCACCGGTAAATTTGGTAATGGCCACTTTGGTCGCAGGATTGGCCACCACCAGATGGCCGTTGCTCAGGCCGATAAAGGCGATGAAGAGGCCGATGCTGGCGCTGATGGCATGCTTAAGAGAAATAGGAATGGCATTGAAAATCGCTTCACGGACATTGGTCACACTGAGGATGATGAAGATCAAACCTTCGAAGAGAACTGCCAGCAAAGCCACCGTCCAGTGATAGCCCATTTTCAGACAAACCGTATAGGCAAAGTAAGCATTCAGGCCCATTCCGGGTGCCAGCGCAAAGGGCAGGTTTGCAAAAAAAGCCATACAGAAACAGGCGATAGCAGAGGAAACCGCCGTCGCCACAAGGACACCGCCAACCGGCATACCGGCATCCTTCAGGATGTTCGGGTTAACGGCTAAAATATAGGCCATGGTCATAAAGGTCGTCAGACCGGCCATGATCTCACTTCCGGCAGAGACGCCGTGGTCCTTGAGTTTGAATACTTTTTCAAACATACAATCACCTCCAAAACAAGTTGGCATAAATCATCTGATTCATGCATCCTTATAGATATCCTACCATATGAAACGCAAAGAAAAATACTAAAAATATCACAAAGCGCAGGGAAAAATTACTAAAAAATTTATAAATTGTCATAAATTCATTTAAGTACCTATGTTCCATCCTGGCACCTAGCTCTGTGTTAAACTACATGAAGAGTAAAGGTTTATGGATATCACCCCATTATCGGGGGTGTACTGGTTTCGACGGGATGGTTGAAATCGGGAAAGCGGGCAGAGGGCCCCGTTGGCCTCTTTAAAAAACGGGAATAAACTTAAACGCCAATAAACCGGCACTCGCAGCTGCGTAATCACGCCTGCCGTGGAACCAATCGATCTGCCGAAAGGAATTTCCACGTTAACGCGCAGACCTTGTCCTGGGGAGGTTAAAAGGAAAAACGAAATGGCCTAAGCTTTGCCGCCATTTTGTAGAATGAAGCTAGCGGACGCCTTGCCCCTGCCGGTCGGGAAAGGCCAATGCGAATAATCCAAGGATCGGATGCGCCCGGAGATGTCCCGATGGACGCGGTTTCGGACAGGGGTTCAATTCCCCTCACCTCCACCAAATATCCGCCGTTATTTTTAGGAATAACGGCGGACTTTTTTTGCCAAAAGGAAGTTTAATTCTGTAATAACGGCTTTCTCCGCTGCCTTGCTGAACCGTGCCAGATTTTTATATCCTCGTCATCGTAGCTCTCAAACGGGTCGGCAAAAACCCGCCGACTTTCTACATGAAGACCAAGAATCGTCTGATCTTCGCTGGAATCATAACGACGTGCGGTCTGAAAGAGATTTGCAACCAGTTCTTCCCAGCGGGAAGGCCGCTCCATAATATGCTGAATATCCGAAGCTTCCATGGCCCTGGTAAAACCATTACTGACAATCAGAAATTGATCTCCCGCCTGCACGGTCATCTCGGTAAGATTGTGAGCACGCAGATGCTGACTGCCAGGATGATTGCCAAAAAACAGCAGCGGACGCTCATCACGCTCTTCATTGAGGCGCAGATCTCTGGTCATCACATAGAGCTTTTCTTGCCGGTAGAGATAGCAGCGGCAATTGCCAATGCTCATCGTATAGGCGGTATCTCCGGCAAACATGATCAGAGCCAGTGAACAACCGACCGGAAGCCTGGCAAAGCGCGAAAGACGCCCCCGCAGGGCGGCATCAGCCTGATCGACAAAGCCCTGAATATATCTGGCGAAATCAAAATTCATGGGATCCAGAAAAGGAAAGCCCCGGCGCAATTCACAGATAGCCCCTTGAATCACACGACCGGCGATGTCGCCAATACCAGCACCACCAAGCCCATCACAGACTGAATAGATCTGCCAGTAGTCCTCGCAGTTGCTGATTTTTTCCTCGCGCGAATCCAAGGTGTCCGGGTAAATTCTTCCGACACATTGAAAGCTGTCTTCATTCACCGTCTTACGGCTGCCCGCCTGCGTGATCCCGCAGGAAATAACTCTGGGAATAGAAGTCCCCTCCCCTCTCCTCGCGTCCTAGTGTCGAAGACTTTGCCGAACTTGTCGATCGACTTCTCTTTTTTTCAAATTTTCGCGCTTATCGTAGAGTTTTCTGCCTCTGGCAAGACCAAGGCTGCACTTACAGAGCCCACCCTTGAAATAAAGCTTAAGAGGAACCAGGGTGAGGCCATCCTGGGCAACTTTAGCACTCAGCTTACGAATCTCGCTACGATGAAGAAGCAGTTTACGTGGGCGGAGAGGATCAGGATTATACCTGTTTCCTTCTTTATAAGGAGAAATATGCATGCCAATCAGCCAGATTTCCCCCTTTTTCACGCGGGCGAAAGACTCCTTCAGGTTTGCTTTTCCCTGTCGGAGCGATTTCACTTCCGTACCCGTCAAAACGACACCAGTCTCAAAATCCTCAAGGATTTCGTATTCATGCCTCGCCTTACGGTTTTCCACGATAACTTTTATGCCTTCAGTTTTCATCCGTCAGCTTTCAAAGTTCCTTTCTGGCACTGATGTTTCTCAAGCGTTCACACGATATCTCACGATCACTCATCTCTGTCAGGAGCATTCTTGAACATTATAGAGTAAGATGCACCAGCTTTCGAGCATCTCGTACTTTTTGCCATCATATATTACGGCTCTTTTTCAGAAAGTTGACAGTCTCTTTGCGAAAGCTGAAACTATTCACTTTATTCACATTCTTTTTCACATTCCCACGGGGATGAAAAGCTAATCTTTCAGGCCTTCACCTTTTTTATTCACATTATTAACCCTAATGCTTTAGCTGAGTAATGCCGTCCCCAGTTCCCACTGAGAACGTGGATTAAGCCGCAAATCTGCCCGCGTCCCAGCCAGATATTCATAATATCCCTGCGCACCTATCATGGCGGCGTTATCGGTACAAAGCGCGATGGGAGGGAGATATAACTGCAACTTCTTTTCTTCACAAAGCTGCCCGGCCAGTTCACGCAGACGCGAATTCGCTGAAACCCCTCCAGCAAGGACAATCTGCTTTTCGCCGCACTGCTCGGCAATTTGGCCAAGATGATCGATCAGCACACGGCAGACTGCTTCCTGAAAACTTGCCGCAATATCAGCCGTGCTGAGAATATCTTCGCGCTGCCGCCCTTCTCTCCTGGCCTTCTGCTCAGCCTGCTGCACTTTATTTAAAACAGCGGTCTTCAGACCCGAAAAAGAAAAATCCAGGCTATCTTTAAAGTGCGTACGTGGAAGCTCCAGAGCATCCGGCCGTCCCATCTTACTTACACGGTCAATTTTGGGCCCTCCTGGATAACCCAGCCCGATTTCACGTGCAATTTTATCAAAGGCTTCACCCGCTGCATCATCTCTGGTACGAGCCAGGATGCAATATTTCGTATAAGTTTTGACATGGATGATGTGGCTGTGAGCTCCGGAGCAGAGAAGTGCCAGAAAAGGCGGCTTCAGTTCTGGGTGTGCCAGGTAGTTGGCCGCCACATGGCCAGCCAGATGATGTACCGGAACAAGCGCCTTCCCACTCGCAGCAGCCAGAGCTTTAGCTGCAGACACCCCCACCAACAGGGAGCCAATCAAGCCTGGGCCGGCGGTAACCGCAATGGCCTCCACATCGGAAAGCTGGCACTGTGCAGCACTCAGAGCTTCTTCAATCACCGGAACAACCGCAAGGAGATGCTCCCGCGAGGCGATCTCCGGAACAACTCCACCATATTTTTCATGAATTGCAGCCGACGAGCGAATACCATTCGAACATATGTGACGACCATCTTCAATAACGGCCGCACAGCACTCATCACAGGATGATTCTATTCCTAAAATAAGCATAATTTCCCTTTCACTGAATTTTGATTGTAACACATATAGGCGCGGACTTGAGTTATACTCAAACTCAGTCTTTCAAAGCATAAATGCTTAAACGGGAGGTTCGGATGAGCTTAAAAGGTGAACTCAGGGCAAAAGCAGAGCCTTCGAAAAAAGCGGGCCGATGGCTGTTGCTCATCCTTATCCTCATCATTATGGTTCTGGGACTGGCGCTCACCGCTCTCTTCTCTGTTTTTCAGACAGCGCACCTCCTGATGAGCCTTCCGGCAAAACCCTTTAATCACATTGGGGCACATCTCATGCCACCCTGTGATGAAATCAGCTTTCGCTCTCAGCGCTCAGATATCCTGCTGAGCGGCTGGTTTTTTAAATCTCGCGCTGTCTCGCGCGGTAACGTGATTCTCATCCACAACAACGGAGATAACCGCCTGCAATTTGATCTGCAGACGGCCGAACTTTACCGCTTTCTGAATGAAGAGAATTTTAATGTTCTCTCCTTTGATCTGCGACATTCCGGTAAATCCGATGGGCTGCAGTCCGCCTATGGGCTCGCCGAATATAAAGACGTGCTGGCAGCGATGATGGCTGCAGAGCGGCTCAGCGGTGACAAACGCATGCTGCTTTATGGCTTTGGCAGCGGTGTCACAGCTGCACTTCTTGCCTGGAATGAACTGCCCATAGAAGCTCCGGACGAAAAAGCACTGGCGGCAGATCCAGAGTTGCCAAATCTCTGCCGAAAAGATGTCCAGGCCCTGCTTTTGGATACCCCGGCCGCTTCAGTTTTTGATTATATCCGTGTCGATCTGAACCCTGAAGGCTTCATGAACAAACATCTCTACTGGCCATTTTTACCTGAAGCCGTACGCCTGGCCTCAGGGGCAGGCCCACTCACCAATCTCATTCCGCTGGCAAGTCAAATTCAAGCGCCTATGTTTATCATAAGAAATTTACCCGAGCAGAGGATTCCACAGTATTCCATCGATGCATTTATCAATGAACGCCTGCGCCTGAACGGCGAAATGACTCTCGTAAGCGAAATCGCAAAGGCAGGCCACCTTAGTGGCTTCACAGAGGATCAGGAGAGCTATCTTCAGAGTTTAAAAAGCTTTCTGGATCGCTGGATAGAATATTCACCTGTTTCTGAATAAACGAAGGGTCTATACCCCACTGTGGCCAAAGCCACCTCCACGGTCCTCACCAAAGACCGATACGTCATCACAGTCCTTAAACTCAGCCTGAGCTACCGGCTTGAGCAGGGCCTGGGCAATACGGTCTCCCCTGCTGATGCGCAGACTGCCCCAAAGCTCGCCAGCTTCATCAAGATAAACAGGAAGCTGTGCCATATTTCCAGGCAGGGATTGGACGGCCTCACTTTGTCCGCGCCGGTCAAGATATTCATCCAGGGAAAGGCACTCCGCTATTTTGCCAAAACTCTCCACTAGGGGCGAATGGGCCGCTATCAAGGCTGGTATCTCGGCTTGTGAGAAGCTGTTATAGGCCAGAATTTTAACTTCATCACGATAATCGGAATCAATGGTTCCAGGCGTATTGGCAAGGCGCAGTCGGCTGCGCAGTGAAAGACCGCTACGGGGCCGAATCTCTAATTCATAGCCCTCAGGGATCGCCATTTTCAAGCCGGTGGGCACGAGAACTGTTGTTCCGGGTGCGATAATCAGATCAACCGCAGCTTTTAAATCAAAACCTGCAGAAGCGGGGCTTGCATAAAATGGCCGGAGCTCATCCTGGTCAGTTTCCGGACTGAGCCATTCAAGGTAAAGGGGAATTTTCATGCGGATTCTCAATTTCTTCAAAGCTGCGCTGCATGCGATCCAGGGGTTTAGCTTCATCCACACCCTTCGCTCTAGCGCTCTTACGACTGCTGCCGACAGGTGACATCTGTGAGATTCTCTCTTCATAAATCTCACAGAGGTTGCGATAATAAAGGAGATCCTTTTTTATTTCCCAGCATTGCTCGCGCATACGCAAAAGGTTCGCCTGACTTTCTTCAAGCTCCTTTTGCAGGCGATCCTGCGCACCCGCCACTTGACTTCCGGATTCCTTTATCTTTTCGATCTGATCCAGAAGGTTCACCAGGGCAAGTACAGAAGCTGCCTGATCTCCCATCCCTGTATTCTGACTTTTCAGGGTACAAATCAGCTCATCCGCCATTTTGGCTATCGCGCGCATATATTCAGCATTCTCGTTGGCCAGGATATGATATGTCATGGACCCTATGCGCACTGAAATCCGCTCCTCCACAGCGCTCACCTCTTTCTCTCACATCATTTTATCATGAATGCAAAGCTGCTTCAGGCAGCAGTATTGAAAATAAGCTCAGATATTCTTGCGGACTCAAGCTTTCAGCTCTTTGCGACAGGAGCTTTTGCTCCTCTGCGTCGAGCCGCTCCAGAGGTAGCGATTTCAGCGTATTCTTCAGCGTCTTACGGCGCTGGGCAAAGGCAAGTTTGAGAAAGCGCTCAAAACATGGCCACCTCGAGCTTTTGAGCCTTGCTTGAGCGTGTGGATACAGGCTGAGGACAACACTGTCAACTTCGGGCTGAGGATAAAAACACCCCGGGCCAAGCGTTTTGCTAAGTTTTTTTGAGCCATAAACAGCCGCCAGCACGGCCGAAGGTCCATAGGCTTTGCTGCCCGGATCAGCCGTCAGGCGAAGCGCAGTTTCCTTTTGCAGGAGAAAACAAAAGCCGCCGGCATAAGGGACTTCAACCAGGGCTTTGGTAAAAAGTTCGGTGCTGAGATAATAGGGTAAGTTACCAAACAAATACGCTTTTTTTCTGCTATCGAGCAAATCAGCAAAATGTATGGCGCGGGCATCCGCAAAAATAAGTCTGAGATTTTCCTGAGGAAGCTCTCTTTTCAGAAGTTTCTCAAAGCGGCGGTCAAGTTCGATGCAAGAGAGTTCCACGCCTCTGGAAAGTAGTTCAAAACTGAGATGTCCCAGTCCCGGGCCAATTTCTAAAACAGCACAGCTTGCCTCCAAAGGAAAGAGGAGCGACATCTCCCGACAAAGCTCAGGTCGACAAAGAAAATTCTGTCCCAGAGTTTTTTTGGGTTTCAGGTCGTATGCAAGGAGAAGCTCACGCACGCCCGGATAAGCTGAGGGTGAAGTTTCCATCAGGGGGTTGAAATAAGGTAGACATTGCGTCTCGCTGTGGCCAGGCCCATGCCATTCTCTATTTCGTGCGCATCATAAGAAAGATCAATAAAGCCGGAACCCATGCCGTGGCGGTCAGCAACAACAGCAAGACCATAATCTTCTACAAAAACAACCGCTCCCATAGGGAGATCGTTGCAGGCAATAAGGCCACGTTGAGCGAGAATCCCGCTCGCTGTGGGATTGCAGTCTCCGTAGGCAAAGTCTGATAATTTAGCGCACTCATACCCGTCATAGCAGGTGCTATTCCAGTTATAGACCTGACTTACGGCAAAAATACTGCCATCTACTATAATCGTGCCATCCCCATTGTCATTGAAACTCAGATAATTAGCGTTGCCGTTACGCTGGAGAAGGCCGGCAACAATCTGAAAATTAGCCTCCGCTGCAGACTTACTTCCGGGAGCACTGAAAGCTGCATTGAGGACATTGGCCAGTGAGGAATTGCCCTGCCCCTGGTTTTGCCAGGCTGCCGGGCTCTGCTCTGAAGGCTGTTCCATGGATGGATTTGGCTGTATTGATTCCGAAGGCTGAGTTTCCGGGGTCAGCGCCGGCGCAGGCTCAGGTGTCGGTACAGGTGCTGGAGCCTCAGCCTCGACGGCCGCTGCAGCCAGGCCCGTCTGAGGGGTGGGTATTTCCGCTTCGGTATACTGAAGAACGGCGAGATCCAGCGCTCGCTGCAGAATTTCTTCATCCGCCTCATCAATCTGTCTGCGGACATCTGCAGGCAGGGTTAAACGTACCGCTTCTTTTTTCTTTGATTCGGAAGCAGAGCGCTTATTTTGCCGCAGGCCACTGGCCAAACTCAAATCAAATTGATGGGATAAATTCCCTGAATATTTTGTTGCTTTAATCGTACCGGCAGCTCGTTTGGTTCTGCTGGTTTCAGGAGTGCTGCTCTCATGACGATTATTCTTCGAACTTTCCTTTTGCTGCCCGGCAGCCGATAAAAAATCAAAAGGAGCAGATTGATCGCCAGCATTCACAGAAAGAGCACGCATGTTGACGGATTTTTGTTCCTGCAGGCGAATCACTGCCGCAGTTAAAAATACCGCAGTAAAAAGCACGATAGCGAAAAATATTAGAATAGTGATTGTTTTTCGTTCTTGCATAAGTTTACCTTGCTTCAGGTGAGAGCACAGAGAGATTCACAAAATTTTCCCTCACAAAAAAGTCAGAAGAAAAAGAACTCTGACCTCACCAAACGCAAGTGAATTATACTTCGCCTGCTTTTTCCTGTCAAATCTCAAAGTCTTGAAAAAGAGGGTTCCAAATCGCGTAGTTTTAAGATTATGACGACAAATTGTCGTCAGAGTGGTGATGAGCGCAAACGATGGGTGCATCTATTTTCATATTTACAATGTAATGCATATCTTGTTGCGTTGCAAAACATAATAAACAAAAGTTCTTTATTTTTTTAACCTCAGGACGTAAGACAGACTCTTCGCTGCCTAAGGAGGATGGGACACATAGCTCTGCTAATCTTTTTGAGGGCCATGTACAAGCCTTTCCTACTGCTCAGCCTTGCAAGGCCTCTTCTGCAAAATTCTGGCACTTGCTGAGGAAAAGCTTAAGTTCATCCCCTTTAAGCTCCCCACGGGCAAGTTTGGCGAGGTCAAGAAGATAAGCTGCAAGCTTCTGACTCTCTTCTTTTTTGCCCTCTTTCAGGGTCTTCTGCAAAACGGCGATGAGCGGATTGTCTTTATTTAAAATCACCCGCATATCCTCTCCACGCTCTGCGATCAGCTGGTCAAGGTCCATATGTGTCGGACTGTGTTCCGTCTGTCCGAGAAGCTCTCTGACTTCTTTAAGTCTCCGGGTTTCCTCATCCTGAGTAAGCAAGAGTGGCAACTTGTCCGCCCCGAGAGAACGGAGGCTAAGCGTTAAGGCAGGCCGCTGCATCAACTCAGCAAAAAGTGAAGCCGCCTGTTCATCTGGCTCATCTCCAGATTGATCCAGTGCCGCATCAAGGCGACGGAAATGGATTTCCCCCTCTTTGAGGTATTCCACAAGAGCCATGAACTGGAGATCAGCTTCATGATCCATAATAAGAACCGGGGTTTCAGCAGGCAGTAATTCTGCATAGCTTCCCAGGGCGCCCTGCCGATCACTGTAAGTCAAAGTTTTACCTGGCAGTTCCGCAAGAGTCCTTAACTGACCTTCTTTATCTTCAAAAAGGAAAATATCCAATAGCTTGCGGGCAAATTTTTCGTCCTGGAGACTGCCGAATTTAATAAAGCGCTCCAATTTCGGCCAGATTTTTTCGTAACGCCCGCGGTCATCACGGAAAAGCTGAACTAACTCATCTGCCACTTTTTTGACAATATGAGCAGAAAGCCTTTTGACGGTTGCATCATTCTGCAAATAGGAGCGTGAAACATTGAGCGGTAGATCCGGGCAATCCAGAAAACCCTGAAGGAGAAAGAGAAAATCCGGAATCATCTCATGCAGATGATCTGACACAAAGACCTGGCGGCTGTACACGCGGATGCGGCCTTCCGCACTCACGAAATGATTGCTGTCAGCAGGAAAATAGAGAATGCCCTGGAGGCGCAGAGGATAATCCATATTCAGATGAATATGGAATAAGGGCTCCCCTTCATGCGGGAAATTCTTCTGATAAAAATCAAGGTAGTCTTTATCTGTACAGTCCCGAGGCTTTTTCAGCCAAAGAGGGTGATTATCATTGATCTGCTCACCCTTTTCCTCTGACTTGTCACTGAAAAAAACAGGATAAGCCATGAAACCACAGTACTTTGCAAGGAGCGAGCGTATCTTGAAAGCAGGATAATTTTTCAGACCTTCTTCACTCAGATGCAGAAGAATATCGGTGCCAATCTCTTTTTTATCGGAGGCCGACATTCTGAAGTTCTCCCCGTCTTCGCTCTCCCAGCGCACGGCTTCCTGATCCGGGAAGGTGGAGAGGGTGTTGATCTCAACCTTATCAGAGACCATGAAAGCGGAGTAAAAGCCGAGGCCAAAGTGCCCAATAACACTTTGCCCGCTCTTTTCAATTTCCTGATATTTCTGGACAAAATCGACCAGGCCTGAGCAGGCAATCTGATTGATATATTTGTCCACTTCCCCGGCAGTCATGCCGATACCGTTATCTTCAATATGCAGACATTTATTTTCACTGTCCAGATAGACACGGACATAAAATTCATCACAGTTGGCTGAAATTTTTCCGCTGCGTGCAAGCATCTCTCTCTTGGCGAGCGCATCGAGCGCGTTGGCAACAAGTTCGCGCAAAAAGATTTCTTCCTCGGAGTAGAGCCACTGGCGAATAATGGGAAAAATGTTTTCGGAACTGACCGATATCTTGCCGCTATTTTCTTTCATGACTTTAACCTCTGTCCATTTTGTGAAATAATAGGCCGACACCAGGTGAATAAAGGCTGGTGTCGCTTTACTAACATAGCACGATTGAGCTAAAATATAAAACAGTTTCCAGGCTATCAGGCCATTTATGAGGTGTAATTTAGATGACTCCTTTTTCTGATTCTGACCCACGAAGGAATAGCAGACAGCCCTATGGACAAAACGTCCAGGGGCGTGGCAATCTTTCAGGCAGACAAGCTGCACCACGTCCTTCCTATGCGGGCAGCCGCAGTAGTGGGCGTCCTGTCTCCCAACAGCCTTCGCGTCCTCAGAATCCAAATCCTTACCCAGGCAGAGCGCCTTATGGCCAACAGCAAAGGTCTCCTTACCCTCCCCAGGGATCCCGTTATCCGCGTCCCGGAGAAAAGTCCGACAGAGTAAACCCCTACCGGTCTCCTTCGCCTTACCCTCAGCAGGGCAACCGTTATCCATATGGGTCAGGCCCTTCCGGCAGAAGACCTGAACCGAAGAGAGGAAGCCGACAAGCGCGGACAAAGCAGGGTAAAAAAACTTCCCGTTGGATCCTTGCCCTTCTCGATATCGGCATCGTTGCAGTTCTGGGGGCAGCCGTTTTCTTCCTGCTCAAGCCCATCATTATGGAGCGTCAGGTAGAGCGATACAAAGCCAATACTCTTGAGCGTCTGCAGAGAAATCCAAATGAAACCATCATCGAAAAGGTCGACAAAAATTTTGGCAAGGTCTTCGGCGAATCAGCTGAACCTCTCCCTCCCGGCGTGGAATTTGTCGACAACGATGCTGATCTCCCGGACAGTGAAACCATTACGGTGAACTTTGTTGGCCGTCTGGTCATTCCACGAATCGGCTGTAATACTCCACTCTCATTGGATTACGGTGTCATGCCTTCTATCCGTTTCTCTGCGGGTATTCATGGCTCTTTTGCCAATCTCCTGGATCCAGGTCTGACGAATATCTTTGGTCACCGCTATCTGACTAAAGGGCGCGACTTTAACCGCCTGAATGAGATGGAGCCGGGCGACCAGTTTTACATTGATTACAACGTCGATGGCCTGCGCCATTTTTATAAAGTTACAGAAGTAAAGATCATCCCCAGGGAGGAAATTCAGGAAAGGGTTTACGACCAGTTTGAACAGAAAACACTCTGTCTGATCACCTGCCATCCCCCGAACTACAGTGATGACAGCGAACGACTGCTGGTCTACGCTGTCCCGGATGATTCTATGGAAACCATAGCGATCCCCGCCCAGAACATCAATGAATAAACAACGAAAAACAGCCCCGTTGAAACGGGGCTGTTTTTTTACTATTCCTGGCCAAAAACCTCATCGAGATTCATCTCATTCAGCATTTCACGGAGAATAGCAGCCTCTTCACGATTGAGCGAGACGCCTTTACCCATTTTCGCATGCTCTGGCGCCCAGTCACGGATATCCAGCTTGGCTTTGGCGTCGTTCCAGCTCACCAGATTAAGTTCACGACTCCAGCCTGATTTGCTGCTGCTGAGCTGTCCTATTTCCTTCTTGATTTCATATTTAAATTCTGCCATCTCTAAATCCTTCTTTCCATCAATGATAGCTTTTCCTGACTCAAGGTCAGTGGAAAAGTGCTTAATCTATTCCGCTGTTTGATCATGACAGCTGTTCTATCATTTCATCCGCCCAACCTTCTGTCAAGGCGTTGCGACGGATCAAACCGCCTGGGGTGATATCTTCCAGATCTCTCCGGCATATTCACTAATGGTCCTGTCGGAACTGAAGTGACCACTGCTGCAGATGTTATTCCAGCACATGGAAGCCCATTTTTCACGATCTTCATAGGCCGCAAAAGCGTCCAGACGACGCCTGCGGTACTCATCAAAGTCACCAAGGATGTAATAGATATCGGCCTTTTCGTAAGAACTTCCGGTGAGCAGCATACGATACAGATCCTGGAACATTCCCGTCCCGTTATCGTTCAGCGTGCCATCAATCAGGCTATCAACAACACGCTTTAAGCCGGGAATGTTTTCATACTGCCATCTTGAGTTGTAGTAGTCGAGCGTCGCCGGAAAATCCTTAATTCTCGAACCAAACATAAAAGCATTTTCCTCACCGACTGCAGCGCAGATCTCCAGATTTGCGCCATCCCAGGTGCCGAGGGTCAGTGCGCCATTCATCATAAACTTCATGTTGCCTGTCCCTGAAGCTTCTTTGCCTACGGTCGATATCTGCTCAGAGATATCGGCTGCAGGGAAAATGCGTTCGCCCATGGAAACATTGTAATTGGGCAGAAAAATCACCTTGATCCAGGGTGAAACCTGAGGATCAGCAGCGATAAGCCGGGCGATTTCGTTAATGAATTTGATGATCGATTTGGCCCGGAAATATCCAGGAGCGGCTTTAGCTCCAAAAATGAAGTTGACCGGCCGTTTCAGCGGGTTCTTCCCCTCTTTGATCTGATAATAGAGATCCAGAATTTGCAGAGCATTCAGAGACTGGCGCTTGTATTCGTGCAGGCGCTTAACCTGAACATCAAAAATGGCTTCAGAAGACAGCTCCACAGCTGTATTCTTTTGCACCAGTTGAGCCAGCCGCTCTTTGTTTTTCTTCTTAATCTCCAAAAAGCGTTGGAGAACATTTTGATCGTCAGCATATTTTTTAAGTTCGCTGAGCCGGGATAAATCTGTCACCCAGGCATCGGAACCGAGGAGTTCGCTCAACAATTCAGAGAGATCAGGATTGCTGCATTTCAGCCAACGACGGGGCGTAACGCCATTGGTTTTATTGTTAAAGCGCTCCGGCCACATCGCATAAAAATCTTTAAGGGTTTCACGCTGAAGAATGCCGGAGTGAATAGCGGCCACGCCGTTAATGCTGAAGGAGGTATAGCTGGCAAGATTGGCCATGTGGACCTTGCCATCGTGAAGTGGAGAATCAGCCTCAATCTGCTCAAAGTTCAATCCTTTGCTGCGGGCCTCCTCACGGAAATTGTGGTCAATCATGCGGACGATTTCTAGGATGCGCGGGAAGAGAAACTGAAAAATCGAGACATCCCATTTTTCCAGGGCTTCAGCCATCACCGTGTGATTCGTATAAGCAAAGCAACGCTGAGCGATCGCAAAGGCTTTTTCAAAACTCAGGCCATGCTCATCCATCAACAGACGGATGAGTTCCGGTATCGCGAGAACAGGATGCGTGTCATTAAGATGCAGCACGTTAAACTCAGCAAATTGCTCCCAGCTCTCACCATGCTCCTTGATAAAATTGCTAAGGATGGACTGCAGAGAAGCCGCAACGAAAAAATATTGCTGCCGAACACGAAGCACCTTACCGTCATAAGACGTATCATTGGGATAAAGGACACGATAGATATCCTGAACCCGATTTCTCTCGACCAGGGCATCGTCAAAGCGCTGGGAATTAAAAAGGTTAAAATCAAACTCCTCTGCCGGCTCAGGACGCCAGAGGCGCAAAACGTTGATGTTTGCAGTGCCATAGCCAGTGATAGGCAAATCATAGGGCACGGCCCAGACATCCATATCCTGGTAATGAAGCAGAACTTTATTATTTTCGCGGCGGCAGTTAAAGGGATAAGGAAGCTCCATCCAGGCATCCGGATATTCTTTCTGAAAGCCATCTTCAATTTTCTGTTTGAAGAGGCCATAGCGGTAAAGGATTCCGTAGCCTGTCACCGGCAGGTTCCGGGTAGCGCAGGAATCCATAAAACAGGCAGCGAGGCGGCCAAGCCCTCCGTTACCAAGACCCGGATCTGTTTCTTCTTCTTCAATACGGCTGAGTTCAAAGCCCAATTCCGCACAGAGTTCTTCGGCTTCCTTCACAATACCGAGATTAACCAGGTTATTGTGAAGGCTGCGGCCGATCAAAAATTCAGCCGAAAAATAATGGGCCTGACGCACAGGGCGATAAGTTTTTCGCGATTTTTCCCAGCGCACGGCGATAAGTTCCATAACCGCGCGGGAAAGAGCTGTCCAGAATTCCTGTTCGGTAGCCTCATCCAGCTGTTTACCATATTCTGCCCGGAGATGGCCAATTACACTTTCCCTGAAACCTTTTTTTAAATCCGGGTTCTCGGGAAAAGTTAAATCTCTCTTCTGAATGCTTTCAGCTTCGATCTTCTGATTTTTTACCATTCGCTTATTTCCTTTTCATATTTAAAATGACTTCGTTTATATTAAAAAGCAGATTGTCGTGAGGCAATCTTACATCAATTAAGGATGAAAGCCCTGAAATTCCAACGACTTGTTTATTATAAAAAAAGTCTTCCCTCTATTCAATGGAACCGGCTTGTCGGCTATTGTCATGGATTTGGCGTTAAAAAAAATCCGAAAAGCTTCAGACTTTGTTCTGGAGGTTGCAACGATGCCGCTGTTATTTGATCTTATCGAAGTATCATTCCTGCTTTATTTTGTTTTTCAAGACCTGGAAACACAACAGCTTTCCCTGAGAGCGCTCCTGCTCTTTGGCCTGACTGAATATGGCCTGGCATTCGTAAACGCCTGTTTATTTGCCTCTCCTGCAACTCGCTATTCAGCAGCAGCACACGTTCATGAAACCACACTCTGTGAGCCTGGCACAGATTACAACTTATGTGTATTGTTGTCTGCTGTCGAAAACAGCCTCGGCGCTCGCTTTTCTGAAATTCTAAGCGCTTGCTTTTCATTTTTCCTGCTGCAACTGTTTTTGCTCATAACGGTCTCTGTCCTGCTTTTTCTTGCTGAAAAATGGCGTGGCCATTTTCTCCTGGGCGCTGCGGACTTACTCCTGCCCTTGCTCCTGCTGCCTCGTCTGGGCTTGAAAAAAGCTCTGCTGCTCTTTCCTCTTGCTTCGTCTCTCAGTCTTCCCGCTTTTATACTGCTCTATGTCAGAATGAGTCAAATAGGAGCAAAGTCCCTGGCAGAAGCTCACCTTCCATTATATCCATTTTACTTCTGCGCCCTCCTTTGCCTGAGGTTTTGCATGATATAATACCCATGCAAACTAAGGCCCTGGAGGGATTTATGCCAAGCCATCGCGAAGAAAATCTAGATATCATCATTAAAATCGTCAAGCTTTTGCTCATCAGTGGCTTAATTATCTTAGCGCTCTTTCTGAGTCTGAAGATTTTTCCCTACCTCATGCCTTTTTTTATCGGCCTCCTGCTGGCCGAATGCTCCATGTACCTCTCCGCCATACTCAAGCGACTCTGGTGCAAGCTGAGCCGGGGTGAAAAGAAGAGACTCAAAAGGCGAGACGGGGATAAACTTGCCGTCCTCATTTACTTTCTCATCGTCGTTTCCATTCTTGTCCTCGTCACTTTAGGAATTACCGCTGGGGTCAGTCAGCTGCGACGCTTTATCATCAGTTTTCCTGCGACCGTGCAAAAAGTAAGTCTGGAAGATCAAATCAGCGATCTTGTTGATAAAATTCAGAGCCCTGATCTACAAAGCAATATCCATAAAACACTGGCAGAACTCAACACAATGATTTCCCAGAGCATTCCCAATATCGTGAGCCGCAGCCTGAATGCCCTGAGTCACTTTATGGCCCATCTGCCTCTGACCTTGCTGGTTATTGTCATCTCCCTGATGTGCGGCTACTATTCTATTAACGGCACACGCAAAATTTATGTCTCGGCATTAAGGGTAACCCGTAATCGCCGCCTGGTTCGCAATATTTTCGTCTTAATCAGCAGGGTGATCACGACGGTCTTCCGCATTGTCGGTGGTTATATTCTTCTGATGTTGATCACCTTTATCGAGTGCCTTATTGGCTTTCTCATCATTGGCATCAGCAATACTTGGATCTGGGCGCTTATAGCGGCTCTTGTCGATATTTTACCCGTACTTGGCATCTCAGCGGTGCTGCTCCCTATGATCGTGTATTGCTTCCTCGGCGGGCTCATGATAAAAGCTATAGGGCTTATCGTGCTTCTGGTCATTATGACCATAGCACGCCGCATGTGGGAGCCTCTTATTCTCGGTAGTGTCATGAAACTGCATCCGCTCATCACCATTTTGAGCATGATGCTGGGTATCGTTTTATGGGGTCTTTCCGGTGTTGTCCTCGGACCGATGTATTTCGTGACCCTGCAGCAATTTCTGCAGGTCTTCAATCTGCATAATGCCCTTAGTCATCTCTTCTCCGAAAACTCATTAAAGCTGCAGCAATATCTTGACCAGCGTGCCGAAGAGTCGGCCCGCGAAGAGATTGAACTGCGCCGCTTAAAAGCGGCTGAACGCCGGGCCCGGGCTAAGGAACGGCGCGCTAAGACAGAAGAACGAAACAAAAGCGAATCAAAACTCTGAAAAGCCCTCTCTGCGCTCAGGCGTCAGGGCTCTGTTTCGTCACTTACATTTTCGGCGGGAACGGTCTCGCCCTCAGGACTGACCATCTGACCGATTTCGGGATCGTAATAGGCTTCCGGGGTTGTTTCTTCTACAGTTTTTTCTGTCGTATTGCCCTCTTCCCAGGCATTGCGATAATATTCAATATTGGCCTGATGTTCTTCCGCATTGGTGGCAAAAACATTGCTGCCGTCTCCGGTTGCACAAAAGTAAAGATATTGGCTTGCTCCCGGCCAGCTATCCTCGTTGGCCGGCCAGAGAATCCCCTCGATGGCCAGGGTACCCGGATTATTGATGGGCCCCGGAGGGAGACCAGGGTTAGCATAGGTGTTGTAAGGATTATTGCGGTATTTCTGGAGGTCGGCATTGGTCGCCCAGGGGATAGGCTTTTCCCCTTCTTCACTGCGCAGATAGTTAATGGTTGCGCAGGATTCCATCGGCATCTTGAGCTCAAAACGATTGAGGAAGACTCGACCGATTTTACTCATCTCTTCGATGTTGCCTTCGGCCTGAACAATTGAGGCGATGGTGATGACCTGATCCATACTCATATTCATGCGCGCTGCCCGGCTGCTGTAATCGTTTTCTGAGAGTTTCTTCAGTGTATTGTCCAGAAACATCCGCAAAATGCCGACCTCATCCAGGTTAGGATCAAACCAGTAAGTATCCGGCCAGAGATAGCCCTGTAGCAGCCACTCGCGCTCGGGATTGGCAGAGAGCTCACGTACAAAAGGATAGTCCAGAAACTCATTGGGGTGACGGACGAGATCATCCATGCGGCGGACATCAATATTGAGTCCTGCCTCAACGAGTTTGTCGCGCATCTGGAGATAGGTTTCCCCTTCTACAAAAGTAATCTTTAAAGGATCCGGCTGACGCGTCAGGATAAACATGATCTCGTCATAGCTCATATTTTTAAGCAGATAATGCGTTCCGGCCTGATAACTGTTGTCGAAACCGTTAAATTTAGAGAGGAAGCGAAAAAGGAAGGAATTACTGATGATATCGTGATCCTTAAGGATTTTCGTGATCTCATCCATATCGGCTGAACGCGGAATAAACACCGCAACCGCCCCAGGTGTCTCCTCGGTCACCATCGCTTTACCGCTCTCCTCATAAGCCTCATTGAGGCGAGTCAGTCGTTTATCCTGAGTCTGCACGTAGTGAAAGCCCTGGAGAAAAGCCGCAAATGCGGTTAGAATCAGCGCAGCTGCAATGCAGAGGATGAGCATGGTTTTACTGATTTTTGCACCCATAGCGGCACCTCCCTTCTTAAGGCTCAGTCACTTTGTTTTTTATGGGCATCCGCCTTCTGGCGCAGAACTGTATTAAGAATCCGTTTTCTCATGCGAATCTTCTGCGGAGTCACTTCAATCAGTTCATCATCATCAATGAATTCCAGACACTGCTCAAGGCTGAGGCTCACAGGCGGAGAGAGGCGGATGGCCTCATCCGAACCAGAAGAACGCATGTTACTCACATGCTTGGCTTTGCAGACATTAACGGGAATATCATCGCCGCGCATGGTTTCACCCACGATCATACCTTCATATACTTCTTCACCAGCGCCGATGAAAAGTCGGCCACGATCCTGGGCATTATGCAGACCATAGGTCACAGCAAGGCCTCCCTCAAAGGCGACGAGAACGCCATGGTCGCGTTCGACCGTGCCTCCTTTCCAAGGCACGAAGCCGGAAAGAATACTGTTCATGATACCTGTCCCGCGGGTATCCGTAAGAAACTCGCTGCGGTAACCGATAAGGCAGCGCGAAGGAATGCGAAATTCCATGCGGATACTGCCCTTGTGCGGCGGAAGCATGGAAATCATTTCAGCTTTACGCTTACCCAGCTTCTCGATAACCACGCCGGAATAAGCTTCACCCACATCGATCATCAGAAGTTCTTCAGGCTCCTGCACTTCGCCGTTGACCAGCTTGGAGATGACATGAGGACGGGAGACCTGAAATTCATAGCCTTCGCGTCGCATTTCTTCAATCAGAATAGAAATTTGCAGCTCACCGCGGCCCTTGACGATGAAAGCATCTGTGGTATCGGTATTTTCCAGACGCATGGCCACGTTTTTATGCATTTCCCGCTCCAGTCGCTCCCGGATCTGGCGGGATGTCACATAATGTCCGTCCTGCCCGGCAAGCGGACTGTCATTAACCGAGAAGGTCATGGCAATCGTCGGCTCATCAATATCCACAAAGGGCAGAGGCTCCACGTGCTCAGGATCACAGATGCTGTCCCCGATGTTCACATCATCGATCCCGGCCATGCAGACGATCTCGCCTGCCAGAGCAGAGTCAACCGCGCGGCGGTTCAGGCCCTCAAAAACCAGCACCTTGCCGATACGGAAAGTTTCTGAAAGTTCATCGCCATAGCGCGCATGGACAGCCTGCTGCATACTGTGAACCGTACCGCGTTCTACCCTCCCGATCGCAATGCGGCCGATGTAGCTGTCATAATCAATGTTGGAAACAAGAATCTGCAGCGCTCCTTCAGGATCTCCCTCAGGCTCGGGAATATGATCAATGATGCAGTCCAGCAGGGGAAAAATTGTCGCCTCTGCAAGCAACTCAGGACTGATCTTTTCCGGACATTCAGTAAAAGCGGCGCCATCTTTTCCTGAACAGTAAATGATGGGGAAGTCTATTTGCTTGTCACTGGCGCCAAGTTCCATGAAAAGTTCATAAATCAGGTCAGCTACCTCGTTAGGGCGGGCATCTGGCCGGTCGATTTTATTGATGACGACGATCGGCACAAGATCCATTTCCAGGGCTTTGCGCAGAACAAAGCGGGTTTGGGGCATGGGTCCATCGTAGGCATCCACCAGCAAAAGTACTCCGTCCACCATTTTGAGTACGCGCTCTACTTCCCCGCCAAAATCCGCGTGACCAGGGGTGTCCACAATGTTGATGCGGGTATCCTTATAGCTGATAGCTGTATTTTTGGCCATGATCGTGATCCCACGCTCACGTTCGATATCATTAGAATCCATCAGCTGCGTGCGGACTTCCTGATTCTGACGAAAAATGCCGCTCTGTTTTAACATGGCGTCGACCAGGGTTGTTTTACCGTGGTCAACATGAGCGATGATGGCAATGTCTCGAATATTCTTCATTTGCCTTTACCTTGTCCCTCTGCTATTAGTTTTAACGATGACTTATTTTCTCATATTTGGCGGGTTTTTCCGCACTTTTTTTAAAAGCACACATTCTGCACAGAATGTCGGCCTAAAGCCGCAGCTTCCCTTGTGAAATTGATCTTTCTCCCCTGCCTTAGCTCCTGAGGGTTATTCCCCCTTCTCTCCGACGCGGATATAATCGCTTGCTGTGCGCGGCCGCCAGATCATGCGCAGAGGATTGCCCTCAAAGCCAAAAGCCTCGCGAAAGCGATTTTCCAGATAGCGCTCATAGGAGAAATGCAGGAGATCCTTATCATTGATGAAAAAGACCAGCGTCGGGGGTGCAGCAGAAACCTGGGTCACATAGAAAATTTTCAGCGCCCGGCCTTTATCTGAAGGCGGCCTGTGCAGAGCCAGAGATTCCGCCAGAACCTCATTTACCACCCCTGTACTGAGACGTTTATGCCCCGCTGCATAGACCCGGTTAATGAATTCAAAAAGTGCAGGCACCCTTTGACCGCTCAGCGCCGAAATGGAGATCACTGGCGCATAGCGCATAAAGGCGAAACGCTCCTGAATCTCCTTTTCTTTCTTACTGAAGCTTTCCGTCGTCTTGTCGACGAGATCCCATTTATTGAGGACAAAAATGGAGGCCTTACCGGCTTCATGGGCTCGTCCGGCAACTTTCGTATCCTGCTCGGTAATTCCAGTTTCAGCATCGAGCAGGATCAGGCAGACATCAGAACGCTCTATCGCTTCTTCTGTACGGATGATGCTGTATTTTTCTACGCTGCCTTCGACACGTGCGCGCTTGCGCAGTCCGGCTGTATCAATAAAACAGTATGAGCCCCATTCATTATCCAGATTCACATCAAGGGCATCACGGGTTGTTCCAGCGATATCTGAGACAATACTTCGTTCTTCATTGAGCAATCGATTGATCAGAGAGGATTTGCCGACGTTAGGTTTGCCGATGATCGCCACACGGATGCGTTCATCTTCAGCTGCCGACTCACTTTTTTCCGGAAGAAGTTCCAGAAGAGCTGAGACCAGTTCACCCAGGCCCAGGCGATGTATCGCCGCGATGCCATAAGGCTGGCCCAGGCCAAGCTCAAAAAACTCCCAGGTATGGGCTTCCCGCGAAGGGTTATCACATTTGTTGACAGCCAGAACGACAGGTCGGCCGGAACGGCGTAGCAGATCGGCAATTTCCCTGTCCTGAGCGGTCAGCCCGTCCACAGCATCACAGAGGAAGAGAATTAGATCCGCGCTTTCAACAGCAAACTTAACCTGACGCTCCATTTGCCGCAACAAGGGGTCCGAACTCCTGACTTCGAGGCCTCCGGTATCGACGAGCGTAAAGGAACGGCCAAACCATTCGGCATCTGTGGTAATGCGATCGCGCGTCACCCCAGGGGAATCGTGGACAATAGAAATACGTTCCCCCGCAAGAGCGTTGAAAAGGCTGGATTTACCCACATTGGGGCGTCCAACGATGGCAATGACAGCTTTGCTCATACAGCTGATTTCTCCCTTTCTCTGTTTTGCCGGATGGCGAGAAGTGCCGAGAGCAGATCGCGTCCACCCTCTCCACAGCAGGTCACGTGGCAGCCCAGGCGTTCAGCCAGATCCCCAAGGCTCAGGTTATCCAGAAAAACATCCTCATTGGCACGCAGCATTTTGTCGCAGAGAAGCAGGCATTCATTCTCAGCTATTTTTTCCTGCAGCTGCAGGGCAATATCCGTGGCGGTTAAAAGTCCGGCAACCGTAATGCTTTCACCAAAGAAGCGGTTAACAATGGTGTGGATCTTCAGCTCCAATCCGCTGGCCCGCTCGAAACGTTCCTTTACTTCACGGATGACCGGGGCAGCCAGGACTCCTGTCGCGATGTGAACTCGTGTTGAAAGCGCATGTCCTTTCGCACGCTTTCCGAAAAAATCGCGGCTGGTCAAAGCCGGAAGCTTGTCAAGACCGTCAGCAAGGGCTTCTTCGACCTCCTGGCGAAACAGCGCCACCATCCCCACACCATTTTCCAGTTGGGGATAGCCTTCGTAAGTGGCCGGAGCGGGGATCTCTCTGTCACAGAGCAGAAAGAACTCATCGGAGGCATAAAGGATGCGCCTGCCGCAGCTTTCGTAAAAACGCTGCTGCCAGGTTTCGACCTTGTCCAGGACCGCTGCTGCCGTCTCAGCCGTATAGCCTTTCAGCGGGACAAGTTTATTGTACTCCCTCCAGCGAGTCAGGCCCACAGGAACAAGCGCAATCGAATCCAGAGCAGCAGCCAGATCAAAAAGATCAGAAAGGCTTCGTTCCAGCGCCGGTCCATCGTTTAGCCCAGGACAGAGAACAAACTGCGCATTAAGCCGTATGCCCGCAGCCGCAAGTTTTTTCAGACGAGGCATGAGATTGTCCGCCCTCACATTGCCAAGAAGTCGACGGCGCAGGAGAGGATCAGTACTGTGCACGGAAATATTCAGCGGCGAAAAATGATAGGAAATGATCCGATCAAGTTCTTCGTCGCTCATATTTGTGAGGGTCACATAATTTCCGGTAAGGAAAGACAGGCGCGTATCATCGTCTTTAAAATAAAGAGATGGGCGAAGACCCGGTGGCAGCTGATCTATAAAACAGAAAAGGCAGTGATTTGAGCAGGACTCACAGGCCGAGAGCAAAGGATTTTCAAATTCAAGGCCAAGATCCTCGTCCTCGTCTTTTTCGATCTCATATTCCGTCAGTTCCCCAGATGGATCCGCCACCAGGAGCAGAATCTTTTCATCCTGCTCACGGGTGCGGTAATCGAAGACATCAGAAACAGGAGTCCCGTTCAGGCGAAGCAGACGACTGCCCCTGCCAATACCCAGGTCCTCTGCAATGCTGCCTGGCACAATGCCGGAGACAACAGCATCCGTTAAACCATAATCCGATAATCTTTCCATCCAGACTCAATAAAAAAGCAGCAGGCTTTAAGCTCCCGCTGCTCAAATGAACGCTCAAAAAAACGCGGGGCTTAAGCCTCAGGCTGAGCGATGACTTCTTTTCCTTTGTAGTAGCCGCAAGCTTTGCAGACTTTGTGCGCGAGCATCAGCTTATGGCACTGGGGGCATTCCACCAGACTCGGCGCTGCCAGCTTCCAATTCGCGTGCAGAGTACGCGTACGCTGCTTACTTGTTCTTCTCTTAGGTACAGCCATGGATCCGACCTCCTTTTTTCGTGCTTATTAGCGTTGCTCGACTTAGCTCGAATGATTCAAAAACCTGAAACAGCTCAGCTTCCGCATTCACGAAAGACAAAGCGAGGTCCTCTTGAAAACACGCGAATGATATTATGGGCAATCATCAGGACTTTGTCAAGAACTTGATGCCCGTCAAAGGGCCCTAAAGCTCAGCTATCTAAACAATGATAAAATAAGGTTTAAAATTCTGCAAATATGAAAGGACCGTTCCTGTGTCCCAGCTCCCAGATATGTCGCGCTTCATGACTCCAGAAAGTCTCCATAGCCGCGAATTTAACGATATTTTTGCTTATGCCGGTCCTCTGGGCCTGGAATTCCAGGGGGACAGGGTCATTTTTCGTCTCTGGGCTCCGACGGCTGAGCGGGTTTCCCTGCTGCTCTTTTTTCACGGCGAGGAGCAGGTGGATATGCAAAGAAGCAAAGTCTGTCCGGGGCTCTGGGAACTCAACCTGCCCCGAGACTGTGAGGGATCACAGTATCTCTACCGCCTCAGCTTTTGGAATGGCAGCAGCCGTCTGGCCGCCGATCCCTATGCGCGGTCCGTGTCGGTCAACGGCCGCTATGCCGTGGTTCTGGATGCAGAGGCCCTGCGTCCTGAGGCTTTCAGCACAGAACGCCTGCCGGGCACGGTCGATTTTTCGCAGATTTCCATTTATGAGCTGCATATCCGTGATATGACCATTGGCCCTCTGAACGGAATCAGCGCCAAAGGCAAATTTCTGGGACTCTGCGAGAACGATACTGTCACGGCGGCCGGCAATTCCACCGGGCTCCATTTTCTCAAAGGTCTTGGCATCAGCCATATCCAGCTGCTGCCCATCTTTGATTTTGCGACCGTCGATGAAGAGGCTCCGCTCTCTTTTAACAAGCAATATAACTGGGGCTACGATCCGCTGCACTACAACGCCCCGGAAGGGTCTTATGCCACAGATCCTGAAGATCCCGCCTGTCGCATCCTTGAGCTGAAACAGCTCATTCAAACACTGCACACGGCCGGTTTTCGTGTGATCATGGACGTGGTCTACAACCACGTTTACCGTCTTAGCCTCTCCAGTCTTGAAAATACCGTACCGGGCTATTATTTTCGCTTTGGCCCCTCAGGGCGGCCATATAACGGCACGGGCTGCGGTAATGAGACGGCCTCTGAACAGCCCATGTTTCGGCGCTATCTCATTGATTCGCTGAGCTACTGGGCAAAAGCTTATAACCTTGATGGCTTTCGCCTGGATTTAATGGGGATCCACGATGTGAAAACCCTGCAGGCGCTGAGGGCTGCCCTCGACAAAATAGATCCCAATATTTTTATTCTGGGCGAAGGTTGGAGCCTGGGCCATCATCCTGAAGGAGTTTTGCGTGCAGATCAGGACCACGCCAATCTCCTGCCAGGGGTCGCCTTTTTTAATGATGAATTTCGCAATGCTCTGCGTGGCAGTGAATTTGACGCTCATAGCCGCGCTTTTCTCAGCGGCGGCGGCGATGAGAACACAAGCCGCTGCATTTTTTCAAATATGCTGGGAAAGCCTCTCTCCAAGCCCTATTGTTCCACTCTGCAAAATGTCATCTACAGCGAGAGCCACGACAATCGAACGCTTTACGATAAATTAAAGGCGGTTCTACCGGAGGCCTCCGATACAGAGCTTGAGCGGCGTTGCTGTCTCGCTTTCGCCATTCAGTGCCTGTCTCATGGCATCGTTTTTTTTCATGCCGGTCAGGACCTGCTGCGATCAAAATGCGGTGAAGACAACAGCTATAACTTACCCGACAGCATCAATGTTTTTCCCTATGACCGCTGTAATCGTTTCCCTCTGGCCTATCGCTTTTTTCGTGATCTTCTCAAATGTCGTAAGGAACTTCATTTCCTTCGTCTGACCGATTATGCTGCTATCCGTCAACACGAACATCTGATCTCAGCTGAAGCTGCTCGTCTGCATATCCAGATCAGTGACGACAGTCGACTCTGGCATCTCTTCATCAATGCCAGAACTGAGAGCTGGCAGCCACAGTTCCAGCCTGACGAATACGAACTCATCATTCATGACGTTCAACTGCTGCACAAAAAAGCGGTGGAAACTCTGGAGATTCCACCGCTGTCGCTAACCCTTCTGCGCCTTAAGGACAGTTCCCATCAGGCACTTTAGGAAGGTTTTTCTTTTTCAGCTTTTCCAGGCGTCTTGCCGAGGGGTTCCACAAGCAGCTGCAAACAAGTGCTGCTGGCTTCTCTGCCGCCCATATTAAGGGAATATGCCAGGCTGATCTTTCCGCCCTTCGCAGAGAGCTTACCTTCCACAGTATTGGTAATAAGTGAAAAGTTCATACTGCCAAAAGGCGTAGACATGGTGGAAACAAAGCGTCCTCCCTGGCGGAATTGAAGCTGCATGCGAACTTCTCCGACACGGTTGAGGCGAAGAGACTGGTCATCAAAGAAACGGATCTCTGTGCGGGTTCCCTGCATCCCGGTTGCTTCGGTTTCCATATAGCTGAGCTTCCAGCAGGCCTTGCTCTTATCACGTTGCAGGCGGCCATGACAGATCATGTGCAGAGGTTCAGACTTTTCTGTTCCCTGCCACTGTTCCTGAGTCAACGTCACCTGTACGTCAATAGGGATGCTGTCCTTTTTTCTCACAAGCTGCCCCGGCAGGATTTCTTCTGCTGTAAGTCCTGCTTCGGCAGCGGGATTCGGCATCTTTCCGAGGCCCTGAGACAGAGCATTCATCAATACGCTTTCCCCCAGTAAACCACTTTGCTGGCTTCCCGGCCGCAGCAAACGCAGCGACTTCCCTCTTTAACCGGCTCATCAGCTATACAGCGTGATGTGGCCTGAAGTTCATCTTTGATTTTCTCTTCGCAAGCGGGATCACCACACCAGGCGGCTTTGACAAATCCCGGCTTTTCTACAAGCAAGTGACTCAGTTCTTCCCAGTTTTCAGCGGTATAAATGCGTGAACGCAAGCTTTCTTCGGCTTTTGCATACATCGAGTCATGAATTTGATCCAGCAAATCAGCAAGGCTATCTTCAATGTTATCCAACGATAAGGTCAGTTTTTCCCGGGTATCGCGGCGGACGGCCACACAGTGGCCGGCGGCAATATCCCGCGGACCAAGTTCAAGACGCACGGGAACACCACGCATCTCGTATTCGGCAAACTTCCAGCCAGGCATTTTATCCGAATCATCCATCTCCACGCGGAACTTCTTTTTGAGCCGCTCAAGCAGAGCCTCCGCCGCCTCAATGACACCGGCTTTCTGCTGGGCAATGGGAATGATGACCAGCTGCAACGGCGCAACACGGGGCGGAAGGACCAGTCCATCCTGATCACCATGAACCATGATAATGCCACCGATCATGCGCGTTGAAACTCCCCAGGAGGTCTGATGCACAAAACGTTGCACGTTGTCCTTATCCGAATACACGATATTGAAGGCACGGGCAAAGCCATCGCCGAAATAATGAGAGGTTCCGGCCTGCAGCGCCTTGCCGTCATGCATCATGGCCTCGACCGTGTACGTTTCTTCGGCTCCGGCAAATTTCTCTTTGTCCGTTTTACGACCGGAGATGACCGGAATGGCCAGCCAATCCCGGTAAAAATCCTGATAGCATTTGAGCATGCGCAGGGTTTCTTCGCGGGCTTCTTCTGCTGTCGCATGGATGGTATGCCCTTCCTGCCAGTAAAATTCCGTTGTGCGCAGGAAGGGACGCGTGGTCTTTTCCCAGCGTACGACGGAAACCCACTGATTATAAAGCTTGGGAAGATCGCGCCAGGAATGGACAATCTTGGCGTAGTGCTCGCAGAAAAGGGTTTCGGATGTCGGACGAACACAGAGCCGTTCCTGAAGAACATTGTCCCCGCCCTGAGTGACCCAGGCTACTTCCGGGGCAAAGCCCTGCACGTGATCTTTTTCTTTTTGCAGCAGGCTCTCAGGAATAAACATCGGCATGGCCACATTGACATGGCCGAGTTCTTTAAAGCGCCGATCCAGTTCGTGCATGATGTTCTCCCAGATGGCATAACCATAAGGACGTAAAATCATACAGCCTTTGACAGAGGAATAATCCGTCAGTTCTGCTTTTTTTACGACATCGGTGTACCATTGGGCGAAGTCCACATCCATCGGTGTGATATCTTCTACAAATTTTTCATTCTTTGCCATGGGCTTGCAACTTTCCTTTTACTGGTATTTTTAGAGTTTATTAACGATGGCCATGGTATCCCGGGCAATCATCAGTTCTTCATTCGTGGGCAGAATAAGAATACGCACTTTGCTGTCCGGAGTTGAAACATCAGCATCCTGACCGCGCAGGCCCTTGTTTTTGCCAAGGTCCATCTTAATGCCGAGATCTTCCAGGCCTTCGCAGATAGCCGCGCGGGTCAGGTCATCATTTTCACCAATCCCTGCCGTAAAAATAATCGCATCGCAGCCGCCCATGGCGAAGATATAACTCCCCATAATCTTTTTAACCTGATAGGCAAAGAGATCCAGAGCCAACTGTGCGCGGTGATTTCCCTGGCTGGCCGCTTCCGCAAGATCACGGAAATCGGAGGAAACCCCAGAGACACCGAAGACGCCACTCTCTTTATTCATGACACGATCGATGCCTTTGGCATCAAGGCCCTCCTGAGTCATCAGGAATGGGACAATAGCCGGATCAATATCCCCACAGCGTGTGCCCATGAGAGGGCCCGAAAGCGGAGTGAAACCCATCGAAGTATCTACACAGACGCCGCCCTTGACAGCTGCCAGTGAAGAGCCATTGCCCAGGTGCAGGGTAACCAGGCGTAGATCTTTTGGATCTTTGCCGAGAAAGTCTGCAGCTTTTTGCGAAACAAAGCGATGTGATGTGCCATGCGCGCCATAGCGTCTGACCTGATACTTTTCGTAATACTTGTAGGGGAGCCCGTAGATATAAGCTTTTTCCGGCATGGTCTGATGAAAAGCCGTATCAAAGACAGCGACCATGGGTTTGCCAGGCATGGCTTTTTCGCAGGCTTCGATACCCGTCATATTGGCCGGATTGTGCAGTGGCGAGAGGGGATAACAATCACGGATCGCCTTTTTAACCTTTTCATCAATCAAAACTGATTCGGCATAGAAGGAACCGCAGTTAACCACTCTGTGGCCGATGGCATCGATTTCATCCATAGAAGCAATCACGCCATGCTCTTTGTCCGTCAGAGCTTTCAGAACAAGCGAAATCGCCTGCTGGTGGTCTTTCATTTCTTTCTCAATGACCACCTTCTCCTTACCCGCCGGGCTGTGCTTCAGTACCGGACCATCAAGGCCGATACGCTCGCAGAGGCCTTTAGCCAGGAGCGTGCCCTTCTCCGGGTCAAGCAGCTGATATTTGAGTGAGGATGAACCTGCGTTAATAACCAGTATTTTCATAAAAATCTCCTATAATTCTAAATTTTGGATAATTCGCTTCAGTATTTAGTATGATTTATTTCAGTACCTTTAAATATCCGTGCTTACTTAGCGCTGGCCTGTACAACGGAAATGGCCACCACACCCACGATATCATCCGTGGAACAACCTCTTGACAGGTCATTGACCGGTTTGGCAATGCCCTGGAGCAGCGGTCCGTACGCCTCAGCGTTGCCAAGGTACTGAACAAGCTTGTAGCCGATATTGCCTGCATTAAGATCGGGGAAAATAAAGACATTGGCCTTACCCTCAACCTTATTGCCTTTGGCTTTACGATCTGAGGTTGCAGGCACAAGGGCAGCATCAACCTGCAATTCACCATCGAGGATCAGATCGGGAGCCTTGTTCTGGGCCAGTCTGGTCGCCTCAATAACCTTCTCGGTAAGCTCACTGTGAGCACTGCCAAAGGTGGAATAGGAAAGCATGGCCACACGGGGCTCGTCGTGGGTAAAGAAACGGAAGGTATCCGCCGTAGCCAGGGCGATTTCCGAGAGCGCCTCAGCGTCCGGATTTTCGTTCAGACCACAGTCACCAAAGAGGAAGATTCCATTATCGCCAAGATCCTTGCGCTGAGTCACCATCACAAAGAAAGCTGACACCAGTTTTGTTCCTTCCTTCGTCCGCAGAATCTGCAGCGCCGGACGCAGTGTGTCCGCCGTACTGTGTGCAGCACCGGAAACGAGAGCATCAGCCTGATCGTTTTTCATCATCATCATGCCGAAATAAGTTTTGTCCAGAATCTGCATATGCGCTTTTTCAGGACTGATTCCCTTGCGCTTACGCATTTCATAAAACTGATTGGCAAAATTCTCATAATCCGGGCTATCTTTGGGATTCACAAAAGTAATGCCACTATAGTCCAGGTCAGGGCAAACCTTTTGGCTCTCTTCCAAAGTTCCCAGTAAAATAATCCTGGCTATTTTCAGTTCAGTACAGCGCACAGCTGCTCTGAGCACGCGTTCATCTTCGTTTTCAGGCAAAATGACTGTCTTTCCTGCAACTCTTGCTTTTTCGATCATGCTTTCAATAAAAGTCATGTTTATCCCCTTTTCATCTTTTTAAGGCTTTTTGAGGTCTCAGCATTGTTTCGCTGTGGCCACGAACTACACTGGAGTCGCCAGGCCACAACTTAAAGTATAGGCGATTTGCTCTTCCTCTTCAACGCAGGAATGGCGAATTCAGGCTCTGTCCCTGAGTCGGCCAAGAATCTCAAACCATTGGGCAAGCGTCTCTGCGTTGCCCGCAACGACGCTTTCTTTTTTGTCCAGCTCTACCGGTCGATGCTCCCAGTTAAAGACCTGCATACCGGCTTCTTCACAGATCAGTGAACCTGCAGCGATATCCCAGGGAAAGAGCGCTCCTTCGAAATAAAGCGAAGCGCGCCCGGCAGCCACGTTACACAGATCCAGTTCAGCCGAGCCGAGGCGACGCAGACTGATACTGCGTTCATAGCACTCGCGGATCAGGGCAAAGCTCAGATCGTCATCTTCCCCGTAAGCCGAGGTGCCAAAAATAAAAATCCCTTCCTCCAGAGGGCCACGGCTGCCCTCAAGGCGCTCCTCACCTAGATAGGAGCCTTTTCCCCTTTCAGCCCAAAAGAGTTCATCCAGAAAAGGATCATAAACTGCCGCGGCCATGACTGTTCCCTTTTCTGCATAGGCTATCGCCGTACAGCTTTTTTTGATACCGAAACAAAAGTTCGTCGTTCCATCAATAGGATCCACAATAAAACAGCGATCAGCCTCAACAGCAGAGAGCGAACTTTTGCCGCTGCCTGTATCCTCTTCACCGATAAATGCAGCCTCCGGCAGGAGTGCAGACAACTCCGACTGGAGATACTTCTGTATTTGCAGGTCATAGGGCGTCACCAGATCGCGAAAGTTTGATTTCACCCTGGGGTGGATATCCCTGGCCTCACGTATTTGCTGTCCAGCTCCGCGAATAATCCGCTTGATTTCGCGCATGAAATTTTCTTCCATCTTCTTTCTCCTTCTGCTTGCAGCCGCGGGCTGCCCTTATCTCTATTCTCTCTTAAATCGTTGAGCATGCTCTTCACGGCTCATGGCGCTGCATAGAGGACGGCCAGAGCATTTTCACGAAATGGCAGCCTGATTTCAAAGCTCACTTTGACAAAATATAAACTGTGCTCACCCAGGGAGCGCTCCTGATCCAGACGAAATTGAGCCAGAGCCTGCTCCAGGCCCTCGCGGACAGAAACATCGCCCGAATGACCAAGCAGATCCAGCAAGCGGAGTTCGGCCTCTAAGGACGGACTCATGCTGAGGGGAGTCAGGCTTACCATATGATAGTCCGCATAAAGCTGTGAATCACGGGCCAGCAATAAAGCAAAGCGCGATGCTCCTTTATCAAAGGGCAGACCGGCATCTCTGAGAATCTGCAAAAGGCAGAGATTCTGCAGCGTATCCACGCTGAAAGTGCTGCCGGCCGAGGGGATAAGCGTTTTTTCGTCTGCCGTCAGTCCGTATGCGAGAAAATCATTTTCCACCCCTGCCTCAGCCAGAATTTGCGTCCAGCTATCCGCACAGTCCTGCCATTCCTGAAATAAGCTCGCAAGCGCCTTCAGAACCCAGAGATCCACATCGGCTAAACGCAGAACTGGCGTTTCACTCTCCCCTCCATCTAAAATATTCTCCGGCTCTGCCGCATCAACTTCCGGATATCTCAGGGGATGCAAATTCATTCTCTGACTCGCAGGAAGTTTATTCTCAAAAAGAGGGAGAAGGCCGAAAGCCTGCTGCCTGATGCTTTCTTTGATCTGTTTATCGTCATATATTTGCGCCGACAATAAGAGCTGGCGCAGATAGGCCAGGCAGAGAGGCCAGTTTTCCGCCTTGCCGCTTTCAGAAAAATCCGCTTCCCGAAAGCGCCTGAGAAAAGCCTTCTGCCAGTCACGAAAGCGGAAAAAGTCCCGTCTCGCCAGAAAAAGCTGGCCCAGGAGCAACTGATCCTCCGGACTAATCGCTACATTTTCCAGAGGACGGAGGACAAAGGGCGTCGACAATTTTCCAGCTTGCTCATGTTCAGAGATGAGAGCTGGCAACACATATTCACCAAGCTCATCTTTACGCAGATAAAGAGAAAGAAGGTCCTGATAACGGCTGCGCGCTCCGCCGGCACGAACAAAAAGCTCATCCTGAAGATTGGGAATATCCAGGGCCTGCCAGGAAAGATCCCTTGGAGGCGGGGGCAGACGATGAAGCTTGAGGGCGGGCAGGCCAAGGCCAAGAAAAAGGGCAAGAATGAGTAATGAAGACAAAGTGGCGAGCAGCATGGAACGGCGAGATACGGCAAATAGCTCAGGCAAACTGCTGAACTTCACCGCGCGCCTGGACTTGCCGCTCCTGTGGCGGTTCAGCTTCCTGGCGGACGCATTCTGCAAAAATATCGGCTGGGGTTTCGTCTGAGGCATGGGCGGGATATCATCATCTCCCACTTTCTCCTGCAGCGACTGAATAAACTGTGGTTTTACCGTACGTTCTTCAGCTTCCCCAGGATTCACAGACTTTTCTTTAAGCTTATCTACGTCCATTTGTCCTTCCCTGCCAGCCTTTCAGCTGAGTTGAAGTCTCCAGATAATTCTGACTATGCTAGTATAATACACAAATCTATAAGCAAAATTAAGAAGGAGCCCAGCATGCCAACCGTCGCTCTGATCGCAGAATACAATCCTTTCCACCGGGGTCATGCCGCTCAGCTCAAAGAAATACGTGAGAAGCTCGGAGAGCGCTGTCCACTCGTACTGGCTCTCTCTTCAGGTTTTTGTCAGCGCGGCAGTATCTCTCTTCTCTCCAGCCGAAGGCGGGCTGAAGCAGCTGTGAAAGGCGGGGCCGATCTGGTTTTGCGCCTTCCCCTTGCCTTTTCCCTGGCCGATGGCGAAGTCTTTGCCCGGGGCGGAGTGCGCCTGCTCGCCGGGTCGGGCATTGTTGATCTCCTCGCCGCAGGATCCGAAATCCCCGATAACGATAGTCTTAAGCGCTGCGCGACTTATCTCAGCCCCGAAACACCCGAGCTCAAAGAAAAGATCCGAGAGGGTATACGCTCCGGCCTGAGTCCGCACGCAGCCCGCGGCCGCGCCTTGCGCGAACTCACCGCTGATGAAGCCGCGGCAAGCTGTCTCGATCAAGCCAATTCCCGGCTCTGTGTGGAATACCTTAAACAGCTGGAAGAACTTCCCACAGGTGTGTCAAAGCCAGGCTTTTTCATGCTCTGGCGCAATCCCGCCGCTTCTCCCGGAAATATTTCGGCGGAAAGGATTCGTGAACTGATCGAAGCCCAGGGACTGCAAGCCGGACAAGAATTTTTCCCGAAGGAGACCCTGCTCGACCAACTGCTCAGCCTCATGCCCGTGGATTCACTGTCCCTCCTCTTAAGTGAATCTCGTCAGGGCAAACTCCTCTGTGATCGGGATTGGTTGCCTCTCTCCATTTTTCTCCTGCAGCGAGCAGGAATAAGCGAGAAGCTTTTTCCCTTTCGCTACATGGAAAATGGGCTGGCCGACTATCTTCTTAAAATGCTTGGCGAAAAGGAGCCACAGGATATCCAGATAGAAAGTCTGAAGAGCAGGAATTTCAGCGCCGCTCGCATACGACGCGCCCTTCTTTCGCTCATTCTGGATATCCGCAGGGATGAAGCCGCAAGTCTGGGGCAAAGTCCGGCATTTCTACAGGTTCTGGCCTATTCGCGGCGGGGGCGCAATCTGCTGAAGCGCATGAAAGCACAAGCGACCCTGCCACTGCTGGGCTCTTTCTCGGACAGCCGCCGATCTCAGGATCCCGCCCTGCTCTGGCAGACAGAACTTGAGCGCCGGGCCGAAGCCTTGCGTCAGTGGCTTTGCCAGGATAGTGTGAACGAACTGCTCTTAGCTCCCGAGGAAATAAGATAAACCGCAAAAGCCCTTCGCAGAGCAGCACTGTTCTCTGCGAAGGGCTTGTTCTCAACCTTGTCTCCGGACTTGATGACGCTTTTTTCTCTTTATTTTGACCAAAGAAACAAGCTGAGCCCATCCGTTCTGCCAGCTTGAGGCCTCGGCAGAGATCCTGCAGATTCAGGCCGGAGAAACAGACATGGCGCCCGTCAGCGTTTTATTTTCAAGGCAAAATAATTCTTTTTGCCTTTGCGGACAATGGCTGCGCCATCATGAATATCTGACGCTACGAGTGAGCGGCCAAAATCAGTCACCGGCTCATCATTCAAATAGAGCCCATTCTGCTGGATAAGACGACGGCCTTCTCCTTTGGAGGGCAGGAATTTCACCTCAAGCAGAATATCCAGCAGCTGTCGGCCAAAGTCGGCTTCAGTAAGCTCGATTCCCGGCATATTCTTGGAACGTCCGGCTCCGGAAAAGATTTCCTCAGCCTGCCGTTCTGCTTCCCGGGCTTTTGCTTCGCCATGAATAATCTTGCTGACTTCAAAAGCAAGACGTTTTTTAGCTTCATTGATTTCCGAGCCTTCTAATCTGGCATAGCTCTCAATTTCTTCGAGAGGCATGAAAGTCAGAAGTTTCATGCACTCAATCACCTTGGCATCTTCAATATTTCGCCAGTACTGGTAGAAATCATAGACCGGGCATTTCTTCTCATCCAGCCAGAGCGCGCCGCTCGATGTTTTACCCATCTTTGTTCCATCAGATTTCGTGAGCAACTTTAAGGTCACCCCTTCAGCTTCGCCGCCTTCCTTGCGGCGGATGAGGTCTGTGCCTGCAAGAATATTGGACCATTGATCGTCACCACCAAATTGTATGGTGCAGTGATATTTGCGGTAGAGCTGCAGAAAGTCATTCGCCTGCAACAGCATGTAGTTAAATTCCAGGAAAGTCAGGCCCGTCTCCAGACGACTCTTATAGCATTCTGCCGTGAGCATGCGGTTAACTGAAAACTGTGAGCCGATCTCACGAATAAAAGAAATGTAATTAAGCGGCAGAATCCATTCCGAATTGTCAAGCATCAAGGCTTTCCCTTCGGAGAAATCCAGCAGAATGGACATCTGTTTTTTAAAGCGTTCCACATTTTGATTCACCCGCTCTATGTCCATAAGCTGGCGCATATCCTGGCGTCCCGAAGGGTCACCAATCATGCCCGTGCCTCCCCCGAGAATGGCGATCGGCCGATGTCCCATCTGCTGCAGCCTGGACATGACCATCATCGTCAGAAAATGCCCGACATGCAGGCTGTCCGCCGTGGGGTCGAAGCCGATATAAAAAGTGACGGGTCCCCGGTCAAAAAGCTCACGAACTTTAGCCTCGTCCGTCACCTGAGCAATATAGCCCCTTTCCTTTAACACATCATAGGCATTCTTTTTATCCATCTGAATCTTCCCCCTTCATATCAGGCTTAGATCATTATGCTGTACAAAAATCCCGAAAGTTTGCACAGGTGAAATTTCTCACATTTTAATAACTGCGCCACAGCCTGTCAAAATGGTCCTGACCGCTCTTATGGGCGTCACGATAATGATCTGACGTTCATCAAACATATTCAGCCGTTGAGCTGAGCGCCAGTTTTCTAAGTTCACGGATTTCTTCCGCCGGGTTTTCGGCCGCAAAAACAGCGCTGCCCGCGACAAAAATGCGAGCTCCTGCATGCGTCGCCGCCCCGATTGTCGCGCGCTTAATGCCACCATCCACTTCCAGAGCAAAAGGCAGATCCTGCTCAGAAGCCAGGCACCTGAGATGGGCGAGCTTTTTTTCTACCAGAGGCAGATACGACTGACCCCCAAAGCCCGGATTGACACTCATGACGAGCACCAGATCGAGCTCTTCCAGGAGGGGCTCAAGTAATAATTCCGAAGTTCCCGGATTGATGGCGATCCCCACTCGACATCCCGCCGCTTTGATCTGCTGAATCAGCCGATGAGGATGCGGCGTCGCTTCGAGGTGGAAGCTGATGAGATCAACACCGGCATCCAGAAAAGGAGAAATCCAGCGTTCCGGCTCGGAAACCATCAAATGGGCATCCAACGGCTTATCGCTGAGCTTGCGAATCTGCTTAACAATCCCTGGTCCGTAGCTGATATTGGGAACAAAATGGCCATCCATGATATCAAGATGGTAGAGATCGGCTTCCCCTTCCAGGCGTTCCAGATCCTCACGAAGCCGGGTAAAATCTGCAGAAAGCAGCGAAGGGGCAATTTGGACTTTTTGCCGCAAGGCGGCAGAGCAAAGAAAATCAGGCATGGGCCCTCCTAAGGTGTGTTTTGCTTATCTTAGCAGGTATGAAGCATTTCTGCTCGCCGGGCGTTCACAGAGCCCAAGCGGGTCCCGCCGACCTGAGCGATTGTGAGCGCAGAGACCTTCTGAGCGAGGGCGTTGTCGCTCGCTTGCTCCGCAGCAGCCCCTTCTCGTCTCAGACACGCTCTCTCTTCAGTGCGGCTCCTGAGGCTGCTGCACTGGGGACAGGATGCTCACTTTGCTGCGGTTGTGATCGCGAACTCGCTCGAAGGGGCTCTGCTGCGCGTCCGCGGAACACTGCTAAGCCCGGGCGGACGAAATCCCCGCAGCCCCCTTAGTAGCGCGGCTTCAGCGCATCAAGCTCACGCCGCAGCTGCCGGTAGCGCTCCAGCCGCTCAGGCAAGATATTTGCCATGCCCACGGCACAACCCTCTTCGCCAAGATGCCGGCAATCCCGATAGCGACAATGGGTGGCCGCCTCGGCCATCTCGGGATAAGCGAGAACCAGGTCAGTGCCGGTCATACCCAAAAGCTGGGCATCAAGGCTCTGGAAGCCCGGCGTGTCTGCCAGCCAGGCTCCTTCAAAGGCATAGAGTTCGATGGAGCGCGTGGTCTGTCGGCCATGCTTTCCACGCTCATTCAGGCTCCCGGTTTCGAGCAGGGTTCTGCCCAGAAGTCGGTTCATCAAGGACGATTTACCAACACCGCTTTTGCCACAGAAAACTGCAAATTTTCCGGAGATGGCTTTTTTTAAATCTTGAGGATCCTGGCCCTTTGCGGTAAAGAAAAGGGGGAAGCCGGAGGGCAGATAATTGTCCAGAAAGCGTCTTTTTTCTTCCGTTGCTCCCTCTAAATCTCCTTTATTCAGAATAAGGGCAGGTTCGATATGATTTTTTACAGCATAGGCGAGCATACGATCGATGAAAAAATAATCTGTTTTAGGGGCGACGGCTGCAGAAGTAATCAGCAGAAGATCAATATTGGCAGCAGGTGGACGTTGCAGAACATTTTTGCGTTCCAGAATCCGGCTGATGACATAGGGAATATCCGGATCTCCGGAACTTTCATAATTGACCAGATCGCCGGGCAGCGGTTTAAGCCCTTGTTTACGGAAAAGACCGCGTGGCACAGCCCAGTCATGAAAACCGCTGGCAGGATTATCCAGCAGGTAGACGCCGGCCACGCCGCGCAGAATTCTGGCCGTCGGGGTCTTAGTGGACATAGAGAATAAGGCTGGTCGTATAGGGGTTGATGACTTCCCCTGAGGGCACACTTTGATCGTAAACCTGAAGGTTAGGATCGGCCGGATTGCTTCCACTGGCATATACGATCTGGTATCTCGGAGCATCAGCTGGCCAGCGGGAATCAAGGTAATTCAAAGCTGATGAGAGAGGACCCACCATGTTCATGACATAGACTCCATTTTGGCCTGAAATCCCTTCCATTTTGGAGCTGCTCAGGTCTTCCCCATTCTGCACGCGCTGCCAGTCTTCTGCAGTGCCATATTCAACTTCCAGCGTAAAGCCGTTTTTGACTTCCTTACCTGCATCCGTCTTTTGATTGGTCAGAATACGCTCTGATTCAGGGAGCTCGACGATTTCACCGGCTTCGCGATGCACGCTGCGACCGGAAAGGCGAATGCCCATATCTTCGGCTCGCTTCACCGCTTCAGTCCAGGATAGGCCCAGGAGAGGCGGGACTTCTGCCTGATCTTTGCCTCTGGAAATAAACACGATGACCGACGATCCTGATTCTGCTTCCTCCCCGCCTTCCGGGTCAGTGCGAATGACCTTTCCTGCAGGAACTTCCATCGAAGTATCTTTACGGAAAAGGGCGACGAGATTATGATTGCGCAGCCATTCCCTGGCCTCGCTTTCACTCATGTTTTTCAGATCGCCGATTTTGACAACTTCTTTCCCTGCGGAATATTTGAGTTCAATGTGCAGTTCTCCCTGACGCAGCTTTGTGCCATAGGCAGGTTCCTGATCAAAAATAATCCCTGGCTCCTGCGTTTCACTTTTGACGGGGATCAAACTGTAATTTGTGCCATAGATCTCTTTGAGTTCAGGCTCAACTTCATCGGCCATGCGACCGATATAGCGGCTCACCACAACCGTATCACTATCCTTGAGGGAAGGCGGTAAAGAGAGTTTACCCACCGCGTAACGAACGCCGTATGCAAGTCCGGCCACGGCTGCGATCACCAGAAAAAAGATCAGGATGGCATCACGAATACGACTGAAGCGCCGTCTGCTCAGGGTTTCCTCAATCTCTTCAACTTTCTCGAAGTGAGATTCTCCACTGCCCACGCCTATGGCCGTCGTTCCGCTGGACCAGTCCGTCGCCCCTCCGGCGCGGATCACACCAAAATGTCCGCGGGGGTTAATCATAAACCGATCCAGCTCATCGACAAATTCGCGGGCATTCTGATAGCGGCGTTCCGGGGCTTTCTGTATAGCTTTGAAAATAATGTCATCAAGGGCAGGCGGCAGATGGTTAATCAGTGAAGAAGGCCTGAGCGGCATCTCCTGCAGCTGCTTAATGGCCACAGCTACCGAAGAGTCCCCATCGAAGGGAAGCTCGCCGGTCAGCATTTCATAGAGCATGATACCCAGAGAATAAAGGTCGGAGCGTTCGGTCACATTGCCACCGCGCGCCTGTTCAGGAGAAAAATAATGGACAGAGCCAAAGGCTACCCCGCCGGTCAGCGTGATGGTGTTGGCATTGCTCGCCCTGGCGATGCCAAAATCGGTCACCTTGGCCACCATCTGCGGGGAAACAAGGACGTTCTGCGGCTTCATGTCGCGGTGAATGATACCCCGCTTGTGAGCATGTTCAAGGGCAAGGCCAATTTGAATCATCAGGGGAACGGCGAGATCCCAATGCAGCGGTCCCTGGTCGAGGATAAGATCTTTCAGGGTTTTACCCTCAACGTATTCCTGGACGATATAGCGGACATTATGATCCTGTCCATAGTCCAGAACTCTGACAATGTTGGGATGATCAAGGCTGGCTGCGGCACGGGCCTCTGTGGCGAAGCGTTTAATAAACTCCGGGTCGTCTGAGAGTTCCTCACGCATCATTTTCAGGGCAATCTTCTGACCACTTTCCAAATCCAGAGCAAGGTAGACATACGCCATACCTCCCTGGCCGAGTGAATCAATAATCTGATAACGTCCGCCCAGAACCTGGCCGGCACTCAGATAATGTTGCGCCACTTTCATGACCTCGCCTCCACTACGCGAAGATCACGATGGCCGTGATATTGTCGTTGCTCCCTTTTTTCAAGGCAAGATCAACGAGGTCACGGGCACAGGAATCTGGATCCGTTGACATCCGCAGCGTTTCACCGAGGCTGAAATCATCGACAAAACCATGCAGACCATCGCTGCAGAGTAAAAAGCGGTCGTGGCGCTTTAAATCCAGATGCAGCACCTCCGGCTGCAGATATTCCGGCACACCCAGGGCCTGCGTCAAAATATGGCGCTGAGGATGCGTGGCTCCCTCCTCTTCGGTAATCGTTTTAGCGTCGAGCATTTCCTGGACCACCGTATGATCACGTGAAAGTTTTTCCATCACACCGCCGCGCAGAATATAGCAGCGGGAATCCCCAATATGCGCCACATAGACACTATCCTGGAAGAATACCGCCATCGTAAGGGTCGTGCCCATACCGCTGTTGCGCTGATCTTCGAGAGATTTGAGATAAACTTTTATATTAGCCTTCTGGATGACATCGCTGAGAAGGCTTTCGAGACGTTCCGGCTGATTCAGAGAACCAAGATCGGCAGCGAGGCGCTCGCGACAATAGTCGACGGCAATCTTGCTCGCCAATTCGCCGTGTTGATGACCTCCCATGCCATCGGCCACAATAAAAGCACAGGGCCAGCCGGACTCATGGCGATACGTGGCCAGATTGTCCTCATTTTGCTCTCGGACAGGGCCGCATTCGCTTATCTTGGAAAACCTGAGCGTTTCCTTCATGACTACACCATGGCTCCTTTGCCGGGTTTTACCCGTCAATGCTGTCCATTCACGCCAGCTAAAGCCGCAGAAATGGGCTGCTTATTCAATTTGAATTCTAACATCTGCGTAGAATGGGGGCAAGCTGTGATCCCCCTGACCCGGCTTCGTTCAGCCGGACCAGATAAACTCAGAATGAGCAGATCTGGTCAGAATTTCCTGTGCAGGTCAGGATGGGCTGAGCTGGTTGCGGCGCAGCTGCCCACAGGCCGCATCGATATCCTGGCCCAATGAACGCCTTAGTGTCACCTGAATATGCCGGCGTTCAAGAATAGTCTGAAATTCCCGGCAGCGCTTCTCCCCAGAGGCCAGGAGACCCGTCCCGGCCACCGCATTCGCCGGAATCAGGTTAACATGGCCCTGCATATCCGCAAGCCTCCGGGCCAGCTCTTCGGCATGCTCAGGAAGATCATTCACATCCTTGAACAGGGCATACTCAAAACTTACCCGCCTGCCGGTCGCAGCAAAGTAAGCCTTACAGGCCCTGAGCAGCTCGTCGTAGTGATATAGCCTGGCAACAGGCATAAGTTTCTCCCTGATTTCCTGATTGGGCGCGTGCAGAGAAACAGCCAGGGTAAGCGGCAGGCCGGCCTGGGCGAGCTCGTTCATCGCGGGGACCAGTCCACAAGTAGAAAGGGTCAGCTTGCGCGGAGAAATATTCAGGCTTTCTTCATCGCGGATGCGACGAATAAAAGCCAGGACTTCTTCAAGATTTTCCAGGGGTTCGCCAATACCCATGAGGTCAATACGATCAATCTTTTCTCCCGCCTGCCGCTGGAGCCAGAGAAGCTGACCAAGCAGCTCACCACGGCTGAGATGGCGGTGAAAGCCAAGACCCGTAGAGGCACAGAAGCGGCAGCCCATGCGACAACCGGCCTGAGTCGAAAGGCAGGCGGACAGCCCATAACGATGGCGCATCAGGACGGCCTCAATTATCTCACCATCCTTCAGCGTGAGAATCGCTTTCCTGGACGAACTCAGCTTGGAGTCCAGGCTCTTTCCCGCTTGTGGAAGTCCTGGATAAAAGGCTTCGTCAAGAGCTTCCCGCAGCTCCTTACTGAGATCCGTCAACTCTTCAAAACTGGCAATGCCCCTCGCCTGCCAGCGAAAAATCTGGCCAGCACGGTAAGCCGGAAGACCCTTTTGCCGACAGAAGTCTTCAATTTCACTTTTTTCAAGATCAAGAAAATTTTGTTTCATCACCGCTGACTTTCTAAATTCAGAACTCAGGTACTAGGTTCATGTGCCTGGCTCAAAACCCTTCCGGCTTCAGGGCCCGCAATACCGGATACCCGCTAAAGCTCAGATCATCCTCACTCAAGTGTCTCCTGCCTGTGTTGGCCTCGAAGGATTCCCTTCACGCCTCTTTTTCCAGAAGGGCGATAAAAAAACCATCTAAGGGAACGAGATCCGGCCGTAGCAGGATGAAGCCTTCATCGAGCAGACTTCGCGAGCTTTCCTCTTTACTGAGGTCGGCATAAAGCTTCGGCGGAAGCTTGCCAGACAGGGGCAGAAGGCGAAAATTCCTGCCCGCCTGCGAGTTCAGGAAGCTGCGAACAAGATTTTCATTTTCCTGAGGATTGAGCGTACAGGTCGAGTACATGAGATGTCCGCCAACACGTAAGAGACTTGCAGCTGTTTCAAGAATCTTCTGCTGTAAGGGCGGAAAACGAAGAAGCTCTTCATAAGCCATGCGCAGACGAATTTCCGCTTTGCGGCGCAGGAGTCCAAGCCCACTGCAGGGGACATCGGCAAGTACGAAGTTCGCTCCTTCTGCACTCAACAAGCCCTCAGATCTCAAGTTCTGTGCTAAATCCGGCTGACTGGCGTCACGCTCCAGGCAGGTGATCCGGAGGCCCAGTCGTTCAGCATTTTGTCTGAGTTTATACAGGCGATCCATATTCAAATCCATCGCCAGGATGCGTGCTCCGTCAGGACTGCGTTCCGCAAAATCACAGGTTTTACCACCGGGAGCCGCACAGACATCAATGATTTCTGTAGCTTTTTCGCAGCCGGAGAGGACGCCGCAGAGCTGAGCGGCCTCATCCTGCACCATAAAGAGGCCAGCCCGGTAAGCTTCAAGTTCGTCAAGATGTCGCTCGCCACCCTTAATACGCAAGGCTCCCGGGAGATAGCGACCATTCTCAACTTCGGCACCATTGGCCAAGAAGGCAGCGCGAAGTTCTTCAATACTCCCTTGCCGGGGATTGACACGCAGGGTCAGCCAGACATCGTCGTCGAGGAAAGCCCTGCCGATGCTGACGGCGGCTTCTTCACCATACCATTTGCGAAAGAGCCCGAAGAGTTCTGTTGAAAGCCCCAGGGAGGGTCCGATCTCCTTGCTCCGGAAAGTGATTTTTCCCTCTTTCCTGGCACGATCCAGTTTGCGCAGCACGGCATTCACCAGACCGGTCGCAGATTCTTTACCGAAGTAGCGGCAAAGCTTAACACTCTCATTGACCGCCGCTGAGGCCGGTGTGGCATAGGAGTAGAGAATCTGCCAGGCTCCCAGGCGCAGGCAGATTCCCACCCAGACGTCGAGGCTGTCCAGACTCTTCTCAAGAAGCTTATTCAGCTGCAGATCCAAAGCCGGATAGCGGCTTAACGTTCCGTAGGTCAGAGCTGTCGCAAAAGCAGCTTCTTCACGTGTGAGCCCTGCTGAACGCAGGTGGCGGTCCAGACTCTCATTAGAAAAAGCGTGTTCCAGTACAACATCAGCAAGCACACGAGCCGCACAGAGGCGCGCCGGATCAGGCCGCTGCTTTTTCGCAACGGGCTTCTCAACCTTCCCCTTGCCCGCTATGACGCGCTCAGTGTTCATCGCGTTCGCGGGCCAGCAGGAGCAGACGGATCAGCGAGGCCAGGGCCGTCGCCGCAGAAGCCACATAAGTCAGGGCAGCCGCCTTAAGAACAGCTTTGGCGCCATCCAGCTCGTCCGGATCGAGAATGGCCTGCTCATCGAGAATACGAATGGCCCGTCGGGATGCATCAAATTCCACAGGCAAAGTCACAATAAAAAAAGCCACGGCAGCCGCGTAGAGCAGGATGCCCACGGAGAAAAGAGTCTTGGCATTCATGGCCAGACCGATGATGGCGAGCCAGGGACCTGCCGAAGAACCGATACGGGCAACGGGAAAAATGCCCTGACGGATTAGGTTGGGCAGGTAATGCTTCTCCGTCTGTATAGCATGTCCGGATTCATGAGCCGCAACCCCCAGGGCCGCGATGGAATCGGCAGCAAAGACCGGTTCCGAAAGCCGCAGGACTTTTTCGTTGGGGCTGAAATGGTCCGTCAGCTGTCCCCGTACAGGCTCAATCGCGACATCAAGAATATCGTAGCTGCGCAGAATCATCTGAGCGACATCCTTGCCGCGGTAACCCCGGCGATTACGGATCTGGCTGTACTTGTTGAAGCGTGACTTCACCAGAGCCTGTGCCAGAAGCGAAAGCAGCATACAGGGAATGATAAGCAAAATATACCATTTATCGATGTAAAACATTCCGGGCATAGTTATGAACGATCTCCTTTCAAAGCAAGAGGGGAATTCCCTGAGGCAAAAAAATCATTTAATTGAAAATTATGGGCACAATCTGCCGCCAGCAGACTTTTACCGGAAGGAAGCTGCAGGCGGAGGATTTTGAGTACTCCCTGACCTGTCGCCAGCCAGAGCTCTTTATCGGCGCGCAGAATTTTTCCAGCTAAATTCGGCTGTTCTTCCGGAAGAACTTCCGCCTCAAGAATTTTATGCTTTTCACCCCGATAATAGGCAAAAGTACCAGGCCAGGGCTGCAGCGCTCGAATCTGGGCATCCAGTTCAGCTGCAGAGCGGGAAAAATCCAGGGCGCCGTCAGTTCGGTTCAGTTTGCCACAATACACTGCACGAGCTTCATCCTGCGGCAATTCCGGAATATCTCCCGCAAGAAAGGCCGGCAGGACTTTAATTAAAAGTTCTGCCGAGAGATCGGCAAGCTGGGCTTCTGCTTCCGCCGCAGTCAAACGTCCCAGAGGAAAATTTACGGAAGCAATGAGTGGCCCGCTGTCCAGTCCCTCTGCCATGCGCATGAGGCTGGCGGCCGTTTCTTTTTCTCCGGCAAGAATGGCCGACTGAACGGGCGAGGCCCCGCGGTAAAGAGGCAGTTTTGAAGGATGCAGATTGAGGCAGCCATAAAGGGGCAGAGTAAGGATTTCCGGGGGCAGAATCAGTCCATAGGCTGCCGTGATGATGAGGTCCGGCTTTAAAGAGGCAAGCTCCTCCCTGGCTTCCTGTTTCTTCAAGGAAGTCCAGCTGTAAACAGGTAACCCTGCCTCAACGGCAGCAAGCTTCAAAGGCGTAGGCGTGAGCTTTTGTTTGCGGCCAACAGGGCGATCCGGCTGAGTGGCACAGGCGATAAGCTTGTAACCCTCCTGCAGCAGAGCCTTAAAAGGCGGCACAGCAAACTCCGAGCTGCCCATATAGAGCAGGCGCAGAGCTTTATGCTCCGCCTTTGCCTGGGGAAGTACAGCCTTTCTGAGCGCTTCAGCAGAAGAAAAGTTCATTTTTTACAGCTTCTCTTTCTCGCCGGCAGTCGCCTGAGTTTCTGACTTATCTTCCTCATTTTGTTCCGGCTCGAGCCTGAACATCGGCCCCTCCGCACGGTCGCGAAAAAGGATACCGTCGAGATGATCGCTTTCGTGGCAGATGCAGATGGCTTTGAGCCCTTCTCCCTCCATCTGCAGGGTTTTTCCCTCAAGATTTTCGTACTCCAGGAGGACTTTGGCCGGACGCCTGACCCTGGCATAAAGGCCGGGCAGAGACAGGCAGCCTTCATTTTCATGCTGCTCCCCTTCAGAACGGACAATACGGGGATTGACGATCACGTGATCCCCTGTTTCATCGTCTACATTCATCACGAAGAGGCGTTTAAGTATGCCGACCTGAGGCGCTGCAAGACCAACCCCATGATCGTGACGCATCGTTTCCAGCATGTCTGCGGCAAGTTGCTTCAGACGCTCATCAAAGCGTTTGACCTCGCGCGATTTTTTGCGCAGAGTGGGATCTCCTTCAATTAAAATGCTCCTTAAAGCCATATGGATCACTTTCTTATTTCTTAGTTCAGTTATTCTTTTTATTATACTGATAAAATGCTCGTTTGTCCCCCAGCTGCAGCAGGCGTGCACGATGCCCGTGGAAAGCAAGCGGCAAGGTTCTCGCAGCCGAGTACGCTCATGACATATTCTCCGGATTGATGTCCAGCTGCAGCGCAACTCCCTCCGGGAGTTTATATGAACAGAAACTTGTCAGCAGATACGTCAGAACAGCACGCGAAGAGGATTTCAGAAGGATGCGCCAGCGCCATTTACGGCGCAGCCGTTCGATGGGGGCATGGGAGGGTTGATAAAGCTGTAAGGTCTTTTCCTGACCTTCTTTTTTCAGCAGCTGCCTGATGCGCTCCCACACCTCGTTAGCGGCTCTTCCAGTAAGCGTATCTGAATAGCCTGCAAAGGTCAGGCAGCCCAGATCCAAAAACGGGGGATAACCCAGGAGACGGCGCTTTTCAATTTCCAGCGCATAAAAGCCCCGGTAGTCCTGCCGGGCAGCTGCCATAAGGACAGGATTACGGGGATCAAAGGTTTGGATCAGGACCTTGCCGGGAAGATTTTTTCTACCGGCCCTCCCTGATGCCTGACAGATGAGCTGAAAGGCGCGTTCTGCCGCCCGATAATCGGGCAGTCCCAGGATTTGATCGGCCGAGAGAATGCCCATCAAGGTAACCTCAGGAAAATCATGCCCTTTGGCGATCATCTGCGTGCCGATAAGGCAGTCGGCTTCGTGCCGGGCAAAAGCTTCGATCAGGCGCTCATGTCCGTGTCTGCCCAGGGTACTGTCCCGATCCATACGGAGAAAGCGCTGATCCGGGAAAAGCTCTTTGAGCAAAGCTTCGACTTGTTGAGTCCCCACACCGAAAGGACCAATTTCTGGACTGCCGCAAGAGGGGCAGCGTTCGGGAGCTTCTTCCATTTTTCCGCAGTAATGGCAAACCAGCAGTGAATCGCCATGCGGGGAACGGGAATTTCTGTGTTGGCTCAGAGAAACATCACAGTTCTCACAACGGAGGATCTGACCGCAGTTGCGGCAAAGGGTAAAAGCGGCAAGTCCACGACGGTTCAGAAAAATCATGGCCTGTTCGCCCCGCTGAAAACAGATCTCGAGTTCCTTCTGCAGCTCATGGCTGAGAATGCCGTGGTTACCCGCCGCCATTTCCAGACGTTGATCGATCAGAGAAACGTCCGGAAGCTTTGCTCCCCCAGCTCTGCTATTTAATTCAAGCAGCCTTGACCGCCCCTGCAGAGCGCGCCTGAAAGCCACGACTGAGGGCGTGGCTGAGCAGAGCAGAAGTTTTGCGTGGTGCTGGATCGCGCGGATCCGGGCGATTTCCCGGGCATCATAGCGCGGGCTGCGCTCTGATTTATAAGAACTTTCCTGTTCTTCATCGATCACGATAAGCCCGATGTTCTTTAAAGGAGCAAAGATGGCTGAACGCGCACCCGCGACCAGATGCTTTTCGCCACTGCGAATACGCCGCCACTGTTCGTAACGCTCCCCTGCCGAAAGTCGGCTGTGCAAGACCGCGGCAGCTTCGCCGAAGCGCTGGGCAAGGCGGCTGCAAATTAAGGGGGTAAGAGCAATTTCAGGGACGAGAATGAGAACATCTCGGCCTTCGTTCAGGACTTTTTCTGCCGCCCGCAGATAGACTTCCGTCTTGCCGCTGCCGGTGACACCAAAGAGCAGATACTCGCTGAGTCCCGACCCAGACTTTAAAACCTGCGGCTCGAGCAGCTCATCCAGAACCTTTTGCTGGCCGTCATTCAGCTTCAGAACCCTCTCTTCAGGAAGATAAGGCAGTTCTTCCACTTCACGCGAACTCTCGCGTGTAAAGAACTCAATCCAGCCATTTTTAGCCAGAGTAGAAAGGACGGAACGGCTGACCTCGCAGCCTGCCATAATTTCGGAAAGGCTGGCCTCCTCAGCATCGAGCAGGAATTCCAGGACGCGCACATGCCCCAGCGAGCGAAATTCACTGTTTTCCAGGGCTTCAATGACGGTTTCCTCGTCACGCAGGCGGCAGCAGCGCTCTTTTTTCCCGCCCATGCGCATAAGAGCCGGCGGTGCCATCAGCGAGAGAGCCTGAGCTGTCGAACAGAAGTAACGCCGGCGCATTTCTCTGGCCAGCTCAAACTGATCCTGACGCAGAATTGCAGGTGAAACCACACGCAATATATCTTTAAGAGGAATTCCAGGTTCCACCTGCTCGTCCGGCTCGTCGCGGAGTGCCGCTACGTAAGCCAGGCGTTTGCTATCACTACGGCCAAAGGGAATTTCTACCAGGGCACCCTCCTCCAGCCCAGAAGCCAGCTCATCCGGCACATGGTAGCTGTACAGCCCATCGAAATCACGCGTCGCGTGGGCAATGATGACCTCGGCAAGTCTCATGTCAGGTCAGTCCCGGCCCAGGCAAAGAAATCCATCTGCGCCGATTCTGGCAGGTCCTTCAGCAGGCCCTGCTTGCGCAGAGCGTCCATTGCCGCCTGACCAAGATGGCAGCGGCGGGCCACCTCCTCGCAGTTGCGGAAGGGACCTTCCTGGCGTGCCTCGGCAATTTGCTGAGCCAGGCTGCGGGAGATGCCCGGAATAATATCCAGCGGCGGCAGAATTTTTCCTGGCGCTGGAGAAGTAAAACGATGAGCCTCTGACTTCAGAAGATCAAGCGGCAAAAAGTGAATATTGCGCAGGTTCATCTCTTCGATGAGCTCAAGAATATAAAACTTCTTCTGCTCGGGTTTTTCCAACCTCTGAAACTGTCCTCGCAGCTCCAGGCAGCGTGCGCTGATGGCTTCCGGACTGCAGAGATTATCGTCGGCATTAAAGTCATCCCCACGAACCGTAAACCAGGAACAATAATAGGCTTCCGGATGATAGACTTTGAACCAGGCGATGCGCTGAGTGCTGATGCTGTAGGCTGCAGCGTGAGCTTTGGGAAAAAGGTACTTAATCTTTTTACAGGACTCAATATACCATTCCGGCACCTGATGCTCCCTCATATTTGCTTCCTGCTTTTCATCGAGGCCCCGGCCCTTGCGCACCTTTTCCATGATTTTAAAGGCATCCTCTGGATCCAGGCCATAGTGAATCAGGGTGGTCATGATGCTGTCGCGGCAGCCAATCACTTCATTGATGGTGCAGGTGCCATCGCGGATGAGCTCCTGTGCATTGCCCTTCCACACATCCGTGCCGTGAGAAAGACCGGCGAGCTGAACAAGGTCATAAAAACGTGTGGGGTGTGTCTCTTTTATCATCTCCCTGGCCATGATCGTTCCAACCTCAGGCAGGCCGATGGTCGCACTTCCGGCTGTAGAATCCTCCGGCTTGATGCCGATCGCTTCGGTACTCTGAAAGAGCGCCATGACCTTCTCGTCCGGTATGGGGATATCCTTCACCTCCACCCCGGTCATGTCGCTGAGCATACGCAACATTGTCGGATCATCGTGTCCCAGTGCGTCGATCTTAAGAATCGTGTCGTGCATGGCGTTGAAGTCAAAATGAGTCGTGATGATGCCGCAGTCTTTTTTGTCTGCCGGATACTGAATGGGCGTAAAGTCATAGATCTCACGTTCACGCGGGACCACAACAATGCCACCAGGATGCTGACCCGTCGAAACTTTGATGCCCTGAATGCCCTTGCTCAGATACACGGCGCTGTTTTTTCCGATATTCAGGCCGTTATCCTCGCTATAATGCCGTACCAGGGCAATCGACTGTTTGTCTGCATAGCCCTGGATGGTGCCTGCCTTAAAGGTGTGATCCCGACCGAACATTTCTTCCAGATAAGCATGAGCACTGGCCTGATATTCGCCGGAAAAGTTAAGGTCGATATCCGGCTGCTTATTGCCCTTAAAGCCCAGGAAGGTCGCAAACGGGATGTTCTGGCCGTCACGTTTCATCGGCGTACCACATTCAGGGCAGTTTTTGGCCGGCAGATCAAAGCCTGAGCCGAATATACCACTGTTCTCTTCTTCGTAGTGATGACAGTGCGGGCAAATATAATGCGGCTGCAGGGGATTCACCTCCGTAATACCGCAAAAGGTCGCTACCAGAGAAGAACCTACGGAGCCACGAGAACCCACGATATACCCATCTTCATTGCTCTTGCGGCAGAGTTCCCGGGCAATGTCGTACATGACGGCATAGCCATTGGAAATGATAGCGTCAAGCTCCTTATCCAGGCGGGAGGCGATACTTTCCGGCAACTTTCCTTCTCTGCCGTATAGCTGCATGGCTGTGTCCATGGTTAGTTTGCGTATGCGTTCATCGGCTTCCGGAATTTTGGGCGGAAAAGACCCATCCGGAAAAGGCAGCAGACCTTCCCTGACCCGGGCAGCAATGGCTCTCGGATGATCGATCACGACCTGCCTTGCCGTTTCGGCATCGAGGTAGGAAAATTCCTCAAGCATTTCTCCCGTATTGCGGAAATATAGCGGCGCAGGCTGTTCCGTATCTGAAAAGCCCATATCACTCGTGAGAATGCGGCGGTAGATATCGTCTTCCGCATTGAGAAAATGCGAGTCACAGGTCGCACAGACCGGCCGCTGACTTACCCTGCCTAAATCCAGAACCAGGCGATTCAGACTTTGCAGATCTTCCCTACGCCGGATGCCGCTGTTTTCTTTGCTGAGCAGAAAGCGGTTATTGTCCAGAGGCTGAATTTCCAGATAATCATAGAAAGCCGCCAGTTCCCGTGCCCTGCTGCCCTCTGCACAGAGCAGTTCCCGGGCCTGTTTTTCCTCAGATCCGGCCGCCTGAAAGGTATTGAGAACCTCCGAAAAGACCTCTCCGTAAACACAGGCTGCCCCCAGAGTCAGTCCCTCGCGAAAATAGCGAAGAGAAGAACGCGGAATGCGGGGGCGGAAATAAAAATTCTCCAGATTCGAGAGCGAAACCAGGCGGTAGAGGTGATAAAGGCCCAGCTCATCGTTGGCGAGGAGAATGATGTGATGGCTCTTTTGCTTTCGTCGGCGCAGCTCTTCATAACTGAGATGGCCGTAGTGTTCGTTAAGTTCCGTAAAATTGTGAACGCCGCTCTCCTGCCATAAACGTGAAACAAGAGTCGCCAAACTCTCAGGCTTTGCCCAGGCATCAGCGAGTTCACTCGACGCTCCGCTGTCGGGCGACTTTTCGCTCAGAGACGTTTTCTTCAGGTTGCTGGCATCAACGTTCTGCCCTGCTCCTGCTGCATCAGCAGTGTCATGCACGGCAGCATCTGCCACCCTTTCACTTGCTGCTGTCTGAGGGCTTGAATTCTCCTCCCGGCTTTTTGCCTCAGCCAATTTGAGCCACAGAGGCAGATCGATCAGGCAGGGATTGAATTTCACCCGGGGATCCGTGCCAGGCACACAAAAGCCCTCGCGTCGGAGCAGATTGAGCTCCTCCAGACCCTGCGGGGCAATCACTGCCGCCCCGGAAATGAAGTCGGATAAGGCCCTGAGAGCCTCCAGGCGCGGCAGTTCTTTGACGGCTTCTCTGTGCAGCAGATAAGAGCTATCCCCCGCTCCTTTCACCACTTCAGCCATCGGATAAAAGCGCCCGCCAGGAGCGAGTTCAAGGCACAGACTCTCTCCCCATTTCAGACCATCTTCAGTCAGGATAAGTCGCTGCGCTTCAGCGCGTTTCAGACGTTTGACCCTTGCTGGTGGTGCCGCCGCAGAGCTTCCCTGTTCCTGACTTTCTGCTACTTCGTCTGTGACTTCTCCGCTCGTGGCCTCCTGATAAGCCTCTGTTCTCAGGAAAACAAAGTCCCGGCAGCGGGCTGCTGCCTGCAGATCAGGGGTCATAAAAATACTGGGGCCATCATCAACGAGATAGCCCTCCATGCCAAAGATCAGTTTGATCTTTTTGCCCTGAGCCGCCAGGGCCCGAGCTGCCTCAGAAGCCTCCGGGAAGCCCTGCACTCCACCATGATCGGTGATAGCGACAGCTTCATGGCCAAAACGAGCCGCCAATCTGACGATGTCGGCCGGATTACTGCAGGCATCTTTGGTCGAGAACTTAGAGTGGATATGCAGCTCCACGCGCTTCTCCGGGGCATCATCCCGGCGTTTTTCCGCACGCTCAAGCTTCTCGATGCCGATCACGGTTCCCTGAAAATCCTGTTCAAAACGATCGTTATAGCTGATGCGTACACTGACCTCAACAAAGGCTCCGGGAAGTTCCGCTGAGAGGGCTTCCGCTTCTTCCTCCGAACACCAGAAAAGACAGCGCAAAGCAGCATGTTCACAGCCCAGGAGAAAGCGAATCATATAGCGTCCGCTTTTCGTCTGCTTGAGATCAAAGTCACTGATTTCTCCCTGGAGACGAGCCTCATCAGTGATATCGCTGATTTCTGCAGCGGTAATCAGAGGAAGCTTTGGCTGACGGCGACCAAAAAGCATCTGGCCTTTGCTGCGGGGTGGTTTCTTCCCGGCACGCGATTTTGCCGCAGCCTGAACCCGGGGAGTTTGAGGCGGCGAGCCGGTCTCGGACTTAAGGGACGCTTGTTGTGCTGGAGCTTCTGACACTGCCTTCAGATCCTGCACCGGTATTTCAGCGAAAGGATCGGCTGCCGGGGGTACAACCGAGCTTTCACTGCAACGAGTCCCTTGCTCACCAACCGCTATTTTCTCAGGATCCGCCAGTGAAGCAGAGGGATTTTCCCTGCCTTCAAACGGCTCATAACGGATCGTTAAAGGCTGCGGACCGGCATTTTCCCAAAAATCCTCCAGCCAGCGAAATTGTCGCCTGGAAAGAATATCGCAGATGCCCGGGGGGAGTTGCCAGACCAGTTCCTCAGCGCTCAGGGTACTAAGCTGGCCCAGAGCAAAGAGGCGTAGTTCAAAAGAGGGCATGCGACCGGCATGACTTTTGATCCATTGTTCCACTCCGGCCTTCTGCCGGCAGAGCAGCGGAAGCTGAGCAGCGGGCAGCTGCAGATGCAGGGCAAGATCCGGGAGCCCCAGAGCGGCAGCCAGAGAGGCCTCGGCCAGCATAAGATCGGTGAGTGAGGGCAGACTGTTGCAGGCAATATCTAAAACCGGTAAATCCCCCGGTCCCCTGCGCAGTAAGACCCGCGAAAGCCTGGCCGATAGCTTGGGAAAAGTCCCCTGTCCCCGACTCAGCTCTTCATAAAATTCACTCAGATCAATGCAGCGATCCATCTCTTAGCCGACTCCCCTCAGTTCTTGTCTGCCTCAGAATGTTCTTCTTCTATAAAGGCGTCGATCTCCCGGAAGAGAGCTGACAAGGCGTCACTTTCTGGCATTTTTCGGATTATTTTTCCTTTTTTAAAGAGCAAAAATTCGCCCCTGCCACCAGCCAGTCCAAGGTCGGCTTCCCTGGCTTCACCGGGCCCATTGACGGCACAGCCCATAACAGCCACTTTGATCCGGCTGGACTTGTTATTTAAATAGTCCTCCACAGCCTGGGCACTTTGCCTTATATCTACCTGAGTGCGCCCGCAGCCCGGGCAGGAGATCAGCGTAGAGCCTCTCTCGCGCAAAGACAGTGCAGAAAGGATAAGCCAGGCCGCACGTACCTCTTCTACAGGCTCATCCGTCAGACTCACACGCAACGTATCGCCGATACCCTCAGCGAGCAGCGTGCCAATGCCCACGGCAGAGCGAATTACGCCGGATACAGAAAAGCCGGCTTCGGTCACGCCCAGATGCAGAGGATAGTCACAGGCCTCAGCGACCAGACGGGTGGCCTCGATGCAAAGCCTCGGATTCGACGCTTTGAGGCTGAGACAAATATCGTGAAAGCCCGTCTCTTCGAGCAGCGCCGCAGCTTCCAGAGCAGAGCGTTTAAGGGCTTTCGCCGTAACTCCCCCCTCTTCCCGGAGAATTCGGGGATCCAGTGAACCTGCATTGACCCCCACACGTATGGGCACCCGCCGAGCTGAAGCCGCACGGGCAATTTCCTTCAATCCTTCGCGGGAATGAATATTTCCCGGATTCAGACGCAAAGCCGCTGCACCAGCCTCAAGGGCCAGCAAGGCCAGGCGATAATCAAAGTGAATATCGGCCACAAGCGGCAATGGCGACCGTTCACAGAGCTTTTTAAGCACGGCGGCCGCTGCTTCATCCGGAACAGAAAAGCGACTGATTTCACAGCCTGCCGCAGCAAGCTTTCCCAGTTCTTCCAGATTGGCTTCAAAGTCATGCGCCGGTGAGGCATTCATCGACTGCACTGCGATGGGCGCCGTTCCTCCTACAGCAACAGAACCTACATGGAGCAGGCGGGATTTTCTACGCGCGTACCCCATGATCAGAAACCTAAAAGCCGGGTGATGTCGAGGTAAAAGACCAGCACTGCAAGAGCGATAATAATGAAAAAGCCGAGGGTTGCAATGGCATTTTTCAACTTGAGGGGCAGATCCCTGCGGATTGTCCCCTCGATGGCCAGCGTGAGGAGATGAAAGCCGTCAAAGGGCGGTATGGGCAGGAGGTTCGTGAAACCGACCGCCACGGAGATAAAGCCGAAGTAAAGCAGCAGCTGAAAAATCTTTGCGACAAAACTGATCTTTTCGCGGACCACCCCGCCAACCATGCCAACTATAGCGACAGGGCCAGCAAGACCATCTCTGGCTTTTAAACGGCCCGTAAAGATTTGGCCGATCCCTCTGACCGTGCTGCGAACGATCGACCAGGGGTAAATCAGAGCCTGCCCCAGAGCTTCACCAGCGCTCTTATTGCCACGCAGACTATAACCTGGGCTTTTCCTGATCTCAGCCGTGATGCCAGGCAGCTCCAGGGTCATTTCCTTTCCCTGGCGCAAAATGCGCGCCTCAATCGTCTTCCTGGGCTCCCCGCTCAGCTCTAAAAAGTCTGGAGCTGTAACTTTGCGGCCATCTACAGTTAGAATCTCATCTTCCGGCTGCAGGAGCTGTTCTTTTCCCTCCTCAGACTGCACCGACTCTACGATCATACGGCCGTCCGGTCGCGGCGTATACATGATGCCAAGGCGATAGGTTTTCACCGTCTCCCGAGGCAGGCTAAAAGCCTCCACCCGACCATCCGGATGGCGCAGGCCGAGATCCAGCTCGCCGCCATTGCCAAACATCTCGGCCATGCTGAGATCAAGAGAAGAGTGCACCGCCAGACCGTCCATGCTGACGATGCGGTCCTCAGGCTGAATGCCGGCCAGGTCTGCCTGTGAGCCTGCTTTGACTTCTCCGATGATCGGCATACTGACCCCGGAGGCCAGAAAAAGAATGGCCAGGGCAAGAAAAGCCGTCAAAAAGTTAATGAAAGGGCCCATAAAGATCACAATGGCGCGGGCCCAGCGCGGCCTTTTGAAAAAGAGGCCTGGATCATCCGGCGTGATCGCCGCAGCTCCCGCATCTTCTCCCTGCACGTTGGGGGCATTTTCCGGTGTCTCACCGGCAAATTCAACCGATGCCCCGATGGGCAAAAGCCGAATCGTGTAGAGGATGCCGTCTTTGCCCCGTTTTGACCAGAGAATGGGACCCATGAAAATATTATAGGAAAGGATCTTGAAACCCAGAGCTTTACCGGCCAGAAAATGACCGAGCTCATGTACGATCATCATGATGCTGAGAATCAAGAGTCCGACGAGAATGACTAAAATGGTCATGAAAACTCCTTTTACCAAATCTGTACTTGTCCGTCACTTTGCCTTTTGGCTCAGGCCAGATCCGTCTCACTCCATTCGCGGACAAGTCGATCACATTCGATGATATCATCCATTGTCGCATCTGTCAGTGAGAAAGCGCCAGAAAAGTGTTGCAAAGCCCGCTCCACTTTTTCCGCTATCGCTGTAAATGCCAGTTTGGAATCCAGAAAAGCCCGCACAGCAACTTCGTTGGCCGCATTGAGGACCAAAGGGGCCGCTCCACCTTCCGCTGCCGCTTCGCGGGCAAGCTTCAAAGCCGGAAAGCGATTCAGATCAGGGGCTTCAAAATGAAGTTCCTGCGGCTGCGCCAGAAAATCAAAGCGGGGAAAATGAAGATTTCGGCGTTCCGGCCAGCTGAGACTGAGGCTGATCGGCAGGCGCATATCCGGCAGACCCAGCTGTCCCAGTAATGCTCCATCCTCCCATTCGACCAGCGAATGGATCAACGATTCAGGATGGACGACTATGCCGATTTTGTCTTCCGGCAAAGCGAAAAGCCACATGGCCTCGATTAACTCCAGGCCCTTGTTCATGAGACTGGCCGAGTCCACCGTCACCTTTGCTCCCATCCGCCAGTTAGGATGCTTGAGCGCCATCTCTGGTCTCACCCGGGCAAGCTCCTCCCGACTATAGTGCAGGAAAGGTCCGCCGGAAGCCGTCAGCCAGATTTTATGCAACGCTCTGCGGGGCGAAGCGGCAAGGCATTGCCAGATCGCCGAATGTTCACTGTCGACCGGATAAAGTGAAAGACCTTTGCGGCGAAGCAGAGGCATAAGCAGCGAGCCACCCGCGACCAGACTTTCTTTATTGGCGAGCGCCAGATCGTGGCCGCTTTCTGCAGCCGCAACCGTCGGAGCAAAGCCGGCAAAGCCTGTCATAGCGGAAAGGCATCTCCCGGAGGGCCTGCGGGCCAGTTCCATGAGGCCATCCTGACCCGTTAGAATTTCGGTTTCCACAAAGGATGGTCGCAATCTTTGCCGAAGTTCAGCCGCGGCGCTCTCATCTCCAACAGACACTGCCAGAGGGTGAAAGGTCTCAATCTGTTCGGCCAGAAGACGCATGTTTTGCCTGCAGGCCAGATACAGCGGATGAACGCCCAGTCCCTGACAAATTTCGAGAGTCTGTCGACCAATGGAACCCGTGCTGCCCAAAAGGGTCAGGCTCTCTAAACCGGCTTGACTTTCTTCACGATTGGCTTGACCCTCTTCAAAGCTTTCCAAGGGATAGGGTGGAATTTTTCGTTCCGAGAAACTCATTTTTTACCTCAAAACAGAAGTTCGATCGCCAAAAGGAAAAAGAAGAAGAGCGGCAGGACAAAGAGCGTACTGTCAATGCGATCGAGCAGGCCTCCATGGCCCGGAATTAAATTGCCGGAATCTTTAACCCCTGCAACTCGCTTAAGAGCCGACTCATAGAGATCTCCTAACTGTCCTGCCAGCGAAGCCAGGAATCCTAAAATACCCAGCATCACAGGTGTCGGTAACTCAGTCTGCGGAAGAAAGCGGCCAAAACATGGCCCGAGCAGAAGATAAAACAGCACCGTGCCCAGAAGACCAGCAAGCATCCCTTCCACGGTTTTGTGAGGTGAAACAGTGGGAATCAGCTTATGTCGCCCCATACGGGAACCCCAAAGGTAAGCCAGAGAATCACAGACCCAGGGAGTCGCCAGGGCCAGTCCCAGCCAATAAAGGCCATGGGGCAGAATAAAAATCAGAATATTCGCCGAAAAAAGGGCCAGAGACAGAACAAAGGAGAAACAGGCCTCACCCTGTTTCTCCGCCAGAACTTGCGGACCTTTTTTGAAAAGCGCTGAGAAAAGGCTGCCTGCTGCTGCCAGAAATTGCCAGGCCAGAAAGAGCAGCAAGAGCTGAGCAGTGTTGGCCGTGCGCTCCGTACCTGGAAGAGCGGCGGCTCCGGAAGGGCTTTCTGCCAGGCCAAAATAAAGGGGAAAAAGAAAGGCCAGTCCCTGAACCATTAGAGGGAAGGAAAATTTTTCTGATTTTTTTGCCAATACGGACCATTCACGCCCGCTTTGCAGCAGCACAAAGAGCAGGAGCAGAGAAAAAAGCCAGGGCCAGCGGAAACTGAGACCATAGAAAAGCAAAATCAGACTGATGTAAATCAGGGCGCCTTTAACTCTCAAAGACATACGCAGCTCACCTTCCCAGAGCGCCAAAGCGGCGCTTGCGACCGGCATAGGCTCTTAAAGCCTCATCCAGATCTGAGTCAGAAAAATCCGGCCAGAGAGTGTCTGTAAAATAGAGTTCACTATAAGCCGATTGCCAGAGCCAGAAATTGGATAACCTCAGCTCCCCTCCTGTGCGGACGATGAGATCAGGATCTGGCAGATCAGGCAAATCGAGCTGCTGAGACAAATGCGTTTCATTAAGCTGTTCCGCTTTAAGCGCCCCCTCAGCTACAGACTTCGCCAGCTTCCGCACGGCCCGGATAATTTCATCCCGGCCACCGTAATTCAAAAGAATCACCAGCTGCATGCGCGGCTTTTCCAGCGTCAGCTCTTTGACCTCGCGAATGATTTTCTGCACCTGAGGAGAAAGGCCGCTTAAATCACCAGCAAAGCGACAGACAACACCTTCCTCGATAAGTTCCTTCTGATATTTCTTGAAAAAAGTGGCGATGAGCTTCATCAGCGCGTTCACTTCACTTGCCGGCCGACGCCAGTTTTCTGTGGAGAAAGTATAAAGGGAGAGAATTCTAATCCCTCGGTCAGCACAGGCCCTGGCGACATCGCGCATCACCTCAGCGCCCCTGCGATGGCCCTCCGTCCGCGCAAGGCCACGTGCCTCAGCCCAACGGCCATTGCCATCCATAATAATGGCCAAATGCCGGAGACTCTGAGCTGCTCCGGCATTTTTATTTTCTGTATCTGACATGAAAAGCACCACTAAAGTCCGGAATCAGACCTCCATGAGTTCTTTGTTTTTACGTTCGACCGTCTTATCAACCTGCTCAATATAACGGTCCGTGAGCTTTTGAACTTTATCTTCCGCTTCAAAACGCTCGTCCTCAGAAATCTCTTTTTTCTTCTCGTAGCCTTTGAAAAGGTCAATGGCCTCACGGCGAATATTGCGCACAGCCACCTTTGATTCTTCACCCAGACGGGATACTTCCCTGACCAGATCCTTGCGGCGTTCCTCTGTCAGCTGCGGAAACACCAGCCGGATCGTCTTGCCGTCATTAATCGGATTGATGCCTAAATCAGAAGCCTGAATAGCACGCTCGATATCCTTCAGTGTCTTGCTTTCCCAGGGAGTGATGGTGATCAGACGCGCCTCCGGAACCTGAATATTGGCGACCTGCTGCAAGGGCGTATCCACACCATAATAGGGAACCATGATGGCGTCCAGCAGACGAGGATTGGCTCGACCGGCGCGGATGCCATTGAAGGTTTCCTCCAGAACATTGATGGTCATCTTCATTTTTTCTTCAAAGGGTTTATAAGATTGATCAGTAATTTCGATAGCCATGGAGAGCCTCCCTAACCTTGCTTTTTATGATCTCATTATAGCGGAAAGGCCAGCTGAGGTGAAGTGGAGCAAGCGAGCGGAAAAGCTATGTTGCGAACGCCACGCGAGACGCGTAGCAGAGCCCCTTCGAGCGAGTTCGCGATCACGACCACAGCAAAGTGAGCATCCTGTCCCCAGTGCAGCAGCATCAGGTGCCGCGCTGAAGAGAGAGCGTGTCTGAGACGAGAAGGGGCTGCTGCGG